>Ga0265780_10000026_pt1 | contig 336290 bp, 285 predicted proteins | sample P1T30metagenome_FD_192432 | JGI IMG/M metagenome (GOLD analysis project Ga0265780, IMG submission 192432) | Plant litter microbial communities from East Loma Ridge, Irvine, California - P1 T30 | ecosystem: Environmental > Terrestrial > Plant litter > Unclassified | place: USA: California...
TTACATTAATAAAAATGGTAATAAAACGTATATTCAGGATTAGGTTCTGAGCTTCTGAGCTTCTGAGCTTCTGAGCTTCTGAGCTTCTGAGCTTCTGAGCTTCTGAGCTTCTGAGCTTCTTAGCTTCTGAGCTTCTGAGCTTCTGAGCTTCTGAGCTTCTGAGCTTCTGAGCTTCTGAGCTTCTGAGCTTCTGAGCTTCTGAGCTTCTGAGCTTCTGAGCTTCTCTATACAAAAAAACCGAACTTATGTTCGGTTTTTTTTGTTATAAGCAGATCGGCACTTTTATTAACTCAGAAAATAAGCAGTTAAAAAAAACTTTAAATCTTAGTAACTCAGAATCTTAGTAGCTTAGCACCCATAAAGAAGTTAATAATTTAGTAATATGTCCGAAATATCATAGAAAGTATATTTCTCTATCTTCGTTTTTAAAACCTATTACAAATGAGCATTGATTATTCTGCGAATAAAACTATTTTAGTAGCTCCATTAAATTGGGGACTTGGCCATGCTACCAGATGTATTCCTGTTATTAAGGCGCTTCAGGAGAATAATTATATTCCGATTATTGCGTCTGACGGTGTTGCACTGGCTTTGTTACGAAAAGAGTTTCCTTATATACAAACTTTAGAATTGCCTTCTTATCATATTGAATATGCAAAGAATGGTAAAAACTTTAAATGGAAACTCATCAAAAATCTCCCAAAAATGATTACCGCTATTTTGGACGAGAAAAAAATGATCAATCGCTGGATTAAAAAACACGGCATTGACGGTATTATTTCTGATAACCGACTGGGCGTTTTCAGTAAAAAAATACCCTCTGTTTTTATGACACATCAATTGAATGTGATGACAGGAAATACTACCTGGTTTACGAGTAAATGTCATCAATATTTTATTAAAAAATATACAGAATGCTGGGTTCCTGATACAAATGACGAAGTTAATCTTACTGGAGATTTAGGTCATCTTAAAAGCAGCGAACTCAATTTAAAATACATTGGCCCGTTAAGCCGAATGAAGAAAAAAGATACCCCAAAGGTTTACGATCTGATGATTATATTGTCTGGGCCTGAACCTCAGCGAACTTTTTTAGATGAAAAACTGCAAAAAGAAACCGCAAATTATCCCGGAAAAGTAGTATTTGTACAGGGAGTAGTAGAAAAAACACAGACCAAACGGGAGAATGAAAATGTAACCTACTATAACTTTATGAATTCGAAACAGCTTGAACAAACTTTTAACGAAAGTGAATTTGTTCTTTGCCGTTCGGGCTATACAACCGTAATGGATTTGGCAAAACTGGGAAAAAAAGCTTTTTTTATTCCCACTCCAGGCCAATATGAACAGGAATATTTAGCGATAAAACTTCAGGACGAAAATCTGGTTCCGTATGCTCTGCAGGATGATTTTACCATTAATGACTTAGATAAAGTAAAATCTTTTAAAGGTTTATCGCAATTTAAAAATGAGATTGACTGGGATTATCTTTTTACTGTTTTTGAAGATTCTGCTACGAGATAAAAAATTGGAACACAGATTATACGGATTTGCTATTTTAAAAAATGCGGTTAAAAACTGATTTTTTTAATTAATTTAATAAAACACTCTTTCAGCATACAAAAAAACCTCCAGCTAAAGCCAGAGGTCGTTCCTGTTTTTTTGATGTATTTAAAATTAGCGATATCAACGCTTTGGCGACAGTAATCGATTTTATCTGCGTAACATTTACTAGAAATTAAACTGCGCCTGCAATCTTAGTAAATTTCCCTGCTGTCTGTTTATTGGCAGTGCGCTGTCTTCAAAAGTTCTGTCGGCAATTACGTATTCTGCTGTAAGTTCAAATGCTTTAAAAGGCTGCCATTCTATACCTAATTCGTAATCACGAACAACATAACTTCTGGCGTCTTTCTCATATTTCTTTCCTCCGTCGTAATATTGAAATTTCGCAAAAGGATAAATTCGCTGTTTTTTAATATCCAGTTTATAGTTCAATAAAACATAACCTCCATTTAAATCTGTTTCGTCTACCGTATTAGTCAGGGTGTTATATCGGGGTCCGGTTCCTATGTTGTATTCTGTCTGGATTCCGAATGGTTTTGGATATAAAACGAAAGTCGCTCCAACACGTTGATCTTTTACATACTGTGGATCATTTACTGTAACTCCCGGTGAAATTTCACCTGTAAAAGCCCACTTTCCTGTATAAGCCTGAATTCCCGGCTCTATAATCTGATTTCCAATTACAAACGGATATGTTACCCTTGCCACGACATTAAGATCTCTGTTTCCGTCTAACTTATTAGCAATCTGTCCGTTGTAAACTCCAAAAGCAAAAACTCCAAAATCTCCCGAACCTTTGAAACCTTCTTTTACCAACATGTCAAAACGTTCTCTGATCTCTTTGGGAGCCCAATAGAAGAAAAGTCCAAGGTCACGTTCGTTTAATATTGCACTGTTCATTGCATCGTTACGATCTAAGGCCAAACGCTGGGAACTGGACTGCATATTTTCGAAACCGTATGGTATCTTACTTTGTCCAACACGAAGGCGATATTCTCTTTTCTTGTCGAAAGAAAGATCAAAATAAAGATCGCGAATCTGCACAAAGTTTTGAATCCCTGTATTTGGCGAACTGGCAAAATCTGGTTGAAAATAAAAGAAAACATTGGGATGAACCTGTCCGGAAAATACTAAACGGGCACGGCGAATAAAAAGTCCGTTGTTTGCTTTTGCATCTGGAGCTGTAGAAGTTGTTCCCCAGGATTTGTCACATTGATCGCAGGAAACTTTGTCATTGGTAGAAAACAAACCATTGTATCGAATTTGTGCATAACCTCTCAATGAGATTCTGTCGTACCAGTGTTCCTCTCCACTGACACCAGACTTTGTATCCGGAAGTTTTGACTTATTAATGGAATCTAAAAGACGCATTACTTCGTTTTTTACATCCTGTTTATTTAATTCCTGGGCTTTTGCACCGCAAGTGATCACTAATAAAACTGCAACAATTATTTTTTTTATCATCTCTTTTGTAATTCCCTTAATTTCAGGATGCAAAGATGACTCACCTATGTTAAGAAATCATTAACCAGATGTTACTATAATAAAAATTTAATGTTACGGACTAAATCCGCGTGTTTCTTTATTGTTAAAACCCTTTGTTTTAGGGATTCCAGCTTAAGTCAGCTTACATTTTCTTAATATCAGCTTTTGAGTATTTGTTGGCTTTTTCAAGCGTAAAAGAGAACTCAGAACCAATTCCGAACTCACTTTCAACATATACTTTTTCTTTATGCGCTTCTATAATATGCTTTACGATCGCCAATCCTAATCCGGAACCACCTTCAGATCTTGTTCCGCTTTTGTCAACTCTATAAAAACGTTCAAAAAGTCTTGGAATGTTTTGTTTTTCAACTCCTTCTCCATTATCACTAATCCTGATTAAGACTTTTTTCTTCGTAAGGTTTACCACGCCAACTTCTGTCAAACCACCTTCTTTTCCATATTTTATAGAATTGACAATCAGGTTTTCCAAAACCTGCTGAATTCTGTCTTTATCTCCACGGATAATTACAGACTGAATGTTTTTACTCTCAAAAGCCAATTTAATTTTCTTTTTGTCGGCTTTCATTTCCAACAATTCAAAAACATTCTGAATGAGTTCGACAATATCAAAATCAGTCATATTTAGATCTAAATCGCCCGATTCTAATTTGGTAATCATATCCAGATCCTCGACAATATATATAAGGCGCTCCACTCCTTTTTCGGCACGTTTTAAATATTTTTTTCTGATATTTTTATCGTCCATTGCACCATCAAGCAAAGTAGAAACATATCCCTGAACGGTAAATAATGGCGTTTTTAATTCGTGCGAAACGTTTCCTAAAAATTCTCTGCGATACTGCTCACGTATTTCCAGCATTTCGATTTCCAGCTTTTTATCTGTAGCAAACTTTTTGACTTCACGCGAAAGCGTTTCCATATCTGTATTTATCGGTTGATTGATAAGTGTTGTCGATTCTAATAACGAAACCTCATCGTAGATTTTTTTGACACGTCTGTAAATAAAACGCTCTACACGATATTGCAGTACGAGGAAAGAAAATACATAAATGCTGATAATGAAAATTATTCCAAATGCTATTTGGTGTTTCAGCTGCTGTTCTTTATAGAATAAAGACATCAGCATAAGCACAAATCCTGTTGAAAACAGACTTATGTATAATGCCGATTTAATAGCAAATTTGTATGTTTTTTTAAAATTAATCTTCATTGAAAAATGGAACTATTAAGATATTAAGAAAATTAAGTTTTGTAATGAATACTCGAATAACTCAAAAACCATATAAGAAAATGAAGATTTATGGTCTTCAGTTTCTTATATGGTTTAAATGTATTGAATATTATAAAATTATTTGAATGTATTTAAACTTTTCTAAATTCAGGTTATTAACCTTAGCAGCTTAGTAACTCAGTCCCGAGGTTTTGGGATCAGCAACTTAAAGACTAAACTTCAAATTTATAACCTACACCTTTAATAGTTTTAAAAAGGTCTTCTCCGATTTTCTCGCGCAGTTTTCTAATGTGCACATCTATTGTTCGTCCTCCAACTACCACTTCATTGCCCCAAACTTTATCCAGGATCTCGTCTCTTTTAAAAACTTTTCCTGGTTTGGAAGCCAGTAAATAAAATAATTCGAATTCTTTTCTTGGTAAAGCAATTTCTACATTGCCTTTTATGATTTTATATTCCTCACGGTTAATCTCGATTCCGCCAACATTTAAAGTATCTGTAACAACTTCTTGTTCTTTTAATCTTCTTAACAGCGCCTTTACCTTAGATACCAACAATTTTGGTTTAATTGGTTTTGTAATATAGTCATCAGCACCTGCGTCAAAACCAGCTACTTGCGAGTAATCTTCGCTTCTTGCTGTAAGGAATGTTATGATAACATTATTTAATTCGGGAATTTTTCTAATATGCTCGCAAGCCTCCATTCCGTCCATTTCTGCCATCATCACGTCCATGATAATTAATTCTGGAAGCTCTTTTTGTGCTTTTGCTATAGCATCTTTTCCATTAGAAGCTGTAACAATCTGATAGCCTTCCTGAGCAAGGTTGTAGCCAACGATTTCTAAGATATCTGGTTCGTCGTCAACTAATAAAATCTTAGTTTGTGTTTTTTTCATAAATAGCAAAAATTGAGATTTTTATACCGAAACTTTTTCATTAAACATTCGGTATTTCTTATTTCACAGGGTAAATATACTAACAAAAGAACCTTTAAAAAATGGTGTTAACCGTAATTTAATCTCGTAACAATTTGATAATCTTAACAACACAAAAACATAACAAGTACGTAACATCGACTTTACAGCGCGGTTCTTTCTTTGCACCAAAATAAATTAAACACAACACTGAAATGAAATTCAATTTAAAATTTCTATTAATTGCATTATTTATCTGTACGGTTTCGATCGCGCAAAACAAAGGTACGATTTCTGGAGTTCTGACCGACAAGGAAATGAACAATGAAGTTTTACCGTTTGCTAATGTTTTAATTAAAGGTACAAATATTAGCGTAAATACAGACGTAGACGGAAAATATTCGTTGAGCGTAAATCCTGGAAATTACACTTTAATTTTTAGTTTTTTAGGATATGAATCGATTGAAACTCCAGTCGCTGTAAAGGCAGCCGAAACGGTGGTGATCAATCAGGCACTTTCTTCTGGAAGTTATACATTAAAGGATGTAGTGGTTCAGGCATCTGCTGTTAGCAGACAAAAAGAAACTGCTTTACTTTTAGAACAAAAAAACGCCGTAGACATTAAGCAAACAATTGGCGCACAGGAATTATCCAGAAAAGGAGTTGGAGACGTTGCAGCGGCTGTAGCTAAAACATCTGGGGTGTCTAAACAGGAAGGAAGCAACAATGTTTATGTAAGAGGCCTAGGCGATCGCTACAATTCTACTTCGATGAACGGATTGCCGATTCCGTCTAATGACCCACAAAGAAAAAACATTGCACTAGACCTATTCTCAACAGATATTGTAGAATATATTTCAATTGACAAATCGTATGGTGCAAAAATGTACGGTGATTTTGCCGGAGGAAATGTAGATATTGTATCTAAAGATTACCGTGGAAAAGGAATGTTTGAAATCTCATTAGGATCTAAAGTTAATACTAATGCAGTTCAAAACGCAAGCGATTTCTTACTGCAACAAGGACCAAACAAATCTGGTTTTGTTTCTTACGGAGTTCCCAAAAATCCTTTAACCAGTTTTAGTTTTGAAAACAGCTTAAACCCTAAAAAAGAATCTCCATTTGGCGGAAACTTTAACCTTAAAGCAGGTAAAACTTTCAACATTGGTGAAGAAGGAAAATTAAGTCTTTTTGCTACTGCAGGTTTTGGAAATGCTTACGAATTTAGAGAAGGACTAACTCAAAGTGTAAATGCTCAGGGTGCTTCATTAAAATCTTTCAATCAGGAAAAATTTACCTATAACACAAACACTACCGGAATGTTCAACGCTAATTACCGTTTGAACAAAAACCATAAAATTGGATATAACTTTTTGTTCGTTAATACATCAGAACAAACCAGAGATACCTACTATGGATCTGATCGTGATTTTGATAATGAAGATGGTAAACTTTATACTCAAAGAGGAACATTTACACAAAATACGGTATATATCAACCAGCTTTTAGGGAATGATAAATTAACAGATAAAATTGATTTGGACTGGGGCCTTTCATACAACACAGTTAAAGGTGATATGCCTGACAGAACGCAAAACAAAATGTTCTACAACCCAACAACTGACATTTATACACTTGCTCAAAGAACTACCACTGATAATCAGAGATACTTTCAAAGTCTTACAGAGAATGAAGCAGCAGCTAATCTTGCCTTCTCATATAAATTAGGAAATGAAGATGGTGAGCCGAAAGGAAAAATTACTGCAGGTTACAACGGAAGATTTAAAAAACGTGATTTTGAAGCTATTCAATTTAACTTCAATATTAGCCAGACTGGCCAAAACACAAGTGTAGATCCAAACAATTTAGACGCGTTCTTTAACCAGTCAAATTACGACAGTGGTTTGTTTTCAACTGCTTCTTTTGCAGGAATGGCTCCTCAAACTTACGATGGAAAACAGGATATACATGCTGGTTTTGGTAATTTCGAATACAAATTCACCGATAAATTCAGCTCTGTTATTGGTGTGAGATATGAAAGGATTTCTCAAACAGTTAACTGGAGAACACAGCTTGATGCTGCTGGAGGAACAAATACTTTTGAAAGAAATGAATTTTTACCTAGTGCAATCTTAAAGTATGAATTAAACGAAAAACAAAATCTTCGTTTAGCGGCTAGTAAAACCTACACATTGCCACAATTTAAAGAACGTGCTTTGTTTATCTACGAAGATGTAATGGAATCTGTAATTGGTAATCCAAGTCTGTATCCTTCACAAAATTACAATCTTGATTTAAAATGGGAAATGTTTCCAAAAAGCGATGAGTTATTCTCTGTTACTGCTTTTGGAAAATATATTATGGACCCAATCAACCAAATCATTATTGCTTCTTCTACAAATGACATTTCTTTTGTCAACATTGGAGATACAGGTTATGCTTATGGAGTTGAGCTAGAGGCAAGAAAAAATGTTTTTGAAATTGAAGGAGAATATACTAACAAGCTCTCTTTTGGATTTAATGCTTCTCTAATGAAAACACATCAGGACATTGATGCGGACAAAGTTAGAAATGAAACAGATGGAAGATTAAATATCAACACTACAGATAGCAGTTCTGGATTTACAGGAGCTTCTGATTTGATTTTAAATGCTGATTTGTCTTATACTAAAAACTTTAGAAATGACTCTGGAATTATGGCAACTCTGGCTTACAACCATTATTCTGATAAACTTTACGCCATTGGAAACGAAGGAAAAGGAAATTTGGTTGATAAGGCGATGGGGTCTTTAGATCTTATTTTTAAAACAAAACTAAACAAAAGCCTGGGAATTGATTTTGGCGCAAGAAACTTATTGAACCCAGAATTTAAAAGAGTTCAGCAAAATGCAGGTGGAGACGTATTAGTATTCGACTACAAAAAAGGTCTGACATTCGGATTGGGAATAAACTACCAATTTTAATAAACATTGAGGAAATATTGAGTTATCAATTTCTTAACGTTAGAATAAAAAACACATAACAAATAGATGACAACGGCTTAACGTTGATTAAAGCTTAAGTTCTAATCTTTGCATAAACACAAACTAATTAAAAAAAGTAATGAAAAAAACAATTTCAACAATTTTCGGTTTAGCAGCATTATCGCTTGCAACACTTACAACATCTTGCTCAAGCGATGACAACAAAAACGAAGTCCCAAAATCTGATTTCGTAGTAGTAAGAGACAACTTACAAGGAGAAATCAACAGTGGTGAAGTAGTATTAGAATCTGGAACTTATAAACTAACAGGAAAATTAGTAGTTAAAAATACTGCTAAGCTTACAATAAAACCTGGAGTTATCATCGAAGCAACTGCAGTAGCAGCTGACCAATTACAAGCAGTAAGATATATTGCTGTAGCACAAGGAGGGCAAATAGACGTTCAAGGAACTGCAACTAGTCCGGTTATCATGACTTCAGAAACTAAAAAACCAGCTGCTTGGGGTGGTTTAGTAATTTGCGGAAAAGCACCAATCAACAAAGGAACTAGCGCTAGTGCTGAAGTTTCTGAGTTAACTTACGGTGGAACTGACGCTAATGATAACTCTGGATCAATTAAATATTTAAGAATTGAATACCCTGGTTTCTCTTACAGCAGTGACAAAGAATTTAATGGAGTTTCTTTCTTCGGAGTTGGAAAAGGAACTATTGTTGATTATGTTCAGGTTTACGAGAGCTCTGATGATGGATTCGAGTGGTTTGGTGGAACTGTTAATGCAACTCACCTAGTAGTTTCTAACAAAGATGTTACAGCAGTAGGTGATGATTTATTTGACTGGACTGAAGGATGGAATGGAACAGGTGAAAACTTTTACGGAATCAGAACTAATGCTGGTAACAGAGGTATCGAAGCTGATAACAACTCTAACAACCACTTAGCTACTCCAATTTCTTTCCCAACTATCAAAAACCTTACTCTAATTGGAGCTGGAGTTGAAGACACAAGTAAAGAAGCTCAAGCTTTCAAATTGAGAGTTGGTACTAAAGGTAAATTTGACAATGTTGTATTGAAAGGCTGGAAAACTGGTTTTGATGTTGAGCATAACGAAACTCTTTCATATGTTGGAACAGATTTATTAGCTACGAACGTTAAATTCGAAGATGTAACAGTTAAATCAAAAGGTACAGCTACTACTGCTGCCGGAACTATTCCTGATATGACTAAAGTTTACACAGAATCTGCAACTGCAACTGGAGCAGGAAACGGATCAGGAGTTCCTACTTGGACTGCTGGATGGACAAAAGGTCTATAATCTTTAGAAACTAAAATATAAAAACATCCTAATTTCATTAGGATGTTTTTTTTACGGTAAAATATATTTTTAATACAATAGCTTCGTACACATAATGTTAAAAACATCCTAAATATTTAGGATGTTTTTTTTTGGCGTCATTTTTGTAATTTTTTTTGTATATTTACAATAATCAAATACATGCGATGGCAAAAAACTACTTTTATATTACATTCTTATTGGCATTTTTCTTTACTGTAAGCGTCTCAGCGCAGGACAGCAAGCAACTACCAAGAACTCAGGAATCTACTTCTATTGAGGGAATTAGTTTGTATCCTAATCCGGTTACTAACGGAAAAGTATACATTTCCTCTAAAAACGATCTGGAAAAGGAAGTTATTGTGTTTGATATCTTAGGAAAAAAGGTACTTCAGGCCCATTTAACATCAAAAGAACTGAACGTTTCAGATTTACCTCCGGGTGTTTATATTATCAAAATAAGCGAACAAAACGCATCGGCAACCCGCAAACTCATTATTCGGTAAAACATAGAGAAAGCTCCTTTTATAAGGAGCTTTTTTAGTATTAAGTGTTCAGCCTTCTCGTTTACATTTTACCTGATTGAAAAATAGTGTCTGAATACTAAAAAACTCAACACTAACATTAAAAAGTAATATCTTTGCAAAAAAAAAGTTTTGATCACAGCACAGGATATATTTACCATTTCGAGTCAGAAACAATTTGAAAAAATAGCACTAAAAGTGTTTCGTTTTCAGCACGAAAACAATAAAGTTTATCGCGATTTCTGTGATTTTTTAAAAGTTAATCCGCAACAGGTAAAATCGTTACAGCAAATTCCTTTTTTACCCATTCAGTTTTTCAAAAGTCACGATGTAGTGTCCAATTCAGATCCTGCAAAGGTAACTTTTACCAGCAGTGGTACCACCGGAATGATTACCAGTAGACATTTGGTGACAGATGTTTCACTTTATGAAGAGAGTTACAGAAAAGGATTTTCGCAATTCTACGGCAATATTGAGGATTACGTTGTTTTAGCCCTTTTGCCGTCTTATTTGGAACGTGACGGTTCGTCGTTAATTTACATGGTCGAAGATCTAATACAACTTTCTAATCAGCCTGAAAGTGGGTTTTATTTACACAATCACGGAGAACTTACCCAGAAGCTTTTAGAATTAGAAGAAAGAGGGCAAAATGTTATCCTGATTGGAGTTACTTACGCTTTATTAGATTTAATCGAAAAACATCAATTCAATCTCCAAAACACCATTATTATGGAAACTGGAGGAATGAAGGGAAAACGCAAAGAAATGATTCGCGAGGAATTGCACGAAATTTTATGCAAAGGTTTTGGCGTTTCTGCCATTCATTCCGAATACGGAATGACCGAACTTTTAGCGCAGGCGTATTCTTTAGGCGAAGGCGTTTTTGAATGTCCGTCGTGGATGAACATCTTAATTCGCGATCCCGAAGATGCTCTCACTTACGTGAATGACGGCAAAACAGGCGGAATCAACGTTATCGACTTAGCCAACATTAACTCATGCTCCTTTATTGCCACACAGGATCTAGGCAAAAAAAATCCCAACAACTCTTTTGAAGTATTGGGACGTTTTGACAATTCTGATATTCGTGGTTGTAATTTGATGGTGCTTTAAATTAGATTAATCGTTGATTTGTTTAATCGTTTAACCGTAAAAAGCAATTAACGGATCAAACAATAAAATCTAAACTTCCTCTGTTAAACCGATATTTTCTATACTATCTTTTTCAGTACGTGCTTTTTCTTTTTCTCCTCGATATTCGAGTAGTTTATACATTCCATAACAGCCTAAACCTCCACAAAGGACAAATAAAATATTCCATCCCGGGTTGATGAAATCTTCCTCATTTGTATCAATTCCATTAATAAGAACAGACACAAGACCGGTAATAAATCCCGCAATAATAGTACTTCCGTAGTAACCCACAATTCCGATGAAAAAATAAGTCCATTTGTTTTTGTCGTATTCCAGAGCCAGATTGGTAAAAGATTTCCAAATCCAATAAATAAATAAAATTCCCAGCATAGTTTTTAAGTTAGTTTGAAGGGATAAACTTAGTAAAAAAACTTTTACATTTTTTATTACTAAAATAATAAAATGAAAAGTCCCAATAGACATTAGCTATTGGGACTTTTCATTTATTGAAATTGATAAATTCGATTACCCTTAAACAGCACGAATCACAAAATAATTTTTCTTTCCGCTTTGTAACAACACAAACTGATTATTAATCAAATCATTGGCTGTTAAAACAAAATCTTCTTTAATTTTTTCTCTGTTTACCGAAATAGAATTTGCTGTTAAAGCTCTTCTCGCCTCTCCATTAGATTTAAAAAAACCTGTTTTTTCGTTTAAAACGGTAACAATATCCAATCCTTTTTCTAAATCTGCTTTTGCGATTTCAGCTTGAGGAACTCCGTCAAAAACTTCTAAGAAAGTCGCTTCATCTAATTTTTTCAAATCCTCTGCAGTCGAGTTTCCAAACAAAATATTCGAAGCCTGAATTGCTTTTTCTAATTCTTCTCTATTGTGAACAAAAACAGTAATTTCTTCCGCTAATTTCTTTTGTAGAATTCTTAAATGCGGCACTGCTTTGTGCTCCTCAATCAGGGTTTCAATAGTTTCTTTATCTAAGAAAGTAAAGATTTTAATATATTTTTCCGCATCTGCATCGGTTGCGTTTACCCAAAATTGGTAGAATTTATAAACAGAAGTTTTATCTGCATCTAACCAGACATTCCCGCCTTCCGATTTTCCAAATTTAGAACCGTCAGCTTTCGTAATTAAAGGCGTTGTTAATGCATACGCTTTTGCATTTTCACCACCCATTCTGCGCACTAATTCTGTTCCTGTAGTGATGTTTCCCCACTGGTCGGAACCTCCCATTTGCAAGATACAGTTGTTATTTTTATATAAGTGGTAAAAATCGTAACCCTGAATTAATTGGTACGTAAACTCCGTAAAAGACATTCCTTCGCCAATTTCTCCGTTTAATCTCTTTTTTACAGAGTCTTTGGCCATCATATAATTTACCGTGATTCGTTTTCCAACTTCACGTGCAAAATCAATAAAAGAGAATTCTTTCATCCAATCGTAATTATTCACCATAACCGGTGCATTTTCATCAGTTGAATTAAAATCTAAGAAACGGGACAACACACTTTTAATTCCGGCAACATTTTTTGCCAAAGTCTCTTCATTCAATAGATTTCTTTCATCAGATTTTCCGGAAGGATCTCCTATCATTCCTGTTGCCCCACCAACCAAAGCAACTGGTCTGTGTCCGAAATTTTTCAGATGAACCAGCAAAATAATCTGAACCATACTTCCGATATGCAATGAATCTGCCGTTGGATCAAAACCAATATAAGCTGTTGTTACTTCTTTTAGTAATTGCTCTTCCGTTCCAGGCATACTATCATGATATAACCCGCGCCATTTTAATTCTTCAACTAGATTCTTCATTTTTTTAAAATAATTTGTGCAAATATAATAATTCCACAAGTAGTGAGTCTTATAAATTATATGCAAGCCTAAAAGATTTTATTCCAAAAATTATCATCTTAACCTAAAACATCCTTAAATATTGATTGTCTGCACTTTACTAAACTTCTAATAAAATATATTTAAAAAAAATATTTTATTGTAATCCTTTACCTATTTTCACATCCCAAAAACTTATTTATGAAAAAACTATTACTTCTTACAATTTTCTTTTATTGCGGCATTATAAACGCACAAATCTCATTCGAAAAAGGGTATTTCATTTTAAATAACGGTACTAAAGTAGATTGTTTTATTAAAAATTCTGACTGGAAAAATAACCCAACAGATTTTAAATATAAAAAACAGATTTCAGATACAGAGTATCAAACAGAAACCATTTCAAATGTTCAAGAATTTAACATTGATAATTTTACAACATTCAAAAAATTTAAAGTAAAAATTGACCGTTCCAGCGATGACTTAGAAAAAATATCGCAAACCGGAAAACCTGTTTGGGAAGATAAAACTCTTTTTCTTAGAATACTGGTTCAGGGCGAAGCAACATTGTATTCGTTTACAGAGGATAATCTTATCCGATATTTTTATGAAACTAAAAATATTCCATTAGAGCAACTTGTACATTTAAAATACATTCAGTTGACAGACGGAAAATCTTCTGAAAATTTAGAGGAAAACAACTATTTCAGACAACAATTACATAACTACGTAAGATCTGCCAACACAGAAGACCGCGATATCGAAAAGTTAAAATATAAAAAATCAGACCTAATAAAGTATTTTATTCATTATAATAATATTGAGACAAATACAACCACAACCAAAGAACTATCCAAAACAACTAAAGGTTTTATTGCTTTTAAAATCACACCTGAAATTAGTTTAATCTCGCTAACCATGAATGACGGAGATGCGCCCTCGCAAGATGTAAAAATGGATGGCACGACGAACTTTAAAATCGGTTTAGAACTAGAATATGTACTACCATTTAATAAAAACAAATGGAGTCTGTTTTTAAATCCTGCTTATCAAAAGTATAGTAATACCAAGACCTACAGTAAGCCGGGTACTTTTGCAAACTCGCCTCAAACTGTTCGTACAGCAGAAATTAAATACACAAGTATCCAGTTTCCTGTAGGATTGAGACATTACTTATTTATGAACGCTAATTCCAAAATTTTCATAAATGCCGCTTATTCATTTGATATATCCGGTAAGGCAAGTATATCCTTTGACAATAATGTGACAAACGAAAGCAAATCAGGATCTAATTTTGCATTTGGAATTGGCTACAATTTTAAAAATAAATATAGTGCAGAAGTTCGAATGAACACCAAAAAACAATTACTTGGCGACTATCAAAGTTTTAGCGCAAATTATGGAGCCATTGATTTTGTTTTAGGATATACACTTTTCTAATAAAAGCAATAATTATAGTATTAAATTAAAGCAATAGCAACATTACAAAACAATGCTTATGTATTGCTTTAATTTTTTTATACAAGAGATAATAGATTTCACCACCAATAGATTTATCAAAAATATTATCTTTACAGCATGATATTAGTTACTGGAGGAACTGGTTTAGTTGGTGCGCATTTATTACTTCATTTACTTGAAAATGGAGAAAATGTACGGGCTATTTACAGAAATCAAAAAAGAATCGAAAAAACAAAATCGGTTTTTGATTTTTATAAAAAAACAGATTTATTTGAAAAAATAAATTGGCTTGAAGCCGATATTCTGGACGTCCCTTCTCTGGAAAATGCTTTTATAGGCATTACACACGTTTATCATTCTGCTGCTTTAATTTCGTTTGATTCCCAAGACGAGGAGAAACTTAGAAAAACCAACATCGAAGGAACAGCCAATATGGTAAATTTTTCGATTGCCAAAGGAATTGAAAAATTTTGTTTCGTAAGTTCTATTGCAGCTCTGGGAGATATTGCCCCACACGAAACTTACATTACAGAAGAAACCGACTGGAATCCCGAAAAACCGCACAGTGATTACGCCATTTCTAAATATGGAGCAGAAATGGAAGTCTGGCGCGGACTTCAGGAAGGCTTAAATGTTATTATTGTAAATCCGGGAGTAATTTTAGGACCGCCGCAAATGATGACTATTTTTGATGAAGGAAGCAGCGAAATCTATCGAAAAGTTGCTAACGGACTTTCATTTTACACACTCGGAAGTACTGGATTTGTCACTATCGACGATGTTGTAAAAATAACTTCTGAATTAATGAAGAGTCACATTAAAAACGAGCGCTTCACTATTATAGCAGACAACATAATTTTCAGGGATCTTTTAAATACTATTGCTGACACATTAAAAGTAAAAAGACCACATATTCATGCCAAACCGTTGTTTATGAATTTATTGTGGATTGCCGATTTCATGCTGTTTTTCAAAAAAAGAAGCATTGCCAAAGCAACGGCAAAAGCTTCCTACTCCAACAATCTGTACAGTAATGAAAAAATAAAAACCGCTCTGGGAACGGTTTTTACTGATATTCATCAATATATTAAAGATAGTTCTTTATTATAGATTTTTTCTGTGTTTTCTCTGGGCCATTCTAATCGAGTCAATATTAATTTTCGGAATGGTTTTTCTCACTGAATCTCGTAATTCCTCTTTTAATGCGGGTTTGTTTTTATTGGTTTTTGCTGCTTTTTTCTCGTCTATTTTAGCCAGAGAATCTGCCGCTGTTTGGTCAACCGCGATCCTTTTACTTACTTCATCAAACATGTCTTTATAGCTTTCATAATCAGAAGCGTAATACATATTATTTTGAGCAAACTGAAGACTGTCTACTTTGTATTTTTTCAAAATAAATTGGGTTGGATCGCTCTCTACAGAATCCAAAGACAATGGTTTTTGATATCTCATTGCCTCCAAAAGAGACAAATCATACATAATATCAATCATTTCCTCTCTCGTTATAAGTTTTTTAGGCTCTTTTACCAGTTCTTTTTTACAACTTACAGAGAGAAACAGCACCAATATTATTACTATAAAATTTTTCATAGCCGTTTTTTATCTGTCAAACAATAATCGTTTTCCTGCTTTTAAATCTTTTACTTTGAAGTTTTGATATAACAATTCCCCGTTTACAAAAGTATGGGTAATTCTGGATCTGAATGTATAACCTTCAAAGGGAGACCAGCCACATTTTGCCAAAATATTATCCTGATTTACACCCCAGGGTTTACTTGGATTTACAATCACTAAATCGGCATAATATCCTTCTTTAATAAATCCTCTTTTTTCAATTTTGAAAATCTTAGCCGGATTGTGGCACATTTTTTCCACTATCTTCTCCACACTAATTTTCCCCTGATGATATGCTTCAAACATAGCTACAACAGCATGCTGCACAAGCGGACCTCCGGAAGGCGCGTTTAGATAAGATTGCTGTTTTTCTTCTTTTGTATGAGGAGCATGATCGGTTGCTATTACATCGATTCGACCATCGTTTAAGGCTTTCCAAAGTTCTGCACGATCTTCGGCAGTTTTTACGGCAGGATTCCATTTAATGAAATTTCCTTTTGTTTTATAATCTTCATCGGTAAACCAAAGATGATGCACACAAACCTCAGCAGTAATCTTTTTATCTTCTAACGGAATTTTATTGGTAAACAATTCCATTTCTTTTGCCGTTGAAAGATGAAAAATATGCAGTCTTGCCCCTGTTCTCTTTGCCAAAGCAACTGCTTTAGAAGAAGAAATATAACAAGCCTCTGCGCTTCGTATTAAATTGTGGGCCGTTACCGGAACATCTTCACCGTATTGCTCTTTAAAGGCAGCCAGGTTATTTTTTATCGTTTCTTCATCTTCGCAATGAACGGCAATTAACATTGGCGTACTTGAAAAAATCCTTTCTAAAACCGCTTCATTATCTACCAGCATGTTTCCGGTAGAAGAGCCTAAGAAAATTTTAATTCCAGCCACATTTTTCGGATTTGTTTTTAAAACTTCTTCCAGGTTATCGTTGGTTGCTCCCATCATAAAAGAATAATTCGCGTATGATTTCTGAGAGGCAATCTGATATTTATCTTCTAATATTTCCTGCGTAACTGCGTTTGGCACTGTATTAGGCTGTTCTATAAAAGAAGTAATTCCGCCTGCTACAGCTGCACGGGATTCCGATTCGATATCACCTTTACGCGTTAATCCCGGTTCTCTAAAATGCACCTGATCGTCAATCGCGCCCGGCATTAAATAGTTACCTTCTGCATCGATTACAATACAATCTGATGATTTTAATGAAATACTGTCTGCAATTTCAACAATCAGATCATTTTCGATTAAAACATCACCTTCCAAAATTGTCCCTTCGTTTACAATTTTGGCATTTTTTATTAAAATCCTTTTCATCGTGGTTGATTTATAATGAATTGACTAATTTTCTTAATCGTAATGAAATTACTCCCAGTATAGCTTCTTTTATAATCGCATTGCTCATTTTAGAAACTCCCTTAGTTCTGTCTGTAAAAATAATTGGCACTTCGGTAATTTGAAATTTGGCACAATAAGTCCTGTACTTCATCTCGATTTGAAACGCGTAGCCAACAAATTTTATTTTATTCAAATTGATTTTTTCTAAAACTTCTCTTTTGTAACATACAAAACCGGCTGTTGCATCATGAATTTTCATGCCAGTAATAAATTTTACATATACTGATGCAAAGTAGGACATTAAAACTCTGCTTAAAGGCCAGTTTACAACATTTACTCCGGTTACATAGCGAGAACCAATGGCAAGATCTGCGCCACCAAAATGACAGGCGTCGTACAATTTTTCTAAATCATTTGGGTTATGCGAAAAATCGGCATCCATCTCAAAAATGAAATCGTAATTACGTGCCAGTGCCCATTTAAAACCGTGAACATAAGCCGTTCCCAATCCGGATTTTTTAGCTCTTTGTTCTATAAAAAGTCTTCCGGCAAATTCTTCCTTCAGGGCTATTACTTTTGCAGCAGTATGATCCGGAGAATTATCATCAATAATTAGCAGATGAAAAGATTTATGTTGTGAAAGAACAGCTCTTACTATACTTTCTATGTTCTCAATTTCGTTATAAGTGGGAATTATGACAATACTATCATTCATTTTTTCTCGGTAATTTCACCGCAAAAGTAAACTTTTTATGGCATTTGAATCATAATAAATATATAATAAAAGTATTGCGCCAAAAAATTACTAATTTTGTATCGCTATGATTGAACAACTTCACCCTCGAATTATTGAAAACAAAGACTGGGCGACACTTTTGTTTGTGTTGACTTTTGCCGTTGTTGCCATGACAAAATCTGCTTACGAAAATCGATTCAGCGAATTTAGCAGACTTATTTTTTCTGACAAATATGCTAAGATTTACCGGGACAACAATCACATGAAAAGCAGCTTTACGGTAGGGTTGTTTTTTGTACAAGTTGTATCGTTTGCTTTCTTCATTCTTTTGTCAATGAATATCTTTGATAATACGGTAAAAAAAACCGACTGGATATTGTTTATTCAGATCGCAACCTTCCTTCTTTATTTCATTTTAGGTAAATATTTAATAGAGAAAATTGTGGCTGCTTCGTTCAACATTGATGAGTTTGTAGAGCTTTTCAACTCGCAAAAAGTAACTTATCGTACTTATATAGGTGTTTTAATCCTTCCAATCAACGCTATATTGTTCTATTACAGCAATATTCCGAAAATTATACCGCTCGTAATCATAGGTATTGCGCTGTGTATTAGCGTATACTCTTACTTTATTTCAATTAAAACATATCAAAACGTAATAATCAGCAAGTTATTTTATTTTATTTTATATCTTTGCGCTCTTGAAATAGCGCCTTATTATTTTCTCTATTACTGGATGACAAAAGGGAGTGCTTAGAAAATGTTTATAATATGAAAGTGAAAACAATTTTGGTGTCACAGCCTGAACCTAAAGTGGAGAATTCTCCTTACTTTGAGCTCCAACAAAAACACAAAATAAAAATTGATTTCAGACCATTTATTCATGTGGAAGGGGTTAGCGCAAAAGAGATTAGATTACAAAAAATCGATCTTAATCATTACACTGCGATCATTTTAACAAGTAGAAATGCTGTAGATCATTTTTTTAGAGTTGCTGATGAAATGCGTTACAAAGTTCCCGAAGGATTGAAATATTTTTGTCAATCTGAAGCTGTTGCATTTTACCTGCAGAAGTATGTTGTGTACAGAAAACGTAAAATTTACGTTGGTGCAAAAGATTTTGCAGATTTATCTCCGCTAATTAAGAAGTACAAAGACGAGAAATTTTTACTTCCTGCATCTGATCAGTTAAACGCAGATGCTCCAGTAACTTTAAACGGTTTAAAAGTAGATTGGGCACAAGCTATTTTTTATAAAACTGTAATGAGCGACTTATCCGACTTGGCAGATGTTTATTACGACGTCTTAGCTTTCTTTAGCCCAACTGGAATTAAGTCATTGTTTAAAAACTTCCCTGATTTTAAACAAAATGATACGAGAATTGCCGTATTCGGAAGCACTACTCAAAAAGAAGCTCTGGACCATGGTTTAAGAATTGATATTCTTGCTCCGACTCCTGAAACTCCTTCGATGACAATGGCGCTGGAAAAATATGTTGCCGAAGCAAACAAAGGAAAATAAACCTAAGAAATTACAATATTTAAATCCCAAGTTTCAGTTTAATCAACTGGAATTTGGGATTTTCTTTTTTATTTAATCGCAAATTCGTCAGGTCTTTTCTGAAATTTGCACAAATAAAATGTTCCCAAAGCTTTATCAATAGAAGGCTTTGCGCACTTACTATGCACAATAAAAATAATTGATATCAAAAAAACCTGCATTCCTTGCGGTTAAATTTCTACAATTTAAAAAAATTGGAATTTGAAATTTTTCCCATTAAAATTTTATTTACATTGCCTTTTAACTACATTTGATTTCTATTCTGAACCCAAATCACAAAAACAGTTTCAAATTGTAAGTTATGAAAATCAACTCCCTCTTAATAGAAATTGACGGAATCGACAAAGAAATTCTGCGTTATTTAATGGAAGATGCCAGAAAACCAATTCTGCAAATCGCCAATAAAATCGGAATTTCAGGCGCCGCAATTCACCAAAGATTAAAAAAACTGGAACAATCTGGTGTAATATCCGGATCTAAGTTTACGGTAAATCCAAAAGTTTTAGGATACAACACTATGGCTTTTGTTGGAGTTTATTTAGACAAAGCTTCCCGAAATTCTGAAGCCGTAAAAGATTTAAAAAAAATTCCGGAAGTTCTCGAATGTCATTATACAACAGGAAACTGGTCTGTTTTAATCAAAATCATTTGCCGCGATAACGAACATTTAATGCAGCTGTTAAACACCAAAATACAGGCTATTGAAGGCGTTTCACGAACAGAGACCTTTATTTCTCTGGACCAGCAGATAGACAGACAGATTCAGCTTTAGTAATTAGATAATGTGTCAATTTGATAATTTAAATAATTAAAATCTATTCTAACCACTGTCAGGCTGAGCGAAGCCGAGACCGCGTTTCTAATAAAGGCTTCGACTTCGCTCAGCCCGACATAAAAACAAAACCCGACAAGTTTTTAAAAACTGTCGGGTTTGCTGTAAATTATCTAATTATCTAATTGACCAATTATCTCAATTAACTAATTAATTTCTCCTACTTCCAGAATAAATCGAAATATAGTACAACAACGTTGCTATTGAGCCAATTGCAGCTACAACATACGTTCTTGCTGCCCATTTTAACGCATCTTTTGCTCCGGCCTGTTCTTCTGGCGTCAGCATGTGTTTATTTTCTAACCATGCCAAAGCACGGTTACTTGCATCATATTCTACCGGAAGTGTAATAACAGAAAACAAAGTGGTCGCTGCAAAAATGACAATTCCGACCAATAATAACTGAGGAAAAACTTTTATCATCAGAATACCGGCAATTAAAATCCATTGTACATAATTGGAAGCCACACTAACGATCGGAACCAGTTTAGAGCGCATCGTAAGCCATTCGTATCCAATGGCATGCTGAACAGCGTGTCCGCATTCGTGCGCTGCAACGGCGGCAGCGGCTGCATTTCTGTGATTATAAACTGCTTCACTTAAATTTACTGTTTTGTCTGAAGGATTATAATGATCTGTTAACTGACCCGGAGTCGAGATTACGCGAACATCTGTAATTCCGTTATCAGAAAGCATTTTTTCGGCAATTTCGCGTCCGCTCATTCCGTTTCTTAATTGTAATTTCGAATATAACTCAAATTTACTCTTCAGCTGAGAACTTACCAGCCAGCTGAACAACATTATAGCCCCAGCAATTATTAGATATCCAGATCCCATATTTTCTCGTGTTTTTTAGATTGATTTTTAAATTTACAAAACAAACTGCAAATTATGAACCATTTTAACAAAATGACAACTTGACATTTTTTTACCTGTTTTAACTTAATTCAGCATGTTGTTCTTTAATAAAAAGGCAATCAGTTCTGCTACATTTTTCATTTTATATTTTTGAAGAATATTGCGTCTGTGGGTTTGAACCGTCAGAAAACTCAGAAATAAATCATCGGCTATCTCCTGAGTTGATTTTCCCTGAGAAAGCAAAAGAGCAATATCGCGTTCTCTTCGGCTTAAACCCGGAATTCGCTCTAAATCTTCAGACAAAGGCTGACTGATAATGGTCTTTACTTCTTCACTAAAAACAATTTCACCATCAATAGCTTTATAAATACAGTTTTTGAATTCATCAAAAGAAGCATTTTTTAAAATATAGCCATTTCCTCCATTCTGGATAAACTGCATAACCAGACTTCTTTCAGACTGACTGCTCATCCCGATAATTACCGTTTTTGGATGCTTTTGTTTGATCATTTTACACAAATCAACTCCATTTATAACCGGAAGAAAAATATCCATTAAAATCAAATCGACTTTATGGTCTTCAATGTATTCTAAAAGTGCTATTCCGGACGGAAATTTTTCTACAATTTCAATGTTTTTTAAATCTGCCAGTAAACCTACAATTCCTGAAATCACAATCGGATGATCGTCTACTATTACTGTTTTATATTTTATGATCATGATTGGCGTTGTATTTTAATTCAATATAAGTTGAGGTTCCTTTCTCCGGAACAGAATCTATTTCTAATTTTCCATTTAAAAATGCCACTCTGTTTTTAATATTCCGCAGTCCCATTCCGCCTCTATTTTCTGCTTCTGCAACATTAAATCCTATTCCGTTATCTTCAACCGTGATAAAAAAGACATCTTTATTTTGTGAACAGGAAACCAGGATTTGTGTTGCTTTTGCGTATTTTAAGGCATTGTTTAAAAGTTCCTGAATGATTCTGAAAACCATGGTTTTAAAATGCTGCGGCAAGGTTGATTTTTTATTCAGATACTGAAATTCAATCGCCGTTTCTGCAGTAGAATGAGCATCGCACAAATCTCTTAGTGCATGTTCCAGACCCAGTTTCATTAAACTCTCGGGCATTAAATTCTGAGAAATATTCCGAAGTTCTTTGATTGAATCATTCAGCATTCCGTTGATATTTGGAGTAATCTCTCTGTTTTCGCGGTCAGCAAGATTTAAATGCATTTTCAAACCAGAAAGCATACTGCCTAGTCCGTCGTGCAATTCCCTGGCGATTCTTTTTCGCTCGATTTCTTCGCCTTCAATCAAAGCATTTGAAATCGATAATTTCTGCTGATTTTCCAGCGCCTCGAGTTCCTGTTGGTAATTTACTTCTTTCTGAAAACTGATTTTTTTCTGATAATTATTCCAGCTCCACAAAAACAAAACGGTCAAAAACAGCACAAAAGAAAGTACCGCAAAAAGCATCATATTCAATCGGTTATTGTTAACCTGTAAAACAGCTTTTTCATTTTCTGACTGTAACAGACCAATTTTTTTCTCGCTTTCTGCTTTTTTATATTTTGCTTCAAGTTCTACAATTTCATTTTTTAAATTGGCATTGTTCAGGCTGTCATTTATAACATTGTATTTGTTTGAATAATAATATGCCTTCGAAAACTCTTTTTTTGCATTATATATCTTTGACAACTCCTTGTAATAGTTTTTCTTATCAACAATAAAAGGGGAGTTTTTTACCAGATACTCCATATTTGTTTTGGCTTTATCATAATTTTTCAATTTGAAAAGCACTTCATATTCGGCAAATTTAAGACGGTTTAACGCTATTGCATTATTGTGTTTTTGCGCCGATTGGATTCCTTTTTCAAAACTTATCAGCGCTTCATTATGTTTATTTTGCTTAGAATAATAAATACCTTCAGAATAATAATAAGAATCGTTCAGATTCGAATCTGGATATTTTCCTAAAATGGAAAACGCCTTATCCAAAATCTGTTTTGCATCATAAAAATGTTTGAGTTCTATCAGATTCTCTGCATTGATAATATAGGTTTCCATTTTGGATTCGGCCAGAGTTGCAGATTTTTTGGTTGCATTTTCAATATATCGCTGTGCCTGATTTAAGTATTCTGACGCTTTTTCCCTTTCGTCATTATTCATAAAAATAATAGCAACGGCTTTACTCAGACCACTAATGAGTTCAAAATCGCCGCTTTTTTTAGCAATGGGAATTGCTTCATTCACCAGCAGTTTCATATAAGCCTTCTCATTATTCTTATGCTGCTGTACAATACCATAATTCTGAAGCACAACCGCACGAAGTTTATACGCTTCCTTGTTTCGGTATTTTTTTAGTTTTTCATTGGCTTCAAACAGCGCTTTTTCATAACCATCCAAATCTCCTTTTTCTAAAAAACGGTACGCATTGTAATAAAGAGAAGCATCCTTTAAAAACGGATATTTCATTTTTAACTGATTGGCCTGTTTAAGATATTCTTTAGATTTTTCAGGATTCTGCACCATTAAAAAAAGTTTGGACAACCTGAAACTGTTCAGACTTTTAATACTGTCTGATTTTAGATTTTTGGTAACCTTAACAATACTGTCAATATAAACTGTATCATCGTCTAAGGACAAAATTACCTGTGAATTTGAAATTGCAGTAAAAAGTAAATAAAATAAGACGGCGTAGATTTTCTTCATAAATGTGGCATTTACTCAAAGTTATTAAAGCTTAATGACTTTATAAAAGAAATCGTCAACTTTTACCTGATATCAGGTAATACAAAATACATTTTATCAGGTATTGTACCCTCTGTTTTAAGGGTCTAATTTTGTTATATATCCAAATATTAATTAAAGAATTTTATTATGAAATCAGTATTTAAAACTTTAGCAATTGTATTGACACTTGCTTTTACAGCAGTTTCCTGCAGCAGCGATAACGACGATAACAACTCAGGTGGAGGTTCAAAAGATGTAAAATATGAAGTTACAGGAAACTATACTGGTCAACTGGATGTAACTTATATTGAAGCAGGTGGCGGGGCACTTAATGAAGATATTAATGCACTTCCGTGGACCAAAGAGTTTACTTCTACTTCAACAGGAGCAGGTGTAAATGTTTCTGGTAACGGAGGAAAAAAAGATGAAACTGTTACTGCAAAAATTTATGTTGGAGGAAAAGTAGTTAAAGAACTTACTGCCAAAGCAAACAATGACGGAATTATTGTTGTTGTTCCCGGTTCTTACGTTTTTGGAATGTAAAAAAAATTTAGAATTTAAATTTTTTGTTTTGGTAAAGAAAAAGCTTCGTTATTGCGAAGCTTTTCTTTTTTATTTCAGGTTGACGGTCAGCTCTTCAAATCATGAAGCTTCGGGATTAAATTCTAATTGTTTCGGGTAATTTTCCGCCACGAATTCACGAATTAATTGAAAAAAAAATTCGTGAATTCGTGGCAAAAAACAAAAAAAAATCCCAAACCCAATCCCGAAGCTTCGGGAGGATTTAGGATTTTAAATATTTAGAATGTATTCGGTTAACCCACCAAGTTAATAATTTTCCCTGGAACAATAATCACTTTATTCGGAGTTCTTCCGTCCAATTGTTTTTGGGTTCTCTCGTCTTTCATAACGATTTCTTCGATTTGTTCTTTGGTTAAATCCAGAGGCAATTCGATGGTGAAACGCATTTTTCCGTTGAAAGAAACCGGATATTCCTTATTGGTTTCAACCAGGTGTTTTTCTTCATAAACTGGAAACGGAACTTCAGAAATAGAAGTTGTATTTCCTAATTGTGCCCATAATTCCTCTGCGATATGCGGCGCATAAGGCGAAACCAAAATGGCTAACGGTTCTAAAATCGCTCTGGAATGACAGTTTTGAGCAGACAGTTCATTTACACAAATCATAAACTGAGAAACCGAAGTATTGAAAGAGAAATTCTCAATATCATCTTGCACTTTTTTGATGGTTTTGTGCAATGATTTTAAATTGTCTTTTGTTGGTTCGTCGTTGTTTACTATTAAACCATTATCATCAAAATACAATCTCCACAATTTTTTAAGGAAACCAAAAACTCCGGAAATTCCAGCTGTATTCCAAGGTTTTGCCTGCTCCAACGGACCTAAAAACATTTCATACAAACGTAATGTATCTGCTCCATATTCAGCACAAATATCATCTGGCGTTACTACGTTATACTTGGATTTTGACATTTTTTCGACTTCGCGGCCAACAATGTATTTTCCGTTATCGTCTAAAATGAATTCTGCATTAGAATAATCTTCTCTCCAAGATTTAAATTTTTGAATATCCAATTCATCGGAAGAATTTACCATTGAAACATCTGCGTGAATAGGCTGTACCTTTTGAACTCCGATTTTATTTTTAGAGACGAAAGTATTGCTTCCCTCAATTCTGTAAACAAAAGCACTAGTCCCCAAAATCATCCCCTGATTAATCAGTTTTTTGAATGGTTCTTCGGTCGGAGCAAAACCTCTGTCTTTTAAGAATTTATTCCAGAAACGAGAATACAATAAGTGTCCGGTTGCGTGTTCGCTTCCGCCGATATATAAATCAACACTTTCCCAGTATTTTAACGCTTCCGCGGAAGCCATTTCATTTTCATTATGCGCGTCCATATAACGCATCCAATACCAGGAACTTCCTGCCCAGCCTGGCATAGTGTTCAATTCTAAAGGAAAAATCGAAACATTGTCAACCAAATCCGTATTAACAACTTTATTTTGTTTTGTATCCCAAGCCCAGACTGCAGCGTTTCCTAATGGCGGCAATCCGTCTTCGGTTGGTAAATATTTCTCTACTTCAGGCAAAATAATCGGCAAATGCTGGGCATCGATCATTTTTGGCAATCCGTTTACATAATAAACCGGGAAAGGTTCGCCCCAATAACGCTGACGCGAAAATACCGCATCACGCAAACGGTAATTGGTTTTTCCTGCCCCCTGTCCTATTTTTTCTAAAGCTGTAATAACAGCCTGAGTTGCTTCCTTATAATTTAATCCGTTTAAGAAATCAGAATTTGCAATTTCTACATTGTCTTTAGACCCGTACGCCGCTTCAGAAATATCAACATTAGCGAAGATATTTTTGATTTCCGGCATTCCCGCCGAACCTTTAAAGAAATTTGCAAAAGCATAATCTCTTTCATCTCCGCAAGGAACCGCCATAACCGCTCCGGTTCCGTAACCTGCTAAAACATAATCCCCAATCCAAACCGGAATAGGCTCTTTTGTAAACGGATGCTCGGCATAAGCTCCTGTAAATACACCTGAAATGGTTTTTACATCGGCCATACGTTCACGCTCCGAACGCTTTGATGTTTTTTCGATATATGCTTCAACTGCTTCTTTCTGTTCCGGAGTTGTGATCTTAGCTACCAAATCATGTTCCGGTGCCAAAGTCATAAAGGTTACTCCGAAAATAGTGTCAGGACGAGTTGTAAATACTTCAATAAAATTTGTTTCAGGTTTCCCGTTTAAAGTTTCATCACTTTGCGTGTCAACCTGAGATTTGAAACCTGAGACTTGAAACTTTACTAAAGCACCTACCGATTTTCCAATCCAGTTTCGTTGTGACTCTTTGATAGATTCACTCCAGTCAATATCATTAAGACCCTGAAGCAGGCGTTCGGCATAAGCAGAAATTCGCATACTCCACTGTGTCATTTTTTTTCTTATAACAGGAAAGCCTCCACGTTCCGAAACTCCGTTTACGATTTCATCATTTGCTAAAACCGTTCCTAAGCCCGGACACCAGTTTACTTCTGTTTCTGCCAAATAAGTTAATCTGTATTGCAACAGAATTTTTTCTTTTTGATCATCGGAATAGGAATTCCATTCGTCGGCTGTAAAAATTTTAACGTTGTCATCGCAAACTGCTTCTACGAGAGCATTTCCGGATTCTTCAAAAACAACTACAAGATCTTTTATATCAAAAGCCTGTCCTTGTTTTCTGCAATACCATGAATTGAATAACTGGATAAAAATCCATTGTGTGTGTTTATAATAATCCGGATTTGACGTACGCACTTCACGAGCCCAGTCAAAAGAAAACCCGATTTTATCAAGTTGTTTTCTGTACCCGGCAATTTGTTTTCCTTCTTTATCAACTCCGCCGTCAATATTTACGCGTGTTGTATCTTCGGGACGCTGTCCTGTCTGAATCGCATATTGTTCTGCCGGCAATCCGAAACTGTCGTAACCCATTGGATGCAAAACATTAAAACCCTGATGTCTTTTGAAACGGGAATAAACATCTGAAGCAATATAACCCAGCGGATGCCCAACATGTAATCCTGCTCCGGACGGATAAGGAAACATGTCTAAAACATAATGTTTTGGTTTTTCAGAATTATTTTTTGCTGCAAAAGTTTGATTCTCTGCCCAATATTTTTGCCATTTGGCTTCAATTTCGTTTGGATTGTATTTCATTTCGTTTGAGTTGCTAAGCTACTGAGTAACTAAGTTTCTAAGTTTTAAGTCCACAAATTTACATTTATTGTTGTTTGTTGCAAAGCTATTTCATTGACAAACAAATAAAATAACAAATCACGTATTCAAATTTAAGTAATTATACGTATTATTGTAATTAAAAATACTTATTTATACTGAAAATAATGACAGGAAATAAGAACTATAAAATTGAAGTCCGCGTTTGGATTGAAGAAACCGAAGGCGCTTTTCTTGGTATTGGAAAAATTTGGCTTTTAGAAAATATCCGTAAAACCGGATCGATAACCAATGCGGCAAAAGAAATGAAAATGGCGTACCGTCAGGCCTGGCAACTGGTTGAAGAAATGAACCAGCGCGCCGAGAAACCGCTTGTTGAAAAACTCTTAGGCGGGAAAGGTGGCGGCGGCGCAAAAATTACTGAAGCCGGAGAGAATGCAATTGCTCTTTTTTATGAAATTGAAAACCGAATCAAGGACTTTGCTCAAAAAGAAACTCAAAAACTTAAATTTTAAAATTAACTTCAATTACAATTAATACTATTGATTTTATAACATCCTGAATTAATTCCTTTCTTCCAAAACTAAATTACATTTCATTTAAAATGGAAATTGTTTAAAAGCTAAGGTTCTTCGTAAATTAAAATTCTTATCTCTTTGTGGTTTAAAAAAACTTTCAGACAAAAAAACTCAATTCGTTATTGTACTTTTACGCTAATAAAGTCAAAACTTTGAACGTTATTAACCTAAATAAAAAAATTGTTTACTATTTTTACGACATAATTTAAGCAAACTATGAGTTCTAACTTTGATAAATTTCAAAAACGCAGGTTAATTTCCTCTTACTTTTCGGTAGTTTTAAGTGTATTTCTGGTACTATTTCTTTTAGGAGTTCTGGGATTATTTATTATTAATTCTAAAAAACTGGCAGACGATTTTAAAGAAAAAATCGCAATGACTGTGTTCTTTAAAAATGAAGCGACAGACAGCACCATTACTGCATTTAATAAAGAATTGAAACGAGCACCTTTTGCAAGGTCTTTTGTTTATGTAACCAAAGAAAAAGCAGCTAAAGAACATACTGATATTATCGGTGAAGATTTTTTAACCTTTTTAGGAGAAAATCCTTTATTGAACTCGTACGACATTCACCTGAAAGCAGATTACGTAGAAAGAGACAGTATTGCTAAAATTGAAAGCCGTTTGAGACAAAACACCATGATTTCTGATATTGTATACGACAAACAATTAGTAAATCTGGTAAACGACAATATTAGAAAAGTAAGTATGTGGATTTTAATCATCAGTGGTTTCCTTACCGTAATTGCTGTTTTATTAATCAACAGTTCACTGCGTTTATCGATACATTCTAATAGATTTATCATTAAAACCATGCAAATGGTAGGCGCCACAAAAGCTTTTATTCGCAAACCATTTGTAATGCGAAGTGTAAAATTAGGAATGCTGGGCGCCGGTTTGGCTATTGTCGCTTTAATTGCACTTCTAATTTATGTAGAAAACAATTTCCCGGGATTAGGAATTTTAGAAGACAAAGCCCTGATCGCTATGGTTTTGGCAGCGGTTTTCGGTTTAGGAATTTTGATCACCTGGGTAAGCACGCACTTTGCTACACAGCGCTTCTTAAATTTAAGAACAGACGATCTTTATTAATTTAAGATTCTAATAAAAAACTTTTGACTCCTTTTAGAGTAACAAAAAAATAAAAATGAAAAACAACAATACAGAAATACAAGAGCAACAAAAACAGGAATTTCTTTTTGACGGAATCAATTATAAAATTCTTTTAATCGGAATTGCTGTAATAGCATTAGGTTTTATTCTAATGTCCGGCGGAGGAAGTACGGATCCAAATGTTTTTAATGAGGATATTTTTAATTTTAGAAGAATCCGTTTAGCACCTACAACGGTTTTAATCGGTTTCGGAATCACAATTTATTCTATTTTTAAAAAATCAAAATAGACATTTTTAGAATTTTAGACATCTTAGATCTTTAGATTATTTGATTAATCTTTAACAACATCTAAGAAGCCTAATCAATCTAACTATCTAAAAATCTAATTAATGAATACTTTACAAGCTATTGTTCTTGCCATTATCGAAGGAATTACAGAATTTTTACCTGTTTCTTCTACAGGACATATGATTATTGCGTCTTCTTTCTTCGGAATTGCACATGATGATTTTACTAAACTTTTTACCATTGTAATTCAGCTTGGTGCCATACTTTCGGTTGTAATTTTATATTTCAAACGTTTCTTTCAGACTTTCGACTTTTATTTTAAGCTTTTGGTTGCTTTTATTCCTGCAGTTGTTTTAGGTTTATTATTAAGTGATTTTATTGATGGTTTATTAGAAAATCCGGTTACAGTGGCGATTTCACTTTTAATTGGAGGAATTATTTTACTGAAAGTGGACGAATGGTTTAACAAACCGAACGATCCGGAAGTTTCAACAGAAATAACCTATGCCAAAGCATTTAAAATTGGCTTGTTTCAATGTCTTGCCATGATTCCGGGAGTTTCACGAAGCGGAGCAAGTATTGTCGGCGGAATGTCGCAAAAACTAACAAGAACTTCTGCTGCAGAATTTTCATTTTTCCTGGCCGTTCCAACCATGTTGGGTGCAACAGCAAAAAAATGCTATGATTATTATAAAGCCGGATTTGAATTGTCTCACGACCAAATTAATATGCTGGTTATTGGAAACATTGTTGCATTTATAGTGGCACTTTTGGCCATCAAAACTTTTATTGGTTTCTTAACCAAAAACGGTTTTAAAGTTTTTGGTTACTACAGAATTATTGCCGGAATCATTTTATTACTGATTCACTTTTTCATTCATCCGCTTACAATTATATAATGACACCTGAAGAATATTTAGACGGACAAGTTTTATTGATTGACAAACCATTAAAATGGAGTTCGTTTCAAGCGGTCAATAAATTAAAATACCTTTTAATCAATAAAGTTGGGCTTCCAAAAAAGTTTAAAATTGGTCACGCCGGAACTTTAGATCCTTTGGCAACCGGACTTTTATTAATCTGCACGGGCAAATTCACCAAAAGAATATCTGAACTTCAGGGCCAGGCAAAAGAATATACGGGCACTTTTTACATCGGAGCCACTACTCCGTCTTATGATTTAGAAACAGAAATCGATCAGACTTTTCCAACAGATCATATCGATGAGGTTTTAATTCAGGAAACAGTTAAACAATTTTTAGGCGAAATTGATCAAAAACCACCTATTTTTTCTGCTATTAAAAAAGATGGTGTTCGCTTATACGAGCACGCACGTGCAGGAGAAAGTATTGAAATTGAAAGCAGAAAAACAACTATTCATGAATTTGAAATCACAAGAATAGCATTGCCGGAAATAGATTTCAGAGTCGTTTGCTCTAAAGGAACCTATATTCGATCACTTGCTTATGATTTTGGAAAAGCAATGAATTCGGGTTCGCATTTAACCGTTTTACGCCGCACAAAAATTGGTGATTATGATGTAAAAAATGCGATAGACATCACACTGTTCGAAGAAAGCATTAAATAAAAAAGCACATTACTTTTTTACGTCAGTAATGTGCCTGTTCTCCAAACAAGTAATATTATTTCATACTTATTTTCAATTAGTAATGAGGCACACTTTTCCCTCCGAATAAATACATAGAAAAGAAATCATAAAATTTTTCGAATAACTTTTTCATAATAGTGCAGTTTAATTGTTAGACAATAAATAAAGACACCAATAAAAGGAGTAAATCAAAAACTTATAATAGATTTGGGTTTCTATTTACTAAGTTACAAAATTTGAATCAGTAAAAAAATACTTTAAGATAATTTTATCAATCAAATTGTTTGTTTTCAATAACTTAACTTAAATATCCACCTCTGAAAAGTCATTTATAATCGGTTGTATTTTATATTTTCCATAATGCCTAGCAATTCTTCCTGAACAGAAATTCCTTTATCTGCCAAATACCATAACTGAAGATCTGTTTTTATTTTTTCGTCAATAACACCAAATTCCCTTTTATAATTTGCCATTAGTTCTGTTGCGCCTTTTGGTCTCGGCCCCCAGTCTGCTCTTACAATTCCGGCTTCTTTGCAGATTACGATTAATTTCGGAATCGCTTTTCCGTTATTGGTTAAATACTGACTCATCAAATCATCATTTTGATCACGAAGCGTAATTCTTAAATCTATTTTTTTATTAGAAACTAAAGCCATTTTATTTAATATTGGCAGAATCTGCGCTGCATCTCCGCACCAGCCTTCCGAAAGTACGAGCCAGATATAATGATTATCGAGATTTTGAAGTTTTTCAGCAACGGCATCAGAAACGACAATGGTCTTTTCGAGTCTGTTCATTCTTGCTTCATTCAGTTTGGAGTAATTGGTGAGGCTTTCAGACTGCTCATTCCCTGTCGATTTTCCTTCCGATAATAAATCGGTTACTAATTTTCTATATTCAATATAGGAGTAACTATTGAATAACGCTTTGGCTACGATGCTTTTCATATTTTGTTGTTTATTTTGGAATTATAAAAATACAAAATTTGAAAAGACGCTGGGAATGATATTTGTCACATTATGACAAAGAATATTATTCTTTAAAAATTCTCAAATTAGGACTACAATAACCCGAAACAAAGTCTATTAATTACAACAATACATCTTCTGTGTTTTCATCGCTAACAGTTCGTAATTTTTCAAGAAAATCTAACAGATCAGATTTACTCATTCCATCATCTCTTAGCTTTATTAATATTTGACGAAGTGATAGTAAATTATAATTTCCATTTATTGGTACTTTTATTTGATCTGTTTTCAGAGTCATAAAATAAAATTATATTCTTAAAATCATTTTCTCAAATGTTTTTTTCATCACAATATTATTAACAGCTACTAAAATATTATCTTTTGTAATTTTACGAATTATAACAACATTTTCTTCATAGAAAAAATCATCACCTGCTAATTCCTCGTCAACATCTTGCTTAAATCTCGTGGAGTCGTAAAAATTTAAGGTGTATTTATTCCCGTTATTTATTTCTAATATTGTTCCAGACAAATATCCTTTTGATTTTAATTCAAATAGAACAAGACTATCATCAATATCACAATTAAAAAATAATTGAAAATCATTATAAATCTCCATTTGCGAAATATTAAATATATTTCTTACAAATCTATAAATTAAAAAATATAATATTACACAAAAATTATTTTTGAAAACACTATTTCTAAAAATCAGAATATGTCTATATTTGCACAAATTAACGCAACACACTTATGAAATATAAAAGAATTCTTCTAAAACTTAGCGGCGAAGCGCTAATGGGTGATTTACAATATGGTATTGACCCGAAAAGATTAGCCGAATATGCTGATGAGATCAAGCAGATTCACGACAAAGGAGTAGAAATTGCCATTGTTATTGGAGGAGGAAATATATTTAGAGGCGTTGCAGGTGCAAGTGCCGGAATGGACAGAGTTCAGGGCGATTATATGGGAATGCTGGCAACAGTTATTAACGGAATGGCTTTACAAGGTGCTCTTGAAGATAAAGGAATGAAAACGCGTTTGCAAACTGCTTTAAAAATGGAGTCTATCGCAGAACCATATATTAAAAGAAGAGCCGACCGCCATCTTGAAAAAGGAAGAATTGTAATTTTTGGAGCAGGTACAGGAAATCCTTATTTTACAACAGATACAGCTGCGGTTTTAAGAGGAATTGAAATCAATGCAGATGTTATTTTAAAAGGAACACGCGTTGACGGAGTTTATGATTCTGATCCTGAAAAAAATGCTGCTGCAGTTAAATTTGATTTTATTTCTTTTGATGATGTGATCAAAAAAGGATTAAATGTAATGGACACAACAGCGTTTACTTTAAGCCAGGAAAACCGATTGCCAATCGTAGTTTTTGATATGAATACAATTGGTAATCTATTGAAAATTTGTGCAGGCGATAATATAGGTACGCTGGTAAATGTAGATTAATTAGACTTTGTAGAAAGTCAGACTCCTGGATTCTTTTTTCAGATTCTCAGAAGTTCATTTAAAATAAAAAAATAAATTATATTAGAATAGTAAATTAGATTTATTGATTTTTAAAGTCTAAAAATCTAATTGTCTAAAAATCTAAAAATCGAAATAAAATGACTGAAGAAATAGACTTTATTTTAGAAAGTACTGAGGAATCGATGAATGGTACTATTGCGCATTTAGAGAAAGAATTCCTAAACATTCGCGCAGGAAAAGCTTCTCCGGCAATGCTTGGAGGTGTTTTTGTAGATTATTACGGATCTGCAACTCCGCTTTCTCAAGTATCTAAAATTAGTGTTCCTGATGCAAGAACAATTACCTTACAGCCGTTTGAAAGAAACATGCTGCAGGCAATTGAAAAAGCTATTTTGATCGCTAATATCGGGTTTAATCCGATGAACAATGGAGATATGATCATCATCAGCGTTCCGCCTTTAACAGAAGAGCGACGTCGTGATTTGGCAAAACAGGCAAAATCTGAAGCTGAAGATGCTAAAATTGGAATTCGTAATTCCCGTAAAGATGCTAATACCGACATTAAAAAACTTGAAAAAGAAGGTACATCTGAGGATATCTGCAAATCGGCAGAAGAAGAAGTTCAGAACTTAACAAACGCTTACATTAAAAAAATCGATGAATTATTGGTCGCTAAGGAGGCTGAAATCATGAAAGTATAAGTAAGATTTGAGATAAAAATAGAAATCCGTCTGGTTAATTGCATCAGACGGATTTTTTTATTCTTATTTTTGCATACGAAAATTAAAATCCTTTCGTTTTTGAAACTATATCATTCTGTATGAAGCTATTTTGTTTTTTGACTTTGTTTTTCACGCTTACTCTTCAGGCGCAATTTCAAATAAACGGTATCGTAACCGATTCAAATAACAGACCTCTTCCGTTTGCCACCATTACGACCTCCGAAAACAACAATACCATTACAGATGTTGATGGCAAATTTATTTTCAAAATTAGTTCTTCTGCTACATCGCTGAAGGTTTCCTATATTGGTTTTCAAACCAAAACTATTGCGTTAATCACTAATAAAAAATTTTACGCGATTTCGCTTTCACAGCAAACAGACGATTTAAAAGAAGTAGTTGTCAATAATGAAAATCCGGCTTTAACCTTAATCAGAAAAGTAATTGCCAGTAAATCTGCAAACGATCCGCAGAAAAAGCTCAATAATTTTGAGTACAAAACCTATAATAAACTTATTGTAACGGCCAATCCTGACTCTATTGACGGCAGGATCGACTCTTCGGCGACCTATAAAGATTTAAACAAAAAGAGCATCAACATTGATTCTTCTGATTATAAATTCAAGGAAATTGTAAGCAAACAGCATTTGTTTCAAACAGAAAAAGTTTCGCAATATCAATTTGGGAACAACAAATTAAAGGAAACGGTTCTGGGAACCAAAATGGCGGGTTTCAAACAGCCTATTTATGAAGTACTGGCTTTCAGTCTTCAGTCAATTTCTATTTATGATAATAAATACGAATTGTTTGAAACCAAATATGAAAACCCAATTGCAAATGGTGCGCCTTCAACTTATAACTATAAATTGCTGGATACTGTAAGCATCAGAGGCAGGGACACATATATGATTTATTTTAAAAACAAGCACAAACGCAGAACATCGGGTCTGGAAGGTGTTTTGTATATTGATAAAGAAAATTTCGCTGTTGCTAAAGCCGTAATGCGTATTAAAGGTGTTCTGGACATTAGCGGTATTCATGAATTTGAATATATTCCCAAGGAAAAAATCTGGTTTCAGAGCAATACAACGTTTAAAATTGTGAAAGGCAAAAATGACGATGACATTAAAATTCTCGGAGGAACTATTCAGTTCGATGGCGATGTAGAGGAGAATTTCGAACCCCGAAAAAAAGGCGGTTCAGATTTCACTTATCTGCTTTCGGAAAGTAATAGTTTTGACATTCTTGTAAACACAGCAACACCCATTAAAAATCCTTCGCTTTACATGGAAGTTAATGACGACGCTGCTAAAAAGCCCGAAAATTTCTGGGAAGCTTACCGAAAAGAAAATCTGGATTTAAAAAGCCAGAAAACGTATTTATTACTCGACAGCCTTTCTGTAAGTAATCGTGTGGAAAAACGCTTAGGAATTGGCCGTAAAATTATCAACGGATTTTATCCGATTGGACCTGTAGATTTAGATTTGAAAAAAATCATAAGTTTCAATAATTATGAAGGTTTCCGAATTGGTCTGGGCGGAATTACAAATGATCGTTTCTCGAAAAATTTCCGTCTGGAAAGCTATACGGCATACGGAACAAAAGATGGTGTCTTTAAATATAGCGCCGGTGGCGGAGTTTTACTGGACAAACACACCAATACATGGCTTAACGCATATTATGCAGATGATGTACGGGAAATAGCCAGTACAGTTTTTGCCGTAGACAAACGTGTCTTTAAAATTTATGACCCGCGGCCAATTAATATTAGTACTTTTTACGAATATACAGGCTGGAGGGCAAACATTCAGACTAAATTTATTCCGAAAACGGAAGCGGTGCTGGAAATTTCACGAAATTATATTGAACCAAAGTTTGATTATCTTTTTAATTTTGATGGTAAACTGTATTCAAGTTATACCATGACGACTGTTATGGCTTCTCTGGTTTGGGCGCCTTTTAGCAATTTCATGCAGACTCCGACGGGAATAAATGAAGCCGAAAAACGATTTCCGAGATTTACTTTTCAATACACACAATCGTTGCCTAATGTTTTAGATAATGATTTCACTTTTAGTAAAATCGACTTTAAAGCCGAGTACGAAAAGCAATATCTAAACCGTCAGAAAACGAGTTTGCTTTTACAGGGAGGATTTGCAATGGGCGATGTACCCATTACACATTTGTACAATACAGCACCAAACAATCTGACCAAAGAAACGGTTTTTCAGCGTATTACTTTTTCTGGAAGAAATGCTTTTGAAACGATGTTTTTTAATGAATTCTTCTCGAGTCAGTATTTAATGTTTCAAATTAAGCATGGTTTTGACCGAATTAGAATCCTGAAGAAAGTCCGTCCATCTTTGGTTTTGGTGACCCGAATGGCGTGGGGAAATATGGAAAATCCGGAACAGCATGTGGGGCCAGCTTACAAAACACTGGATAAAGGTTATTTTGAATCGGGTGTCGAATTAAACAAAATTTTTAAAGGTTTTGGAATTGGCGGATTCTATCGTTATGGCCCAAATCAATTATTAAAGTTTGAAGATAATATTGCGGTTAAAATTTCTTATGTTTTGGATCTGGGATTATAAAGTTAAATTTTCAAATTAAAATTCCAGCTTAAAATCTTTGCGAATCTGAGGTACAACTTGATTCTTAGTTCCTTTTTAGATAACAAAAAAAATCCAAATTCCAGTAAGGTTGGAATTTGGATTTTAGTATTGATTTCTTTTAAAATTATTATGGTTTCAAAATCAAAACGGATGGCGTATTATTGAGCCAGATGCTTTGAGATTCGATTAGTTTTTTCCAGCTCTCTAAGCTGATAATCATTAAGTTTTGCGATTCTAAAAACTCCTTTTTAATCGTCCTGTCATTCATAATCATGATATGATTCGGAGCTATTTGCTCGATCGAACGAATACTTTCCTGAATTTCACGTGTATTCTTTGCTTCTGCTCCGGCATTCAGAACTGTAATCTGAGAACCGTTATTGTTGATTAACTTTTTAGCGTAATCAATTAAGAAAGCATCATCCGTGTCAAAAATCGGCATAAAAACCTGATTGATTTCCTCAAATTCTTTATCAATAAAAATCCCGACCGGCATTTTACTTTTTGCAATAATATGACGCGTTCTCTCGTCGAAAGGAGAATTCTCAAACAATCCTTCTTTTCCGGTAAATTTATCAATCAAACGATCCGGGTTTACGATTCGGGTTGTGAAGCCTAAAATTTTTCCAAGAAGAGTTCCGTCAAAAATAGATTGTCCCAAACCAATTAACAGTAAATCGTATTCGCCATGATTTGCCGTATCTACAATATCGGTATCAATATCATTAGTGACTTTAAAAAGGCTCACCATGTTTTGATTCAGTTTTTCAGATTCTTCTATAACCGGCAACAGCATTTTTCTTTCGTGGTCTTTTACATCAAAAGAATGAATTTCAGTACTTAATGATAAATGCATCGCGGTCACAATCGAATTATCTGACTGCTTTTTAACTAAACTATTGGCGATTTTTAACAATTTTTTTCCTCTTTCCGGCGTTGCAAAAGACAGCAGAATTTTGAATTTACTTTTATTTCCGATTTCCTGAGGCACAACACTTGCAATTTTATCTTTAAAAATAAATCCGATAAAGTCTAAGGCCGGCCCGGTCATAAAGGTCGTAATTAAGGCCATAATTACCATCATGGTAAAAATTTCTGTTGACAACACGCCCAAATCGTAACCAATATTCAGCACCACCAATTCCATTAAACCACGGGTATTCATTAAGGCACCAATTGCCAGACTGTCTTTCCAGTTCTGACCCACGAATTTTGCGGCCAAAGCACTTCCGAAGAATTTACCAACTACGGCAACCAGGATAATCAAACCGGTAACTTTCCATAATTCAGGATCATTTAATAAGCCTATTTGTGTACGCAAACCTGTAAACACGAAGAACAGTGGTAATAAAACGATGATAGAAACGTCTTCTACTTTTTCGATAAAAATATTTCTGAACTTATTATTCTCCGGCATAATAGCTCCGGCAAGGAAAGCCCCAAATAACGCATGGATTCCAATTAATTCTGAAGCATAAGAAGAAATTAAAAGTGTAATAAAGAAAATGGCAACAACAGGTTTGTTCAAACTTTCGCGGGTGGCATTTAAATCTCCGACACGTTTCAAAAACGGACGAACAATTTTTAACATAATAATTACATACAAAATCGCCAGACCAATTACATAAAGTGAGCTGGTAAGAGAACCTGCTTTCACAATCGCAATTACAACTGCCAGAATACACCATGCCGTAATATCATCTGCTGCGGCGCAGGTAATAGCAATAGTCCCTAATTTTGTTTTTTGAAGCCCCCTCTCCTGCACGATTCTGGCCAAAACCGGAAAAGCGGTAATACTCATTGCGATTCCCATAAACAATCCGAAAGAAGAAAAAGCAACTCCGTCCGGAGCAAAAGTTCCGTAAATAAAATAGGCCAGAACCAATCCTAAAGCAAACGGAATTACGATACTTGCGTGACTGATTACAACGGCATCATGCGCTTTATTTTTTAGAACCTTCAAATCGAGTTCCATTCCGATTACGAACATGAAAAGAATTAAACCTATCTGACTTAAAAACTGAAGATTTCCTAATGACTCTTTTGGAAATAAAGCTGCTGAAAATTCCGGAAAATACATGCCGACTAAAGATGGTCCGAGCACAATTCCGGCGATCATTTCTCCAATTACAGACGGCTGTCCTATTTTTCTAAAAAACCATCCAAATAATCGGGCAACTAAAATAATGGTGACAATCTGAGCCAGCAAAATCGCCAGCGGATGCTGTAAATTGTCGATCATGGAATGAAGGAAATCATTCCAGTGGTTACTTTCTGTTTGTTTAACAGCAACATTTCGTCCCACTTCCAGCGACGCACCCTGAGAGATTATCCAATATATTAAAGCGGTAAATCCACCGATTACCGTGATGTAGAATATGGAGTTTTTAAAGTTATTCATAACCCATTTTTTAAAATTATTGGGCAAATATCAGAAGTCGGTTTTACGTGAAAAAGCAATTTTAAAGCTAATTTCCAAACTATGTAATAAGATGGAAAAACTTTGTAATAACTTATAATTTCACCTTTTTCAAAAAATCAGCACGATACGTTTCGGTTAGTAAAAGCGTGGTGTTTTTATCGTTTTTCTCTAAATGGTGCAATACAATTTCATTGTGATTGAAAAATTTAATCGCTCTGACGGCAACAATTTCTTTTTTGTTGACACGACAAAAATCGGCATCCGGCAATTCCTGTAAAAGCGTATCAAATTTAATGTTTTTTAAATTCAAAAAACTGCCGTCCTGCAGTAAAACTGTTTTGTCACGGCTGTCGCTAATTGCGGTTTTTATGTAAAGAATCTGACTGAAATACAATAATGTTTTTCCTTTATCTGTATTTAGCTGCATAAATTTTTTGGCAGTTTCCGGTTTATTAAAACGCTCAAATGCTTTTGAAACCGCTTTTTGAAGCCGATCCAGTTTTACCGGTTTTGTAATATAATCGACCGCATCAATATTAAACGCTTCTGCCGCATATTCTTTGTAAGCCGTACAAAATATCACCAATTTATTTTCGAGCATCGATGCAAGATGAAGTCCGTCGATTCCCGGCATTTCGATATCTGAAATGAGCAAATCAAATTCAAGTTCCGGAATTTCAGCCAAAAGCTTTTCGGGATTGTTAAAGGTCTTCACAATTTCTACTTCATGAATTTGTTCGCAAAGCATTTTAAGATAGGTCAAACCCGGAAGTTCATCATCCAGCAGTAAGCATTTCAGTTTTGTATTCAAGTAAATCAATTTTTAAGTGAGCAATGTAAACGTCGTTTTCTACAAAACGTTCCAGTTTAAAATTATTTTTGTAAATAATTCTCAGTCGATGTTCGAGTGTTGCATGTCCAAAACCGCCCCGTTCTTTTTTGAGTACTTTTTTATCTGATATTTTATTAGAAACCGTCATAAAAAAAGCATTGTCTTTAAATTCAAAAACCACCGAAATAAAAGCATCTGCACTTTGAAGATCCGCATGTTTAAAAGCATTTTCGATTAAATCAATGGAAATCAGCGGAGCTAAAAGAGGCTGCTCGTATAATTTATCTTCTTCGTTGATATTCTTTTTTACCTTCAACTCAAAAAGCGGACTCACTTTAATTTTATTGATTTCGATTAGATTCAAGGCAAAATCAATTTCTTCTTTGGCGGTAACAAACTTTTTTTTGCTTTCGTATAAAATATAATCCAGAACATTTGCGAGTTTATCCAAAGCAAAGTAAGTCTGATAGGCATGTGACTGAATTGAATTTAGAATATTCTTAAACAAATGCGGATTTAATTTAGACTCTAAAGTTTCCAATTGCAGATCGTTAACTTTCAGTTCGAGTGCGTAAAAACTTTGCTCCACATCCTCTTTTGCTTTTTTGGCTTTCATTAACTGAAAAAACATCAGACCAATAAGCACAATCAGCAACAGAATTATGGCTAAGAAAATAAATGTTATAGAATTGCTTTCCTTCATGATTTCTATTTAGTTATATGTGCACTTGTCTCATTGCGGCAAATCAGGTACAAATATGAGAAAAGCTATTGATTAATCTGTAAAAACACGAAAATTATCGAAAATAATCAGGTTTCACATTTGTGTTAACATTAAGTAAAATACAAACGTTTGTATAAGATTTCGAGCACTTTTCACTACATTTGCAACCATTTTTTAAAGATTTTATGAAAAACGCAATTCAAGTTGGATTCTGGGAAAAACTGGCCCGAATCATACTGAAAAACAGAATAATAATTCTGGTTATACTTTCTGCTTTGACCATTTTTCTAGGTTATCAGTGGAAAAACCTTTCTATGACGTATACTGAAGCAAACCTGCTTCCAAAAGATCATGCTGCAAACAAAGATTATCAGAAATTCTTAGATAAGTTTGGCGAAGAAGGAAACCTTGTGGTTATTGGTTTTAAAGATCCAAAATTCTTTACTCCAAAAAATTATGCCGCATGGAACGAGCTGATGACAGGTTTAAAAAAATCAAAGGAAGTTGATCTGGTTGTTTCTTTAAATGATTTAAAAAAACTGGAAAAAGATACAGTTAACGAAAAATTTGTTCTTTCACCCTTTATCGATCAAAAGAAAACACTTGATCCGGCTTATTTAAAAAAGGTGCAATTCGATTTATTCAATAATCTTCCTTTTTACGAAGGATTATTATTCAATAAGGAAAGCGGGAGCGTGCGTTCTGCGATTTACATGAACAAAGCTTTAGTAAATACGGCACAGAGAAAGACTTTTATACTGGAGAATTTAGTCCCGAAAATTGATAAGTTTGAAAAAACTACAGGTATTGACCTAAAAGTTTCGGGAATGCCGTACATCAGAACAATTAATGCCAACGACATGAAAGGCGAAATCGGTCTTTTTATCGGCGCGGCTTTGTTTACCGTTTCCTTAATTTTCTTTTTCTTTTTCCGTTCGTTTAGAGCCACTTTTATTTCGATTTGTATTTTAATTGTCGGCGTAATCTGGTCGTTTGGAACGCTCGGTTTGTTTGGTTACAAAATCACAATTTTAACCGCTATTATTCCACCGTTGATTATTGTAATCGGAATTACAAACTGTATTTTCCTGATTAATAAATACCAACAGGAAATCAAATTGCATAACAATCAGGCAAAAGCTTTGCAACGCATTATTTCAAAAATCGGTGTTTCGACTTTAATGACCAATCTTACAACAGCAATTGGTTTTGCAACGTTTATGATTACCGGCAATGATTTGCTTTTTGAGTTCGGTCTGGTAACTTCAATCAACGTGATTTCTGTTTACTTACTGACACTTTTTATTGTGCCGATTATTTACAGTTTTCTGCCTTTGCCGAAAGAAAAACATCTGTATCACCTCACGAAAACCTATATTTCAACTTTACTGAATGTGGTTGAAAATTTAGTTAAAACGAAAAGAAAATACGTTTACATTATTTACGGATTGCTTTTGGTCTTTAGTATAATTGGAGTTTCTCAAATGAAAGTTTCGGGAAGTCTGATTGGAGAAATGCCAAAAAGTGCTTCTTTCTTTAAAGATATTTTATTTTACGAAAAAGAGTTTAACGGAGTTATGCCGTTGGAAATCATGATTAACACCAAAAAGAAAAAAGGTGTTATGAAAGCTTCTACCATTCGTAAAATGGACGAACTGCAAAATACCATTTCTGAAATTCCGGAACTGGCAAAACCGGTTTCGATTGTGAATCTCGTTAAATATTCTAAACAGGCTTTCTACAACGGAAATCCGGAATACTACCAATTACCGACTTCGCAGGAGCAGACTTTTATTTTAAGTTATGCTAAAAATGCGACTAAAAACAGTAAGGAAAATTTAATGAAAGCGTATGTAGATTCGACCGGACAATATGCCAGAATTACCACTTTCATGAAAGATATCGGTACCGATGAAATGGCGAAAGTCGAGAAAAAACTGCACAATAAAATTGATGAAATTTTTCCAAAAGACCGTTTTGAAGTTACCGTTACCGGAAAAGCACTGGTCTTCCAGAAAGGAACATCTTATTTGGTCGATAACCTAATCGAATCGCTGATTTTTGCAATTTTAACCATTGCAGTTCTGATGCTGTATTTATTCCGTTCTTTTAAAATGGTTTTGGCATCGGTAATTACAAATATTTTACCACTTTGTATTACGTCAGGATTGATGGGCTACTTCGGGATTCCGTTAAAACCATCAACGATATTGGTATTTAGTATTGCGTTCGGAATTTCGGTGGATAATGCAATTCAGTTTATGGCAAAATACCGTCATGACTTTATTCAGAGCGGCGGAAAAGTTAAAAAATCTGTTTTCAGTGCTTTAAGAGAAACGGGAATCAGTACTTTTTACACTTCGGTGGTTTTGATTTTAGGGTTTGCGACATTTACATTATCAAGCTTCAGCGGAACTATTGCACTGGGCGGATTAATTTCCTGTACTTTGGCGTTTGCAATGTTTGCGAACCTGGTTGTTCTGCCTTCTTTGGTTTTGACTTTTGAAAAGAAGAAAACTAAAAAAGAGGAATTGGAGAATTTGGAGAAGTAATTTATCTGTAAAGATATTCGCCACGAATTCACGAATTATTGTTTTTATTCGTTAATTCGTGGCTTATTAATTAACACGAATAAAAAGTCAACTAAGTATGAAAAGGATAATCTTGGCAATTCTTATATTGAGTATCAATTTTACATTTTCTCAAAATTATTTTGAGGGCAAAAATTTATACTGCAAATCTCAAAATCCTGAGGCAATGAAAATTTTTAAGAATGGGATTGAAATTCTTTATCTAAATAAATCTTTAAATAAAAAATACCTTAAGATTACGTCAAATATTTTTTTTGATGCATATAAAAAAGATACAACATTTTGTGACGCTTTATTTTTTGCAGGATATACCTTAAGATTATTAGGCGACAAAAATGCACTTGTTTTATATATGGCAGCAGATAGTTCTTATAACAAATCTCTTGAATTTAAAACCAATTTAGCTGCAGAGTGCCTAAAATATGGTAATGAAAAAACGGTGAGAATTGCCAGAAAAAAATATACTGAAATAATTAAATTATTTCCTGAAAATGCTGAAGGATATTACGGATTCGCACTTACATCGCCAATCATTGGCGATTATGAAAAAGGACTGGAAAACATTAATATTGCTATAGAAAAATACAAAGACATAAATCCAAAAGTAAAAGATGATGTATTTTATCTAAAAGGGATTTTACTTTCACTGAATAGTAAACACAATGAAGCATTAGAAAATTTAGAAAAAGTTTATTCGTCTTATAAAAAAGATTTGAATTTTAAGATTTATTACTCTCTTTCACTTTTAAAAGTTTCTGAAGAAAAGAAAGACGAAAAGATGAAAAAGAAAGCATTTAATATTTACCAAAAAATAGAAGAAAAAGATCAAATTCCCAAGGAAATTAAAGATCAATTAATTTTTTCTTGATTGCGGAATCCCGAGTGTGATTTCTCCTTCGTCGAAATGACAAAAAAATAAAAATTACTTCTTTTTAAAATGAGTGCCCTAGCCCCGATCGTCCCGAAGTTTCGGGAGACATCCTTTCTATTTTTTCTTTAAAAACAGAAAGATACAGCGAAGAGCAGGAAACAGCTTCAAAAATTAATTATTATCGTTTATATTTGCAATTCGATATAAAAAATACTGATTCTATTTAATCTAAAATCAGCAATCTAAAATCTAAAATTAAAATGAAACACACAAAGGTTAAAGACTTATTAAACAGTACGACGACGCTACAGGAAGTGAATGCAAAAGGATGGGTGAGAACTTTTAGAAATAATCAGTTCATCGCGCTTAATGACGGTTCTACCATTAATAATATACAATGTGTTGTTGATTTTGAAAATACACCTGAAGAAACTTTAAAAAGAATCACTACCGGAGCTGCAGTTTCTGTAATTGGAACTTTGGTTGAAAGTAAAGGTGCGGGTCAAAAATACGAAATTCAGGTTTCTAAAATCGAAATTCTTGGAGATTCTGATGCGGAGAAATTCCCAATGCAGCCTAAAAAACATTCACTTGAATTTTTACGTGAAAATGCGCACTTACGCGTACGTACAAATGCTTTTGGTGCGATTATGCGTGTGCGTTCGGTATTGTCATTTGCAGTTCATAAATATTTTCAAGATAAAGGTTTTGTGTATGTAAACACGCCAATTATTACTGGAGCAGATGCTGAAGGTGCTGGTGAAATGTTCCAGGTAACTTCTTTGCCTTTAGACAATTTACCAAAAAATGAGGAAGGAAAAATTGATTTCAAAAAAGATTTCTTTGGAAAACACACGAACTTAACGGTTTCGGGGCAATTAGAAGGAGAAACTTTTGCAATGGCTTTGGGTCAGATTTATACTTTTGGACCAACTTTTAGAGCAGAAAACTCAAACACTTCCCGTCACCTGGCAGAATTCTGGATGATCGAGCCGGAAGTTGCTTTCAACGATCTTGACGACAACATGGATTTGGCTGAAGATTTTATTCAGTACGTAATAAAATATGCTTTAGACAACTGTAAGGATGATTTGAAATTTTTAGAAGGAAGACTTTTAGAAGAAGAAAAATCTAAACCACAAGCCGAAAGAAGCGAAATGAGTTTGTTAGAGAAATTGAATTTCGTTTTAGAGAACAACTTCAAACGTGTCTCTTATACAGAAGCAATTGATATTTTAAGAGATTCAACTCCAAATAAAAAGAAAAAATTCAGTTACCTGATCAACGAATGGGGAGCTGATTTGCAATCGGAACACGAGCGTTATTTAGTGGAGAAACACTTTAAATGTCCAGTAATTTTATACGATTACCCGGCAAACATTAAAGCGTTTTACATGCGTTTGAACGACAACACAGAACCAGGAAGAGAAACCGTTCGTGCCATGGATATTCTTTTCCCGGGAATCGGAGAAATCGTGGGCGGTTCTGAAAGAGAAGAACGTTATGATGTTTTGGTTGAGAAAATGAAAGCACTTCAAATCGATGAGGAAGAATTATACTGGTATTTAGACACCAGAAGATTTGGTTCGGCAACACACGCAGGTTTCGGTTTAGGATTTGAGCGTCTGGTATTGTTTGTGACAGGAATGACAAATATTAGAGACGTAATTCCTTTCCCAAGAACTCCTGGAAGTGCAGAGTTCTAAGAAGTTAGAAAGTTTCAGGTTTCAAGTTTCAGGTTATTGGGACTTGAACTAAAAATTATAAAATTTGTTTCAAGTTTCAGTTTTCAGTTTTGCCGTTCAGTTGAGCAACTTGAAACCTGAAACTTGAAACTTTAACAAAAACAAATGCTCAAGCAATTTTTAAATTTAAAATTATCCCAAAAATTATCTCCACAGCAAATCCAGCTGATGAAGTTAATTCAATTGCCTACGCAAGCTTTTGAACAACGTTTATTAGAAGAAATGAACGAAAATCCGGCGCTTGAAGCCGGAAAAGAAGAAGAATACGAAGCTGATGAATTTGCTAATGAAGACTACGATGACTATGATGATGCAGAATCGGACAGAATCGAAGCAGACGACATTAACATTGACGAATATCTAAGCGACGATGATACTCCGGATTATAAAACTCAGGTTAATAATTATGGAGACGAAGAAGAACGCGAAACGCCTTTTGCTGCGCCGATAAGTTTTCATCAGGATTTAATCAATCAGCTGAATACTTTTATACTGAATGATGAAGAGCGTGAAATAGCTGAATTCCTTGTTGGAAGTATTGATGACATGGGTTATATTCGAAGAAGCATTCCGGATATCGTAGACGACATGGCTTTTACTCAGGGAATTTACACTGATGAAGCAATGGTAGAAAAGATGATGACCGTTATCCACGAACTGGAACCTTCGGGAGTTGGTGCGCGCGATTTACAGGAATGTTTACTGCTGCAGTTAAAACATAAAACGCCAACGGAATATGTTGATTTAGCAATTGATATTATCGAAAATCAGTTTGATGCTTTTACTAAGAAACATTACGATAAACTGCTTCAAAAATACAGCGTTTCAAACGAACAGCTTAAAAAAGCAATTCACGAAATTGAAAGACTAAATCCAAAACCCGGAGGATCTTTTACAGGAAATAATAAAGTTACAGAAAATGTAGTTCCGGATTTTGCCATCAGGATTGTTGACGGCGAATTAGAATTGACCTTAAACGGAAGAAATGCTCCTTCCCTGCACGTCTCTAAAGATTATCAGGAAATGATGCAGACGTACAAAGAATCCCGTGATAAATCGACTGCACAGAAAGATGCGGTTCAGTTTATCAAACAAAAACTGGATTCGGCAAAATGGTTTATCGATGCAATCAGACAACGTCAGGAGACTTTATTTGTAACGATGAATGCGATTATGCACTATCAGGAAGAATTTTTCTTAGATGGCGACGAAACCAAACTAAAACCAATGATTTTAAAAGACATTGCCGATATGGTTGGTTTGGATATTTCTACCATTTCGCGTGTTGCCAACAGTAAATATGTAGAAACACCATACGGAACAAAACTTATTAAAGAGTTTTTCTCTGAAGCCATGAAAAACGATCAGGGAGAAGATGTTTCTACTTTAGAAATTAAAAAGATTCTTAAAAATACTATTGAGGAAGAAGATAAAAAGAAACCTTTGCCAGACGATCAATTAGCAGAAATCTTAAAAGAAAAAGGTTATCCTATTGCGAGAAGAACTATTGCAAAATACCGCGAACAATTGGATATTCCGGTTGCAAGGATGAGAAAGAAAATTTAGATTTTTATAAAAAACCCGACAAATTTTAGATGTGTCGGGTTTTATTCTTTTATGGTGGCTAAAAATTCTGTAGGGGTTAAAACTGAAATTTCAGAGTTTTTAAAATCTTTTTTATTACGTGTTATAATTACGTCACTCTTATGATGCAAGGCACTAAAATATTGAACAGCATCTTCAAAATCATTAAAATTTGAGATAAGACTTTTATCAATAACAATTTCATCAATATCAGAAACCTCACAAATAAAACGAAATTTCTGAAGCGTTTCTAAAACAATCTTTCTTTCAACTTCTTTTGAAATAACATACACAGTGTTTACAAAAGACAATGAGGACGAAACTAATCTGACTTTTTTATTTTCTGCAAGTGAAGCAATAATAGCTATTTCTTTGAAAAAAGGTTCACGCTTACCTATCAAATCAATAAGAACATTTGTATCTAAAAACAATTTCATCTATTTATATTTTTCAGATAAATAATCCAGCCTGTCTTTTTTATAATCAAAATCATTTGCAATTTTTCCTTTCCCTATAGCGAGGCTTTTTACAAAAGAGCTTATTTCTAATTCATTTTCCTGATTATCTTTTTCTATAATAGTTTTTAGATAATTTTCAATCAAAAGTGATAAACTATGATGATGTTCCGCAGCATAAATCTTTGCTTTTTCAATCACATTTTTATCTAGCTTCAATGTCAATTTTGCATCCATAACTTTTATTTTATACGTGCAAATTTAAAAAATTTATCCGTACAAAAAAATAACCCGACAGACTTTGAAATCTGTCGGGTTATTTTTTTTACAATATTTAAATCTACTTATACTGATCAGGTAATATCTTCACATCAAACAAAAACACTTTTTTCTTATCGCTGTAATGATAAATCAGAGTATAATCATTATCTCTAAAAACCTGAAGTCCAAGGTTTGCTTTAGCAGTACTTAAAAGGCTTTTTTTGATTTCCTCCTGAATTACATTGATCTCAGCAGTTTCTTTTATTACATTTAATAATGTCAGATTGTATTGAACTGCTCTTTCTTCCGGCAGATTTACACTATCTAAGCGAATGCCTTCCTGAATATTCAGCGGACAGCTTTTATTGTACTTTTCAACTAATTCGCTCACCTCTGTCTTTACTTCAGTGGCATTTTTAGAAAGGTAAAACTGAAAAAAAACAGCCACAGCGACTGCGATTGCAACTATAACCAGTAATAAAATATTCTGTTTTCTCATTTTGTTTTCGATTTCAGTTAATGCTAAAAACTCTCTTTTGAGTTCTGCTACTTTTCCTGATTTTTTTTCATTGCATTAAAATACGCTGCACGGCTAAGCGGCTCATATTCTTCGGTTTCTCCGAGCATTACTAATTTATCACTGGCTGTTTTTCTAAAACTGTAATTGGCCAGATTTCCGGTTCTGGTACAAACGGCGTGAACTTTTGTTACATATTCGGCTGTCGCCATAAGTCCCGGCATTGGCCCAAACGGATTTCCTTTAAAATCCATATCCAGTCCAGCCACGATTACACGAATTCCCTGATTGGCCAAATCATTACACACAGTAATAATCTCGTCATCAAAAAATTGTGCTTCGTCAATACCTATCACATCGCAGCCTTGCGCCAGAATCAGAATATTGGCAGCTGCAGGAACCGGTGTGGAGCGAATTTCGTTTGCATCGTGAGACACAACCATTTCATCATGATATCGGGTATCAATAGCAGGTTTAAAAATTTCAACTCTCTGTTTGGCAAACTGGGCGCGTTTAAGTCTGCGGATTAATTCCTCGGTCTTACCCGAAAACATTGATCCACAAATAACTTCAATCCACCCAAATTGTTCTTTGTGATTTACTGTATTTTCGAGAAACATTTTGTATTTTTCTGCCTTTAAAAATGAATAGTTTTTATTACTTTGTACTGGTAATAAACAGATGTAAAAATGTGCTGTTTTACATTTTTTCAAAAGTAGAAAATTTTTATCAAATCGTAGATTTACTACAGCTTATTAACAGAAATAAAAAATTATTCTTTGAATTCCCTTTAGAATAGAGACATTCAGACATTAAATACACTAAAATACCTTATTCACTATAATTTCAACAGTTATGAAAAAAAAATTGGAAGCCGATTTAATCAGCATTGCACATCGAATTTTAAAACTTAAAAATAAATCCGATATCAATCAATTGTACCTTGAAACTCAGAAATTATATGAGAAATTAGCGGTATTGAAATTTGTCGATGAAAATTTCGAGGGTTTAAAACCAACAATCGGGCAAACCGAAATTCATACCGAACTCGAAACTATCTTTGAAAGAGAAGAAGAAAAAATTCCGGCATTAATCGAAATCGAAACACCGGCAGCAGAACAAGTAATTGCACTTGAAGAATCTTATGAAACTGAAGCAGAAGAGGAGCCAGCGGCAGTTGTTGAGGCTGCTGAACCAATTGCTGAAGTTACGGAGCCCATTACGGAAGAAATAGAAAATCACGCTGAGGAAGAAAAAACTGAACCGATCTTAGCCGAAATTATTGAACCTCAGCCCGAAGGAGAAGTTGATAAAACAGAAGAAAAGAATACAATTGAAGAACTTTCATTTACAACCGTGAACGATCTGAAACCAATTCCGGACTTTAAACCTACTTTCGAATTAGAAGCTCCGGAAGTGAAAGAAGAAATTAAAGACGAAATTAAGGAGGAACCAAAAATCGAATCTCCATCAAAACCAATTATTTCTCTGCAGGATATTTTAGGGGTTAATTATTCAGATCCTCAGTTTGTAAAAGTAGATAGTTTTGAGGCAATTCCTCCGGTAAAAGCCCCTTCAATCCACGATTTTAAAGAAGAAAAAGAGGATGATAAAAAGTTGGAAACCGCCATTCTTGACACGCCGTCAACATCAAAACCTGTGAGTTTAAATGATAAAATGGCAAAAGGTTTTCACATTGATCTGAATGACAGAATCGCATTTACAAAAAATCTTTTCGGAAACAGCACAGAAGATTACAGCCGTGTTTTAAATCAGCTTTTAACTTTTGATTCTTACAGCGAAGCCAAAGAATTTATAGAAAATATGGTAAAACCTGATTACAATAATTGGGAAGGAAAAGACGATTACGCAGAACGTTTTCTTGAAATTATCGAGAAAAAATTCTCATAATCCTTTTCACAATTCTCATTTCACATTTTACAAATAATTATGTCAAAATTATATATCGTCCCAACGCCAATTGGCAATCTTGAAGACATGACTTTTAGAGCCATTCGGGTTTTAAAAGAAGTCGATTTGATTTTGGCGGAAGATACACGCACAAGCGGCAAACTCCTAAAGCATTTTGAAATTGGCACGCACATGCACAGCCATCACATGCACAACGAGCATAAAACGACTGAAAATTTAATCGCGCGTTTAAAAGCTGGTGAAAACATCGCTTTGATCTCGGATGCGGGAACACCGGCGATTTCAGATCCGGGATTTTTATTGACTCGTGCCTGCGTTGAAAATAAAATCGAAGTAGAATGTCTTCCCGGTGCAACCGCTTTTGTTCCCGCTTTAGTAAACAGCGGACTGCCAAATGATCGCTTTATTTTTGAAGGTTTCCTTCCGGAGAAAAAAGGACGACAAACCCGATTTTTGGCTTTAGCCGAAGAAACCCGAACGATGATTTTATACGTTTCTCCACATAAACTGGTTAAAACTTTAGCGGAGTTTATTCAGTATTTTGGCGAAGACAGACAAGTTTGTGTTTCACGCGAATTATCAAAATTACACGAAGAAAATGTACGCGGAACGGCAAAAGAAGTTTTAGCGCATTTTGAAAAAACAGCTCCAAGAGGCGAAATCGTTGTTGTCGTCGCTGGAAAAATAATTGAGAAAGAAGCTAAAAAAAGTAAGTATTCGAAAGACGAAGAGTAAACTTTCGACACGAATTACAAATTAACACGAATTTATTTGCGAAAATTTGTGGAATTCGTGGCAAAAAAAACCTATAAAATTATCAAATAAACATCATGAGCATTCAAGCCTTTTTAGAAAAACTAAGACAAAATCCAACCGAAAATACTTTTCCGGAAACCATTGCAGTAATTGAAGAAAATTACAATTTTACTCCAACTGCTTTTCAAAACGGAACACAGCATAATGCTGCCGGAGAAAATTCTGGTTCCTGCAAATTGTTTTCTTTTGCAAAATTGCAAAACTTAAGCAAAGAAGAAACTTTGGCTTGTTTTGGAGCTTTTTATTTTGACGAAGTTTTGGGCGATCCAAACGGAACAAATCACCAGAATATTAGAAACTTTATCAACTTAAGCTGGGACGGAATTAAGTTTGAAGGAAATGCTTTGGAAGCGAAATAATTTTAGATTTTGAAATTCTACATCTTAACCTCTTCAAACTTGCCGAACTTGAAAACGAATATTCTACCACAAATTACACAAATTTTCGCAAATTGAATTAGTGGAAATTTGTGTAATTTGTGGTTAAAAATAAATCTTAGATTAAACGTTTTTAGTCCCGATAGCTATCGGACTAAAATCTAAAATCAAAAATCTACAATTAAAAATGCGTTGGACATTAAAACCAAAACCTTCTGAAGATAAAATCAAACATTTAGCACAAGCTTTAAATGTAGAAGATTTTGTAGCAACACTTTTGATTCAACGTGGCATTAAAACTTTTGATGATGCCAAGAATTTCTTTCGTCCTTCTTTAGAACATCTTCACGATCCGTATTTGATGAAAGATATGGACAAAGCCGTTTCTCGAATCGAAAAAGCAATTCAAAATCAGGAAAATATAATGGTTTTTGGTGATTATGATGTCGACGGAACTACTGCAGTTTCATTAGTTTCTTCGTACTTAAAATCGCATTATCCCAATATTGCCACTTATATTCCGGACCGTTACGACGAAGGCTACGGAATTTCGTATAAAGGAATTGATTACGCAGACGATAACGGAATTTCATTAATTATTGCTTTAGACTGCGGTATTAAATCGATTGATCACATCGCTTATGCGAAAGCCAAAAACATTGACTTCATTATCTGCGACCACCACCGTCCCGGAGAATTTCTGCCGGATGCGGTTGCTGTTTTAGATCCGAAAAGAGAGGACTGCTCCTATCCTTACGACGAATTATGCGGCTGTGGTGTTGGTTTTAAATTGATCCAGGCTCTGGGCAAAAACAGAAATGAAACAATTGAAGATTTAGTTCCGTATCTGGATTTGGTTGCTACAGCAATCGCTGCCGATATTGTTCCGATCACAGGAGAAAATCGTGTTTTGGCTCATTTCGGATTAAAAGTCATCAACAGCGAACCAAGACCCGGAATTAAAGCCTTAGTACATCAGGTAAAAAAGAAAGTACTTGATATAACCGATGTGGTTTTTATTATTTCGCCAAGAATAAATGCAGCAGGAAGAATCAAACACGGCAATCACGCTGTAGAATTATTAACGGAATTTGATTTCGGACAAGCACAGCAATTTGCGTCAGAAATAGAACTTTACAACGCCGACCGAAAGGATTTAGATAAAAGAATTACCAAGGAAGCTTTTCAGCAGATTTTAGAAAATAATGAACAGGAAAGATTTTCGACCGTTGTTTTTCAGGAAGACTGGCACAAAGGCGTAATCGGAATTGTAGCTTCAAGATTAATAGAAACCTATTATCGCCCAACTTTGGTTTTTACTAAAAGTGGAGATAAATATGCGGCGTCGGCACGATCTGTTAAAGGATTTGATGTTTATAATGCACTGGACGCCTGCGCAGAACATTTAGAACAATTTGGAGGTCATATGTATGCTGCCGGAATGACTTTAAAAGCAGAAAATTACAAACCATTCAAAGAAGCATTTGAAAAATGTGTAGAAAGCACCATTCTGCCCGAAATGCGAACGCCGGAAATAGAAATTGATGCCGAAATTAATTTCTCTGATATAACACCAAAATTCATTCGGATTTTAAAGCAATTTGAGCCATTTGGCCCGCAAAATATGACTCCGGTTTTTATGACCAGAGATATTACAGATACCGGTTATGGCAAAACTTTGGGCGCAGAAGAAGAACATCTGAGACTTTTTGTAAAGCAATTTCGCAGCACGGAGACAAACGGAATTGCTGCCATAGGTTTTGGTCTCGGAAAAAAATTAGATATTACTAAAAATCAAAATACTTTTCAGCTTGCCTATTGCATTGCTGAAAATGAGTGGAACGGAACCGTTTCTACTCAGCTTATGCTAAAAGACATTAGAACCAATGACAGCACAATCCAATAAGCCGGATCCATATCAGGCGCTTCGTTACAGAGAATTCAACATATTTTTATTATTGCGTTTTGCAATGGTTTTTGCCTGGTCCATGCAGTTTATTGTTATTGAATGGGAAGTATATAGCTTAACTAAAAATCCGCTTTCTTTAGGAATAATTGGTTTAATGGAAGTTATTCCAGCCGTTTCAATGGCACTTTTTGCGGGACATATTGTTGATCAAAGAGAAAAAAAGGGACTTCTGGTAAAATGCATTTTAGGGTTTTCAGTAATTAGTTTTGGATTATTTTTACTGACCTGGCCCAAAATTGTCGGAGGATTTTCGCCAACTGTAATTCTTTATTCTATCTATGCCCTGGTCTTTTTTGGTGGTTTAGTGCGTGCTTTTCTGGGCCCTACTATCTTCTCTCTTTTATCCTTGATTATACCTAAAAAGGTATATCCAAATGCGGCAACCTGGAGCAGTTCGGTCTGGCAGATCGGAGCTGTAATGGGACCTGCAATAGCAGGATTTTCAATCAACTGGATGGGCGTTCACTGGTCTATGTGTCTGGTTTTCGGGTTTTCTATTCTTTCCTTAATTGCTTTATCACAAATCAGCAGCAAACCAATTATAAATCCGAAGATTGGAGAATCAATAAAAGACAGTCTAACCGAAGGCTTAACTTTTGTATTTAACAATAAAATTGTTTTAGGAGCCTTATCGCTGGACATGATTGCCGTACTTTTTGGAGGAGCTGTAGCACTATTACCGGTTTTTGCCCAGGATATTTTAAAAGTTGGTTCTGAAGGTTTTGGAATTTTAAGGGCCGCTCCTGCCGTTGGAGCTTTTATAACTATGCTTGTCTCAGCTTACGTGCCTTTATATGAAAATGCAGGAAAAAAACTTTTAGTTGCCATATTTGTGTTTGGATTATCTATTATTTTATTCGGACTTTCAACGTCGTTCTGGCTTTCCGTTTTCGCTTTGTTTTTGAGTGGTTTGGCAGACGGAATTTCTGTTGTAATCCGTCAGACTATTTTACAACTTAAAACCCCAGATCATATGCGCGGACGCGTTGGTGCGGTCAATTCGATTTTTGTAGGATCTTCTAATGAATTGGGTGCTTTTGAAAGCGGCGCAACTGCTAAATTAATGGGAGCTGTAACGTCTGTGGTTTTTGGCGGAAGTGTGACGCTTTTGACTGTCATCTTCACAGCATTGAAATCGCCAACTTTTAGAAATTTAGATCTAAAAAGAGATATGGATGAACATCAGAAACTAGAATAACTTTTTTGTAGAAACCATATAACTGATATAAGTTCATTAAAATGGCTAGATGAGATTAACAGTAACACTTTTATTTTTAGTATTTTCCTTTTTCGCTAAAGGACAAAATCTCTATATCAAAACGTACGGAAACGCAAAAAATAAAACTATAATTTTCATTCACGGAGGACCAGGTGGCAATGCAACTTTATTTGAAGGAACAACGGCTCAAAGCCTAGCCAAACAAGGTTTTTATGTTATTGCTTACGATCGAAGAGGCGAAGGAAGATCAGCAGATCCCAATGCTAAATTTACTTATGATGAAGCTTTTCAGGATTTAAATCTCATCTATAAAAAATATCATTTAAAAAAATCGATTCTACTTGGTCATAGTTTTGGCGGTTTAGTGGCAACACTTTATACCAATAAATATCCTCAAAATGTGAGCGCTTTGGTTTTGGCAGGCGCTTTGTTTTCGCAGCAGGAAACTTATGATCATATTTTAAATTCAATAAAGAAAATTCACGATAGCGATTCTAAAACACTAAATAAGATAGCCAGCGTCGAAAAACTGGACAAAAACTCTGCAGTATACAGAAAACATTGTTTTGATTTTGCAAGTGACGAAAATTACTTTAAAATGCCTAAACCTACTAAAGCTTCAAAAAAATTATATGCTAATTATGAAGCGGGCGACTTTTATAAATCTAACATCAGAAATAAAAATGCTCCTTTACTTTTTTATCAAAATGAAAAACAAAATAATATTGATACCAAACCGGTATTAAAAAAAATCAAAACTGCCGGAATTCCCATCTATGGGATTTATGGAAAACAAGATGGCATCTTTTCGTCGGCGCAAATTACTTCACTTAAAGCAATTACTGGAAAAAACAACTTTGCCATTCTGGACAATTGCTCGCATTATTTATTTGTAGATCAACAAGATGAATTTATTTCTTATGTTAAAAATTGGCTAAAATAAATTCTGGTTTCATTCCTATTTCATTTCTTTATATGAAAGACTGCAAATGAAATACACCACTACTCTATTTTTTTTATTCATTTTTACAAAAAACATTGCTCAGAAAAGAATTATTTCTGGAGAAATTAAAGATTCTAAAACAGGCTCCAATATTGAATATGTCAATATCGGAGTTTTAAATAAAAACACTGGAACAGTTGCAAATTCTAAAGGAAATTTCAATCTAAAACTAGATCAAAAAGTAGCAGCAAATGATACAATTATCTTTTCTTGTATCGGTTTTGAAACTCAACAACTAGTGGTTAACCAGTTAAAATCTGAACACAATATTATCACAATGATACCTTCCGAAAATGTTTTAAAAGAAGTTGTCGTAAAATTTAAAAAACCAAAACCCAAACAATTTGGGAGAAGTGCAAAAGGATTGGGTTTAATGCATTTCAATTTTTTCTCAATACACGACAAAGATGCCGATGATCGTTTAAGCAGGGAAACTGGAATGAAATTTAAAATCTCAAAAGATTGTAAATTAAGTGATTTCAATATCAATATCACTGCAAACGAATTTAAATCTGTGAAGTTTAGACTAAACTTTTACAGTTTAGAAAACGGACTGCCATCAAAAATTATCGTTGAAAAAGATATTATTTTTGAAGTAAAAGATAATTTCAAAGGCTTGTATACATTGGATTTAAAACCATATAATATTTATTTAGACAAAGAAATGGGCGATATTGCAGTAACAATTCAATGGATTGAAAGTATTAAATCCGATGAAAAAAGTAAATTCTTAGCGATTTATACCGCCATGTCTGCAACTGAAACTAGTTTTTTCAGAGACAAAAATTTTAGTAATTGGTACAAAAGCGGTCAGAGTCTTACTTTCTACATTAATTCAATGTGCCAATAACTATTTTATCATATAAATGGGATAAGTTCATTTAATAAACTGAATTTTATTTAAACGCTAGTTTCTTCAGTATTTTTATGATCTCTTTTTAACCTTCAATAAATAAGAAACATTAAATGAACTTAAATCACTTTTATGGTTGAGAAAATTTAACTTCTTTTATGATTTTTTTATTTAGAATTAATTTAAATAATATTTATATTTGTTGAAATTATAGTATTTACGATGAGAGAAATTGAGCAAATATATCATAATAACTTTGGAATAGCTTTTTACTGGAAAGATCACAACACGACAATTTCAGACAAAGTGCAATTGGTTTTTAAAGAAACCGGATTTTATTTTACCGTAGATGAATTAAATCGTTTTTGTGATTTAATTGAAGACAGTATGATTGAAAATGCCTGCTGCGAAGCTTGCGAAATGAAATATTCCTGCCATAAGTTTTTATTAAAAACGCCATGCAATTCTATAGATTTGGCCGTTAATATGACCGAATTAAAATCAATTAAGGATTTAGTTGAAGGTTCTCTATTTAAAATTGAACTCGATGAATATGTCTTTGGAGCGGGCATGAATTAAAAAATTTCCAAACATTTTAACAGCATCTTTCCATTATTAAAATATATTTTGATTCATTTTAAAAAAAAGTATATTTACAGCAATGAAAAAAGCTGTATTTCTACTTACCATTATTCTTTCGGCAATTTTTTTGGCCAGTTGCTCCAACAAATCAGAAGAATATACGGATCCGCGCGGCACTGATTATGCAGGATCTGAAAGTTGCGTTCAATGTCATAAAACGCAGTCTGAAATGGTATTCAACAGTTCACATTTTAAAGCCACAGCTCCGGCAGTTTTAGGAAATGTCTCCGGAGATTTCGATTCTAAAAACCACACTTTCATTTACGATAAAACCACAAAAATAGTCATGGAAAAACATGGCGACAGTTTATATCAGGTTGTATATAAAAATGGAAAAGCCACAGAGAAATATAAATTTGAAATTGTATTTGGAACCAAACACGCCCAAACCTCGGTTTACTGGAAAAACAACAACACTTACGAATTACCGCTTTCTTTTTATCACTCTGTAAACAACTGGGCAACAAGTCCGGGTTTTCCGGCCGACAAACCGTATTTTGATCGTATGGTCGTAAAAGATTGTTATGCCTGCCATAGCTCAAATGTGAGTTCGAGAGTTGTGAACAAAAGTTCTGATGAAAAGAATTTTATGTCGATGGATGTAGAAGACATTATCAATAAAAAAACAATCGTTTATGGAATTGACTGTGAACGTTGTCACGGTCCGGCAAAAAAACACGTTGATTTTCATTTGAAAAATCCGAATGTAAAAGTCGCCAACAGCATTACAAGTTTTAAAACACTAAATCGTCAGCAAAAATTAGATGCCTGCGCATTGTGTCACGCCGGAAATGACGGAATGAAATTAAAATCCCGTTTTGAATTTAAGCCCGGAGATAATTTATTAGAATATTTTCGCGAGACCAGAAGTATTAATGATACCGCAAAATTTGACGTTCATGGAAATCAATATCGCTTAATGGCGCAAAGTAAATGCTTTATAAAAAGCGAAAAGATGGATTGTATTACCTGTCATAATCCACATGAAAATGCTTCTAAAAACCTGGCTTCTTATTCTAAAATCTGCATGACCTGCCATCAGGGTTTCAAACACAATGAAACGACATTAAAAACAATGCCTGAAAAGTTATTGGCCAATAATTGTGTAGAATGCCACATGCCGAAAAAAGCTTCAAACGCAATTAGTTTTCAGCTTTCGAACAACAAACAATTGTCGAATTATATTTTGAGAACACACAAAATCGGGATTTATCCGAATGCAAAAAAGTAATTATTTTTTGAATTCCTTCAATTCAAATTTTTCGCCGTCAAAAACACCATAAGTAAAATAGCCAATCCAGTCGCCCAGATTTACATATTCGGCATTTTCACCAACAGTGCGGATCATGGGTAGATGACGATGTCCAAAAACAAAATAATTATAATGTTTCGTTTCCAGCTTTCGCTTCGCGTATAAAATAAGCCACTCTTTCTCTTCGCCCAGGAATTTAATATCCTCATCGCCGGAAATCAGTTTATTTTTAACCGATAAATATTGTGCCAGACTTACGCCAACATCAGGATGCAGCCATCGGAAAAGCCATTTTGAAAACGGATTTGTAAATACCTTTTTCATTCTTTTATAACCTTTATCACCCGGACCTTTTCCGTCACCGTGACCAATTAAAAAAGTTTTTCCGTTAAAAGTAAATTCTTTATTATCATGATAAACCGGAATATTCAGTTCGGTTTCAAAATAATCACTCATCCATAAATCATGGTTCCCAACAAAGAAATAAATAGGAATGCCACTGTCGCGAATTTCAGCCAGTTTTCCTAAAACGCGAACAAAACCTTTTGGCACAACGGTTTTATATTCAAACCAAAAATCGAATAAATCCCCAAGCAAAAAAATAGCTTCGGCATCTTCTTTAACCTCATCCAGCCAGGCCACAAATTTCTTTTCACGCGGCAAACTCAATTCGGGAGTTGGTGCACCAAAATGCTGGTCTGAAGCAAAATATATTTTTTTCATTATTGTGAGATGTGAGATGTGAAACGTTTTTACATTTCACATTTAACTTTTACAAATTACAAATTATCGCTTGCGTACCATTCTGCAAACGAAGATTCTGTTTCCTGAAGTTTAAGTGAAAAAAGTGAAATTCCATGCGGAAGGCGCGCCACGATTCTTTCAGCAAAATCAACTACCATGTTTTCACTTGTAGGCTGATAGTCAACTAAAATTACATGATGTCCGCGGTTTTTCAACTCATTTGCCAATTCAATATGTGGTGTTGTCTGGTTAAAAACGGTAGCGTGATCAAACTGATCGACAATTTCTTCTTTTACAATTTTCTTTAGATCAGAAAAGTCAATCACCATTCCATATTTCACATTCGAACGGTCTGTAATTGGCGAACCAATAACCGTTACCGATAATTTATAACTGTGTCCGTGAACGTTCTTGCATTTTCCGTCGTAACCGTACAAGGCGTGTCCGGTTTCGAAGCTAAATTGTTTTGTAATTCTGATATTACTCATCGATGTTTATTTTAAGCTTGCAAAATTACAAATTAATAACCGTTTTTGTCTCTTTTTTTAGCGCTGTTATACATCCAAAAAGCAATTGCGATTAAAATCAAAAACGGAATAAAAGATCCAATCACAACGCCAATTTGATAACTGCTGTCTGGTGCGTCTTTAATTTTCTCTGCAACATCGATATTTTGGAATAAGGAAATTAGTTTCATTGCAAACTATTTTATGATTACTAAAGCTGACAATCTTTGTCAAAGTTTTAAACTTTTACAAAGATGCATAAACGTAAAGCGCAATAATATGATATTTGTTAGCAACAAAGATGAAATTAAAACACAGATTATGGGTATTGACACATATTAGAACGTTTTTTTTCGTTTCAAAGACCTCTTTCCTATGTGTTGGGATTTTTTATTTTTTAAAACTGCGTCAATGCATTTCTGGTAAAATCAGACAAGACCAATTTTCCTGTTATTGCAGCACGTTCAAAAAGCAATGATTCCCAAATTTCTGTTCCTTCCCAGATCATTTTTTTCATCTCATATAAAGCTTCCGGATTATAAGAACTTAATCTTTTTGCAAAACTTTCGATTTCAGTATCCAAATTAACAGCTTCGCATAAAACGGAGAAAAGTCCTTTTTGAAAAGCCCAATTGGCCGATTTCCATTCGTGTCCTGCCAAAGTCATTTCGGTCATTGCCGTTTTGCCAATTTTACGCGAAACTGCAGGCTCAATTACAAAAGGACCGATTCCGATGGCCAATTCAGACAACTTAATATCGCTTTGCGGAGTTGCAAAAACGTAATCGCAGGCCGCGATAATTCCGACACCGCCGCCAACTGCTTTTCCCTGCACGCGGCCCAGTATAATTTTACTGCAATTTCGCATAGCATTAAGTAAATGGGCAAAACCAGAAAAAAAATCTACGCCTTGCTGCTCGTTTTCAACTTGTAAAAGTTCATCAAAAGAGGCGCCGGAACAAAACGTTTTTTCACCTTCACTTTTTAGGATAATAACCGAAATTGCTTCATTTCGACTTAACTCATTAATTTCGGCAGTCAGGCGGTCTAACAATTCACGCGGAAAAGAATTACTAGCCGGATGCCCAAACTGAACTGTTGCAATTGTATTTTGAAAAGAAGTTTCTAAGCTTCCATTTGCATTTTCTAAACTCATAAAATAAGATTTAAAGGTAAAGTTACACTTTTGAAAAATATTTCCCTTACAACTTCATGAAATTTGCTTTTTGAAAATTAATTGACTTTATTTGCAGTCACTTTGGGGGATTAGCTCATTTGGCTAGAGTACTTGCCTGGCAGGCAAGGGGTGACCGGTTCGAATCCGGTATTCTCCACAATATGAAGACCGGTTCTCCCGAAGCCTCGGGACGGTATTCTCCACAATATGAAGACCGGTTCTCCCGAAGCCTCGGGACGGTATTCTCCACAATATGAAGACGGTTCTCCCGAAGCCTCGGGACGGTATTCTCCACAATATGAAAACCGGTTCTCCCGAAGCCTCGGGACAGTATTTTCCGCATTACCGTATCATTTATTTGGTACGGTTTTTTTTATTTAAAAAACACCCTAAAATAGTACAATTAAAACTTATAGGGCACGAATAGGAAATCCAACTTTTTCATCTTTGCGAATAAAAACAAAAGATGATGAAAAAATTAATACTATTACTATGTGTAATTTTTACGTTTTCCTGTACATCTGAAGAAGAATATGGCGGGAGTAACTCGAACTCGTCCAGTAAAATCAATCCGCCGGAATGGATTAGGGGAAAATGGAAAAATGACGCGGGAACGGTACTTGAATTTACCAAAACAGATCTTAAAACTGTAGATAAAGAAGGGTATAAATTCTCAGTCTTATATGATTTCGATTATTGGGAAGGCAAAGGTTATGATTTAGAACTTATCGAAAGCAGCACCGATGAATCATACATTTTTGAATACAGAGACGCTGCTTCGACTAAAAAGTATTTCAATTTCATTAAGACTTCCGATGGCAAAATGGAATCTAAAAGATTTTATAAAGGAACTTATACTAAAATGTAATTTCCAATTCCTATCAAAATAAAACCGTATTTACGCATGTTGATACGGTTTTTATTTTTTAAAGAAACTTTACACAATAATAATGCATTTTTGCAATCACAAATACAATTCAATATGCGTACTTTTTTAAATTGGGAAATATTAAAACGTATTGAGCAATCACCAAAAGAATATATTATACAACGCAATGTAGATATAATGGGGGCATTTTTATATGGTTATGAAAGGATATTATTAAAACTAAAAAATAAAGAAGAATTAGAACGTAAATATATCCAAATGCCATCTATTGAAGATTATGCACTTAAAAAATATAACGCCCACAATATTGGCACACGCAATTTCACAAGCATTATTTCATTTATTAGTGAAGATGAATTGGATTTTTACAACAATTATATATCCTTCTTAAAAGAATATGAAACCAAATATCCAGTAGAAGAAACTATATGTTATATTCTAAGATCAGAAGTCAAATCCTCAGAAAATAAGCGTAAGCAAACATCAACAGAACCAATTGATCACATTTCTCTTGCTGAACACTCTTTTTTAAAAGAAATTTTACCACATATGCGAAAGCGCTTTCTTATGCACTTTGGCAAATATAGTTTAGCCTCTCTTCGTGCTTTTATAGATGGTTATTTTCTTTGCAAGGAGGATTATAAAATTTCCTTAACATCGTTTGAGCAAAAAATAAAATCTTTTATTGAAAGTATTATTTGCGAAAACCTCATATTAGAAAACGAGTTTACTACTTGGGATCGAAAATATCGGTATAATCTAGACTGGAACTCTTGGGGCTACATTGATACCACAAGAGAAAAAGAAATACTTGAAAGTTTCTGGAAAGACATTGAAGAATATATCGGAGAAACAATTTAAAGTTTTCTGATTGTATTTACAATAACCACCAAAACAATCACAGCTACGATTCCTAATATTTCCCACTGATTTTTCTGGTAGTCCTAAATCAAAAGTTTAGTAGCAATTTAAAAAAATAAAATCCTTTTTTAACATAAAAATATCCTTGGAGAAATTCTTATTTCTTTTGTTAGCAATAATTTTGCATATTTAGATCAAGTTATGGAAAGAGAGAAACCACTATATATATCACTGACTGCACCAAATAGTCACAAAGTTACTATTCAACCTGGAGTTGGAAGTTTTTCAATTAGCACAAAAGGAATATCAAAAGGAAAATGTGATGTAATTGTCGAAAAAGATGCCATTATAAATTGGGATGCTTTTAATAAATTTTACACTCCACATGGGAAAACTCACTATAGAGAATATCCAAATGGAGATTGGCCAAGAGTTTTTTATTACCATGGTAATGATCAAGGTTTCGTTAATTGGTCTTTCAAAAGAAACATAGAAGATTTTAACTGGTATCCAACTGAAAATACTTTTCTGGATTTAACAAAAGCAAACATTGGATGTTTTCTTTTAAATCAAGGAACATATACAACGACTATTGATATTGGTGATAAAATTAATTCTATTTTTTTTAAAGGTCATTTGGAAAACATTACTATAAACAAATGCATTAAAACTCCTTATTTATATTTTCATCCTATACTGTCAAAAAGAAACCTATTGCCTTATTCATTACCTGAATTTAAATTACTCCATAATGCTACATCGATTGATATAACTGTAGAGCCGATTGGGCAGGCATTTAATTGTGAAAGTTTACTTCAATTTCCCCATATTAAAAACCTGAATCTTTCTGGCAATTTTACAAATTGGGAAGTGTTGAAAAATTTAAAAGAAATTCAAACAATAGCTGTAAGATTTTCACCTGACTTAAAAGATTTTCCACCCCTTTCCACATGGAAAAAACTAAATTCTTTTATTGGATGGAACATTGAAGAAACTATAGGAAAAGAATTGAATATACAACTCAAAACCCTAGCTAAACAAAAAGAATTAGAGTATTCAAGCGTATCTCAGTTAAGAAAAAAAATATGGTTCAAAAATGAGTATGGAATGCCTTTTTCAAGTTGGGAAAATAAAACAGCAAAAATTGCAATAAAAGCTTACAAGGAAGCTGTAAAAGAAATTAAAAAATCTAAAACAGAAAATGAAGTTCAAAATGCTATCATAACATTTGTCAAAATTATTAATTCACTGCCAAATATTGAGACATCTGAGCGTGAAGACGCAGGAATTGCTATTGAACAATTAGTAGAAAATTCAGCTTTAAATATTTCACAAGAAAGGTACATAAATGGTTTGATGAAACCAGAGATTTTTAAATTTTCAATGTCCATGACATCTGCACGAAATCAAAAATCCTTGTAATCATATTTTACAAGGGTTCGTTTTTTTATAATTCTTCTAGTTATTTCTCATTTGCCGAATCATCAAAGGTAGTTTCATCTTCTTCCGATTTTATAAAATCATTATTTAACAAATCAGTCATCTTCTTTTTTTCTCGTTGATTTTTACGAATTGTAATTATCACAATTACCAAAACCACTACAGCCACAATCCCAATAATCATCCAATTGATTTCCATATCATTAATTTTAATTAAAAATAAAGTTTTTCAGTTTCAAACACATTATTAAAAGGTTAAGAGTAATCATTGTTTTTTTTAGAAGCATCCCTTAGTTTTTGAAAAAGACCAGCTGTCCCGCTGTCCTCTAAATCTTTTAGCTGCTAAAGAAGCAGCAAAAAGGATATCGCTCCCATCGCGGCTATTAGAGAACTTTTTATTTTCAAAAGAAGAATTAATTGAGTAAGTTTATCATCATGTGTGGTGGCATTATTATTTTCCAATTAAAATATTCGATATGAAATTTTCTTTTTGGCTTTATTCTTCCAATCTCCAGCAATCATTTGATTATTATCAAAAAGCATTTAATCTCGAAAACCAAATTATCACAAACCAGACAAAAACTTTCTTTGTTAGAATGGATGACACTGTCGAATTAAAAATAAGTAATTTACAGCAACCTCTCAACCAATTTAATATTGAAGTCAACGAAGCTCCGATTGATCAAATATATGAGATCTTTAAAACCAATCAACTAACCCAAACTGAAGAATCGGATCCCATGGAAATGGCTTGCGGAACCTTCTCCGGTCCTTGGGAATATCCCGGTGGACAAGCATTATTTCTAAAAGATCCTGATGATCATGTGATCATTTTCACAGAATGGTAATTTAGAAAACAACTAACAATAAATCAGTTAATTACAATTATTTTCCATAAGAAAAACAAATATCTGCAATTCCCTGTCATCAAAATAATAATTAAAAGGTAAACAAATCATGTCTGAATTAAGCTCATTATATCTTAAAGTTAAAATTGAAAAATTACAATTAGAAAAGTTTTTAAATAGTAAGTTTGAGAAACCTGCCTTAAACCAAAACTGGCTCGAATGGTGGGAAAGCCGTCGAATGTATTCTAAAATGGAACTGAGTTCAGAATTGTTTCGCATACCTGGCCAAAGCAATCAGGAATTTATAAATAGCTGGCTCGAATATCCGCAGGCAATGGCTTTTTCTGATTATAATGAAGTCCTTGAAGAATGGCATTTCGGAATGTTATTTTTCAGCGAAAATTACGAAGAAATGCTTTCCATGTTCGCTTTTATCACCAGCCTGGAAAAATATGTAAACAAAGACAGTGAAAATTTCGCTTTGGTTTTTCCTTTCTTTTGGGGCGATGATGACGTTCAGGCTTATATCTATTTTGAAAACGAAAAAGCAATTTTAAGTCCGCAAGTGCAAACCACAGAAGATTTAAATTCTGAAATACTCATGAAAACGCAGCAATATCTCAATACTAAATGGGAAGAACTCTCTAAAAACATGGATGCGGATTAAAATTATTTATTCAAAACATCAAATAAGAATAACTTCCAATTAAAACTTGATTTTCGCTTTTATGATTTAAATTATTTCAACAAAAACCCCAACCGAATCGATCCATAAAAATAACCGCGATTGGTATCATTCAAATCGCCTTTTAATTCTCTTCCTCGGTAAATGAAAGAATAAGAAATATTAAAATTGTTATAACGGTATTTTAATCCGGCTTCACCATTAAAACGAAGCGGAACCAAATCAAAAGTAACCGGACTTGTATCATTAAACATACTGCCTTCAATAGTGGCGTCATAAAACTGGTAATTGACATTTGGCATCGCGTAAAAATAAAACTCGCGAACATTAAATTGCTGCTGTGAACTTACCGAGGCATCATGAAGATTCGAATCGTAAACCGGAAGAAGCTTTTTAAAACCAATTCTAGCCATAAATCCGGTTGAAACGCCTGTGAAAATAGTTCCCAGATTGGCTTCTGACTGAAAATGCAAATCAACAAAATCATTAGGTTTAGAGGCAAACATTTTTTTTGAATACATAACATGCGCCTGAAATCCCAGCGCATTGTGAATCTGGTTTTCCCAACCGTATACTTTTTTGTAACCGATAATCTTATGAAATCCTTCCTGCAATTCCTCTCCTAACGCATTGGGACCTAAAAAACCAAATTGAAAATCTGTTTTTAAAACCGATTCGCTTTGATAAAAAAAGCTTTTTCCTGCCTCGGCAAAAAGATAACCCGCAAAAGGACGATCGTTAATGTCTACCGCTTCCTTATTGATAAATCTTGGATTATAAAGATATTGCCCAATCCTGAATTCAGTAATTTTTTTATTGATTTTCGGATTTTCATTCTTAGATAAAAAACGATAAAAAAACTCTAAACCGTTTGTATAATACATATCATTTTTCGATGACGTGTATAAATCATTATCCGATATCACTCCTATTTCTGTAGTTTTTCCTTGTCCAAAAGTGAGCGTAACAGTCAATATCAGAAAAGCAAAAAGTGCTTTATTACTTCTCTTTTTCTTTGCCATTATAGTGGATTTTTCCAACGTAGCGCATTTCGCGTACGATTCGTTCTTTTCTTCTGTTGATATAACTTGAAGATCCAGTTGCTTTAAATTTTCTCGGATTAGGAAGTATAGCTGCAATTCCAGCTGCCTGCATAGGTGTTAAGCTTGAAGCGTCTCTTCGGTACCAGTGTTCTGTTGCGGCGTAGGCACCATAAACGCCGTCGCCCATTTCGATACTGTTCAGGTAAACTTCCATTATTCTCTCTTTGCCCCAGATAATTTCTATTAAAACTGTAAAATAAGCTTCCAGACCTTTTCTAAAATAACTTTTTCCCTGCCATAAAAAGACATTTTTGGCCGTTTGCTGCGAGATCGTACTTCCACCGCGAATTCTTCGTCCGCGCTCATTACTTTTATACGCTTTTTGAAGTGCCTTAAAATCAAACCCGTTATGAATTAAAAAAGTTCCGTCTTCACTAGCGATCACGGCTTTTTGCAGATTCATCGAAATTTTATCAATTGGTTCCCAATCGTGATCAAAGTAAACCTCTTTTCCTGCCCATTTATTTTCGATAGCACGAATGAGCATTAAAGGTGTAAAAGGCACCGGAACATATTTAAAAAATATGACCGAACCAATCGAGATTCCGAAAAACCATAGAGCTGCTTTAATAAAAAACCATTTTACTTTTTCGCCAAAGGTGCGGTTTGTTTTCTTTTTTGCTGTTGGTTTTGGCTTACTCGCCGGTGCTTTTTTTGGTATTGGTTTCTTGGGTGCTGCCATTCTATTCTGTTAAATCTGCTAATTCTTTCCTATTAAACTTCCAATTGCTACGCTTATCCCGCCCAAACGTATTCCACAGAATACATTTTCAGACAGTTGCGCAATTACCGGATTCTACTCCCACTATGCTATTCCATCGATATGGAATCTGAAAATCCTGATTTGGTAAAATTACATTTTTCAGTAAATCTTCCAATTTATTTTGAATAATTTTCGTGTTACCAAATTCGGTTGTGGTTTCACCTTCAAAATCCAGATTCCGGCCTCAGTCAAATATAACAAATACTAATTGTTCGATTGAACATACGTCACTTATGTCATTTAACGTTTTTTCTTAATCACTTAATGGTACATTTAAAAATACTTAATTTAAATGAAGTTACATTACTTCACGGATTAATACTTTTTAACATTTTGTTGCAAAATTATATTCGTATTTTAGGCGTCACAAAAAATAGAATTTTATTATGAAAAAAGTAGTATTAACAACCTTAATAATGATGAGTTTAAACGCTATCGGGCAGAATGTAATGTCACCGGAATTGTTATGGAAATTAGGCAGAGTAACACCTCTTGGCATTTCTAAAGATGCAAAAAATATTGTTTTTAAAGTTTCTACGCCGTCTGTAGAAGAAAACAAATCGAGTTCAAAGTTGTATACTATTCCAGTAAACGGAGGAAATGCGACAGAAATTAAAGAGACCACCGCTATACTGGCAGACAAAAATATTTCGCCAGACGGAAAATATATTGTTTACAATGAAGAAGTAAAAATTGATAAGGTTTTAGGAAAAGATTTTTATCCGAATCTTACTAAATCTGACGTTCAGATTTATGATGGTCTAGATTACCGTCATTGGGATACCTGGAACGAAGGGAAATTCAATCATGTTTTTTATAAGGAAAACAAAGACGGCGCAAAAGGAATTGATATTTTAAAGGGCGAAACTTTCGATTCTCCGCAAAAACCTTTTGGCGGTGACGAAGATTACATCTGGTCTCCCGACAGCAAAAGTATTTTGTACGTCTGCAAGAAGAAAGCCGGAACTGCTTATGCAATTTCTACGAACACCGATATTTACGAGTACAATCTAGAAACGCAGAAAACAACAAACAGAACCGAAGGAAACCTGGGTTACGACACAGCGCCACAATTTTCGCCAACGGGAAATTTATCCTGGCTGCAAATGAAACGCGACGGTTATGAGTCGGATAAAAATGATATTATTGTAGAGTTTAAGGGCATCAAAACCAATTTGACAGCAAACTGGGACGGAACGGTAGATAACTTCATCTGGAGCAAAGACGGAAAAACAGTGTTTTTTGTAGCGCCAATTGACGGAACAAAACAAATTTTCTCAGTAAATTTTCCAGGTTTAACCAAAATTGCAATCAATGTTCGTCAATTAACAAACGGTGATTTTGATGTAAATGATCTAGTTGGATTTTCAGGTGATGATCTTATTGTGACCAGAAACGACATGAATCACGCGGCAGAAATTTATGCTTTCAATTTGAAGAAAAATAGCTGGAAACAATTATCAAATGTAAATACAGAAACTTACAAAACTCTAGCATTAAGCAAAACAGAAAAACGTTATGTTACCACAACCGATGGTAAAAAAATGTTGGTTTGGGTAATTTTACCTCCAAATTTTGATGCTGCAAAAAAGTACCCAACGTTATTATTTTGTCAGGGCGGACCACAATCTGCATTGACACAATCATATTCTTACCGTTGGAATTTTTCTCTAATGGCTGCTAAAGGCTATATTGTGGTTGCACCAAACCGTCGCGGAATGCCGGGTCACGGTGTAGAATGGAATGAAAAAATAAGTAAAGACTGGGGCGGACAGGTTATGGACGACTACCTTTCTGCTATTGATGATGTTGCAAAAGAATCTTATGTAGACAAAAGCCGTTTAGGTTGCGTAGGTGCAAGTTATGGAGGATATTCTGTTTTTTACTTAGCGGGAATTCACAAAAACCGTTTCAAAACTTTTATCGCTCATGATGGCGTGTTTAATACGGTTAGTATGCTTGGCACAACAGAAGAAGTTTTCTTTAACAACTGGGATTTTGGCGGCGCTTATTGGGAAAAAGATAATGCTGTAGCTCAAAAAGCGTATACCACTTTTAACCCGGCAACTTTGGTACAAAACTGGAATAAACCGATTTTAATTTTTCAGGGTGGAAAAGATTTCCGGGTGCCGATCGGGCAAGGACAGGAAGCTTTTCAGGCTGCACAGTTACGAGGTATAAAAAGTAGATTTGTTTACTTTCCTGAGGAAAATCACTGGGTTTTAAAACCGCAAAATGCACAGGTTTGGCAAGGTGAATTCTTTAAATGGTTAGAAGAGACTTTGTAAACTTATTAAACTATATTTTACAGCCGTAGATCTACATAATTTACGGCTGTTTTACTTAAAAAACATTGCAATTATGTAAGATTTGACTAAATCGTTTCTTTTGCAAACAGAATTTTTTAAATAAATTGCACCGATTTAACTGTCCCAAAATTTGCAATGGGATTAATTCCCAATACTAACAGCAAAATGGAAACCAAAAGAAGTTATACCGCCCTCAAAGTTTTAATCAGCTACGTTGCTTTACTAGCTTTAGTGGTTACCGTTGGATGGTTTTTGTATGCTGAATATATGGTTTACAATAAACTGGAAGATAAAATTGCTTTAGAAAAAACCAAAATCTTACGCGTAAGCAGACTTTTTTCTAATGTCTACAAAACAGAAGGTTTGGCAAGAAAAACGATCCAGACCAATTCTGAAAAAGATTTTAAAAGTTATCTTATCGAAAGTGACTCACTTGGTTTTCGGCTAGACAGTTTACGACAAACTGCTTCCAGCGAATATCAAAGAAAACTACTGGATAGTGTATCTTTTCTTTTATCTGAAAAAATTGAAAACATCAGGCAATTACGAGAAATTAAAAACAAAGCAGATGACGAAACCTCTGTAAACAACGCCATTGATGAAATCACAAAGATGGAGTTTAACCTGAGAAAACTTGAACTTCAGGATTTTACTAAAAACCCAAATCAATTAGGAAGTTATCAGCGTGGCGTCTTGCAGCGTTATGTGGATTATTTAAACCAGAATATCCCGGACGACAGTACCAATACACTAAGCAAAAAAGCGTCTGATTCTATTTTGGCAAATTCTAAAAAGCTGTTGAGTTCGGTGAAAATAAAAGCCGAAAAAAAGAAAGAATCGTTAAATTTTGAGGAAAATAAATTGCTTCAGAATGAAATTGCGATTTCTGATCAGTTGAGAAAAGTACTTCGAATTATAGAAAGAGAAATCATTAATATCTCTATTAAAAACAATTCATTAAAGGAAAAATCTTTAAAAAGAATCAACGAAATTGTAACTGCTTCGGCAGTGATTGGTTTATTGCTGACTATTTTCTTTTCTATTTTAATTGTAAGCGATTATACCAAATCACATTTATATAAGAAACAGCTCGAAATTGCCAATTTTAAGACCAAAAATCTTTTAAAAAGCCGTGAACAATTAATTTCGACTGTAAGTCATGACTTAAAAACGCCTTTAAGCACGATAGTGGGATACTCTGAACTTTTAGGAAATTCAGATGTTAACACAAAACAGTCTTATTTCATAAAAAATATTAAAAATTCGTCTGAATATATTTCGCAGCTTGTTCAGGATTTATTGGACTTTTCGCAGATTGAAGCAGGTAAAATTTCAATAGAAAAAGTGCCTTTTTCCCTGCCAGAAATAATCGACGATGTTGCCAAAAATATACAAACAGTATACAAACAAAAAGATATTGATCTCATCATCAATGTAGACGAACAATTTGACAAACGAATTGTTGGAGATCCTTTCAGATTAAAGCAGATCCTTAGTAATCTTATCGGAAATGCGTACAAATTTACAGAACAGGGACATATCAGGATTGCTGCTTACGCGAATGAAGATCAGTTTTTTACAATTTCAATTCAGGACACGGGTATCGGAATTGAAAAAGAAAATCAAAAATTGGTTTTTGAAGAATTTGCACAGGCGAATGAAGGGATTGAAAAGAAATATGGCGGCACAGGCCTTGGTTTATCGATCTGCCAGAAGATTATTTCTATTCTGGGCGGAAGTTTAAGTCTGGAAAGTATTTTTGGTAAAGGAAGCACTTTTAAAATCCAATTACCGTTATTGTTTGACACCAGTGAAAACCATGTTAAAACGGAAAGCATTACGAAAGTCAGCACGAAATCTAAAAAACAAACTTTTATAGTTGTAGATGACGACATAAATCTTTTAAACCTTACAAGTGGCGTTTTGAAACAGGAACAGCATGATGTTTTCTCTTTTACTAATCCGGCGAGAGCATTAGAAGTAATTCAAAATACACCTTTCGATTTTGTGATTACAGATATACAAATGCCTGAAATTGATGGGTTTATGTTTCTGGAAAAACTTCAGGAACTTCCCGAATCAATATTTAAAAACCAGCCTGTTATTGCCTTAACAGGAAGAACCGATCTGGATCTTTCAGTTTACAAAAATGCCGGTTTTACAACAGTTGTTAAAAAACCGTACTCACCCAAAATCTTGCTCGAAACAATTCAGCATATTTTAGACCATAAAGAATTGCCACATACAGAAATTGCAGAGAGCAATGAAACAGAGTCTTCTCAGATTTATTCATTAGACACCTTACGCGATTTTTTGGGTTTTGATGAAGATGCCTTAAAAGAAGTGATCAGGTCATTTATTGAAAGCAGCATTGAGAATCTGGAACTTTTGGAACAGGCAATTACAGACAAAAATATAGAGGAAATTAAATCAATCGCACATAGAATTGCCCCAATGTTTAAACAAATTCAGGCAAATGAAATTGGAGAAATACTTAAAAAGATTGAAAAGGATGTCTATCCAATCGGCAATCTGAAAAATGTTTACGAAGATTTAATTACAAAAACGGCTGTTTTATTCGAGTCTTTAAAAGAAGAAATACTTTAATTACTGTTCAATATTATATTGTTTCAGTTTATTGTAAAGGGTTTTTCTGGTAATTTTAAGCAATTTTGCCGCTTCAGATTTATTATTTCTGGCTTTTGAAAGTGCATGGATAATAGCATCTTTTTCGTTGTCTGATAAAGAAAAACTGGTGTTTCCCGATTGTTCCTGTTTTTGAATCTGAAAGAACTCTACAGGAAGAACATCACTTTCTATAAAATCCCCGCGAGTTAAAAGAGTGGCGCGTTTTACACAGTTTTGCAGTTCTCGTAAATTTCCCGGCCAGCTGTAATTTTGAAAAATAGAAACCACTTCCGGAGAAAATCCTATGATTTCTTTATTTAATTGTTGATTGGCTTTTTCCAGAAAATAATCGGCAAAAACCATTAGATCTTCTCCCCTGTCTTTTAAAGATGGTGACTGAATCGAAAATTCGTTGATTCTATGGTATAAATCTTCCCTGAAATCGCCGTTTTTTACTGCTTCACGTAAATCCTCATTTGTGGCGGTAATAATTCGGATATCGACGTTAATTTCTTTATTACTTCCTACAGGTTTGATTTTCCTTTCCTGAAGCGCCCTTAAAAGCTGAATTTGATTTTCGTATGAAAGATTTCCAATTTCATCCAAAAAAATTGTTCCGCCATTTGCGGCTTCAAAATATCCCATTTTATCGCTGATTGCTCCGGTAAAAGAACCTTTTAAGTGACCGAAAAATTCGCTGGCAGCCAGTTCTTTTGGAATCGCTCCACAATCAACTGCAATAAAATTATTGTTCTTTCTGTTACTTTGCTGATGAATACTTTTGGCTATAATTTCTTTTCCCGTTCCGCTTTCACCAATAATTAAAACAGACATATCTGTCGGACTTACCAGCTGTATGTGATCCAGTAATTTTTTTGAAGCAACAGAAATTCCTTTAACAAATTCATTTTCACCAGACGCTGTCTGTTTTTTGACTGCTTTCTTTTCTTTTACAGGAGTTTCTTCTTCTACTTTAGGAGCTTGTAAAGCATTGGTAATTACAAGCAAAACTTCATCTGGATTAAAAGGCTTCGAAATATAATCTGCAGCACCATTTTTAATGGCTTTTACCGCAGTATTAACATCAGAATAGCCAGTCATTAAAATAACAGGAATATCCGGATAAGCATTTTTAAATTCAGACATTAGACCTATACCGTCAGAATCAGGCAGACGAAGATCTGTCAAAATCAAATCGAAAGATTCGTTTTTAACTGCTTCGCGTGCTTCAGTGGCAGAGAAAGCAATAGTTACATCGTATGCTTTTTTCGAAAGAAATTTTTCTAACAATTTGCAAAATGCAATGTCATCTTCTATCAGTAATATCTTGGGCATTTGTTTGAAGGGTCTTTTTCTGCTAAATTAATACTATTAAACTTGTAATTTCATAAATTTATGTAAAAAAAAAAGAGATTGCATGTCGCAATCTCTTTTTCACCAAAAACATAAATCTAAATTCACCTAATTATATTTTCAACCAGTTACCATTGACATCTGAGTACACAGTAGCTTTTTGGTCTCCAACTGATATTTCGAGTTTATACTCTTTTTTTTCGTTTACAAATGCCTTTACCAGTTTTGAACCCGGATAAGCAGTCTGCAATGCTGTTTTTACAGCAGCAGGTACAGCATCTACAGCAACTTCTGTATATTCTGTCTGAACAATTACAGTGGGATGGGCATCTTTAGAAACAGTTGAAACATTTGCCTGAATCGACATTGCTCCTAAAAGAATTAGCGCTGATAAGATTGGTTTTTTCATGATGCTGATTTTTAATTATTTTTTGATGATGTTACCAGAAGCATCTGTAAAAATTGTATACTTCTTGTCTCCATTTGAAATTTCGAGTTTATACTCGTTTTTCCCGTTTTTGTAAGCTTTATCAAGCTTTGTTTTTGGGAAAGATTTTTCGACTGTAGACTTCACTGCTGCCGGAATGGCATCTGCAGCTACTTCAGTATATTCATCCTGAACAATTACTGATTGAGAGATCGAAATTGCCGGAAGCACTGCAGCATTTGCTGTCAGACCTCCTAAAACAATTGCCGCTGATAAGATTAACTTCTTCATAATATTGTAGTTTAATAGTTATTTTTTAATAATTTTACCAGTAGCGTCTGTGTAAACAATTGATTTTTCACCTCTTACAGTGATCTCAATTTTATATTCTTTTTGATCATTTACCCACGCTTTTTCAAGCACTACTCCAGGATAAGACTCATCTAATGATTTTTTTACCGCTGCGGGAACACCGTCTACTTCTTTGTATCCATCCTGATCATTAATTGTTTTTACGATTTCATTTGTAAAAACTGTGGTTTCTGCATGCATCGACAAACTGCCTAAAACAATTGCTGCCGATAAGATTAACTTTTTCATAGTAATAGTTTTTAAGGGTTAGTTTATGGATTATTTTTTAATCCAGGTTCCGTCTGCGTTTGCAAAAAGGTTCCCTGTTTTATCGCCAACAGTAACTTCTAATTTATATTCTGACTTTTCATTTTTAAATGCTTTTGTCAAAACTGCATCCGGATATGCTTTTTTAAGAGCATCAGTTACAGCAGTTGGAAGTTCTACTACTTTAATTTCTGTATATTCGTCCTGAATAGAAATTGTTTTAACGATTGTATTTGAAATTGGTGAAGTTGAAGCAAATGATGTTAAACCTCCCAAAACGATTGCGGCTGATAGAAATAAATTTTTCATAACGTGTATATTTTAATGTAGTTAATTTAATTTTAGTATTCTTAATTTGAATTTTCATATTTGGAATACTTTAGAATGCTAATTATTTTTGAATCCAGGTTCCGTCTGCATTAGCGAAAAGGTTTCCTACTTTGTCACCTACTGTAACATCAAGTTTATATTCTGACTTTTCGTTTTTATATGCTTTTGTAATTACTGCATCCGGATATGCTTTTTTCAAAGACTCGGTAATTGCTGCCGGTAATTCTTCTAATTTAATTTCAGTGTATTCGTCTTCAACAGAAATCGTTTTTACGATTGTGTTTGTATTATTAACTTGTGTATTTGAAGCGAATGAAGTTAAACCTCCTAAGACAATTGCGGCTGATAGAAATAAATTTTTCATAACGTGTATATTTTAAATTAATAGTTGTTTACGCTTTAGATAATGAAATTATTGTGCCGCAAAAGAAAAGAACTGTGCCAAACTTGTTAATTACCTGTATTTATAAGGATTGAAGACGATTTGCCCTAAAAGGGAAAATTAAAAAAAGTGTGTAACAGACAGAAAAAGTGTGTAATAAGTATACACCAAAAGTGTCACCTGTAGAAAAATATTCAATTTTAAAGTTTGAATTAGAGTGTAAAGCTTCAGCAAATTGTACCTCAGATTGATCTTCCGGGTTATATTAAATACAATCGGAATCTTTTGAAATATAATTTCGGAGTTATTATAAAATATAAAGGCTGTCAAAAATTGACAGCCTTTATATTATTCCTCGATCGGATTCATTTTGAAAGTATCCATAAATGCAGTTGTATAATCTCCTGCAATATATTTCGGATCATCCATTAATTGTCTGTGGAAAGGTATGGTAGTTTTTACTCCTTCGATTACAAACTCGTCCAAAGCTCTTCGCATTTTGCTGATAGCTTCTTCACGGGATTGCGCCGTTGTAATTAACTTGGCAATCATAGAATCGTAGTTTGGCGGAATACTATAACCTGAATACACATGAGTATCTAAACGAACACCATGTCCTCCTGGCATATGAAGCGTAGTAATTTTTCCTGGTGAAGGACGAAAATCATTGTAAGGATCTTCGGCATTAATACGACATTCGATAGCGTGTAATTCCGGTAAGTAATTTTTTCCCGAAATTGGAATTCCGGCGGCAACCATAATCTGCTCACGGATCAAATCATAATCAATAACTTGTTCTGTAATTGGGTGCTCTACCTGAATACGGGTATTCATTTCCATGAAATAGAAATTTCTGTGTTTGTCAACCAAAAATTCTACAGTTCCTGCTCCTTCGTATTTAATGAATTCTGCAGCTTTTACAGCAGCTTCTCCCATTTTTGCACGAAGTTCATCTGTCATAAAAGGTGAAGGTGTTTCCTCCGTTAGTTTTTGGTGACGACGTTGCACTGAGCAATCTCTTTCAGAAAGGTGACATGCTTTTCCGTAAGCATCTCCTACAACCTGGATTTCGATATGACGTGGTTCTTCGATAAGTTTCTCCATGTACATTCCGTCATTTCCAAACGCAGCAGCAGCTTCCTGACGTGCACTTTCCCAAGCTTTTAAAAGCTCATCTTCTTTCCAGATAGCACGCATTCCTTTTCCACCACCACCGGCGGTCGCTTTCATCATAACTGGATAACCAATTTCTTTAGCGGTTTTTTGTGCGTGTTCGAAAGATTCTAATAATCCGTCTGAACCTGGCACACAAGGAACTCCTGCAGCTTTCATGGTCGCTTTTGCAGAAGCTTTATCTCCCATTCGGTCAATCATTTCAGGAGCAGCACCAATAAATTTGATTCCGTGTTCCTGACAAATTTTTGAGAACTTAGCATTCTCAGAAAGAAATCCATAACCTGGATGTATTGCATCTGCATTTGTAATTTCGGCAGCTGCAATAATATTTGACATTTTCAAATACGATAAGTTACTCGGAGGAGGACCAATACAAACCGCTTCATCTGCAAATTTAACGTGCAAACTTTCTGCATCGGCTGTAGAGTAAACTGCAACAGTTTTGATTCCCATTTCCTTACATGTACGAATTACACGTAGTGCAATTTCTCCTCTATTCGCAATTAATATTTTTTTAAACATCTTATTTTAATTAGATAATTAGACAATTCGATAATTAGATAATTTTAGATGATTAACAAAAATTTCCGGTAATCCATTCTAAAACCTAAAATCTAAAATCTAAATTTATTTATGATGGATCTACTAAGAATAAAGGTTGGTCAAATTCTACAGGAGACATATCGTCTACCAGAATTTTTACGATTTTACCTGAAACTTCAGATTCGATTTCGTTGAATAATTTCATTGCTTCAATTACGCAAAGAACATCTCCTTTTGATATTGTGCTTCCCACTTCTGTAAAAACAGGTTTGTCCGGAGACGGTTTTCTATAAAATGTTCCAATAATTGGAGATTTTATAGTGATATATTTAGAATCGTTAGCAGCTGGCGCTTCCGGAGTTACACTTACAACTGTCGGAGCGGTAACTTGTGGAGCTGTAGCTTGTGGTAAAGCTGCCTGCGCAGGTAATTGCTGTACGTAAGTAGCTTCTGTTACATTTGTTTCCAGAGTTGTTCTGATAGTGATTTTTACATCGTCCATTTCTAACTTCACTTCTGCAACACCCGAATTTGCAACAAATTTGATTAGGTTTTGAATTTCTTTTAAATCCATAATGATTCGTTTTTAGTTTTAATTTATTTCTTATCGTAAGCCCATTTTAAATAGATAGATCCCCAAGTGAATCCTCCACCAAAAGCGGCAAAAATAACATTATCTCCTTTTTTAAGCTTATCTTCAAAATCAGCTAATACTAAAGGCAAAGTTCCGGAAGTAGTATTTCCGTATCTTTCGATGTTTACCAAAACTTTAGAATCGTCTAATTCCAGTCTTCCTGCGGTAGCATCTATAATGCGTTTATTAGCCTGGTGTGGTACTAACCAGTCTACATCCTGATTTGTCAAATTATTTCTTTGTAAAATCAATTCGCTGGCATCTGCCATGTTGGTAACTGCATATTTAAAAACAGTTTTACCATCCTGCATAATATTGTGCTGTCTGTTTTTAACCGTTTCTTCTGAAGGCGGAATTAAAGAACCACCTGCAGGAATTTTAAGAAAATCGCGGCCTACACCATCACTTCTTAAATATTCATCCTGTAATCCAAGACCTTCATAATTTGGTTCAAAAAGAACTGCACCGGCTCCGTCACCAAAAATAATACAGGTTGCCCTGTCTGTATAATCTACAATTGACGACATTTTATCGGCACCAATTAACAGTACTTTTTTATAACGCCCAGACTGCACATAAGCTGCAGCGGTAGACATTCCGTATAAAAAACTTGAACATGCAGCCTGCAAATCGTAAGCAAATGCATTTGTTGCTCCAATTTCTGTTGCAACAAAAACTCCTGTAGAAGCTACCATCATATCTGGCGTTGCTGTTGCCATGATAATCATATCGATCTCAAGGGGATCAATATTTGCCTTTGCAATTAAATCCTGTGCGGCTTTTATAGCAAGGTAAGATGTTCCTTTATCAGCATCTTTAAGAATTCTTCTTTCTTTAATACCTGTACGGGTGGTAATCCACTCATCATTGGTATCAACCATTGTTTCTAATACTTTGTTTGAAAGCACAAAGTCAGGAACGTATCCTCCGACAGCGGTAATTGCGGCTGTGATTGTATTCATTATATTCTATTATTTCCTTTCAAATACAGCGTATTCAAAAAATTTTTAAAAGACTTGAAAATTACAAAAAAAAACGAAGCGAATTTGTCTATATTTTCCTAAAAAACGAAAATTATAACCAACAAAAAAAACTCTCACTATGTGAGAGTTCCAGTATAATTTACAAAAACGTATTAAGCAACCGCTTCAGATTTATCGATAACAACTTGTCCTCTGTAATACATTTTACCTTCATGCCAGTAAGCTCTGTGGTATAAATGTGCTTCTCCAGTAATTGGACATGTAGCGATTTGAGCTACAGTAGCTTTATAATGTGTTCTTCTCTTATCTCTTCTAGTTTTCGAGATTTTTCTCTTAGGATGTGCCATTTTACTATATTATTTATCCGTTAATAGTTTCTTTAATTTTTCCCAACGCGGGTCAATATCTTCTTCTTTTTTACTCTCTTCTTTTTGTTCTTTTACACTTAGTTCATTCAGTTTTGTCAAAGCTTCTGTTTGCAGACTTCCATCTTTAACTCCCGGATGAATCCTTTTATGAGGTACAGAAAGTGCGATCATTTCATAAATGTACTGCGCAACATCCAACTCATGTTCACCATGTGGTAAAATCAACAATTCTTCATTATCATCATTAAATTCATCTCCAAAACGAACAATTAATTTCATTTTCCCTTTTATAGGCAAATCAAAATCTTCGCCGGTCAGATCACAAGGCACATTTACGGTTCCTTTATGTTTGAATTCTAATTCCAACATATTACTTTTTTTATCAAAAAGCAAATTGACTTTAATATCAGAACTTTGGAACTCATCGTAGTCAAAGTCCTTAAAGAACGTGTTATTTATTTGATACTCAAAATGGTGTTTTCCTAGTTTTAATCCTACGAAAGGAATTAAAAATTCTTTTGTTTTGCTCATTTCAACATCAATTTGATCCATTCAGATCTAAAACTAGATATCTGAATTGGGGTGCAAAGATATAAAATTATTATAAATCTAATAATCTTATTCACCTTTTTTTGTTTATAACTGTTTTTCTTTTATTTTAAGAGGTTTTTGGCTAATCTCCTCATACTGATTACGCGAGCGAAATATATCGATTGCCAGATAAACTGCCTCTTTAAATGAATTGTAATCTGCCATGTCTTTACCAGCAATATCATATGCTGTACCGTGATCCGGCGATGTTCTTACCTTGTTTAAACCTGCCGTATAATTGACTCCTTTTCCAAAAGACAATGTTTTAAATGGAATTAAACCCTGATCGTGATACATTGCCACAATAGCGTCGTATTTTTCATATTGACCGCTTCCAAAAAACCCATCTCCGGGGAACGGACCAAAAACCATTGTTCCGGCTTCAAATATTTTTTTCAGAACAGGCTTTAAGATTAAATCATCTTCTTTTCCAATTACCCCGCCGTCTCCACAATGCGGATTTAAACCTAAAACAGCAATTTTTGGTTTTACAATACTAAAGTCCTGAATTAAGGATTTTCTGATCGTCTCAATTTTCTTTGTTATTAATTCTTCTGTTAAATGAGATGCAACTTCATTCAAAGGAACATGATCGGTGATTAGCCCAACGCGCAAATTATCCTGAACCATCATCATAAGGGCATTTCCTTCCAGTTGCTGATTCAGATAATCGGTATGTCCCGGAAATTTAAAATCTTCAGACTGTATATTGTATTTATTGATAGGAGCTGTAACCAAAACATCAACTTCTCCGTCTTTTAATGCTTTTGTCGCGGCTGTAAATGACTTTATTGCATACTCGCCTATTTTTTCATCGTTAACACCAAAATTAACATCAACCCCTTCTTTCCATAAATTCAATACATTCACTTTACCAATTACAATTTGATCAAGTTTGTCTATTCCATGAAACTGAATTGTGGAGGTAACACTTTTTTTAACGAAGGAAAGAATTTTAGCATTTGCAAAAATAACCGGCGTACATAATTCCAACATCCGAGAATCTTCAAATGTTTTTAGTATAACTTCGCTTCCAATACCGTTTAAATCTCCTACCGAAATTCCAACAATTATATTTTCTGCTTTTTTATTCATGAGCTCAGTTTATTTATTACTAATTTTGATGTGCAAATTTAGTAAAATAAAACCACAATGTTTACAGGAATTATAGAAACACTCGGGAGGATTCATGAAATACAAAAAGATCAAAACAATCTTCATATAACAGTTGACTCTTCGATTACTCACGAATTAAAAATTGATCAAAGCGTTTCCCATAACGGAATATGCCTTACTGTTGTAGGAATTAAAGACTCTCTTTACACGGTAACGGCAATTGACGAAACTATTTTAAAAACCAATATTGGAGACTGGAAAACAGGCGACATCGTTAATCTGGAAAGAGGGATGAAGCTGGGTGATCGTCTGGACGGACATATCGTCCAGGGTCACGTAGACCAAACAGGAACCTGCATTAAAATTGAAGAAGCAAACGGCAGCTGGAATTATACTTTTGAGTATGATAGAAATTTAAACAACATAACGATAGAAAAAGGCTCCATTACGGTAAACGGAGTTAGTCTGACCGTTGTAAACTCGAAACCAAACGAGTTTAGCGTTTCTATAATTCCATATACTTACGAACACACTAATTTTAGTGACTTTAAAGTTGGAACAAAAATAAATCTCGAGTTTGATGTAGTAGGAAAGTACATTTCAAGATTATATGCTATAAATAAATAGTCTTTCTTCAAAAAAAGCTTCAGTTAAACTGAAGCTTTTTTTGTATGATTTTTATAAATTACGGTTGCACCTAAAGTTAAACCGCCAATTACCAAAATAATTATATTGTTATCTATTGGAAATTCACCCGGCACAATAACCGGTACTGTGCCCTCATCATCACCATCACCATCACCATCAACCTCAGGATCCATATCACCAACACCAGCAGTTCTGGCAGTTAGTGTGGGTGGAGGAGGATTATTTTCTGCCCATGATAATGAGACACTGAACAACATTAAAATTACTGATAAAATTGGGGTTCTAAGATTCTTCATAAATTCAAGCTGTAAAAAACAACAAGTCTACTAATTATTAACAAATATTGTCTAATAGAAATTTCGCACAAATAGATTTTTCCCAGCAAAATTCTGGACAAATGTATACGTTTTTTGCACAAAACCAAGTTTTAGAATAAAAAAGAGAAGATAAATTTTAACACTTTTTGCAAGCAATTATCTGCTATCCTTTACTGAAAACGTTGTAGTGCAGAAAAAACTAATTTTTACTCGTAATTACGCGATTTCCAGCATATAAGAATTTCCTGAGTTTAAATTTTAACATCTCATTCCTGAAACTTCTAAGACTACATACGGAAAAATACAGGATTAGGTTTTTGAATTTCATTTAATGAAAACTTATTATAAATTCAAAAATGGTGTTCAGATATTATTCCAACTCTTAGATGTAGCGCAAATAATCAGCTGTAATTTTTTTTGCTTTTGAATTCTGCATAATTACAAAACAAAAAAGCCTATACATTGCTGTAAAGGCTTTCTATTCTAAATATGTGGTCCCACCTGGGCTCGAACCAGGGACCACCTGATTATGAGTCAGGTGCTCTAACCAGCTGAGCTATAGGACCGGTTTAGAGGATGCAATATTACTACTATTTTTCATTCACTCCAAATATTTTAAGACATCATTTGTATTTAATTTTAAATCCTGTCCCGAATTTCAAAAACGAAATTGATTTTCAAGCAATTATTCAAAAATAAAAAAATAACTTTTTTATTTTATTTCCTGACAAAGCTCCACTAAAACACCATTGGTGTTCTTTGGATGCAGGAAAACCACCAGTTTATTGTCGGCACCTTTCTTCGGAACTTCATTTATCAGCACAAAACCTTCTTTCTTCAGACGAATAATTTCAGCTTCGATATCATCTACATCAAAAGCAATGTGATGAATGCCTTCTCCTTTCTTTTCCAAAAATTTTGCTATAGGACTTTCCGGATTTGTCGCCACTAAAAGCTCGATTTTATTATTTCCGGTTTGAAAAAAGGAAGTCAGAACGCCTTCGCTTTCTACTGCTTCCATTTTATACGAAGGCACGTCAAGCATTTTTTCGAACAAAACATTCGCATCTTCCATGTTCTTTACTGCAATTCCGATATGTTCAATTTTATTTACCATTGCTTCTGTTATTGGTTGACGTATGTATTAAAATAACCGCATTCTGCAATTACATCCTGATAATATTTAGTATCTGAATACTCTTTTTTGAGAATTTTAAAAGAATTCCACGCAATAAAATTGACTTTGTCGTCCTGAATTTCCCAATAGTTATTTATAGTATTGTACTTTTTATTGTAGTAATCGTTGCGTTCACATTTCGAAATCAGGTACAAACATTTTGCTTTTTGTTCTTTGTTAGAAGCCGCTTCAAGAGCTTTTTGGTAATACATTTTTGAAACCGAATTGTCTGTAATCATCTCTTTCATTTTATTTCTAAAAGAATACGGACTTGATCCATAGCCAACAATAGTGATTTCATAGAAAGTTCTTCCGTTCCCGAAATGAGAAATATTATAAAAAGCATTTCCCAACAAAAGACTATTGGTGTAAACATCTTCTTTCTGAGCCAATTTTTCCTGCATCGATTTAACAGTAGTCAGAAAATCCATGTAAGTATATTTTCTTTTTTGATAAGCCACGTGATCACAATCGTGACAATCTTTTATACTTCCGTTAAACGGATTTCCTAAAAACTTATAATGCTGTACCGAATCTGTTTTTTGCATAAATGTAATTGCCTCTGGAATTTTGTTTTTAAATGTTGCCTGAACTGCCTGAAAATTATTAATATCTTTTAGTTTCAAACTATAAATGTCCACTCCAATTTTCTCTATCTCCGTTTTATTGGATTTTTCTAAAAAAGCCTTCATTGCCAATAATTCTTTTTCATTATCATAAAAAGAATTTCCGTCATTCCAATAACTGTAACGCGATTCATTAAACAGTTCGGCCATTACCAGATTAGATTTTGATTTATACAAGGAAGACAAATAATTTTTACTCCATTGCGCCGCATTCTGGTAACGAAATTCATTCCCTTTATAGGTCTTCGGCAATTCAAAATAAAGCCAGTTCAAATCTGCTAAAACTGTTTTTACATTCGTATCGTCCAGTTTTTCTATTTTGCTTAAATTATTTACAAAACGCAGTAACCGAATTTGAAATCCTGCCAATTCTGTTTTCGGGAGCGTCTTCGCTGCCTTATTGTAATTCTTATCTGCGCTGGCATAATCGCCTTTTAGCGTTTGAAGATATCCAATCGCAATATCCCATAAATACGGCTTTTCAGTGTTTCCGGCAGCAGAAATTTTAGCAATTAATTCCACCGCAGCATTATCAATTTTCGCTTTGTTTTCTGTTTTATTTTCTGCGACGGTCTGCGGTTTTTTTGCTTGATTCTCACCCCCATTTTGCTGAAAAGAATTATTGATTTTCTGCTCAAGCGAATTAACCAGTCGGGTTGCGAGATAATTTAAATGTTCGCTTTTCGGATCTAATTCGTAGATTTTTTCAATCGCCTGTTTTTCGTCTTTATAATAACCGTGAATTGCCCAAAGTGCTGCTTTTTCTTTATTGTTTTTGGCCATTGCCAAAGCTTTGCTCCAGTCCGATTCATTCTTTGGATGAAAACTATAAGCCGTTACTACACGAAGTTCCGCGCATTTATCAAAAACCTGAGCATATAAATAATTGGAAACCGCATATTTTTTCTGTTTATAATTAATTCCCGCAACATATGCCAACGCACGATAATACAATGTGTTTTTTGCAACCGAACTTTCAGTTTTATTAAAAAAATCAACTGCTTTTTGTTTGTCATTACTATAAAAACGCGCTTTCATGGTCAGGAACCAATATCTGTTCTTCAAAAACGGGTCAGACAAAGTGTTGTACACATTTTCAATTGACTGAATCATTTTTGTATCGTTAAACGTCTTAGCCACAACAGGATCGTAACTCCAATAATCTTCTCCGATAGAAACCGTTTCTATTTTTTGTGCTAAATACAGAAATTCAATAAAGCTTTTAACTTTTTCATCTTTCAAATTGAGCTTTTTGCTCCATTTCTGAGAACTTTTATTTTCCTTTTTAGATTTATAATAAAGATGCAGAGCAGCAATTTCTTCTTTGTTTTTAATCTCATTTTTTTCATCAGAATAATATTTTGGTTTATCATCCCCAATTAAAAAATAAGTCACTGTAGCTTCATCGGCTTTTCCTTTTAAGTAAGTAGTCCAATCCGATTTTATATCTTCGTTAAAACGGGAATTGTGCTGGGTATCAAAACCGATTCCATAAAAAATTCCGCCCGATAAAAAAAGTGGCGAATACGATTTATCGGCAAAAGTTTCGGGCGTAAAATTAGAATTGTAGCCAAAGAAATCCCAGTCGTCTCCTCCGGCGCAGGCATATATAATCCCGTAAGCAGAAAGCAAAACGGCACTAGAAACAAGAAATAATCTGCTTAAAAGTATTCTTTTCATAATTGTTTAAATTGAATTCGTCTAAATCGTAAAATATAATTTCGTTTGGCTTTTCAACAAGATTGTCTTGCAAATCTTCTGCCATTTCTTTTAAATCTTCTGCCTTAATTTCTTCTATTTTCAAAAGATCATTTTCTTCATAAAAAACTCCATTATTATAATTGGAATGCTTCGCTCGGAAAAAAATGCGACTTACTTTTTCAAAATTTGAATTTTGCCTGAGCTCTTTAATATTTATTTTCGAACGTAGCCCGATCACTTTATTATCTCTGATGTGAACTCCCCAGGAGTAAACCGGAAAAGCAAAATCGAGATGAAGCGGATATTTCTTTAAACTTTCAAGATATCTTTTTGCTACTTTCTGATCGTAAATAGAATTAAGAGAATCCGGCGCAATCGACCCCATATTGTAATACATTAAAACTCCCGAATCTACATTTGGAATTTTTGTTTTTTTGAAATATTTAACCTGATGCAACCGAATTGTTGCCGAAAGTTTCTTCTTCCAAAGCTTTTTAAAACTTTTTACAAACTCCAAATAATTGCTTTTACTGTCTAATGTCCAGTCACAATCAATTTGAATTTCAGGGGAAATAATTTTATTTTTTGAATTGATTTGTTCTATAAAATCCAAAGTTTTCTGAGCCAGATCATCGACATTCAGATTTGGCTTCAACATTACCTTGTTCTGAATAAAAACAACCGGAACTATCTGATAATCTTTGGGATTTTCGTCAAACCGAACCGGACTGATAGGAATTGGAATTTTGGATTCCGGATGAAGTCCAATGTCAAAATACCTTACATATAATTTTTGGACATTATTATCCTCCAGAACTTCTTTTTCTATTTGAGAAAATTTGAATACCGTTTTCCAGTAATAAAAAGAGATAACAGGCTTTTCGCTTTTACTGCATGAAAACAGCAAAAACAGAAGTAAAATTGGGAAAAATCGCTTTAACAAAACCTGGAAAATTATAATTGGAAATCAAAAGTAAGAAATTATAGCTCTTTAAAATAGTTGAAATGATAAAAAATCGCAGAAATTGACCAGTTATAAATCCTAATAAATGGATAAAAAACTTCGATTAAAGCAAATTTAATTGTTATTTTGTGCAATCAAATTGAAAAACCACTATGTTGAAAAACACGCTCAAATATATAGCATTTATAATTTTAATTTCAATGATAAGCTGTGCAAAAAGGGGCAGTATTACCGGCGGTTTAAAAGACACACTTGCTCCTGTTTTGGTATCAAGCGATCCTGAAAATTACAGCACTAACTTTAAAGGGAGTACAATTACACTGAATTTTGATGAATATGTCAAGCTAAAGAATGCAAACAAACAGCTGATTATTTCCCCGCCTTTAAAAAGCGAGCCTTTGATCACGCCATCAACGGCCAGCAGATTTATTAAGCTTGAAATTCGCGATACTTTACAACCCAATACGACCTATAGTTTTAATTTTGGGCAGGCTATTACAGATAATAATGAAGGCAATGCTTTAAACCAGTTTAAATATGTGTTCTCAACAGGTGATCATATCGATTCGCTAAAACTAAACGGGAGAATTAAAGACGCACATGAAAAATATGTAGATAATTTTGTTTCTGTAATGTTGTACGAAATCAACGATAAATTTACAGATTCTACTATTTACAAACAATTTCCTCGTTACATTACCAATACTTTGGACAGTATGAGAACTTTCCAATTTGAGAATCTTAAGGAAGGAAAATATCTTTTGGTTGCTTTAAAAGACAAAGGTTCAAATAATAAATTCAACCCAAAAGATGATAAAATCGGATTTTTAAAAAGCTACATCACCATTCCGACAGATACAGTTTATGAATTAGAATTATTTAAAGAGGTATTACCATTAAAGACATTTAAACCAATTCAGGCCTCCGGAAACAGATTATTGCTTCCGTACGAAGGGAAACAGGATTTTAAGAACTCAAAACCAAAAATCGTTCTTAAAAATGGTAATGAAGTCTTAGAGACCATCGTAACACAATTTCCTAAAAAAGATTCATTGCAGGTTTGGTACAAGCCAATAAAGGCGGATTCTTTGTCAATGGAAGTCGAAAAAGACCAATACCGCAAAAAGTTTTCTTTTAAGATTAAAGCCCTTAAAAAAGATACGATCAATATAAAAGCCGTACAAAATGGCCAAATAAATTTTAGAGAACGTTTTACATTAGAAACCGAAACTCCTTTGGTTAAATTCGACAAATCTAAAATCAGACTGGTTGATAAAGATTCTGTAGCGGTTGATTACAGTACTGAGTATGATGAATTTGAACAAAAATTGTATATTGACTTTAAAAAAGACCCTTTAGGCAAATACAATTTTACATTCTTACCAGGCGCTTTGACTGATTTTTACGAAAAAACAAATGACACATTATCGTATAAACTTTCTACAAAAGAGTACGAAGATTATGGCAATATGGTATTGAATTTACAAAATGTAAAACGTTTCCCCATTATTGTAGAAATAACAAATAAAAAAGGAGATAATGTCATTGCAAGTGAATATTCTACAGGTGAAACCACTATTAAATTTAATCTGCTGGTTCCGGAAGAATTTACCGTCCGAATAATTTACGACGATAACAAAAACAAAGTCTACGATACGGGAAGTTTCATAAATAAGACCTATTCTGAAGAAGTCTTTTATTACCAGAAAGGTATTGACGTCCGGGCCAACTGGGATGTTGATCAATCTATCGATCTAAGCGTACCTTTTAATCCGGAAGTCGAGAAAAAACAAGACGACCAAAAGAAAAAAGAAGCAGAAAAGAAACGGAAAGCGTTCTAGATTTTGATTTCAAAATGATCTCTGTCACCCAGAAAGTTTAATTTTCCTCGGGTTTCCAACATACTATTTTTATCCAGTTCAGCCACAAAAACACCTGCTGTTTCTTGTGGGTGAATTATATAATTGCCCCAACAATCAATTAGTTGCGTGTGACCACTGTGTTCAAAATTATTAGTATCCAAACCTATTCTGTTAACACCGGCAACATAACATAAATTCTCTATAGCCCGAGCGATTAGCAGAGAATCCCATGCGTTTGTTCGCACTTTTGGCCAATTGGCAACATATAAAATGAGGTCATAATTTTCGACATTTCGAACAAAAACCGGAAAGCGCAAATCGTAACAAATCTGAAGACAGATTTTCCAGCCTAAATATTCGACGATTACTTTCTCAATTCCTGGGGTATAAAACTGATCTTCTCCTCCGAGCGAAAACAAATGCCTTTTATCATAATACTCAAAATCTCCTGACGGAAATACAAAAAACATGCGATTGTAGAATGCTCCATTTTCGGTAATAATTATACTTCCTGTTATGGCCGCATCTTTCTCTTTTGCTTTAGATTTCATCCATTGAATGGTTTCTCCGTGCATAGTTTCTGCAACTTCAGAAGCATTCATAGTAAACCCGGTCGAAAACATTTCCGGAAGGACAATCAAATTTACTTCTGAATCAATTTCATCGATTTTCAAATCAAAGTTCTGTCTGTTTTTAGAGACATCTTCCCAGATTAAATCAGTTTGGATTAAAGCAATTTTCATCTCTTTTATTTTTAAGGACAGATTATCATTTTGCCGGATTAGATTATCACCAACTCGGGAACTTCTTTTTTATAAGGCTGTAGTTTCGCATGCGTTGGTTCTACTTCTGTAATCACATAATTAATATCCGACAAATTAGCGATTTTCATTTTGAGAACCGTATTCAATTTTTCAGAAATAGTTAAAACAGCTGTTTTTTTTGAGGCCTGAATCATGGCTTTTTTAACCTGAACAGTTTCCCAATCCGAATCAGAGTAACCTCCGACAACATCTAAAGCATTTGTGCCCAAAACCAAAAGATCTGCCTTAATATTAGCCAATTGCTGAAAAACCTCACCACTCACACACATCTGACTGTAGGAAGAAATACTGCCGCCAATCATTATTGTTTTGATATTAGGTTTGTCTAAAAGCTGAACGGCCGTTAAAGCAGTAATGGTGAAGACGGTAAGATTTAAATCGTTAGGAATTAATCGAATAAATTCGCGAATGGTAGTTCCGCCATCCACAACCAAAACCATTCCGTCATGAAGTAAACTCACTGCTTTTTGCGCAATTACTTGTTTGGATTCAACCGCATACGTCTGATTGGAAGAAGAATAGTGATACCCTTTGGTCATGGCTCCGCCTTTTACTTTAATCAAAAGTGCGTCGGCATCTAATTCGTTAATATCACGGCGTATTGTATCTTCTGAAACGCCAAGTTTGGCCGAAAGAGTTTCAAAACTGACACGCGTGTGCAAATTAATTTCTTTTAGAATATGATTTTTACGTTCTTCTTTCGTATAATTTAAAACTTCATTTTCAGTGCTCATGGCAATTGTTTTAGTAAATACAAAAATAAACAATTCAATAGAATTATAAGAGAAACGAAATACAGTTGTGTATTTCAATGATTATTTGATATAAAACAAAAAAGCATCTGCCGTAACAGATGCTTTTTTAATATATTTTTCGGAGTATTATCCTTTTAAGCTTGCCGCTAAATATTCACGGTTCATACGTGCTATATTTTCAAGAGAAATTCCTTTTGGACATTCTACTTCACAAGCTCCGGTATTGGTACAGTTTCCAAAACCTTCCAAATCCATTTGGTGAACCATATTTAAAACACGGTCAGTTGCTTCAACTTTACCTTGTGGCAATAATGCATATTGAGAAACTTTTGCTGCAACAAATAGCATTGCAGATGAGTTTTTACAAGTTGCAACACAAGCTCCGCAACCAATACATGCTGCAGCATCAAAAGATTTGTCTGCATCGTCTTTGTTTACCGGAATTGTATTTGCATCAATTGTATTCCCTGAAGTATTTACAGAAATAAATCCTCCTGCGTGCTGCACTCTGTCAAAAGAACTTCTGTCTACAACTAAATCTTTAATTACAGGGAAAGCTTTTGCTCTAAAAGGCTCGATAAAAATCGTGTCTCCATCTTTAAACATACGCATGTGTAACTGGCAGGTGGTAACTCCTCTGTCTGGTCCGTGTGCTTCTCCGTTAATGAATAAAGAACACATACCACAGATTCCTTCGCGACAATCGTGGTCAAATGCAACCGGCTCTTCTCCTCTATTGATTAATTGTTCGTTAAGAACGTCAAGCATTTCAAGGAAAGACATATCTGGCTCAATTCCGTCAATAGGATATTCTACAATCCCTCCTTTATCTTGGGCGTTTTTCTGACGCCATATTTTTAATGTAAGTTTCATACCGTTTTAGTTTGAAAGTCATAAAGTCGAAAGTCGAAAGTCACTTGACACATTTTGCCTTTGGACTTTAAGACTTTGGACTTTCGACCAAATTCTTATTTATAACTACGTTGTACCAATTTAATATTTTCGTAAACCAGAGGTTCTTTGTGTAATACAGCATCACTTGGTTTTCCTTTGTACTCCCAGGCTGCAACGTATGCAAAGTTTTCGTCATCACGAAGTGCTTCTCCTTCTTCTGTCTGGTATTCCTCACGGAAGTGACCTCCACAAGATTCATTACGGTGTAAAGCATCTTTTGCAAACAATTCTCCCAGTTCTAAGAAATCGGCAACACGTGTTGCTTTTTCTAATTCCTGATTAAATTCGTTAGCACTTCCCGGCACTTTAACATCTCTGTAAAACTCTTCACGTAAAGCGGCAATTTCTTCGATAGCTTCAGTTAAACCTTTAGCATTACGAGCCATACCTACTTTATCCCACATGATTTTTCCTAATTTTTTGTGGAAATAATCTACAGAATGTTTACCGTTGTTATTGATGAATCTGTCAATTTGATCTTTTACATTTTTCTCAGCTTCAATAAATTCAGGCAAGTCTGTAGAGATTGGTCCCATTTTAATATCCGGAGCTAAATAATCTCCGATAGTATAAGGCAACACAAAATATCCATCAGCCAAACCTTGCATTAAAGCAGAAGCTCCAAGTCTGTTTGCTCCGTGATCTGAGAAGTTAGATTCTCCGATTGAGAAACATCCCGGAATGGTAGTCATTAAGTTATAATCAACCCACGTTCCTCCCATAGTATAGTGAACTGCAGGGTAAATCATCATTGGTGTTACATAAGGATCTTCGTCTACAATTTTAAGGTACATCTGGAATAAGTTTCCGTACTTACTTTTTACAATTGCAGTTCCTAATTTAGTTACTAAAGCAGCATCATTTGCATCTAAACCTTTTACATAAGCTTCTTCAGTTCCGTAACGTTTGATCGCTGCTGCGAAATCTAAGTAAACCGCTTCTCCGGTCTTGTTAACTCCAAAACCAGCATCACACCTTTCTTTAGCCGCACGAGACGCAACGTCACGAGGCACAAGGTTACCAAAAGCAGGATATCTTCTTTCTAAGAAATAATCTCTTTCTGCTTCAGATAAATCTGTTGCTTTTTTCTTTCCTTCACGAATTGCCTGTGCATCTTCTAATTTTGCAGGAACCCAAATACGACCGTCATTACGTAACGATTCAGACATCAAAGTCAGTTTTGACTGGTGATCTCCAGAAACCGGAATACAAGTTGGGTGAATTTGTGTGTAGCAAGGATTTGCGAAGAAAGCTCCTTTTTTATGAATTTTCCATGCTGCTGTCGCGTTAGATCCCATAGCATTAGTAGAAAGGAAAAATACGTTTCCATATCCTCCGGAACCAATTACTACCGCGTGAGCAGAATGTCTTTCTATTTCTCCTGTAATAAGGTTACGGGCGATAATACCTCTTGCTTTTCCGTCAACGATTACAATGTCTAACATTTCGTGACGGTTGTACATTTTTATTTTTCCACGACCAATCTGACGGTTCATTGCAGAATAAGCTCCTAGCAATAATTGTTGTCCGGTTTGTCCTTGTGCGTAAAATGTACGGGAAACCAAAGTTCCTCCAAAAGAACGGTTATCTAAAAGTCCTCCATATTCACGAGCCAACGGAACTCCCTGAGCCACACACTGGTCGATAATATTAGAAGAAACTTCAGCTAAACGGTGTACGTTTGCCTCACGGGCGCGGTAATCTCCACCTTTTACAGTATCATAAAATAATCTGTAAACCGAGTCACCGTCACCTTTATAGTTTTTTGCTGCATTGATACCACCTTGTGCTGCAATAGAGTGCGCACGACGAGGTGAATCCTGAAAGCAAAATGCTTTTACGTTATATCCTAATTCTGCTAAAGTAGCCGCAGCCGAACCTCCAGCCAAACCTGTACCAACTACAATAATATCTAAATTACGTTTGTTAGCAGGGTTTACTAAATTAATATGATCTTTATAATTTGTCCATTTGTCCGCTATTGGACCATTTGGAATTTTTGAATCTAATGCCATTATAATTGATATTAATTATTGAAATGATGAAAAAGTGCGATAATTACAAAAGCAGCAGGAACAACAACTGCGAACCAGTATCCTACTTTTGCCAAGAATCTTGAATATTTATTGTGCATCCCCATTGACTGAAGAGATGAACCGAATCCGTGCCAAAGGTGAAATCCTAAAAGGACGAAAGAAATACAATATAATCCTGTACGAATCGGGTCATGAAATTTATGAACTAACTCTCCATAATATCTTGTGGCATCAGGAGCTGTTCCTGCTATATATTTATAGCTTACTTCAGGAAACCAGAAATCATAAAAGTGCAATCCTAAGAATGCCAGAATAACCAATCCAGAAATTATCATATTTCTTGAAGACCATGATGCATTTGCAGCGCCATTGTACCTGGAATATGAAATTGGTCTCGCTGCGCTGTTTTGAGCTGTCAGTACAAATCCCATTACAAAATGGAAAATAACACCAAATGCCAAAACAGGCTGCATCACATATTGTATTAGCGGATTGTACCCCATAAAGTGAGAAGCTTCGTTGAAAACATCTTCACTCAAAATAGAAATGAAATTTAAGGTAACATGCAGCGCTAAAAACGTAATTAAGAATATTCCCGAAAGTGCCATAGCCGCTTTCTTTAAGATGGAAGAATTCAATTGTGCAGATTGTGCCATAAGAATTTAAGTAGTTTGTTTTAAAAAATTAGACAAAAATAACTCAATTACAAAAGAACTACAACCATTTCGCTGTTATTTATAATGATTTTAAAATAGACTACGTATACGTATTTTTACTTATGAGATTATTTTTCATAACGAATAATTTAGTATAAAAATCTCCAACAAACAATTACACAGCGCTTTTGAAGCAGAATTCAGGGCTTTTAGATTTCAAAAATTTTATCATATTATTATTTTATTCAAAGTTTTAATTTATTTTCTTCAAAAGTGAATCACCGAATACATTTTATTATGTCAAAAAATTGCCATTCCATCACATAGTTTTACCTTTATCGGCTCAAAAAATTAAGAATGAAAACAGGAATTGATGCTATTTCTTTTGATGTAGCCAACATACATTTACCCATAAAAACTTTGGCGACTGCCAGAAATATAGAACCCGAAAAACTGGAAAAAGGTCTTGGATTACTAAAAATGACTTTCCCGGATGTTCATCAGGATGCCGTGGTTTTTGGCGCGAATGCCCTAACCAAACTAATTCAGAACAATCAAATTAACTTAAACGAAATTAGCCGTATTTACGTTGGTACAGAAAGCGGAATCGACAGTTCTAAACCCATTGCCTCTTATTTAATAAGTTTAATGGAACAAAAATTTGGCGAAGATTCCCTTGCAGAATGTGATGTTGTCGATTTTACTTTTGCCTGTATTGGAGGCGTAGATGCGATGCAAAACTGTATTGATTTTGTGAAATTGAATCCAACCAAAAAAGCAATTGTTGTAACAAGCGATTTTGCAAAATACGATTTGAATTCCGGTGGAGAATACACACAAGGTGCCGGTGCGGTTGCGATGTTGATTAAAGCAGATCCAAAAATTATTGCTTTTGATGAAAATTGGGCAACTAGTACTAAAGGTGTTTTCGACTTTTTTAAACCTTACAGAACTATATCAAAAGAAGCTATTCTACAAAGTAAAAATAACGATCCTTGGTTTGATAATTTAGAAGCAGAGATCGAAATTCATAAAGACCAGCCGGTTTTTGACGGTCAGTACTCGAATCAATGTTATATGGACCGTACGCGCAATGCTTACTTTTCATTCAAAAAATTAAAAAACACAACAGAAACTTTATACAATACTTGGCATAGTATTGTAATGCACTTGCCATATTCTTTTCAAGGTCGCAGAATGTTATCTGAAATTTATGCTTTGGACAGTACTGAAAAAATAATAGCTGATGATATTGCCACCGCAGATTATCAGATTAAAATTAAAGAAATAGCAAAATCTGACGAATACAAAAGATTCGTTACCGAGAAATTGCAACCTGCTGAATTGGCTTCGTCTTTAATCGGAAATCTTTATACAGGTTCCATTTTCATGGGATTATTGTCGACTTTGGCTCATTTTTATGATGCTAAAAAAGAAGTTGCAGGCGAAAAATTCGGTTTTTTAGCTTACGGAAGCGGCTCAAAATCGAAAGTTTTTGAAGGAACAATCCAGCCGGAATGGAAATCAGCTTTGGAAAATGTAAAGCTTTTTGAAAACCTGGAAGAAAGCGTAGAAATTGATTTCAATACTTATGAAAGTCTTCATAAAAAAGAACAAAAAGAAAGTGTAAGAACTCCAAAACAAGAATGGGTTTTAGACCGAATTGAGAAAGAAATCCCTGTTTTAGTTGGAGCTAGATATTATAAATGGGTGGAATAAATTAAAAATTTTGAAATTCTAAATTCCAAAAAACATAAAAAAACCGAAGCATTTGCATCGGTTTTTTTATTTGCACACAGTTTGTCATTTCGACTGAAAGGAGAAATCACACTACTATTTCGACAAAGATTGACGATTTTCTTTAAAGATTTTCATGTGCGATTTCTCCATTCAGTCGAAATGACACACAAAACGTCACTTAGAAATTGTAAACTTGCGGCAGTATCCTTTATGAAGCGATAGCGGATTAAAAAAATATAACCGAAGGCCCGATCAGAAGAGCACACCCACAACTTTAAGATTACAATTATTGCCACAGTTTTGTCATTTCGAGGAACGAGCAATCACACTCGCTAATCGATAAAGATTGAGAATTTACTTTGCGGAGTTCCAGTAGGATTTCTCCTCCGTCGAAATTGACAAAAGTATCATTAAATATAGCCAGTGGTTTCAACCATTGGGACGTAATGTATTTGACTTAATATACACATATCCCGATTTGCAATGCGTTCCCAAGGTTGAAACCTTGGGCTAGGTTTGATAATCTTGTCGAATCCCGCGTGCGATTTCTCGTTTCTCGAAATGACAAGATTGAGGAAAACTTTGCGTCTTAGCGACTTTTCGCGATTATAATTTTCCCAACTCATGAAAAATAACCATGCGTTGATCCTTCGACTCCGCTCAGGAAGACAACGAGACGTAAAATTCACTGGTTAAAAAAACTTCGTGTTACGGCCTTCTTAGCAAAAACATTAAAACTTCCAACAAATAAGAAAACTTTAATAAACCAATTTCCTGCTTTTTGTTTAAAATATGTAATTTTGAAATTCGAAGTTCAAAAACGAAATAATTATGAAATATCATCAAATAAACAGCGGACTTTTTGTAAAAAACCGCAGAAAGTTCATGGCAGAAATGAAACCCAATTCTGTTGCTGTGTTTAACTCCAATGACATTTACCCAATTAGTGCCGACAGTACTTTGCCGTTTGCACAACACAGAGATATTTTTTATCTGAGTGGTGTTGACCAGGAAGAAAGCGTTTTGCTTTTGTTTCCGGATGCGCCTTACGAAAGCCAGAGAGAAATTCTTTTTTTAAGAGAAACTAACGATCATATTGCAGTTTGGGAAGGTGAAAAACTGACAAAAGAACGTGCTTTTCAGGTTTCGGGAATCAGAACGGTTTATTGGTTACAGGATTTTCATAAAGTTTTGAACGAAATGATGACGTATGCCGATACAATGTACATTAATACGAACGAACATTACCGGGCAAGTGTGGAAACAGAAACACGAGAAGCTCGTTTCGTTAAATGGTGGAAAGAACGTTATCCGGCACACAATGTGGCAAAAAGCAATCCGATTTTACAACGCATTCGTTCTGTAAAAGAAAGCGAAGAAATCGATTTGATTCAGCACGCTTGTGATATTACAGAAAAAGGGTTCCGCAGATTATTAGGTTTTGTAAAACCAAATGTTACGGAATACGAAATCGAAGCCGAACTGGCTCACGAATTTATCCGTAACCGCTCTAAAGGTTTTGCTTATACGCCAATTATCGCTTCCGGAAACAACGCTAATGTTTTGCATTACATTGAAAACAATCAGCAATGTAACGCGGGAGATTTAATTTTGCTGGATGTTGCAGCAGAATACGCTAATTATTCCAGCGATATGACAAGAACGATTCCGGTTTCGGGAAAATTTACAGATCGTCAAAAAGCAGTTTATAATGCTGTTTTGAGAGTAAAAAATGAAGCAACAAAAATGCTGATTCCGGGAACGCTTTGGAAACAATATCATGTAGAAGTGGGAAAAATAATGACTTCAGAATTACTTGGTTTAGGTCTACTGGATAAAGCCGATGTTCAGAACGAAAATCCGGAATGGCCGGCTTACAAGAAATATTTCATGCACGGAACTTCTCACCATATGGGATTGGACACACATGATTATGGTTTGCTGCACGAACCAATGAAAGCCAATATGGTTTTTACTGTTGAACCTGGAATCTACATTCCGGCAGAAAAATTCGGAATTCGTCTGGAAGATAATGTTGTCGTTCAGGAAAAAGGCGCTCCTTTTAATCTAATGCGCAATATTCCGGTTGAAGTTGATGAAATTGAAACTTTGATGAATGAATAGTTTTAGAAAATAAAACAAGAAAATAGAATTTATACGGCTTTCAGAAATGAAAGCCGTTGCTTTTTTTAACTTCAAAAATCTGTTATTACTTAATTTGAACCCGATTACAATTATTTTTTGACTGTAATAAACTTATATATTTTATATGATTTGGCAATTAGTAAATTTGTATGCTAAAATTTAAACTCATTATTTTGAAAAACATCCTATATAAAAACACCAAAATATCTTTTACCGATTCGGGTGAAGGAAATGCAATTGTTTTGCTTCATGGCTTTCTTGAAAACAAAAAAATGTGGCAGGAATATGTCGATTTGTTTTCACAAAAAAATCGCGTTATTACAATCGATTTATTAGGTCACGGCGAATCTGATTGTCTGGGTTATGTCCATTCTATGGAAGAAAATGCACATGCCGTAAATGAAGTGCTGGAACATCTGGAAATAAAAAAGGCTACTATTCTCGGACATTCCATGGGTGGTTATGTAGCTTTGGCTTTCGCCGAATTATATCCGGATAAAATTCAAAAAATAGTTTTGCAGAATTCTACTTCAAAAGAAGACAGCGAAGAAAAAAAACTTAATAGAACCCGAGCCATCAAAGCGGTGAAGCAAAATTATGTCAGCTTTGTTAGTTTAGCAGTTGCAAATCTCTTTAGCGAAAATAACAGAACCAGATTAGCAGCTGAAATTGAAAAGGTAAAAGATGAAGCTTTAAAAACACCTTTACAGGGAATTGTTGCGTCTTTAGAAGGCATGAAAATCAGGAAAGAGAGAGAAGAATTAATTCGCAAGAATTTGTTTCCAGTTTTATTGATTTTAGGAAAAAAAGATCCGGTTTTAAATTACGAAGAAAATCTTGTTCAAATCGAAGACACAACAGCACAATTGGTTACTTTTGAAGACGGACATATGAGTCACATTGAAAACAAAGAAGCTTTAAAATCTGTTTTATTACAGTTTTTCGAATAAACAAAAAACCATAAAAATCAAAAAAGGCCATTTCGAAACTTATTTGAAATAGCCTTTTTCTTCATTTTGGGGGCAAAATATTGTTATAATTTTGAGATAATATCTTTTTTGTATTTACCCAAAGTCGCTCTTGTTAAACCAAGATTAGCTTTTGTAGAATCTACTGCTAAATAAATAAAATATCTTCCGTCTTCAGAAACATCAATAATATGAAGCTGATCTGTTAGCGAAATTAAAATATCATTTATTTTCTGGTTTAATCCTAAAGCTTTAATAGCATTTATTTTAGCTTTTACTACTTCTAAATTGTAAGCCGAAGCCAATTCCGGATCGAAATCTGGATTTACAGTAAGTGAACAGTAAGACATTCCTGTTTCTACCTCAGTTACAGATACAGCGATGAATCCGTTGATATTTTCTCTTAAATCGTTTTGAAAATTTTGTAAAAAATCTGACATGTTATAAAATTTTGGTTTTAAATTAGTTGTTAAATACGGTGTCCATTCTCCTCAGCAACAGACCCATTTTACTTAAATCTTTAGAAAGCAACGCAATACAGTTATCATCTTCGTCTTTAATCGCAACAACAATTCCGTCATTGTTTTTAATCATAACTTGTTTCAGATCGCCATTATTTACGTCTTCCGACATTTCCAGGCACATCTTTAAGATCATTCCGATCATTGCAGCGACATTTCCGTCGTATTCTAAATTAACAGACTCGTTTAAAATTCCATCAATGTTAAAACTCAGTCCAGATTCTGCTCCAGTCTCTTCTACCAGTGTTTGTAAATCAATCATATTCTTGTATTTGTCATGTTTTTGGAGCGTCAAAGATATTTTAATAAAGATTACAAGTACAATGAACACTTGTTAAAAAAAACTGTAGTATAACGTACTGATGCACTTTTATTTATCAACTAATCAATCGTATTTATTTCCATAAAAACCGCAAAAAAAATTAACATAAAAAGAAGATAATACTAAAATCGTAACAATTCGTATGATTTAATTCATTTCTAAAATTAACATTTAGAGTTTATTGCATTTGCCAGAAGTTTTTCTATAGCTTTGTAAAAAATTTAGTAAAATGAAAACTGCTGACGAATTACGCTTTGACTTAAATGTAAAACTGGAGAAGTTTAGAAGATTTCGTATCCAAAACGGAAACATTAATAATACAAGCTCTGAAGAAAAAGCTAAAAAAGGTTTTTTTAAAAAAATATTTAGTTAAAAGCACTCAAAAAGTAGCCGGATTTTTAAGATAATTACTTTCCAAAAGTTCGGCTTTATCTTTGATTTTATGCAATTTACCTTCTTTTAAAAGCAGCAAATCGGTGGAAATTTCCAAGACATTTTCGTAATTATGATCGGTGAGAATAATTCCTTTTTCTTCGGAATTTTCCTGAATTAATTGCTTCACTATTTCTGACATCTTCGGAGATAATCCGCTAAAAGGTTCGTCCAAAATAACAAATGAAGAAGAATTAAAAAGAACCAATTTTACTTCTAAATACCGAATTTCGCCGTATGATAAATGCCGTATTCTTGTTTTTAAAATCGATTCTACAAATTTATCATCACAAAAACGATTTACTTTTTGTTTATCTATAGACAACAAAATACTTTGTTTAACCGATAAATGTTTCGGAATAAATTGATTCTGATGCAGATAACTGATGTGATTTAGCACTGACGAATTGTTTTTGCAAATACCATCAATAAAAATGCTTTTTTCCGAAGCATCTTCTATTCCGAAAATAATTTTAAATAAAGTCGATTTCCCGGAACCATTTCTGCCAAACAAACCGATTATATTACCGGTTTCAACTTTCAGATAAACATCTGAAAGTAGTGATACAGAATTATATTGTTTTCTAACGCCGCTTATTTCCAGAATATGTTTTTTCAAAATAGTTTCGAACTAATGATTACTAACGCCGTTATAAGCAAAACTATCAAACTGTTGACAAGAAAAGAATACATCAAAAGTTTGATTTTAGCTATTCCATTGTTGGCATAAAACAGATATTGGTTTTTGCTGTAATATTCTTTAAAAATCAGACTGCCCATAAAACCGATCGTAGAAAAGATAAACAGGAAGTAATTTATACTCACGAATAATAGACCTAAAACTGAAATGATCAAATTTACGGTTAACGTAGTTTTATAAAAGTCGAATATGTTTAAAATTTTTCTAATGGTATTTAAATTTTTTCTTCAAAAGGTATATTCATATCAAAAATTTCACTCAGCAAATTAGCGATTTCATCCAGATAGGAATTCAAAATTTCAGGGGTTACAATAACCTTTAAATCTTTATCTTCTTTAAAACCAAAAGGCAGGAATCCTGATTTTAAATTTTTAAAGGAAATAATACCAACTTCAATTGGTAAGTTCCCGGCATGCTCTTCAAACATATATGCATAAGCTAATACCTGAATAATTTTATCGTTTTTAAGCTCTTGTGTCAGCCCATTCCATGTTTTCAGTATTACATTTGCTTTATCCACTTTTCCGGTCTTATAATCGATAATTCTAATTTTTCCGTCCCGACGCTCGATGCGATCGACATTTCCTTTAATCAAAACTGGAAAAGGAAGTTTCGGATGATTAAATTCGCGTTCAAAAGTTTGCTCCAAAGCCACAATCTGAATCGCTTCATTATTTCTTACAGCTTCTAATTCCATTCTTAAAAAGTTGGATACATTTCGCTTTGCTACTTCAAACGCTAAAAGATTTCTTCCTTTTTTAATTTCCCCCTCTTTATATACCAGTTTAAATTGCTTTAAAACTTCGTCGTCCAATAATTTGAAACAATTGAGAAGATCATTTTCAGAAATAAATTTTCCGATAAAAGGTTCATAAAGTACCTTTAAAGTTTCATGAATAATAGTTCCCAAAGTATTCAGGGCAATATTTTCTTCCACTTCTTCCACTTCACGAATACGCAGTATTTTTTGAAAATAAAACTCAATCGGATTCCGAATATAGCTCGTCAAAGCAGAAGGAGAAAAACCGACTGCTGCAATTTCTCTTAAACGTTCCATCACCAATTCAGATTTCGCAACAGAAATTGGCTCATAAGCGGTCGTCGGAAGCTCCGGATTATAAATATCGAAAGTGATATTGTGTCTTAATTTTTTCTCGACTTCCAACTGTGTTATAAAGCGGCTCCTTTCACCTGCATCCAATCCATCATTTTCAGTATTATAGATAAGATAAATATTTTTCGCCCTTTGAAGTAAATGATAAAAGTGATAAGTATAAATGGCATCTTTTTCTTTGAAAGTTGGAAGCCCCAATTCCCGTTTCACATCATAAGGAATGAATGAGTTTTGCGATTTACCAGCAGGAAATTTACCTTCATTCATAGAAGTTATTATGACCGTTTCGAAATCTAAAACACGACTTTCCAGTACACCCATAATCTGCAAGCCTCGCAAAGGTTCCCCCTCAAAAGAAACTTCTGCCAAATCTATAATTTGTTTATAAATTGCATGTAAAGTATCTATATTATCAATATGATGATGTTTTGCATAGTAGTTTATAAGTTTATTAATTACTTTAAAAACCCCATATACAAAAGCTTTTGCAATTTTTTCTTCCTCATTGTCATTGCTAAAATGATCTTTAATTGCAATTAACAAAGCTGAGATATTTCTCAAAACTGCTATAGAACCATTCTCCCATTTTTCAAATAATAAATTAAAAAATGTGGAAGACTCCGGATGAAGCTCAAAAATCTTATGGTGCGTGATAAAGGTATAATTATTTTCTTTTATAATTTGTACCAACTTGTGAGCATTCGCGTAAGGTTCAACCAGAGGATGGGTCAAAATATCCAGTACATCTTTGTAGTAAAAAACATAACTGCTGCCTTTGCGGGAAAGAGCATTGGTATGCATCTTAAACAGTTTAGCCACAAAAATCTGCGACGGATTATTCTTTCCCGAATATCCCATCGTAATATTTAATGCTCCCACAGAAGATGGAAGAGAATACAAAACCGGAACCAATAAATTTTCCTCACCGAGCACAACTGCTACTTTATCCAGCGAGGCAGTCGGATTTTCATCAATCAATTTTTCAATAATACTGCCCGCGAGCTTAGCCTGTCCAATTGTTTTGGGAGTTCCAATTACCTGAATATTTTTGGATTGGGAGAAATCATCTACAATCCATTCAAAAACATTCGATTTATAATATTTCCAGCTTTCTTTGAAACGTCTTAAAAAAAGACCCGCATCATGATAGGGATCATTTAAAAAACTCTGATCCGAATCCCAGTAAATTTTTGCCTGGTCCAGAGCCAATAGATGCTGTACAATTTTTTCTTCAGCGGCATTTAATGCATTAAAACCTGCAAAAATGAAGACTCGTTTTCCGTTTGTATTCGAAAAGTGATTCAGATTATTTACTGCTTCTCTGTAAACCAAACCCTGATATCCTATTGATTTGAACAATAAATGATTGTATAACGAATCGTAATACAGTGGAAGCAATTTCCAAAAATCAATATAATTTTCTAAAAGCTTTGTTTTCTGATCGACTTCTAAACCCCATTTTTTTATATCTTCAATATCCTTTAGATAAGATAATACATGTGAGGGATCAAGCAGGTATCTGTCGATTTCATTAAAATCCTGCAAAAGAGTTTTTGCCCAATTAGCAAAAAGTTCAAATGATTGCTGATTTTTCTTTTCGGTAATGGATAAATATACTTCATAGAATTCAAACAGAAGCTCAATCGAATCGACTGAACGGATTGATGCCACGTCCTGAACAAAATCCTCAATACTGGTAATTTCAGGTGCAATAATAGTTTTAGAAGTTTCATTCTTAAGTGCCTCAATCAGGAAGACTTTAGCTCTTTTATTAGGAAGTATTATAGTTAATTCGGAAAGTTTTCCGGCATAATCCTGAATTACGACAGAAGCAATTTTTTGAAGAAAAGAAGTATTTACCATAGTATAAAAATAAAAAAAGCCATTCAATTAAGAATGGCTTTTCATTTTTTTATTTAAACTGTAAATTATAGTTTACCTTGGTATTTAGAACCAATGTGTTTAATTTCAGTTCTTCTGTTTTGTGCTTTACCTGCAGCAGTTTTGTTGCTTGCAACTGGTTGAGACTCACCAAAACCTTTAGATACTAAGTTGTCAGCGTTAACTCCTCTTTCGATCAAGGCGTTCATTACAGCAGCAGCTCTGTCTTCAGAAAGTTTTTGATTCAATTTATCAGAACCATCGCTATCCGTGTGACCTTCAATAGAGAATTTCGCGTTTGGATAATTTTTAAGGATTTCTTTAATTGCATCTAATCTAGCTTGAGTTTCTTTATCTCCAGTTTTGAAAGTAGCTTTTCCTGAGTTAAAGTATACCGCTCTAGCTTGAACTTTAAGATCTTCTAATGCCTCAGAAGTTACTTCTGGACAACCTCTGTTACTAGCAGGACCAGCAACTGTAGGACAATCATCATCTTTATCAGCAACACCGTCTTTGTCAGCGTCTAAGAAAGGACAACCACCATTTTCTTTAGGACCAGCAACTGTAGGACATTTATCGTCTTTATCAGCGATTCCGTCACCGTCAGTATCAGGACAACCTTTTAAAGCAGCTAAACCAGCAACATCTGGACAAGCATCATCTTTATCAGCAATTCCGTCTCCGTCAGTATCAGGACATCCGTTTAATGCAGCTAAACCAAATACATCTGGACAAGCGTCAGAAGCATCAACGATTCCGTCACCGTCAGTATCAGGACATCCGTTGAATTGTTTTAAACCAGCAACATCTGGACAAGCATCGTCTTTGTCATAGATTCCGTCTCCGTCAGTATCTTTACCTCCGAATTTGAATACTAGACCAGCAGTGTGCTGGAAGTGAGAAACAGCATCTGGAGTACCAGAAGCATCAACTCTATCACCACTAACTGCCCATTTGTATCTTGTAGCAAGCTCAAGACCAATAGCATCTGTAAACCAGAAAGTAACACCAGCACCTGGATTAACTGTTCCGTAGCTGCTATCTCCAAAGAAAGTGTAACCACCACCTACAGATAACGAAGGATCAACCACTTTAGATTTGATCAATTCCTGGAAACTGTATTTGATAGTTGCATCAATTCCGTAGTACATTAAGTCACCAGGATTAACCACAGCATTTCCTCTTGAATCACCAGGAATTGGTTGGTTAAAAACAACAAATTTATCAATTTTGTTTACAGAACCCTGTAAACCAACAGAGAAACCGCTACCTACGTATCTGTTTACTCCAATGTAAGATAGAGAAGGAAGAATGTTCCAGTTATCTTTTACTGCGAATGGCTGAGAGAAGTGCTGATCGAAAAATCCACTTCCTGAACCCGAACTTGTTCTAGTATCCACAGCATTAACCCCGAAAGAGATCGCCCATGGATTGTTACTGTCTTGCGCGTGAGAACTTAAACCCATCGCCATCAATACAGCAACTAAAAGTTTGTTAAGATGTTTCATACTTAATTTTTTTAATTACAATTTAGTTAATTACAAGCAAAAGTAACACCAAATTTTTTAAATACAAAATGAAATGTTAAAAAAAACCTACAAAAATTTGACCAAAGTGGTAATTATATAACTTTTAACATTTTACCGACAACTGTGAATGCATTTATAGCTTTGTCAAGGTGTTCTTTTTCATGCGCGGCAGAAAGCTGAACACGTATTCTGGCTTTATCTTTAGGCACTACAGGGAAGAAAAACCCAATAACATATATACCTTGTTTTAAAAGTTCATTTGCCATTGTCTGCGATAATTTTGCATCGTATAACATAACCGGAACGATAGCCGAATCGCCATCAATTATATCAAATCCGGCACTTTTCATACCTTCTTTAAAGTAGTTGGTATTCCACTCTAATTTATCACGTAGCGTTGTATCTTTTTCTAATAATTCAAATACTTTTATAGAGGCTCCGACAATTGCAGGCGCCAGCGAATTTGAAAATAAATACGGCCTTGATCTCTGACGCAACAGCTCAATTATTTCTTTTTTTGCCGTCGTATAACCTCCCATAGCCCCTCCTAATGCTTTACCCAGAGTTCCGGTAATTATATCCACTCTTCCCATTACTCCTTTTGCCTCAAGAGTTCCTTTTCCTGTTGCACCTATGAAACCCGCCGCATGACATTCGTCCACCATTACCATGGCATCGTATTTATCAGCCAGGTCACAAATCTTATCTAAAGGCGCTACAAGTCCATCCATCGAGAATACACCATCAGTAACAATTAATTTGAAACGCGCTCCAGCTTCATTTGCCTTAATAAGCTGTTGCTCCAAATCTTCCATATTATTGTTTTCGTAACGATAGCGCGCTGCTTTACAAAGACGAACACCATCTATAATAGAGGCATGATTTAAACTATCAGAAATAATAGCATCATTCTCACCAAGTAATGGTTCAAAAACACCGCCATTAGCATCAAATGCTGCCGCGTACAAAATTGTATCTTCCGTACCATAAAAGTCAGCTATCTTTTTTTCTAATGTTTTATGAATGTCCTGTGTTCCGCATATGAAGCGAACAGACGACATTCCGAAACCGTGTGTATCCATAGCATCCTTAGCTGCCTGCACCACTTCAGGATGAGACGATAGACCCAGGTAATTATTTGCACAGAAATTTAAAACTGTTTCTCCCGTCGAAATTTGTATTTCGGCACCTTGTGGAGATGTAATAATTCGCTCTTTTTTAAAAATTCCATTTTCTTCGATTGTCTGCAGCTCACTTTGCAGATGTTCTTTAATTTTACCGTACATTTTTATTTATTTAAAATGTTAAATATTAACAGCTTAACCATAATTAAGCGTCGTTATTTCATTAACATCTGATTAATTTTTTCACAAATTTACAACTTCAATTTCCGCACCGATATAAACCAGTGCTTTTTTTAACACTTTATATCCTAAGTCCTCTATAGCATCCTGATATTCCTGAATTTGCTTTTGATATTTGGCATTAATCGCACCGGTTTTATAATCCAAGAGATAAGCTTCTTTATTTTCTAAAAAAACAACCCTGTCTGGCTTCAAAATTCTTCCTTCTTTCTGAACGATTGTCTGCTCATTTAAAACAGTATGATTTCCATCAAAACAAATACTTAATTCAGGATGATTGACAATTTCTTTCAAGGTTAACAACACAGGATCGACCTGATCGTAAGTGATCAGCCCATTTTCCAATGATTTTGTTACAGCGAGATCGATATCTGATTTGTCCTTAACAAATGCTAAAATCTCATGCACAATATTTCCATACGAGATAGCCTCTTGTTGATGTGTCCCCCACATCAAAGCTTCACGTTGTGCGATTTTAATATTTTTTGGATTTAAAATTTCGCTGACAACAGGAATTGATTTTACTAAATCAGTTGCTTTTGAAGTTTTCGAAAGTCTTTCATTATTTCCAAATTCATATTCCAGTTTATCTTCATCATAAACTCCTTCGTTAATTAAAAATTTAATAAAAAAAGAGGCCATATTATTTGGATATTCGCCATCATTTTTAGCTTTTAAAGATTGCGAAATTACATAAAGCTGTTCTTCTGCGCGCGTTAACGCCACATAAAGCACATTGATATTATCCAGAAGTTCTTCCTGTTTTTTCAGATTAAAAACTGCCGATGCATTCTCACCAAAACTTTCAACGGCGCTGCTATTGTCGACCAACGCTTTCGGAATTCCCAAATCTATTTCTTCGGTATCAAGCCATAATTTATCTTTTGGTTTCCGACTGTAATCTTCATCGGCAAATGGCATAATTACAACCGGAAATTCTAATCCTTTCGATTTATGAATAGTCATAATACGAACAGCATTATTTCCTTCCGGAGACGGAATACTGAATTTCTCTGCATTCTTATCCCAAAAACTTAAGAAATCTGAGACACCCGACTGGTTTCTTATATCTCTTTCTAAAACAATATCCAGAAAGAACTGAACATAAGCATTTCCTTCGGAAGGAAGAATAAATTTAGAAATGATAATTTCTACTGCTTCATACAAAGATTTTTTTCGAACATCTTCAAAAGAAAATAAAACATCAAAAGTCAATAGCCATTCTTCAAATTCCTTTTCAAATCTATGACTCATACCCATTGCAATAAAATCATGAACAGGCATTGAAAGATCTTTATTTGAAGCTAAAAAATGCAGAAAATTTGCTTTTGATTCTAAATCTGCACTATTGTTTAAATACCTTAAAAGATGAATTATTAAACGAACTTCTGATGCATTCTGAATCATTAAAGTCTCTGAAGACAATAATGGAATTCCTTGTTCGGTTAGGTAATTCGCAACAGAAATTCCCTGGCCTCGTTTTCTGGTCAGAATTACAATATCTTTGTATTCAAAACCTTGTTTTACTACTTTTTGAATGGTATTTAAAGTCGCCAACACATACAAATCAGCTTTCTCAACCACTTCCTCTTCATCAATAAACTCATTCTTTTCTGTTACAGGTAGAAAAGATAAATTGACATAACCGCCTTTTTTTGAGTTTGAATTCTGGAAACTATGGTTTTCATATAGATCCTTGTAATCTTCATTTGAAAATTCGGTTGAAATTAATTTAAAAAAAGCATTATTAAAATCAATTATCTGACTATAGCTTCGGTAATTGGTATCTAAATGCTTAATTTGTTTATCGGGATTATTAAACGGATTTACATCTTTACTTAATTCGATAAACTGCTCTGCTTTTCCTCCGCGCCAGCGATAAATAGATTGTTTCGGGTCTCCAACAATCATCAAAGTTCCTTTATTTCCCAAATCATCTAATCCGGAAAGTGAATTATCAATTAACGGAATTAAATTTTGCCATTGCATTTCTGAAGTATCCTGAAATTCATCAATAAAAAAATTACGATAACGTTCGCCCAAACGTTCATAAATGAAAGGCGCCGGTTGATTTTGAATTTCCCTGTGAATAATCGCATTGAATTCTGAAATCGATAAGATATTTTGTTCGGACTGAATTTTTGCCAATTCATTGCTAACAGTATTCAGAAGCGACAATGGTGTTATATTTTTTAAAAAAGCTTTGTAAAAATCTCGTTTTTCAAAATTTTCATATACCGCTTTTAAAATCTGAAGTAATTCCGGAATAATATTTTCAATTAATGCGCGGTCTTTTGCTGTTTTATTAATCGCAATATCTTCAAACTCATGGAACGTTTTATTTTTTGGATTGAATTTTCCGCTTCGGATACTTTCTAAATGATTCGGAAATGTTCCTCTAGAAAATGATTTGGGATCAATTCCGTTTCTGTCTATTAATTCAATCGCTTTTATGGCAAAGTCTTCATTACAACCTTCCAAATCTTTGCAAAGCGACTGCATTTTTGATTTTATCTCCACAAATTCGGTAATCGTTTTATCCTGAAAATGCAGAATTTCGTTCCGGTTATTTTCATTCAGCACCAACCTTCCGGTATCAAGAATTTCCCGCGAGATATCCCAGCTTTTATCATCATCGGTTTTTTCCATTGTAAAATCGATGAGAAGCTTGGTCAGCGTTTCGTCTTCTCCGGCCTGAGCAATTATAGCATCAACAGCTTCAATCAATAAATTTTCTGTATCCAACGTAACTTCAAAAGTCATCGGAAGATTAAGATCGTGCGCAAATGCACGAATAACTTTATGAGTAAATTTATCAATAGTAGAAATATCAAAAGCAGCATAATTATGAATTAAATGCTTTATGATCTGCTGCGATTTGATTTTAATTTTGATGATAGAAAGACCAGTTTCTCTTGAAAGATCTTCCATTAAATCGACAGCTTTTGACGAGGGTTCGTCTTTTGCAAATTCAGACAAACTTCCCACTATACGGCTTTTCATCTCGTGAACTGCTTTGTTGGTAAAAGTTATAGCCAGAATATTTCGATAAGCATCATTTTTGGGTGATGAAAGAATAATTTTCAAATATTCCTTAACCAAAGTATACGTCTTTCCAGATCCCGCAGAAGCATCATATATGGAGAAAGACGGACTTTGCATAGTTTATTTTTTATACCGTAAAAATAACACAATAAAAATTAATCTCAATAATTCAAAATTCAAAAATTCCAACATCTGTGGCTTTACCGCACAAATATTGGAATTTATATTTTGTTATGATGAAATTTAAATAATTAATCGTGTTTTGGAAAAGCTCTTTTATTAAAAACCAAAAGAATACCTACTCCGGTAGAAATTGCCACATCGGCAACATTAAAAATTGCATTGAAGAACGCAAAATGTCTGCCTCCAAATATTGGAAGCCATGTTGGAAGATTTCCTTCCCAAATAGGGAAATAAAACATATCGACAACCAAACCATGAAACCAGGTTCCATAAGGTTGAGAAGAAAAAATAGTAGCCAGATTGTGTGTACTGTCATCAAAAATAACTCCGTAAAAAACAGAATCGATAATATTGCCGGCGGCTCCTGCAAAAATTAAGGCAATAGCGACAACCAAATAGTTAGAATGACGTTTCTTAATTGCATCAGAAAGCCACCAGCCAATTCCGACTACAGCAAAAATTCTGAAGACCGTTAGAATTAATTTTCCGTACTCTCCCGGAATCTTAGTTCCCCACGCCATCCCTTCATTTTCTATAAAATGAATTCTAAACCAATCTGCAATTACAAATTCTTCACCCAGTATGAAGTTTGTTTTGACATAGATTTTTGAAAGCTGATCAACAATTAAAACCAGAAATATAAGGAAATACGCTTTTCGTAATGACATTTTACAATTTTTTGATGGGCAAAAATAACAATTAAATCAAAAAAAACGCTCCCAATGGAGCGTTAATTGTTTCTAATAAATCCAAACAAAGTTTAAGTGCTAATTTAAACCTGATTAGCTTTATTTTTTAGCCACAGCATTAGCCGGTGCTTTTGGAGTATCAGAGAAAAAATCAGAGATTGATTTGAATATGCCTTTACTTTCTTTCCCTGCAGCAATTCTCTTTGCTTCGTCTTTTTTTACATCTGTTTTAAACTTGGTACGCAATTTTTCGAAATCTTTCATTCTACGCTCTACGTCAGAGTTTACTTCTTTGAATTTCAATACTTTAGTCATAATGTAAGTTTTTTATAGTAAATTATTTAAATTATTACTGATTGGGCATTACAATGATACATAATTTAATTTATATTTGTTAAGAAAAATTAACACTTGTTTACCATAAATTGATTATTATTTAATACAAAATCTAATGAAAGAAACATAATTTAACATTTCTCCCAAATCCTACAAAATCTATGAATGAAATCACAACCACTTTAAACGACTTTCTTGTCAACACCAAATCTACTGCAGCATTAATTTTAAATGGAAAAGGAAAACTAATCACTTCTTTAAATCTGGATTACGGAGACAGCGTTGCTGCTATGAGCGCTGCCATTTTATCCATGAGTGAAAAATTCTTAATTGATTTAGAAAAAGGCACCTTAAAACAATTATACCTTAAAAGTGCAGAAGGTATTATTGTCGGAAACAAAATTAGCGGCTCCAATTTTATTGTGGCTTTTTCCCGCGAAGGAAGCAATCTCGCTTTATTAATGCGCTCAACAGAAGAAGTTTCTGCTGAGTTGAGCAAAAATTCCCTATTGAAATAAATAAACCATTAACAAACAAACCACAAAATTATGAGTAATGACTTTTTAAACGTGTTTTTAAACGAAATGAAAACCAACGTAAACGGCTTTATTGCTGTTGCTGTAACAGAAATCGAATCTGGATTAAGTTTCGGAAATTTAACTGTTGACCCGAGTTTTGATCCCGAACTTGCCGCTGCATACAATCTGGAAGTTGTAAAAGCGAAATTAAGCGCAGTAAAAGCTTTAAATTTAAATCAGGATATTGAAGATATTCTGATTACACTTTCAAATCAAATTCATATTATTGATATTTCTCCAAATAAAAAGTTTATGATTTATCTGGCAGCAGATGCTTCAAAAGCTAATTTAGGAATGACAAGAGCGATTTTGAAAAAGCACAAAGCTGAAGTTGAAAAAAATCTGGCATAATTTAAATCTCACCAAATAAAAAACCGCCTTTTTTAAAGGCGGTTTTTTTATTTATTTTCAAAAGAAAACAACTCAGTAAAACTTTTCAAATTCCTACAATTAATCAATTAACAGGAAGCCTTTGATTTTAATAGTTATAAATAATTTCTTGCAAACACAATCATATAAATACAATCTTCGGAAGCACTAAATATTAAACAAAAAAACGTCCCGATTTGGGACGTTTTTTTAGGATTATATTATCTCTGCAAATTTTTAGCTTCGATACTCATGGTTGCATGAGGAACAATTTTAAGCCTTTCTTTGCTAATTAATTTACCTGTTACTTTGCAGATACCATACGTTTTATTTTCAACACGGAATAGCGCGTTTTTTAAATCACGAATGAATTTCTCCTGACGAATTGCCAATTGAGAATTTGCTTCTTTTGACATTGTTTCGCTTCCTTCTTCAAAAGCTTTAAATGTTGGCGAAGTATCATCTGTACCATTATTCAAATCATTCATATAAGCACTCTTGATTAAATCAAGATCTGCCTGAGCTTTTTGGATTTTTGCCTGGATTATTTCTTTAAACTCTGCTAAATCTGCGTCAGAGTATCTTGTAATTTCATCTATCATTTTATAATTATTTTGAAATTAATATCAATGTTTTAATATCATCAAACTCAATTTCTGTGCCGTTTTCCAATACGTCAGCAAAAACCAAATCATCTGTCAGTGTCTCAGACTTTATATAGTCTTCATTTTTCGAAACAGCTTCTTCTAAAATACCGTTTCTTTTTATTTGTACCTTAATCTTATCAGTAACTTCAAATCCTGAATCTTTACGGATATTCTGAATTCTGTTTACTAATTCTCTCGCGATACCTTCATTTTTTAATTCTTCAGATATAGTAATGTCAAGCGCGACTGTAATTCCGTTTGAATTTGCAACCAGCCATCCTTCGATATCCTGCGATGTTATTTCGACGTCTTCTAATGATAAAGTTACATTATTTCCAGAAATAACAATATCCAGCGTTCCCTGCTTGTCCAGCTGATTGATCTGATCGGCAGAAAAACCTTGTATCTCTTTAGAAATCAATCCCATATCCTTACCAAAACGAGGCCCTAATGCTTTAAAATTAGGTTTAATTTGTTTTACTAAAATACCCGAAGCATCATCTAAAAGTTCGATTTCTTTTACGTTTACCTCAGCTTTTATCAGGTCCGAAATCGCTTCAATTTCGGCACGCTGATTCTCGTCAAGCACCGGAATCATTACCTTTTGCAAAGGCTGACGAACTTTGATCATTTCCTTTTTACGTAGTGACAAAACCAAAGATGAGATGGTCTGCGCCTTCTGCATTTTGCTTTCCAACGTTTTATTAACAAAGTTTTCGACAAATTTTGGGAATTCAGCCAAGTGAACACTGGCAAAATCCTCTGTTCCTGTCGAAGCAGTTAAATCTCTGTATAGCTTATCCATAAAAAATGGAGCTACCGGAGCACTTAATTTACTGATTGTAAGCAAGCAGGTATAAAGCGTTTGGTAAGCGGCAATTTTATCTTTTGCGTATTCTCCTTTCCAGAAACGACGACGGCATAAACGAACGTACCAGTTACTTAAGTTTTCCTGAACGAAATCAGAAATGGCTCTTGTCGCTTTTGTTGGCTCGTAATCTTCATAACATTCGTCAACAAATTTTATTAACGTGTGTAATTCAGAAATTATCCATTGATCGATCTCCGGTCTTTCGTTTAACGGAATTTCCGCTTCAGCGTATTTAAATCCGTCGATGTTTGCATATAACGAGAAGAAAGAATAGGTATTGTAAAGTGTTCCAAAGAATTTACGGCGAACCTCAGCAATTCCTTCAATATCAAACTTTAAATTGTCCCACGGATTTGCATTTGAGATCATGTACCAACGCGTGGCATCCGGACCATATTCTGCGATGGTTTCAAAAGGATCTGTGGCATTGCCCAAACGTTTAGACATTTTTTGTCCGTTTTTGTCTAATACCAAACCGTTCGAAACTACATTTTTATAAGCTACTTTATCAAAAACCAAAGTTCCGATCGCGTGTAGGGTATAAAACCATCCACGAGTCTGATCTACTCCTTCTGCGATAAAGTTGGCAGGAAAATCTTTATTATCATCAATTTTGTCTTTGTTTTCAAAAGGATAATGCCATTGTGCATACGGCATTGCACCAGAATCAAACCAAACGTCGATTAGATCACTTTCACGCTTCATTGGTTTTCCGGAAGCAGAAACTAATGTGATTTCATCCACAACATTCTTGTGCAAATCAATTAAATCATAATTGGATTCAGACATGTTTCCAATCTCAAAACCTTTAAACGGATTTTCTTTTTGAAAACCTGCTTCGATAGATTTCTCAATCGCATTGTACAATTCTTCAACAGAACCAATAAGAACTTCTTCTTTTTTATCTTCGGTTCTCCAAATTGGCAACGGAATTCCCCAATATCTAGAACGAGATAAGTTCCAGTCGTTGGCATTTTTAAGCCAGTTTCCAAAACGTCCCTCACCAGTAGATTTAGGTTTCCAGTTGATAGTTTCGTTCAGGTCGAACATTCTATCTTTTACATCGGTTACTTTGATGAACCATGAATCTAGCGGATAATATAATAACGGCTCATCTGTTCTCCAGCTGTGTGGATAACTGTGCACGTACTTCTCAACTTTGAATGCTTTATTTTCTTCTTTAAGACGAATTGCGATTTCAACATCTACAGATTTCTCCGGTGCCTGTCCAGCATCGTAATATTCGTTTTTAACGTATTTACCAGCTAAATCTCCTAAATGCGAAGTAAATTTTCCTTGTAAATCTACCAAAGGAACTGCATTTCCTTCATCATCTAAAACCAACATTGGCGGAATTTCGGGCTTGGCTTCTTTTGCCACTTTAGCATCATCTGCACCAAAAGTCGGCGCTGTATGCACAACTCCGGTTCCGTCTTCTGTGGTAACGAAATCTCCGGCGATTACTCTAAATGCATTTTCAGCATTTTCATAAGGCAAAACGTAAGGCAATAATTGCTCGTAACGTATTTCAACCAAATCTGCTCCTTTTGCTTCGGTTAAGATTTTATATGGAAGTTTTTTGTCGCCGTTTTTCACGTTGTCAAAATCAGCGTCGTCTTCACTAAGGAAAAATCCCTTTCCAAATTGTTTTCCAACTAAGTTTTTAGCCAAAACCACATTAACCGGCTCAAAAGTATATTGATTGAAAGTTTTTACTAAAACGTAATCAATTTTTGGTCCAACAGTCAAAGCTGTATTTGATGGTAAAGTCCATGGAGTTGTCGTCCATGCTAAAATATGAATATCGCCAAAACCTTGTAAAAACGAAGGCAATGTTTCCGGCAAAGTTTTAAACTGTGCTACAATTGTAGTATCTGTAACATCACGATAAGCTCCCGGCTGATTTACTTCGTGAGAAGATAAGCCAGTTCCGGCTTTTGGAGAGTAAGGCTGAATGGTATATCCTTTGTACAACAAACCTTTATCGTAGATTTGTTTCAAAAGCCACCAAACCGACTCCATGTATTTTGGTTTATAAGTTACATACGGATCCTCCATATCTACCCAATACCCCATTTTTTCGGTAAGATCATTCCACACGTCGGTATAACGCATTACGGTTTTTTTACACGCTTCGTTATATTCTTCGATAGAAATTGTTTTACCAATATCTTCTTTTGTAATTCCTAATTCTTTTTCGGTACCCAATTCTACAGGCAAACCGTGCGTATCCCAGCCGGCTTTTCTTTTAACCTGAAAACCTTTCTGAGTTTTATAACGACAAAAAATATCTTTAATCGCACGGGCCATCACGTGGTGAATTCCTGGTAATCCATTCGCTGAAGGCGGACCTTCAAAAAACACATAAGGCTCAGCACCTTCGCGGGTTGTTACACTCTTTTCAAATATATTTTCTTTCTTCCAAAAATCAAGAACTTCAGACGCTACTGTTGGCAGGTCAAGTCCTTTGTATTCAGTAAATTTTGTACTCATTTTATCCTTTTCTTAAACGAGGTGCGAAAGTAAGGAATTTTAAGGAAAATAGATAAAAGATGACAGAAAAAAGACCAGTTTGACGAAATTTCGAGGAGATTCTGCAACCTTTTAGTGTAGTTAAGAGAAAACTTCTTTTAATATCTCTAAAGATTTAGGTTTTTTAAATCCTTCCAGGTGCAGACTGTAATAATCAATTAAAATTTTAAGGAGAATTTGTCTTTCCAAAACATGAAAAACTTTTTGATCGTTATCAAATTTTAAATCCATTAATTTTTTAAACAAATTGGTTTCATGTTCTGAGAGCATATTACCTGTTTGAAAAAGGCTGAAGACACCTTCATTCATTTCAAAAAAAGGCAAATTATTTTCTGAAAGATCCGGATAAAAACCAAGATATTTTGTTATTTCTAAAAGAAGGATCAAATGAAAATTAGAAATTTCATCATGATGATCCAGCCAGGTTAAAGCGGTTTCTAAAAAAAGAAAAAGCTGTTCGTTTTTTTCTTCTTCCTGAATAGAATAATGCAGCATTTCAGAAAGGAATAATACCATTGTACTTTTCACAATATCAGTATGAATGCTCTGAAAAGGAACTGCCGTTTTTATTTCTTTGAAGTTTTCTAAAGTACCTTTGTTTTTATGAACAGCTTCTATTTCCAAAATCGAAAATGGCTGAAAATAGGCGATCTTCTGACTTGCCTTTTTACTTGAAAAAGCATCCCGCACGAAATAAGATTTCAGTCCGTTTGATAGCGTAAAACATTTTACGATCAGACTTTTTTCCTGAAATTTTAAGGATGAAATTACTATGGCTTTGGTTTTGACGAGCAAAATTTTAGATTTTTAGACTTCTTAGATATTAGACATCTAGATTATAGCTGACTTTCGACTTTTAAACTTTCAAACTTTTGACTAACGTATAATCATGACTTTTTTAACTTTTGTTTCTCCTCCATCCTGCGCAGAAATAAAAACCATATAGACACCTGAAGCTACTTTATATTTACCAAAAGCTGTTGTATCCCACTCAATTGTTCCTCCTGATGATTTTATTTCGTAAACCAAATTCCCTTCAATGTCGGTAATTTTTACGTTGGCATTCTCAATTAATCCGGCAACTTTTACAGTTCCCGAATAATTTGGACGAACGGGATTTGGATAAACATAGACATTATTCAGGTCATCATTGGCCTCTGTAGCAATGCCGTTAAAAGAAACCATTCCTTTACTGGTTGCAATAAATACTTCGCCTGTTTTGGCATTAATTTTAATATCATTTACATAATTCCCCGGCAAAGGTGAATTGTTTATAGTAAAATGATATTTAGTTTCCTGACCGTTTGGAGAAACCATAAAAACGCCTGAATCTGCCGTGCCAATCCATTTATTGTTTGAACCATCAACTGCGATAGAAGTAATAAATTGTTCGTATAATAATTCCTGTGCCAGATCATCTTCAACAATAATAACCGGATTAGCTTTTAACTGGTTTTCTGTCTGAAAACTTCCAATATTCGACAAAACTCTTAAACCTTTTGCAGTACCAATCCAAAGCTGGTTTTTTGTATCTAAAGCTATTGTTCTCACGTCTGCAATTGGCAGATTTCCAACATCTGCGCCGAAGGTCATTTTTTTAAATGTATTGGAAGTTTCATTAAAACCTACCACTCCATCTCTGTTTGTGGCAATCCATTTTACATTATTGCGGTCAACAACCAAACCGGAGTAACTGATGTTTTCAGCAATATCAAAAACCGGAGTCATAGAATAACTGCCCCACTGACCGCTTGTTTTTAAAACCTTTAAACCATTTTTAACTCTGCTGTTTGTAACCCAGAGATTCCCCGATTTATCAAAAGCAGTTGCATTGATACGAACATCAATATAATTTGCACCTGCGTTGGTAATAGATTCCAGTCCGCTATTTTTTTCATTATATAACGTAGTGGGAACTTCATTCTCAATCTTTAATAATCCGGAGAAAAAAGAACTTGCATATACCTGTTTTTCATTGTTCGGATTCGCAAGAATTCGCGTTATTGACTTTGCATCATAAACTTCAGTATACGGAATATTAAGCCAGCCGGTATTATTGTATCTGCTGATTCCGTAACTATCTAAAGGATAAGGATCGTAAGAAGTGTCATAATCTCCATAAACTGCCCACAAATTATTGGAAGTAGATTCTAAAGAAAAAATATTGTTCCGAACAGGGCCCGCCGGGGTATTATTTTCAAAAGTTCCTGCATTATTAAGCGATGATGAAAACAATCCATTTTCTTTTGTTCCTATAAAAATCTGATCTCCAATTGACGTGGCACAGGTAAAATTCAGCATATTATTCAAAACCTGTGTATTAGCAATCTGCCGATTTAAGATCATTTGATTATTGTACACATAAATCGTATTAACTGTTGTAACAAAGAAATTATGATTTCTGGCTCTTATATCAACTGTTGACTGTGGCAATTGCGAAAAACCAACGAATGCAGTCGAATTGTATCGATGAATATATCCGGAATCGGTTACGGCTATAAGTTCTGTATCTAATGTTTCGACGCCAGTCCAATTTCCCGTATTAACAACCGTCCACTGATTGTAATCTATCAGATTTGGATTTGCACTGTCTGCTTTTCGAATACCCGAAGAAGTTGCTGCAAAAATAGAACCGTTAAATAAAGTGGTTTGCTTTACGCTGATTTCAGCTCCGTTATCTCCTATAAAATAAGTATCGCCAAATTGGGAAGTATTTAAATTGAACTGTACAATTCCGAAATCACAGGAAACATACACCAATCCGTTATGTTCCATAAAATGATTTATTTTTTTAATGTTTGCCGGTAATTGTTTGTTTATAATGTCGACAACTTTTAAAATACTTCCATCGGTTTCATTAATCACAATCAAAAGACCATTTTCATAACCGACAATAGTTTTTTTAAAGGCTTCACTATAATAAACTGCAGAAATGGTTTGTCCCGATAATCCATCAACAGTGGTCGTTGTTTTCAGTACATTTGCTGCTAAGTTTTTTGAAAACAATGCGTTTTCTGAAGCCGCAAAAACATTTGTAGCAGATTCAGAAATATCTTTAATTTCATTAAAAGAAAAATATCCCTGCCATGACAATTTGCCCTGAGCCTGGGAAAACTGAATGAGTACTAAAAACAAACCGCAGAGAAATATTTTTTTCATTCTTTAATGTATTCGAATAGCAAATATACTACAAACGGGATTATTAAATTTTTGGAAGAATAAAAAATGCCTTCGATTATAAACCGAAGGCATTTTCATCATTGTAATTAATTTTTTAAACTACACCTTGTGCAAGCATAGCATCGGCAACTTTTACAAATCCGGCAATGTTAGCTCCTTTTACATAGTTAACATATCCGTCTTCTTCGGCACCGTATTTTTTACATTGGTTGTGAATTCCAACCATGATATCTTTAAGTCGTAAATCTACTTCTTCACTCGTCCAGTTTAAACGAATAGAGTTCTGCGTCATTTCTAATCCTGATGCTGCAACACCACCGGCGTTTGCTGCTTTTCCGGGCGCAAATAAAACTTTATTGTCAAGGAAAAGTTTAATAGCTTCTAATGTAGAAGGCATATTTGCAGCTTCTGTAACACATAGTACACCATTATCGATTAATTTCTGAGCATCGTCTCCGTTTAATTCGTTTTGAGTAGCACAAGGAATTGCGATATCTACTTTCACTTCCCAAGGGCTTTTTCCTTTATGAAAAACGGCATTTGGATATTTCTCTAAATATCTTTCGGCTCTGTTATCTCCAGTTGCTCTCATTTCGACCATGTGCTCGATTTTTTCGCCGGAGATTCCTTCTTCATCATAAATATAACCGTCAGGACCCGATATAGTCACCACTTTACCACCAAGTTCATTTACTTTTAAAGCGACACCCCAGGCTACGTTTCCGAATCCTGAAATAGCCACTACTTTTCCTTTAATATCATGACCAATCGTGCGAAGCATCTGATCTGTAAAGTAAACTACGCCATATCCTGTCGCTTCGGGTCTGATCAATGAACCTCCGTAAGCCAAACCTTTACCGGTTAAAACTCCTGTAAATTCATTTCTAATTCTTTTATATTGACCAAATAAATAACCAATTTCTCTTGCTCCTACTCCAATATCCCCTGCAGGAACATCCAGGTCCGGACCAATATGACGGCATAATTCTGTCATAAACGACTGGCAGAAACGCATGATTTCTGCATCTGATTTTCCTTCAGGATCAAAATCAGAACCTCCTTTTCCACCTCCCATAGGAAGTGTCGTCAGACTGTTTTTGAAAACCTGCTCAAAAGCTAAAAATTTCAAAACAGATAAATTCACAGAATGATGAAATCTTATTCCTCCTTTATAAGGTCCGATTGCAGAGTTCATCTGAATTCTAAATCCTCTGTTTACAATGATTTCACCTTTGTCGTCTACCCATGGAACTCTAAAAATTATAGAACGTTCCGGCTCTGCGATTCTTAAAAGTATATTTTTACCATCATACTTTTTACGCTCAGATATAAAGGGAATTACTGTTTCTGCAAATTCTCTAACTGCCTGAAGAAATTCTGGCTCATTTGGATTTTTTGACTCAACAAGAGCCATAAACTCATTTATTTTTTGTTCCATCGTTGAAATAAATTTTTCAGATCATTTAATTTAAATCTTACTCTAATAATTAAGAAATTATGTTTAAGAAAACGTTTTCGTTTTAACACACAAAGATATATCAAATATTGATTCCGTGTTATATTTTTCACGTTTTTGAAACGATTTGTGTTTTTTTCAGAGATTGCAAAAAAACACATTTTACATGTAGGTGTTTACATGCAAATCACCTTTTTAATGTTAGCAAATTAAGTATTTTGCTAGTTATTTTTCAATAGACCGATTTAATATTTTGAATCGTTTAGGTTTTTTATATATTTGCCAAGATTTGTAAGCCCTAAAAAATGTCTAAACACCTATTTATCAAACTATTTGCCCTATTTTGTATTGCAACTACGGCATCAGCGCAATCAGACCTAGCACAAGAGATAGGAATATATGCAGGACCTGTAACTTTACAGTCAGATTTTGGTCAGAGAAACAATTTTGACACCAATGCAGGAAACTCTGGCTTTGGTATTGGGATTATGCATTTTATCAATTTTTCTGCTGCCAATAACAGAGAAAGTTTCTTTACAGAACATTTTAAAGTAAGATCTGATCTTTCTTTCAGTAAAACTACTTTAAAACATTTTGGAGAATGGGTAGAAAGAAAACCTGACGGAGTATTTGCCCAGCAACTTAAAAATATGCACGCAAGCTCTACTATAGTGGGACTTGGTGCTCAAATAGAATTTTCTCCTTTTATGAAAATTCACGATTTCGAAAATACAATTGGAAGTTTTAGTCCCTATGGAAGTTTAGGATTTCAGGTAAGTTATTATTCTGCAAAAGTTGGATCACGCTTAGGAGACATAACTCTTCCTAACGTTACTCCGGGAAAATATTTAACGCCGTCTGACGGCCGTGCACATGGATTTTCAACAGAATCGGGAGTAGTATTATCGGCAACGGCTGCTCTTGGAGTACATTACAAATTAACAAAAATGAGCGACCTTATGTTTGAAACACGCTTTCAAATGTACAATTCAGACTGGATTGACGGTTTAAATCCGAATAAGGATATTTATACCGAAAACAAATCTAACGACTGGCAGGTTTGGTTCAACTTTGGATATATCCATTATTTAGAATTCTAGTTTTAAGCAAGATACAACATAAAAAATCCCAAATTCCAAATAAAAAATGGAGTTTGGGATTTTTATTTATAACCAAAAGAGAAAAATATTTTGAAGCTTTGTCTCTTTGAATGTTTGAATATTTCTAAGACAATGCTTGTTCTAAATCTGCAATTAAATCTTCTGCATCTTCGATACCCACACTTAGTCGAACTAAATCATCTGTAATACCGACCTCAGCTCTTTTATCTGCCGGAATGGATGCATGTGTCATTAATGCCGGATGATTCGCAAGAGATTCCACTCCCCCAAGAGATTCTGCCAGAGTAAATACTTTTAATTTTTCTAAAAACGCTATAGAATCTTCTTTTTTGCCCGATTTAAAATTAAATGAAACCATTCCGCCAAAGGCTTTCATCTGCTTTTTTGCGATTTCATGAAACGGATGATTTTTTAATCCCGGGTAATAAACAGTTTTTATTTTAGGATGACTGCTTAAATATTCTACCACTTTTTCGCCGTTTTCACAATGTCTTTGCACTCGCAATGCCAGCGTTTTAATTCCTCTCAAAACCAAAAAACTATCCATTGGACCTAAAGTTGCGCCCGTTGCAAATTGCTGAAAATGCAATTGCTCTCCCAATGCCTCATCCTTTACAATTAGTGCTCCGGCAATCACATCAGAATGTCCTCCTAAATATTTGGTTGCAGAATGCATTACAATATCAGCACCTAAATCCAAAGGCTTTTGCAAGTATGGCGTTGCAAATGTATTATCAACAGCCAGAAGAATATTTTTTGCTTTTGTAATTTTTGAAATTTCAGCAATATCAGCCAATTTCATCAACGGATTTGTAGGCGTTTCTACCCAGATTAATTTGGTGTTTTCATTAATTAAAGCATTCAATTTTTCGATATTCGTCATATCAACAAAATGAAATTTAATTCCTGAATCTTTATAAATTCTCGAAAACATCCTATAAGTTCCACCGTACAAATCATCCATTGCAATGATTTCGTCCCCTGCCTTAAAAGATCTCAACACACAATCCGTGGCTGCAAGGCCAGAGGAAAATGCCAATCCGCGTGTTCCGTTTTCGATACTTGCCAGCGCATCTTCCAGAGCAGTACGAGTCGGGTTTGAAGCTCGGCTGTATTCGTAATCTGCTAAAGGTTTCCCAGGACTTGTCTGAACAAATGTAGAAGTTTGGTATACCGGTGGCATTACGGCTCCCGTTGCAGGATCGTGATGCTGTCCTCCATGTATAACTTTTGTATTGAATTTCATATAAATAAAATTATTTTTTAAATGTTCGTTTCCAACAAATTTGTTGATATTCGCAATTTTTTTGATTTATGTTTTAAAAATCGTAAATTTAGAATACAAATTTACCGTTTTAATTTATTTTATTCCAGATCCTCCTCACTATCTTTTCATATAATTAACATTTTCCGACATGAAACAATTTCCATTTTTAATCTTTATACTGCTGGCGTTTACAAGCTGCAGCAAAGAGCTAACATTTGAAAATGAAACATTTGAGGAAAAATCTAAAATTCTCTGCAAAAAAGATTGTCCGACAATTAATCTCGATGTTCCGATCGCAAAAAATGGAAAAATTATTGGCGACAGCATCAACAGGAAAATTTTTACTGTGATCAAGGAAATTGTTTATTTTGGAGAAAAGCCCTCAGAAATTAAAGATTACAGATCTTTAGCATCATCTTTTATAGATTCGTATGAAGAAATGCATCAAAAATTCCCAACAGAAACCTTTGGCTGGGAAGCAAAAATCAAAGGAAATGTAGAGTTTCAGTCTTCGCAGATTTTAAATATCCGTTTAGATCATTATACTTTTACTGGAGGAGCGCACGGATATCAGGGTTACCGTTCTTTATTGTTTAACCTGAAAACGGGCAAAACAATCTTAAGCAATAAGCTTTTTAAAAACGAAAATGAATTTAAAGCTTTCGCTGAAAAAGCATTTCGCAAAAAATATAAAATTCCGGCAGAAGCCAGTATAAACGCAACCGGTTTAATGTTTGAAAATGACCAATTTCAATTGCCTGAGAACATTTTCTACACCAGCGAAGGATTACTATTATATTACAACTCGTACGAAGCCGCTTCTTATGCAGACGGACCAAAAGATATTTTGTTTTCTTATGATGAAGTAAATAAATATTTGAAATTTCAGTAAAGAAAAACCTTAGAACCTTAGAATCTCAGCACCTCAGAACCTTCCCCTAAACATCATATTTCATCTTTCTCAAAACCCGAAGCGCTTCTTTAAAAGAGGAATAGACCTGTTTATATGGTTTTAACAGCAATTTGGCATCAATCAGTTTTTGTCGTGCTTCTTCAAATCCATTTAAATGGCAAATCATAAAAGTAGAAGGCAGATTTTCCAGATCTTTCATTTCCCGTTCAGACAATGCGATTTCCTTTTGAAGTTTAGACAATAAAGCCATGTTGGTATTGTAAATGTGATACAGCATTTTCCGGTTGAATTCGGGTGGCTGAAAAAGCATCTGGCGGTCTATTTTATAATAACCATTATCAAAAAAGTGGATGGTTTGTTCTTCTAAAGGATAATAACTCGTTTTGTCGTTTAATCCCAGAGGAACATATTCTGTAATAGTAAAAGTATCATCGTTGTAAACAATCGTAACAACATCTTGTGCCGAATAAAATAGCTTAATCTGTTCGTTGATCAGCTCAATATCTACGCGGGAGAGAAAGGTTTTATCGCGCATTTTTTTGGGAACGCCGGCCCAGCAAATCACAAACAACTCTTTAAATACATGATATTTTGGGGACATATCTTTATGCCGGAAATTCATAAAATCAAATACGCCGTCTAATGTGTACTGAATACTGTTTCGGGAACTGTTTTCAATACCAATTACGGTTTCGGTATTTTGATAGCTTTTTTCTACTTCTTCGTGCTCTTCTACAGGTATCGAATTACTTCCGCGTCTTATAAAAACACTATTAGCCAGAATGGTGTGAATTCCTTTTTTAAAATAAGAAATCTTGTTTTTTGGCTTGATCGTAACCAAACCGATTACTTTATCTTTTGGCAAATTGGGAAACGGAATATTCTCGTACTGGATTTTTGGCGGATTTTCTAAAAATGCGTTTACAAGATTTTGAATCCTGCTGTCATCAAAAAAATCATCGCCCACAATTTCATTGTCATGATCTTCAACCCCAACGACGATATAAGAATTATTATTCGGATTGGAATTGGACAAAGCACAAATGTGTTTTAGAAATTTTCCTTTTCCTTCACGGGAATGCAGATTCAATTGCCTTTTTTTATCATAAAAACTGCTTTCGTCATTATGAGCGAGCAGGTTTTTTATTAAAAGGCGTTTATTGATCATATTTTTAGAATTCTTAGAATTTTAGACTTACTTAGATTTCTTGGTTTTTTGGACAATTTAGACTTCTTAGACTAATAAAAAATCTAAGAAGTCTAATCGTCTAAGAAGTCTGCGTTAGTCTCTTTTAACAATTGTCGACGAAGCCTGCGCTGTACTCATCACAACCAAATCGGCGATATTAACATGATAAGGCCTTGAAACTACAAAATGAATAATATCAGCAATATCTTCTGCCTGTAAAGGATCAAATCCTTTATAAACATTTGCAGCTCTTTCGGTATCTCCTTTAAAACGAACTTCACTGAATTCTGTCGCTACCATTCCCGGATGAATTCCTCCGACTCTAATTCCAAACGGATTTAAATCAATCCGCATTCCGGCAGTTATAGCATCAACCGCATGTTTAGAACCACAATATACATTTCCGTTCGGATAAACTTCTTTTGCCGCCGTCGAACCAATATTGATAATATGTCCCGATTGTCTCTCCACCATTTGCGGAATTACAGCTTTGGAAACATATAAAAGTCCTTTCACATTTATATCAATCATGGAATCCCAATCGTCCAGATTTCCCGTTTGAATCGGATCTAAACCATGCGCATTTCCGGCATTATTGATTAATACATCTATAACGGAAAAATCAGCCGGTAAAGTACTTATTTTTTCCAGAACATCTTCTTTTTCACGAACATCAAATTGTAAAGAATGAACTTCTGTAAAAGCTGAAAGTTCTTTTTGCAGTTCCTCAAGACGATCCTGACGTCTTCCGCAAAGCACAATTTTATAATTATTCCTGGCTAATATTTGTGCAGTGGCTTTTCCGATTCCGCTTGTAGCTCCGGTAATTAAAGCTGTTTTTTTCATTGTTGAATTATTTTTTTAGCCACAGATTAGAAAAATCCATTTCAATTCTTATAATCTGTGGCCACTATTTTTTCCGCTTAAAGCGAATTATAAAATCTAACTGAACCAATCACTAAAAAACTGATTACTGAACACTTAAAAATTAAGGCACATCATTGCCCATACTTTCTGTCCAGATCGCAAACCAGTCTTCGGTATCCATATCTAATTCTACCGCTTTTGATAAAGATTGGATTCTCGCAATATTAACTGTTCCCGCAATCGGAATTACCTTTGCAGGATGTTTTAAAATCCAGGACAACAAAAGTGTATCTGCACCTAAATGGTATTTTTCCATCAATTCTGAAAACAGTTTTTTCAGACGGCGCGTTTGTTTGGTATCTTCTCTAAAAACAGTTCCAAGCGGATTCCAGGATAAAGGACGAATCCCGTGTGTCTGCATATAATCTAAACTTCCGTCCAGCATTGGTTCGTAATGTGTAGCCGAAAACTGAACCTGATTGTAGCTTACTTCGGTTTTACTGCGAATTAATTCTGTTTGTGAACTTGTAAAATTAGAAAGTCCGAAATCTATAATCTTCCCTTCGGTTTTTAGTTTCTCAACGGCTTCTGCGATTTCGTCTGCCTGCATTAACGGACTCGGTCTGTGCAGCAGGAAAACATCAACATAATCTGTCTTCAGGTTTTTCAAAGATTTTTCCACCGATTTAACAATGTAATCTTTAGAATAATCGTAATGTTTAATTTTGGTTTCGGGACGTTTTTCGGCAATCATCTGAATGCCACACTTCGTAATTAATTGTAATTTTTCCCTTGAAATTTTACTTGCGTGAAAGGCTTTTCCAAAATCGGCTTCGGTCGTATAAGATCCGTAAATATCGGCGTGATCAAAAGTCGTAATTTTGTTTTCGATACTCACTTGTATCATGTTTTCCATTTCTTTGGTTGTAAGGTTTTTATCCCAAACTCCCCAATTCATAGTGCCTGAAATTATAGGCGATAAGACAGTTTTGTTCATAATAGTTATGCGTTATTTTTGGTAATAATTATGCTTTAATAAAACATAATCATCAAAGTTCTTAAAAATATAAAAATAGATTCACAATTAGTCCTTAAAATTAGGTCATTGGTCGAAGTTTTAACCATTCTTTAACATCTTACTTCTTAAAAAATATTCAATTTGCACTCTGAAAAATTAGGCGTACAAATCAAGGTTTTTAAAAATATTTATATGGAAGAAAATACAACGACTTTAGACATTAGAGCGATAAATGAAAAAATTGAAAGAGAAAGTGCTTTTATAGACCTTCTTACAATGGAAATGAACAAAGTTATTGTGGGTCAGAAACATATGGTCGAGCGTCTATTAATCGGATTGTTGGGACAAGGACATATTTTATTGGAAGGAGTTCCGGGTTTAGCCAAAACTTTAGCCATTAATACATTGTCTCAGGCCGTTCAGGGTTCTTTCAGCCGTATCCAGTTTACGCCGGATTTATTACCTGCCGATGTTATCGGAACCATGATTTATAATATTAAAGCAAACGAATTCTCAATTAAAAAAGGACCAATTTTCGCCAATTTCGTACTTGCCGATGAGATTAACCGTGCTCCTGCAAAAGTTCAGTCTGCACTTTTGGAGGCTATGCAGGAAAAACAAGTTACAATTGGAGATACCACTTTCAAATTAGATCGCCCATTTTTGGTATTAGCAACCCAAAACCCGGTAGAGCAGGAAGGAACTTATCAGTTACCGGAAGCGCAGGTCGATCGTTTTATGCTAAAAAGTGTAATTGATTACCCAAAAATTGACGAGGAACGTTTTGTAATCCGTCAAAACCTAAAAGGATCTTATGAAAAAGTAAATCCGGTAGTTTCTGTAGAACAAATTTTACGTGCTCAGGAAGCGGTTCGTGAAGTTTATATGGATGAAAAAATCGAGAAATACATCCTGGATATTATTTTCGCAACGCGTTACCCGGAAAAATACAAATTAGCCGACTTAAAACCGCTTATCAGTTTTGGAGCTTCTCCTCGTGGAAGTATCAATTTGGCTAATGCTGCAAAATGTTACGCGTTTATCAAACGTCGTGGTTATGTAATCCCGGAAGACGTTCGTGCTGTTGTACACGACGTTCTGCGCCACAGAGTTGGAATTACATACGAAGCAGAAGCAGAAAACATCACTTCTGTAGACATTATCAACAAAATCGTAAACGAGATTGAAGTACCTTAAGAAATTTTAGATTTTAGAGTGTAGATTTTAGATTTAAAATCTGTGCTCTGACAAATCTAAAATCTAAAATCTAAAATCTGCAATCCGAAAAAATGGATACAAAAGAGCTTTTAAAAAAAGTACGGAAAATAGAAATCAAAACGAAAAGACTGAGTAATCATATCTTTTCGGGAGAATACCACTCTTCATTTAAAGGACGAGGAATGACGTTTAGTGAGGTACGTCAATACCAATACGGAGATGATATTCGTAACATCGACTGGAATGTCACCGCACGCTATAACGAAGCTCACGTAAAAGTATTTGAGGAAGAACGCGAATTGACCATGGTTTTAATGGTGGATATTTCGGGTTCGGAATCTTTTGGTTCTAAAAATCAATTTAAAAAAGACATCGTAACCGAAATTGCGGCAACGATGGCTTTTTCGGCTACACAAAACAACGATAAAATTGGTTTGATTTTGTTTTCTGATACTGTAGAATTATATATTCCGCCAAAAAAAGGACGCTCACATGTATTGCGCATCATTCGCGAATTGATCGAATTTGAACCAAAAAGTCATAAAACCGATATCGCACAAGCATTAAAGTTTTTATCCGGAACTCAAAAAAAGAAAGCTATTGTTTTTATGATTTCCGACTTTATGTCTGAATCTTACGAACATACTTTAAAAATTGCTTCTAAAAAACATGATATTACAGGCGTTCGTGTATATGATATGCGCGAAGAACAAATTCCGAATTTGGGAATGGTAACCATGCTGGATGCCGAAACCGGCAAAATACAATTGGTAGACACCAGTTCTAAAACAGTCCGTCTGAATTACGAGAAACATTATCAGGAAAAATTAAACTATTTTAAAGATACTTTCCGTAAATCCGGCGCGGGAATCGTCAACACAAGAGTTGATGAAAATTACGTTACTAAACTTTTGGGCTATTTCAAATCAAGGTAAATTAATTTTAGATTGCAGATTTTAGATTTTAGATTTTGAAAATCGAGTATTTAAGTATTCTGCCTTTGATAAAAAATAAAAAATCCGCTTAAATCTGTGTCATCTGCGTTCCATTTTTAAGCATTCATTTTAGACTAGAATCTGAAATCAAAAATCAAATGAAATTAAAGTTTTACATATTTTTATTCTTGCTCACTTCAGCTGTTTTTGCACAACAAAAACAAGTTGAAACCAGTATTGATACCACAAAAAACAAGATTGGAGCCGAGTTTAAGCTTACGCTGAAAACTGTTGTTTCATCAACACAGAAAGTTGAATTTCCAAAATTGAAAAATATTGGCGCTTTAGAAGTAATTCAATCCTATCCGATCGATACTGTAAAAAAGGACGGAACGTATGAATTAATTAAAAAGTACGGTTTAACCCAGTTTGATTCTGGCCATTATACCATTCCGTCTATTAAAATTTTAATTGATAAAAAACCTTTTTTAAGCGATTCTGTTAAAGTTGAAGTGGCAAATGTAAAAGTGGACACGCTGCAGCAGAAGATGTACGACATTAAAGATATTATCACCGTTGACGAAGGAATCGGAAATTGGTGGATTTATGTTTTAATTGCATTAATAATTATCGGAATTGGTGCTTTTGTGTATTGGTATGTGAAAAAACGTCAGTTGAAAAAAATTGAAGAAGAAGTTTATAAAACACCAATCGAAAAAGCGACAAGTCTGCTAAATAATCTGGAACAGAAAGAACTGGTTCAAAAAGGAGAAATCAAGGAATATTATAGTGAATTAACCGATATTGCCCGAAATTATATTGAAGAAGCGATTCATATTCCGGCAATGGAAAGTACAACTTCTGAATTAATTGCGGCGATCAGAACTGCTTCTGCCAAAAAGAAAATGACGCTGACCCCGGAAACGGTTGAAAATCTGGAACGCGTTTTACGTCAGGCCGATTTGGTAAAATTTGCCAAATCAAAACCACTGGATTTCGAAATTACAGAGGACAGAAATAAAATTCAGAAAGTAATTTTAACGCTTGACAATGCAATTCCGACTGAAGTTCCGGAAGAAATAGAAGACCAGTTGCTAAATGAAGCACAACGTCAAAAACAAATACAGATCCAGCTACGCAAAAAACGCAATGCCCGTATTGGATATGCTGTCGGGGCCGTAATTCTCTTGTTATTTGTTACCACTACTTTTCTTATTGTTACAAAAGGTTTCAATTATGTAAAAGATAATTTAATCGGTCATCCGTCTAAAGAATTATTAGAAGGAGAATGGGTAAAAAGTGCTTACGGAAATCCGGCCGTTCTTATCGAGACTCCAAAAGTTTTGAAAAGAATGGATGCAGAAAAAGTGCTTCCAAAAGAAACTATGGCACTTATTAAAGAAATGCAGCTTTTTGCTTATGGAAGCATGATTGACAATTTCTACATTGCAGTTTCTACCACAAAATTTAAACAACCAACAGATATTGATTTATCTAAAGCTCTTGAGGGCTCATTAAAAGTAATGGAAGCTCAGGGCGCACAAAATATTATTTTAAAACAGGAAGATTTCCAAACCAACGAAGGAATTCAGGGAGTAAAAGGTTATGGAACAATGAGTATTCTGAATCCGGTAACAAAAACAAGTTCAAAAGCGTATTATGAGTTGCTGCTTTTTAAACAAGAGCAAGGCTTACAGCAAATTGTAATTTTGCATGAAGAAGGCGATACCTATGCAAATGATATTACCACCCGCGTACTCAATTCTGTTGAACTTCAAAGAGCAAACAACTAATGAATAAGATCAATTTTTTAAATCCGGAATTCCTTTGGTTGTTTCTGTTAATTCCAATAGCGATAATTTGGTTTTTCTGGAAGAGAAACCAGCAATCGCCTACTCTGAAAATGAGTACGACAGCAGGTTTTCAGAACAGCGAATCGTTTTGGACGAAATTTAAACCTTTCTTATATGTTTTCAGGATTCTTGGTTTAAGTTCACTAATTATCGCGTTGGCACGTCCAAGAACGGTAGATATCAGCAATCAGACCAAAACAACAAAAGGAATTGATATCGTAATGGCGATTGACGTTTCGGGAAGTATGCTGGCAAAAGACTTAAAGCCAAATCGTATGGAAGCGCTAAAAAGAGTTGCCGCCGATTTCGTTGAAGAAAGACCAAATGACAGAATCGGTTTGGTTTTATACGCTTCCGAGGCCTATACCAAAACTCCCGTAACAAGCGATAAAGCAATTATTCTCGAAGCGATAAAAGGAATCAGATACGACACGGTTCTACAAGACGGTACCGGAATCGGGATGGGTCTGGCAACCGCCGTCAATCGTTTAAAAGACAGTAAAGCCAAAAGCCGAGTGATTATTCTTTTGACTGATGGTGTAAACAATGCCGGATTTATCGAACCGGAAACCGCTGCCGATATTGCAAAACAATATGGCATAAAAGTTTATACAATTGGTTTAGGGACAAATGGTATGGCATCATCTCCATACGCATATGCACCAAACGGAGGATTTCTGTTTAAAATGCAAAAAGTAGAAATTGACGAAAGATTAATGAAAAGCATTGCGCGCAAAACTGATGGAACGTACTTTAGAGCAACCAGCAATGACAGGTTAGCCGAAATATACAATGCAATTAATAAACTGGAAACAACCGAAATTCAGGAATTGAAGTTCTACGATTATGACGAAAAATACAGAGGATTTGTTTTATTTGCAGCCTTTCTATTATTGCTCGAAATTGGTTTAAGAAATACAGTTTACAGAAGCTTCATTTAATTTTAGATCAAAAAAATCTAAAATTAATCCCGAAGTTTCGGGACAGAAATCTAAAATTTAAAATGGAATTAGACGAAAAAAAATATTTATATCTCTTACTGCTTATCCCTATTGTGGTTTGTGTTTTTCTTTTCAATCTGTATTGGCAAAGAAGAAAACAGCGCGAGTTTGGAGATTTGGAAATGGTAAAAAGACTGAGTCCTGAAAAATCGGTTTTTAAACCTGTTCTAAAAATTAGCGTAATACTTTTGGCACTTACCTGTCTTATTATCGGACTTGTAAATCCGAAGATTGGTACAAAAATGGAAACCGTAAAACGTGAAGGTATCGATATTGTTTTTGCTGTCGATGTCTCTAAAAGTATGCTTGCCGAAGATGTTGCACCAAGTCGTCTGGCAAAAAGCAAACAACTGGTTTCTCAGATCATTAATCAGTTGGGAAGTGACCGAATCGGAATTGTGGCTTACGCCGGAAGTGCGTTTCCCGTTTTACCCATCACATCAGATTATGGAGTTGCAAAAATGTATTTGCAGAGTATGAATCCGGATATGGTTTCTTCACAGGGAACTTCACTGGACGAAGCCATCAGATTATCTTCGACCTATTTTGACGAAAAAAGCAAAACCAGTAAATTATTAATACTGATTTCAGATGGAGAAGATCATTCTGAAGGTGCCACTTCTGCCGCAGAAGAAGCCAATAAATTAGGAATGAAAATTATTACGATTGGTGTTGGTACAGAAAGAGGAGCCACTATTCCGTTAAAAGAAAATGGCGTTTTAAGAGGGTATCAGAAAGATCAAAATGGGCAAACTGTAACCACCAAATTAAATCAGGAAGGTTTAAAAACGATTGCAAAAGCGACTAAAGGCGGTTATGTTTATGGCGGAAGCACCAAAGAAGTTTTAGATTACGTAAAAAATGCTTTGAACAATATTCAGAAAACTGAATTTGAGGCAACTCAAATGGCAGAATTTCAATCACAGTTTCAATGGTTCATCGGATTTGCATTTTTACTTTTATTTGCTGATATATTTCTGTTGGAAAGAAAAACAAGCTGGATTAAGGAGTTGAATTTATTTAACGAAAAGAAATAAGGGTTCGAATTTAAATTTCGGATAAAAAACAAAAAAATAGAATGAAAAATTTACTTCTTTATATTTTACTAACGGTTTCTTTTGCGGTTTCTGCGCAGGAGAAAGACAAAGCTTTGCCTGCAGCCAACGAAGAATATAAGCAGAATAAATTTGTTGATGCTGAGGCGAATTACAGAATTTCGGAATCTAAATTTGCTAAACGTGCCGCTGCGCCGTACAATTTAGGAAATACAATTTACAGACAAAATCAGGTTTCTGAAGCCAAGTATGCTTACGCGAAAGCAATAAAAAACGCCAGAACAAGACCAGAAAAACACAAAGCTTTTCATAATCTCGGCAACGTTTTTATGAAAGAGAAAAATTATACGCAGGCAGTTGAAGCATACAAACAAGCCTTGCGAAATGATCCTACAGACGATGAAACGCGTTACAATTATGCGTATGCGAAACAAAAACTAAAAGAAAATCCGCCGAAAAACGACAATAAGGACAAGGATAAGAATAAAGACAAAAACAAAGATAAGGACAAGGACAAAAATAAAGACAAGGATAAAAAAGACGACAAAGGCGATAAGGACAAAGATAAAAAAGACGGTAAAAATGATCCGAAGAAAGACGACAAGTCTGATAATAAAGGGGAACCAAAACCGCAACCGGGAGGCATTTCAAAAGAACGTGTTCAGAATTTATTAGATGCCGTTAATAATGAGGAGAAGAAAATTCAGGACAAAGTAAACGCTCAAAAAGTAAAAGGCAATCCTAAGAAAACAGAAAAAGACTGGTAAAATTTGGTTAATCGTTTAACCGTTAATTTGTTTATTTGATCCAAACAATACGATTAAACAAAATAACGATTAAACGATTAAACATTAAAAAACAACTATTAAACATTAAATGAAAAGATATATAATTCTATTTCTAATCACTTTTCAAGGACTTATGGCTCAGGTTCAATTTGAAGCCAGAGTCAGCAAAAACACGCTTGGAATTAACGAAAGACTTCGTATAGATTTCATTATGAATGTAGACGGAGACAACTTCGAACAACCTGCTTTTGAAGGCTTCAGAATGGTTGCGGGCCCAAGTCAGCAAATAAGTCAATCCTGGATAAACGGAAGAAGTTCTTTTCAAAAGATATATTCTTATATCTTACAACCCGAGAGAAAAGGTTCTATAACTATTAAATCCTCTGCTATAGAATATAACGGACAGGTTTATAAAACATCGCCCATAAAAGTTACCGTTACCAATGCCGTTGCACAGGAGAGAGACCCGGGTGACAGACCACAGGGCGGAAACGGAAACGAACTCCTGCAATTGGTTGCCGAAGTTTCTAAAACAAATCCGTATTTGAATGAACCAATTACAGTGGTTTACAAATTGTATTTTAACTATATCAACGTAACAGGATTTAAAGAACTTGCAAAGCCTAAATACAATGATTTTTGGAATCAGAATATAGATGTAAAGCAGCTTTCAGTAGAACAAGGCTCTTTTCAGGGTCAGCAGGCGTATTATGTCATCTTAAAAAAGACTATTTTATATCCGCAGAAATCAGGAAGATTAACAATTCAGCCTCTGTCGTTGGATATTGGTGTCGAGATGGCAACCAATCGCCGCGACATGTTTGGTCAAATGATTACAACCGAAGGCAACAGAGTGGTTTCCGCAGGATCAAGAACAATCAATGTGCGTCCGCTTCCTGAAAGCAGTAAACCGGAAGGATTTACCGGAGCCGTTGGTAAATTAAATTTTGTTGTAACACCTTCCAAAACGAAACTTAAAAGCGGAGAAAGTCTCGATTTAATTGTGAGCGCACAAGGAACAGGAAACATGAAGTTATTTACACTTCCAAAACCTGTTGTTCCAAATGCATTGGAAATGTATGATCCGGTTCACGATGAAAGCGTCACCACTTCGCTGAGCGGAATGTCCGGAAGAATTTCAGATAAATATACTATTGTACCACAATACAAAGGAAAATATGCGATAAAACCAATGCAGTTTTCTTATTTTGATTTGAGTACTGGTTCGTATAAAACTATAACATCAAAAGAAATTATGATTGATGTTTTAGATGGCCCGACACTGGCAGAAGAAAATCCGTCGACGGCAGCCAAAAGTATGGCAACACAAGATCAGTTTACGCATATTAAAACACGTACAGTTTTAACCGGTATTGCTAAGAATGATTTTTACGGATCGAATTTGTATCTCGGTCTCTTATTCGCACCGTTCATTATTATTCCTCTAATTATTTTAGTTAAGAAACGAAAAGAAGCCATTGACAGCGATGTTACCGGAAACAGAATCAGAATGAACAATAAGCTTGCGAAGAAATATTTATCTCAGGCTAAAAAACATCTGAACAACAAAGAGCCTTTCTATATCGCATTAGAAAAAGCCATGCATAATTTCCTGAAAGCGAAACTGCATATTGAAACCTCGGAAATGAGTAAAGCCAATATTCGTGAATTATTGCTTTCGAGAAATGCCAAAGAAGAAACCGTTCAGAGTTTTATTGAGCTGACAGAAAATTGTGAATTTGCCCGTTATGCACCGGCATCAAGCGCTTCGATTCAGCAGGATTATAACAAAGCCGTTTTGATTATTTCTGAATTAGAAAAACAGATTGTTTAAAATAAAACCCGGCAGTTTAAAACCTGTCGTGTTTAAAGAAAATAAAATGAAAAACATACTATATCTATTTTTATTAATCTCACAGGTTTTCTTTGCGCAGGGCCGCTTTGAAAAAGGAAATGATTTGTACCAAAAGGGACAATATCAGGAAGCGGTGCAGGTTTATGAAAACATTATTAAAGAAGATAAATTACAATCGGCAGAATTGTATTTTAATCTAGGAAACAGCTATTATAAATTAAATAAAGTAGCTCCTTCCATTTACAATTACGAAAAGGCTCTGGTTTTGAAACCGGGCGATTCTGCTACTTTAAACAATTTAAAATTCGCCAAAAAACTAACAATAGACGAAATCAAAGAAGTGCCAAAAGTTGGATTTGCTAAATTGATTCAGAACTTTACTTCTATTTTTGATTATAATATGTGGGCCAAAATTTCAGTTGGAATTGCCTTCGCTTTTTTATTGTTTTTTATTGGATATTATTTTTCAGAAAGTTCAATTGTAAAAAGAATTTATTTCGTCGGAATGTTTATCCTGTTAGTAGCTTTAGCTTTAACGGCTTCTGCAGGAATGTCTGAAAAAAATCATTTCGACAATAATAGGCCTGCAATTGTTTTTTCTGAATTAAGTGAAGTCCGAAGCGAACCACAAAAAAAAGGAAATGCTATCATTCTACTGCACGAAGGTGCAAAAGTATACGTTTTGGAAACTGTGGGAACATGGAAGAAAGTAGAATTAACAGACGGAACACAAGGATGGCTTGATGCTTCAACAATTAAAGAGGTAAAATAAATAAGTATAAAATCAATATATAAAACCCAAATTCCAAAATTAAATACAATAGGAATTTGGGTTTTTTATTTTTAAATAATATTGCAAAATTAGAAATCCGAAGAATTTAAATTTTTATAGCAAATCAATTCACGTACATTATTCGCAATTGGGGTCAAACTTAGTAAATAACCTGCTATAAATATTTGAAACTTTCAGGTTCTTAGGCAGAATTACATATAAAGTCTAATTTCATCACAAAACATATTCGAAGCTTCAAAATATTTATATAAAAATCCTAAACTCCAAAACACAATTGGAGTTTGGGATTTATTTTTTGGATTTTACTATTAATTCACGGCATCAACCAATCTTATAAACTCTGCTTTGTAACCCTCAGGATCATTTGTTAATCCGGATTTTGCCAGGCTTTTTATTTCAGACCCTGAGCTGTTTGCAATATATTTTGATTCGCGCAGTTTTAATCCGAACCAGGAAACAGCAGTCGCAAATTTGAAATCTGAAGAGCTGTTTTCCAGATTTGTTTTCTTATCTGCGATTACATTTACGATTTCAATGCTTTTATCGCCATCCGGTTTTTTATATCTAAACTTTACTGTTGCCAATTCATCACTGTAATTAACGTTGTCTTTTTTAGTTTGAGTATATTTTAAATCTGATGCTACATAGTCACTTTCAACCCCAACCGGGACAATTTCATAAAGCGCCGTAACCGAATGCCCGCTTCCTAATTCGCCGGCATCAATTTTATCATTTTTAAAATCTTCGGCATTTAGTTTGCGATTCTCGTAACCAATCAGTCGATATGCCTGAACATGTTTCGGATTAAATTCAATCTGAATTTTTACATCTTTTGCAATAGCGAACATTGAACCTTTAAATTCTTTTCCAAGAAAACGATTTGCTTCCTGAATATTATCGATGTAAGCATAATTTCCATTTCCTTTATCGGCCAGAATTTCCATTTTGCTGTCTTTGTAATTCCCCATTCCAAAACCTAAAACGGTTAAGAAAACACCAGATTCTCTTTTTTGTTCAATCAGTTTCAGCATATCATCATCTGTTGAAGCGCCAACATTAAAATCACCATCTGTAGCAATCACTACTCTGTTGTTACCTTCTTTTATAAAGTTTTCCTCAGCTAATTTATATGCCAGTTCAATTCCTTCTCCGCCCGCAGTACTTCCGCCCGCATGAAGTGCATCAAAAGCATCCATAATTTCATCTTTTTCATCGCCTGAAGTTGGCTCTAAAACTACTCCGGCAGAACCGGCATACACAACAATCGAAACCTTATCGACTGGGCGAAGTTCTTTTACCAAAATTTTCATTGATTCTTTTAATAGCGGAAGTTTATTCTGCTCATCCATAGAACCCGAAACATCTACTAAAAAAACCAAATTAGTGGCTGGCAAATTTTCCATCGGAATGTTCTTTCCCTGCAAACCTATTTTAAGCAGCCGGCTGTTTTTGTTCCATGGGCAATCGCTGTATTCTGTATTAATGGAAAAAGGATGGCGACCATCTGGCTGTGGATATTGGTACTTAAAAAAGTTGATCATTTCCTCGACACGCACAGCATCTTTTGGAACTTTTTGTCCTTCATTTATAAATCGGCGAATATTAGTATACGATGCATTATCAACATCAATTGAAAAAGTAGAAAGCGGCTCTTTGGAAGGAGATGTAAACGGATTTTCTTCCAATGCTGCGTAGCTTTCTGTGTTAGGATCTGGAATGTAATTTTCGTACGGCATGTCTTCAGCCGGAACAGCAACTGTCATATCCATTGTATCGGCAGCTTCGTCTGGAGCATACGCTTTTTTACAGCTGAAAATAGTAAGTACAAGGAATGCCATCATAAAGAAATTAAGATTTCTCATAAAGTAAATTTTAAAATTAATAAAAGGTTAATGGTTTCAAATAAGGACTAGCATTCCGGATGTACTAGAGGTAATTATTTGCAGTTTCGAAACATTCAAAATCGTGCCAAAAAATTACAAACGTTTTTCTTACAAGAAACAAAAATGGAGAAACCTATAATTTATAAGGCATTAAGCAAAAAAATATTATTATAAAAGTTTCTTTAAGCTACGAATTCACGAATTATTTTAAAATTTATAAAATTAATTTGTGAATTCGTGGCTAAAAAAAATCTCAACGAAAATCGTAAATCTTCTCCGGAGTCACACAGAAATCCAATTTAATATCAGATTCGAAAACATCATCAATCTGATTTTCGGCTTCAAAAAAAGAAAGACCGATTTTTAAAGTCTCCGGTTTACAGGCAGCCAGAAATTTATCATAAAATCCTTTTCCGTAACCAATTCGGTTACCGTTAACATCAAAAGCCAGAAGCGGTACAAAAACCACTTCGATTTTAGAAGCAGGAGCTTCAATTCCATCAACAGGTTCCGGAATATTATATTCGTTTTTTCTGATTTTAGTATTATCGGTCAATAGAAAATGAGTCATTTCCCGGGTTTCAAAATCACTTTTGGAGATCAGTATTTCTTTATCTTTTCCTGAAAGTAAATGAAGAATATATTCTGTGTTTATTTCTTTTTGTTCTTCTATCGGAAGAAAAACATGATAGTAAATTTTATCCCAAATGGGCATTTGGATAAGATGATTTGCAATTGCGAGACTTTTTTCTTCTATATCATCAGAAGAAAGTGCTTTGCGAAGGTTTTTATATTCAATTCTAAGTTCTTTTTTACTGTTCGGCATTTTCGGGATTGTTTTTGGATAAATGATAAATAGCATCGCCTTCATAAACAATTGGCGAATGATTGGCATTAATTACATAACCATCATGCGGCGCTTTAACTTTTTGTTCAAATTTCCCAAACGGATCTGTAATAATCGCCAGAATAGTTCCTTTGGTTACAAATCTTCCTACCAAATTAAAATCATGCAGTAAACCGGAACATTTAGCACGCAGCCAAACCGAATTTTTAATATAAATCGAAGGCTCTATCGCGGGCTCAACAATTTGTTTAGCATCCAGCATTTGTAAATAATGCAGCAGACGTTTTGTTCCCAACACCCCTTCGTTGGCAATTTCATTGTTAATATCCAATGATTTTCCGCCTTCAAAAAGGAGCATTTTTACATTGGCTTTTTCAGATGTATTTCTAAAAGAACCGGTTATATTTTTAGAATATAAAGTAAATGGTGCATTAAAAACATCGGCCAAAATTTTTAAATCAGGGTTATTCTCCGTGATTCTTATTTGCGGCGCATTAAAACGGCTTGCTCCGCCCGCATGAAAATCGACTGCGTAATCTAAAATCGGCAGAATTTCTTCGACAATATGATAGGCAAATCTACTGGCAAGAGAACCTTTTTTACTTCCCGGGAAAACGCGGTTTAGGTCACGTCCGTCTGGAAATTCCCGCGATTTATTTACAAAACCGTACATGTTGATAACCGGAATGCAAATAATAGTTCCGCGTAAGGGTCTGTTTAATTTTTTACTGATAATCTGACGAACAATTTCAACTCCGTTTATTTCGTCGCCGTGAATTCCGGCAGAAAATAAAACTGTCGGACCTTCCTGTTTAGATCGACGTACAATTACAGGAATATTCAGTTTTGTTGTAGTATGCAGCCTGGCAATTTCGACATTTATAGTTTTGTGTTCTCCCGGCAGAATTGATTCGCCAAAAATAACCAATGGAGTATTATTTTTCATCTGGAATTATAAAAGCTAAATATAGAAATTATTCTTTTGATTTCGTAAATTTGAAACTAATTCAATGTTAAGCTTAAATGCAAAAATCGGAATGATATTTGAAAAAGCTTACAGACAATACTCCACAAACAAAACAGAATGCAAAAATCGGCCTTAGATCTTCAGATTTTAACCTTGCCCGACAATCCCGGCGTCTATCAATATTATGATAAAGACGGAAAAATCCTGTATGTCGGCAAAGCCAAAAATTTAAAAAAAAGGGTTTCCTCCTATTTCAATAAAGTTCACGATACCAGAAGAACAAATGTTCTGGTGCGAAAAATTGTAACCATAAAACATATCGTTGTTCCCACAGAAACCGATGCGCTTTTACTGGAAAACAATTTAATTAAAACGTTACAGCCACGTTACAATGTTTTGCTTCGCGACGACAAAACCTATCCCTGGATCTGTATTAAAAAAGAACCTTTTTCGAGAATATTTTTAACCCGCAGAATGATTAAGGACGGATCCGAATATTTTGGGCCGTATACCAATTTCAAAATGGTTTATACTATTTTGGATTTAATAAAAGAATTGTATCCGCTTCGTACCTGTACGTATGATCTTAGCGAATCTAATATTAATTCCGGTAAATATAAAGTTTGTCTGGAATACCATATCGGGAACTGCAAAGGTCCGTGTGAAGGAATGGAACCTTTGGAAGAATATCAAAGACAAGTAAACGCGATTCGTGAAATCCTGAAAGGAAATTTTAAAGAAAGTTTAAAAGATTTTAAGAAACTGATGAATACTTATGCGCAGAATCTTCAGTTTGAAGAAGCGCAGAAAATCAAAGAAAAGATTGATATTCTCGAGAATTACCAATCCAAATCTACCATCATCAATCCTAAAATTACCAATATTGATGTTTTTTCGATTGTTTCAGATGAAAGTGCGGCTTATGTCAATTTTCTTCAAATTTCCCATGGTTCCATAATTCGTTCCCATACTTTAGAAATCAAGAAAAAACTGGATGAAAGCGATGAAGAATTACTAGAACTCGCAATTGTCGAACTTCGCGAGCGCTTTAATTTGTTATCAAGGGAAATTATTGTTCCGTTTGAAATGGAGTTGGGCGAAAACATCAAAGTAACTGTTCCACAGCTTGGAGATAAAAAACAGATTCTGGATTTATCCATCAGAAATGCCAAATTTTATAGAATAGAACAATTAAAACAATTGCAGATTGTAGATCCCGATCGCCACGTCAACAGAATTATGGCACAGATGCAGAAAGATTTACGACTACCGGTTGAACCGCGACATATAGAATGTTTCGATAACTCCAATATTCAGGGAACAAATCCCGTGGCGGCCTGCGTGGTTTTTAAGGATGGAAAACCAAGTAAAAAAGATTATCGTCATTTTAATGTGAAAACCGTTGAAGGTCCTGACGATTTTGCTTCCATGACAGAAATTGTAGGCAGACGTTACAAAAGATTATTAGAAGAAAACGAGCCGCTTCCTCAATTAATTATTATTGACGGAGGAAAAGGACAGCTTTCTGCAGCTTTAAAAAGTATAGATGAATTGGGGCTTCGAGGAAAAATAACAATCATTGGAATTGCAAAACGTCTGGAGGAATTATTTTATCCCGGCGATTCTATTCCGTTATATTTAGACAAAAGATCAGAAACCTTAAAAGTAATTCAGCAGTTAAGAAACGAAGCGCACCGATTCGGAATCACTTTTCATCGCGACAAACGAAGCAAAGCGGCGCTTAATTCTTCTGTAGAAAGTATTCCTGGAATTGGCGAAAAAACAATGCTTACGTTAATACAACATTTTAAAAGTGTTAAAAGATTAAAGTTGGCAACTGAAAAAGATATTTCTGCCGTTGTAGGTGTATCCAAAGCCAAAAAAATTGTCGACTTTTACAAAACCAATTAATTATTTTATGCGCCAATTCCAGCTGTCCATTTCAAATACTCGGTCAAAAGGATTTTTTTCTACATCCAAAAAAGGAGCTTCTTTGGTCGCTCTTTTCCGGAAAGAAAAAATATCCTTTTGTCTCTCGCAGTTTTCCATTTCCATCTGGGGCGTAACAACACTCGTTTTTATAATGACGTTTTTATTTTCGCAGAACGCCATTTCGCAGGAAACTAAAAAAGACAGCGTCAAAAGACCTAAAATCGGTTTGGTCTTAAGTGGCGGCGGTGCCAAAGGTTTTGCCCATATCGGTGTACTGAAGGTTTTGGAAGAAGCCGGAATCAAAATTGATTACATCGGCGGGACCAGTATGGGATCTGTAATCGGCGGACTCTATGCTTCTGGTTACAATGCTTCGCAAATTGATTCGATTTTCAAAAAAACAAATTTTGACGAACTTATAAACGATTACATTCCGCGTTCATCAAAGAACTTCTATGGCAAAAAAAATGACGAATTGTATGCAATTGTTTTGCCTTTTAGCAATTTCAGAGTCGGTATTCCCGAAGCGCTTTCTAAGGGAATGTACAATTATAATTTGTTAAGCAGTCTAACAAGAAACGTTCGTCATATTCGCGATTTCAATAAACTTCCCACCCCTTTTTTATGTATCGGGACCAATATCGAAACCGGTCAGGAGGTTTTATTAAATAAAGGAAATCTCGTTCAGGCCATGATGGCCAGCGCGGCATTTCCTTCCTTGTTTACTCCCGTAGAAATCGATGGCAATTTACTGGTAGACGGTGGTGTTGTAAACAATTATCCAATTCAGGAAGTACGTAATCTTGGCGCTGATATTATTATCGGAGTGGACGTTCAGGATGATTTAATGAAAAGAAAAAACCTGAAAAATGCTACGCGGATTTTGGTGCAGATCACCAATCTGCAATCCATCGACAAGATGAAAAACAAGGTAAAAGACACCGATGTTTACATTAAACCGGACATCCGTGATTTTGGGGTTATTTCATTTGACAGAGGAGAAGAAATTATCCGAAAAGGCGAAGAAGCAGCTTTTGCTGTTTACGAAAAAATTAAAACTTTGATTCCGCAAACAGAATTTTACAAAAAGCCTAAACTAAAAATTGCTACAGATACTATTCAGATCCAAAAAATTAATACGGAACAATTAGATAATTATACGAAAGAATACATCCGAGGTAAACTTCGTTTTAAACCTGGAAGTACCATTACGTACGACAATTTAAAAGCCGGTATCAACAACTTAAATGCAACGCAAAATTTTAGTACTATTTCCTATTGCCTACAGCCCGACGGCGATAAAGATGATCTTGATCTGGTTTTAAAGGAAAATCCAACGCAGACTTATTTAAAACTGGGACTTCATTACGACGGACTTTATAAAAGTGGAATTTTACTGAATCTTACCCATAAAAAGACCTTTTTAAAAAATGATGTTACTTCTTTAGATATTATTTTAGGTGATAATTTCAGGTATGATCTTAATTATTATGTAGAAAATGGGTTTAATATCAGCTTTGGTTTCCGTTCCCGATTGAATCAATTTAATCGAAATGTGACTACAAGCCTAAGTAATCTCGTGTCAGAAAATCCAAATGTGAGTCTTATCAATGTTGATTTTATGGACATAAATAATCAGGCTTATTTCCAGACTATTTTTGTACAGAAATTTTTAATGGGAGGTGGTTTGGAATATAAATATTTAAAAATTAATTCACCAACATTATCCAACGAAGAAAACATCATCGATAAAAGCAATTATTTTAGTGCTTTTGCTTATTTGAAATACGATTCCTTAGACGACAAATATTATCCGGGTTCCGGTCTGTATTTTTCTACAGATCTCCAAACTTATCTGACTTCTTCTGATTACACTAATGACTTTAAACCTTTTTCGATTGCAAAAGCTGAATTATCATTTGTAAACACTTTATTTAAAAGGGCTACTTTTAAAATTGATGCCGATGCAGGGTTTACTTTTGGAAATAGCAGCGTGCCATTTTTTGACTTTATTCTCGGAGGTTACGGCTACAGCAAAATAAACAATTTTAATTATTTTTATGGATATGACTTCCTGAGCATTGCGGGAAACAGCTATATCAAAACCGGAATTACACTTGATTATGAAATTCTGCGAAAAAACCATATTAACTTTTCTGCCAACTTTGCCAATTTAGGAGACAATATATTTTCTACTGTCGATTGGGTTTCTATGCCAAAATACACCGGTTATGCCGTTGGGTACGGTTTGGAAACTATTATTGGACCAATAGAAATTAAGCAATCCTGGTCGCCAGAAATGTCTAAGAGTTTTACGTGGTTCAGTATAGGTTTCCTGTTTTAGAAAAACTGCTTTCATAGAATTTTGGCATTAATAAAAAATATTTAAGAATAAATTAATGCTAAAAAAATGTGATTTATAATTTTAATTAATAAAAATTACGATATTTGTTGTAATGAAAACAAAATGGACAGGTTTATTGGAGTATCTTCAATTTCTTATTAAGAGAAATCCGGAGTAATACTATCGAATTGAATAATTAGCCAACTTAGAAAATGAGCTGATTATCTGTTCACAATTTACATTTTCTAATTATCTAATTTATAAATTATCTAATTGAAAAGCCATGCCATTATATCACAAACTCGGAAATTTTCCGCAAAAGCGACACACTCAATTTGAAAAACCAAACGGTGGTTTTTATTATGAACAGTTATTTGGAACCGAAGGTTTTCATGGACATTCGTCACTTTCCTATCATATTCACAGACCAACTCAGGTTAAAGAAATTTTAAATTCGTATTCAGTTGAACCAAAAATTGCAATCGGAAAAAACATAAAATCATTATTATTTAAAGGTTTCGAACTAAAACCGGAAAATGACTTTTTGGACAGTCGAAAAGCGATGTTGGTCAATAAAGACTGCATTATAGGACTTGCAGCTCCAAAAGAATCACTTCGAAAGTATTTCTACAAAAATGCCGACGCAGACGAAATGCTTTTTATTCACAGAGGAAAAGGAAAACTTCGAACGATGCTCGGAAATATTCCTTTTGAATATGGCGACTATCTGATAATCCCGAGAGGAATTATTTATCAAATAGAATTTGAAACCGAAGACAATCGACTTTTTTATGTAGAATCCTATTCTCCTTTTTACACGCCAAAACGTTATAAAAACCAATCGGGTCAGCATTTAGAGCATTCGCCATTTTGCGAGCGCGATTTTATTTTGCCAAACGAATTGGAAACGCACGACGAAAAAGGTGATTTTTTAATAAAAATCAAAAAAGAAGGAATGATTCACGAAGTTGTTTACGCCACACATCCTTTTGATGTTGTGGGGTGGGACGGCTACAATTTTCCATACGGATTTTCAATTCATAACTTCGAACCCATAACCGGGCGTGTACACCAGCCGCCGCCGGTACATCAAACTTTTGAAACGGCAACTTTTGTCGTTTGCTCGTTCTGCCCGAGACTTTACGATTATCATCCAAAAGCAATTCCGGCGCCATACAATCACAGCAATATAGATTCTGACGAAGTTCTCTATTATGTTGACGGAGATTTTATGAGCCGTAATAATATTGAGCAGGGTCACATTACTTTACACCCCAAAGGAATTCCGCACGGTCCCGCACCTGGCGCAATGGAACGCAGTATTGGACATAAAGAAACTCAGGAATTGGCCGTTATGGTTGATACTTTCAGGCCATTAATGGTTACGGAAGAAGCTATGGGATTAGATGATGGTCAGTATTACAAATCCTGGACGGAGTAAAACATATTTAACCGCAAAGCACGCAAGGAAAAATACGCAAAGAACACAAGGCTTTGCGAACCTTGCGAAAACTTAGCGTCTTTGCGGTAAAAAACACAATCAAAAAACACTTTCGGTTTATAAAACAACCGATTTTAAAAAATAAATATTATGTCAAAAGAAGTAAAATCAGTAGAATACGGATTAGAGAAAATATTTGAAGGAGCGCAGGATTTCCTTCCTTTATTAGGAACAGATTATGTAGAGTTTTATGTCGGCAATGCCAAACAGGCAGCACATTATTACAAATCTGCTTTTGGTTACCAGTCTTTGGCTTATGCCGGACTGGAAACCGGAGTTCGTGACAGAGCTTCTTATGTTTTAAAACAAGATAAAATCAGAATTGTTTTGACAACGCCTTTAAATGCAGATTCTCCTATAAACGATCACTTAAAAAAACATGGTGACGGCGTAAAAGTGGCGGCACTTTGGGTAGAAGATGCAAGAAGCGCCTATGAAGAAACGATCAAACGCGGCGCGCGTTCTTTTATGGAGCCAACGGTTGAAAGCGATGAATTTGGAGAAGTAGTCCGATCCGGAATTTACACCTACGGGGAAACCGTTCATATTTTTGTAGAAAGAAAAAACTATACTGGCGTTTTTCTTCCAGGTTACAAAGAGTGGAAATCTGATTTTAATCCCGAACCAACCGGTCTGAAATATATAGATCATATGGTTGGAAATGTAGGTTGGAATGAAATGAATACCTGGGTAAAATTCTACGAAGAAGTAATGGGATTTGTGAATTTCCTTTCTTTTGATGACAAGCAAATCAATACAGAATATTCTGCTTTGATGAGTAAGGTAATGTCTAATGGAAACGGAAGAATTAAATTCCCGATCAATGAACCCGCAGAAGGAAAGAAAAAATCTCAGATTGAAGAATATCTGGATTTTTATGGCGGACCCGGAATTCAGCATATTGCCATTGCAACAGATGATATTGTTAAAACAGTTTCTGCTTTAAAATCACGCGGTGTTGAATTTTTATCTGCTCCCCCACATGCATATTACGAAGCAATTCCGGAAAGATTAGGCGTTCACATGGATATGATGAAAGAAGATTTAAACGAAATTGAGAAGCTGGCCATAATGGTTGACGCCGACGAAGACGGATATCTTTTACAAATTTTTACCAAGCCCGTTCAGGATCGTCCGACACTTTTCTTCGAAATTATCCAAAGAATGGGTGCAAAAGGATTTGGTGCAGGTAACTTTAAAGCACTTTTTGAATCGATCGAAAGAGAGCAGGAATTGCGAGGAACACTGTAAAACGTTAATTTTCACACATAAAACCATATAATTCTCCAAAAAATGATGCTTTTTTTGCAAATGTTATGTTAAACTTGACTTTTGCTATTTGTTTTTTGAACTTTCTATCTATCTTTGCACTCGCAAATCAGGAAGGGGTGGTTTCCTTCCGAATTGATATAAATTTCATAATTTATAGTTTTTTGGTTAGTTAATAGCATAAAAACTCAGTCATCTTTGACTGAGTTTTTTTGTTTTAGTAGATTTGGAATAGAATTTGCATTTATTTATCTTTATAATAAAATGTAAATATTGTACTATGAAAAAGTATTTCCTCATCATATTAGCACTCACAACTCTGTCTTTCGATACTCTTAAACAAGATGCTTTCGATACCGGAGAATTCTTCAAATTCAGAATACACTACGGAATTGTAAACGCAGGTTACGCAACGCTCGAAGTCAAAGATGCAACCATCAATAATAAAAAAGTATATCATTCTATAGGAAAGGGTTATACCACGGGAATGTCAAAATTTTTCTTCAAAGTAGATGATTTGTACGAAAGCTATTTTGACAAAGAAACAGGAAAACCGTATCGCTATGTCAGAAAAATTGATGAAGGCGGTTATACCAAAAATCAGGAAGGTTTTTTTAACCAGAACGACAACAGAGTTTTGGTAAAAGACTACAAACGAAAATCTGAAAAAACTATTATTGTAACTGAAAATGTACAAGATATTGTTTCTGCTTTTTATTATCTAAGAAATCACCCCAATATAGACAAACTTAAATCGGGCGACGCGATCACAATTGATATGTTTTTTGACGAAGAAATCACAAAATTTAAGTTAAAATATATAGGTCGTCAAGATATTACGACTAAATTTGGAACGATTTCTACAATGGTCTTTAAGCCATCTGTTCAAACCGGAAGAGTATTTAAAGAAAAGGAAAGCTTAACACTCTGGATTACAGATGATGTAAATAAAGTTCCTATTCGAATTAAAGCAGATTTGGCAGTAGGATCTCTTAAGGCCGATCTCGACGAATATAAAGGACTTCAAGGTCCACTTAAAGCAAAAAAATAATGAACCCTACAGATAATTCTGAAGCAATCTTAAAAGAAATTGATCTTAAATTTCAAGCCATAAATCAAAAAACTGATGTTCAGTTAGAAGGATTACTTTGGGCCAAACCAATTACTTACTGGGATTATATTCAGACGGATGCGCTTTTAAATTTACAAATTCAGCGCACCACACTTCCTGACGAAATGGTCTTTATTATGTACCATCAGGTTAACGAATTAATCTTTAAGATGATTTTGTGGGAAATTGATCAAATTGCAGAAACAGAAAATATCCAGGTCGGTTTTTTCAGCGAAAGATTATCCAGAATTACAAGGTATTTTGACATGCTTACCAATTCGTTCAGCATTATGGAAAACGGAATGGAAGTGGATCAATATATGAAATTCAGAAATACATTAACTCCGGCAAGCGGATTTCAGAGTGCGCAATATCGAATGATCGAATTTGCCTCGACAGATGTAATCAATCTGACTGACACCCGTTATAAAGATAAATTTGATGAAAATACAGATTTAGAAACTTCGTTTGAACACTTATATTGGCAGGCAGCCGGAAAAGATTATCGCACAGGAGAAAAATCGTATCTGCTTAATGAGTTCGAAAAAAAATACAAAGATCAGTTTTTAAGACAGATGTCATTGTTTAAAACTAAAAACATCTGGAGGAAATTCATCCAATTACCAATTGAAGATCAACAAAATAGAGAGTTGATCGAGGCTATGCGCCATTACGACAAAACGGTAAATATTACCTGGGTAATGCAGCATTTAAACACGGCACGCAAGTATATTCTGGAAAGCGGAAAAGGAAATGGCGAAGCAACCGGAGGAAGCGACTGGCAAAAATATATGCATCCAAAGTACCAAAGACGCATCTTTTTTCCTAAATTGTGGACCGAAGAAGAATTGTTCAATTGGGGAAACGAAACTGACATTTAATTCCCACAAAAAATCCAACAAGTTTGAAAAAAGCAGTCGTAATTTTAATTGTCTTGTTTTCGATATTTTCTTGTAATAAAAAAACAGACGAAAAAGTAGAAACAAAAATTACCAAACCAAAAACCAAAAAAATAGAATTCGGTTTTAATTACGCAGATTTCAATGTTGTAAACGATACAATTTCCAAGGGAGATTCTTTCGGCTCGATTATGCAGAGTCAAAATATCGGAGACAAAAAAGTGCACGATATAGTAGAACAGGTCAAGGATTCTTTTAATGTAAGATCTATTCGCTACAATAAACCTTATACTTTACTTCGCTCCAAAAACAAAACCAACAATTTAGAAGTTTTTATTTATCAGCCTGATGCGCTTACTTATTATATTATTGACTTAAGAGACAGTATAGCAAAAGCTTACAAAAAAATAAAACCGGTTAAGCTTAAGCGAAAAATAATTGGTGGTGTTTTAAAAAGTTCATTATCTGAAACCTTAGGAAATGAAAGTGTTGAAACCGCTCTTGCAAGCAGAATTACCAAAGTTTTTTCCTGGTCTATTGACTTCTTCAAACTTAAAAAAGGCGATCGTTACGGTCTAATTTTTACCGAAAGATTTATCAACGGAAAAACGTACGACGGCGTTGAAGAACTTGAAGCTGCTTTCTTTGAATATAAAGGTAAGATCATTTATGCTTTTCCTTTTGAAAGAGACACAACTTCCGGAAAAGTAGAATATTATGATGACGAAGGAAAAACACTAAAAAACTTTTTCTTAAAAACGCCGATTAAATTCAGCCGAATCACTTCGCGGTTTACAATGAACAGATTTCATCCTGTACAACATACCTGGAAAGCACATAAAGGAACGGATTATGCCGCACCAACAGGAACTCCTATTTCCACAACCGCTTCAGGAGTTGTTGAGGCAACTGGTTATACTGCCGGAAACGGGAATTTCGTAAAAGTAAAACATAACGGAACCTACTCCACACAATATCTACACATGTCTAAGATTCTGGTTCGTCGCGGTCAACGCGTAACGCAGGGACAAACGATTGGCTTAGTCGGAAGCACAGGTTTGGCTTCGGGCCCTCATGTATGTTACCGATTCTGGAAAAACGGTGTACAGGTTGATGCACTTCGATTGAATCTTCCAACCGGAGAATCTTTAACCGGAAGTGACAGAACGCGTTTTATGAATCAGATTGAACCTTTGAAAAGAGAATTGGACAGTATTGGTAATTTGTAAGAATAAATCCTTATTTTTACGAAAGTCACACAACGGAAAATAATAGCACAGTTTTTACTTTTCCAAACTTCTCAACTCTGGGTTCAGGCAAATTTAAATATCGCTTAAATAATGAAAAGTACTCGCCTTAAATCAATGTACAATGAAACTTTTTCAGGTTTAAAATTATTTTACCGCGATACCAATGTAGCCGAAAATTTAATTTCAAATTATAGAACCGGCCAGATTATTCAGGAAAAAGGATTTACAGATATGTCTTCAATTGGCGGCGGACTTTCGGGTAATTTACGATATTTAATTGCCAGCGCACATGCCAAAGATATTTCAAAATTTAATCCTGACTCTGGAAAAACTGGTCACTTTCTATTAGATTCCATTTCCTATTTTAAGGTTTTGGATGTTCAGAAAATTGGCAATAAAACTCAAATTTTTCTTTTAAATATTCCTGATAATGCCATATCACTTTTCAAAAATTCCACTTCAAACCTGGAAGAAGAAATTATAGAAAAAGCCAGAAAAAAATTCAAAGATAAAGTCGACGCTGACTTAATTCCAGAATTACAAACAGAAAGCTGGAAAGAAAGAACCAAGTTTCCACTGGGAATGAGTGACAATGGGGAATTGTTTTTTGATGATTCTAAAATTAAAATTGAAGAATTGAAAAGAATAGAAATCGATACCGAAAATAAAATTATTCATATCAATAAAAAGCCCTGGTGGAAGATTTGGTAATCTGATTTCCCAGATTCTAAACATTTCCAAACGGACTTTAAAGAGGTCAAATATTTATAGACATAAATTATTGTGATAATATCCGACCCCAACGGGGTTGTATTCTATTCGATACCATGATATTCTATACATATATAGTCCCTTCACGATTGCTTTGCTCATAAAACGTTTTCGTAACTAATTGTTATATAATCGTAAACGTTTAAGGTATTAAAACTTATTTCAGTATTTTTGTGTTTCGATATAAAACAAACTCAATTATATACAAAATGGCTTTAAACACAACCAACCCAACCGGGACTGAAGCGTGGAAAAATCTGCAAAACCATTACAACGCAATTCACGAAACCACAATACAAGAATTGTTTCAACAGGATAATGACCGCGCAGCAAAATTTAACCTGCAATGGAATGATTTCTTAGTAGATTATTCTAAGAACAACATCAGTCAGGAAACTATTTCTCTTTTATTAGAATTGGCAAATTCAATTGGATTAAAAGATTCAATTGCTCAATATTTTGGAGGCGCATTAATTAATCAGACTGAAAATCGTGCCGTTTTACATACGGCTTTGAGAGCTCCGGAATCTGCAGTTATTAAAGTCGACGGAGAAAATGTAATTCCGGAGGTTTACACCGTAAAAAACAAAATCAAAAATTTTACTGAGGAAATAATTTCAGGAAAAAGAAAAGGTTTTACAGGCAAAGCTTTTACAGATATAGTTAATATCGGAATTGGTGGTTCAGATCTTGGTCCGGTTATGGCTGTTGAAGCTTTACAATTTTACAAAAATCATTTGAATACACATTTCGTTTCGAATGTTGACGGCGATCACGTAAATGAAGTTATCAAAAAACTAAATCCTGAAACTACTCTTTTTGTAATCGTTTCTAAAACTTTTACCACTCAGGAAACACTTTCAAATTCTGAAACTATTAAAGAGTGGTTTTTGTCCCCAGAATTCGGGACGGCTTCACAGGATGATATTGCAAAGCATTTCGTAGCGGTTTCAACCAACATTCAAAAAGTAACCGAATTCGGAATTAATCCGGACAATATTTTTCCAATGTGGGACTGGGTTGGAGGTCGATTTTCTCTTTGGAGTGCCGTTGGTTTAAGTATTGCTCTGGCAGTTGGTTTTGATAATTATAATGATTTATTGAAAGGTGCCAACGAAATGGACGAACATTTCAAATCGGCTGAATTTGACGAAAATATTCCGGTAATATTGGCTCTTTTAAGTGTTTGGTATAATAATTTTTATGGTGCCGAAAGCGAAGCTTTAATTCCTTACACACAATATTTACATAAACTTGCACCTTATTTGCAGCAGGCTTTTATGGAAAGTAACGGAAAAAGCGTAGGCCGTGACGGAAAACCGGTTAACTACCAAACGGGAACTATCATTTGGGGAGAACCCGGAACGAATTCGCAACATGCATTCTTCCAACTGATTCATCAGGGTACAAAATTGATTCCAACCGATTTCGTAGGATTTATTAAGCCTCTTTATGGAAATGAAGATCATCACGATAAATTAATGTCAAACTTTTTTGCCCAGACAGAAGCTCTAATGAATGGAAAAACGGCAGATCAGGTTCAGGCAGAATTTGACAAGCAAGGACTTTCTGAAGAAAAAGCCTCTTATTTGAAACCTTTTAAAGTTTTTACAGGTAACAAACCGACAAATACCATCCTGATTCAAAAACTGACTCCAAAAAGTTTAGGATCTTTAATCGCATTATACGAACATAAAATTTTTGTTCAGGGTGTTATTTGGAACATTTTTAGCTTTGATCAATGGGGAGTTGAATTAGGAAAACAACTGGCAAATTCAATTTTGGATGAAATCAATTCTAAGACCGTTAAAAATCACGACAGTTCGACTTCATTTTTATTAAATCATTTTTTAAAGAATAAATAAGCACTGTTTTTTTATATTTTTATAACATTTCGAAACGCCTTAATTCTAATCAATTAAGGCGTTTTTTTACATAAAATACCGACAAAAAGCATTAAAAATGCGTTAATTTACACGTTTAAGATTACAGTCTTATTCACTTTATTATGATTTTAACAAAATATACTTGCACATATTCAAGTAAATGATGTTTTTTTTAATAAAAAAAGCAAAATTCATTTTAATGCGCAACAGAAACCACAAAACTTGTTTTTCTTAACATTTCGATAACACTATCTGAGTTATTTGTTATAATTTTGCCAAAAACAAATAACAAAACAGATGAAAAAATTGTCAAAGTTTCTCTTAATGCTTTTAGCATTTATTTATGCGGGAGATATTTATGCGCAAGGTAACACAACTTCTTCTATCAATGGGGTTGTTAATGATTCGCAGAATAAGTCTCTTCCGGGAGCAACTATTCTTGCAGTTCACGAAGCTTCGGGAAGCCGTTACTCCACAACAACCGATTTTGATGGTCACTTTAGAATCTCAAACATGCGTGTTGGGGGTCCTTACAAAATTGAAGTGACTTTTATAGGTTATACAACTTATACAGAATCAGGAGTTTATTTGCAACTTGGAGATTCAAAAAATTTAAAGATCAATTTAAAGGATGAAACTAATCAACTTAGTGAAGTTGTTGTAGTTGGTAAAAAAGACCCTACTTTTAATTCAAAAAAGACTGGATCTCAGACCATTATCGATCACGATAAAATTAACGAATTACCTTCTTTATCAAGAAATATTGCCGACTTCGCAAGACTTACACCACAAGCTCAGTTACGAAGCGATGATGTAATTTCAATCGGTGGACAAAACAACAGATTCAATGCAATTTACATTGACGGTGCTGTTAACAACGACGTATTCGGATTAGCTGCAAACGGTACAAATGGTGGACAAACAGGAGTTTCTCCAATTTCATTGGATGCAATTGAGCAATTCCAGGTAAGTGTTTCTCCTTACGATGTTAAATTATCCGGTTTCGCGGGAGGTGCTATTAGTGCAATTACCCGTTCTGGAACAAATAACTTTGATGGTTCTGCTTATTTCTTATACAGAGATCAGTCTTTAGCTGGAAAAACTCCACAAAGATCAAGCAGTACTGCCGAAAGAAAAAAATTAGCTGATTTTACAGCTCAAACTTATGGTGTTAGAGCAGGTGGAGCAATTATCAAGGATAAGTTATTCTACTTCATCAACTACGAAAGACAAGACAACCAGACGCCAGCTCCTTTTGACATCAACAACTATACTGGTAACATTGGTGTAAATGGAACAACTCCTTACAGCGGAGCTCTTGCTCAACAAAGAATTGATGCTTTGACAAACTATTTAGGAACAGCTTACAACTACAATCCGGGTGGTTTCACCAACAATACAAGTAGTTTAGTATCTGACAAATTAATTGCTAAAGTTGACTGGAACCTTAACGACAATCACAAGATTTCTGTTAAAAACAGTTACGTTAAAGCAACAAACTTTTCTCCATACCGTTCTTCTGCAACAGCAATTAATTTTACTAATGGAGCTCAAGAATTCACATCTACGACAAATTCTTCTTCTTTGGAATGGAATGCTAGAATCAGCAACAAATTCTCAAATAATTTAGTAGTTGGTTATACTTCTGTTAATGATGACAGAGATCCATCAGGAAGCCCCTTCCCAACTGTAGAGATTAGAGATGGTTCAGGAACAATCTACTTTGGAGCTGAAACTAACTCAACTGCAAACTTATTAAACCAAAGAATTCTTACAGTTACAGATAATTTTGAGATTAACACTGGTAGACACAATATTCTTATTGGTACTCACAACGAGTTTTCATACGCTAAAAACGTATTTATTTCAAGAAACTTTGGTTACTACCAATACAACAACTTGAATGATTTCATGAATAACGCTAAACCAATCAGATTCCGTTTAGGATATTCATTATTTGGTGGTTCAGGAGACGATTCTCAAGGAGCTGCAGAATTCAACATGAACCAATACGGTTTATATGTTCAGGATAACATCAGAGTTACTGACAACTTTAGAGTTTCTGTAGGTGTTCGTGCTGATATGCCAGTTTGGGAAGATGGTAACGTAAATACAGATTTCAACACAAGAACTGTAGGCTTATTAGAAGCTGCAGGGAAAGATTTAAAAGGAGCCAGAGTTGGACAAGCTATCGAAAATACTGTTCACTTCTCTCCAAGAGTTGGTTTCAATTATGACGTAAACGGAGATAAAGAAACTCAAGTACGTGGAGGTGTTGGTGTATTTACATCAAGAGTTCCATTAGTATGGCCAGGTGGAGCTTACAATAACAATGGTATTTCTCAAAGTGCTATTGATATCAGAACTACTGCCGCTGCTCCATTCTTCAACCCAAATACTTCTGTAGACAGCCAACTTTACAGCAATGGTGTTGCTTTAGGGCCAATTCCAGGAAGTGGACAAACCGGTGGTAACATTGATTTATTTGCTAAAGATTTCAAATTACCGCAAGTTTTAAAAGCAAGTTTAGGATTTGATCGTAAATTGCCAGGTGGATTAGTATTAACTGCTGAAGCGATCTACAATGACAACTTAAATGCAATACAATACCAAAACTTAAACGTGGCAGCTCCTACAGCCTTTACTACTGGTGCTGATGTGAGACCAAGATACAATGGTGTATTGGTTGACTCTAAATACCAAGGTATTTACTTAGCTTCAAACAAAAAAGCTGGTAGCGCTTGGAATACAAACTTAACATTGACTAAATATTTTACTTCGGATTTTATTGATGCAAATATTTCTGCAACTTACTCTTACGGGGAATCTAATGTTTGGATGGATGCTACAAGTTCTCAAAATAGTTCACAATGGCAATACATGGAAACTGTTAACGGATCTAACGTAATTCCTGGTGTAACAAGATCAGATTTTGAACAAGGTTCTAGAGTTATGGCTAACTCTTCTATCAAATTCAAATGGAACAAAAACATAAAAACCACACTTGGTTTATACTATGAAGGTGCTCAGGGAACTCCATTCACTTATGTATACAACGACAACGGTAGAATCTTAGGTGATACTTTCCAAAACTCTGCTTTGGTTTATGTACCAGCTAACAGAAGCGAAATTAACTTAGTTACTGTTACAGGAAATGCTTTAACTCCAGACCAGCAATGGGAAGCTCTTGATAAATTCATCTCAGGCAACAAATACTTAGAAAGCAGAAGAGGAAAATATACAGAGCGTAACGGTGACCGTTTAGCCTGGAGCCATGTTATCGACTTGAAATTAGCTCAGGAATTTAAAGTTATGGTAGGACAAAAAAGCCATAAATTAGAGTTTACTGCTGACGTTTTCAACTTCACAAACATGTTAAACAAAAACTGGGGAAGAAGATATTTTGCTACAAACGACCAGGCATTAATGCTTACTCAGGTTGGTTTCGTAGGAAACACTCCAACATTCAACTTTAATCCGAATGTTGCAAACAGTATTAACCAAATTGATGACGTAGGTTTACAATCAGCAAGATGGCAAATGCAAGTTGGAGCTAGATACTCTTTCAACTAATAAAGAACCAAAATAAATAATATAAACGGCATTGACTTTTAAGTTTAATGCCGTTTTTTTATAGTCATTTTTGTTATATTTGTTTTCAACAAAAAACATCGTTTATGTACAATTTTATACAAAAATTACACTCTGGCTGGGCATACCTTGCATTACTGCTTCTACTTGTTGCAGTTGTCAACGCCATTATGGGAGTCACTTCAAAAAAAGAATTTACAGGAAAAGATCGTAAAATCGGTTTGTTTGCTTTAATTGGAATTCATACGCAATTATTAATTGGTCTTATCCTTTACTTTGTGTCCCCGTTAGGAAAAGATGCTTTTGGGCAAATGTCTAATGCAGAACTAAGATTAACCTCTTTAGAACATCCTCTTATCAATCTTATTGCCATCATCCTAATCACAATTGGATGGTCTAAACATAAAAAATTAATCAATAGCGAAGCTAAATTCAAAACCTTTGCTATATTTTACGGATTAGGATTATTGCTTATTTTAAGTAGAATTCCGTGGAACCTTTGGTTCTAAAAATACCAATTAAAAAGCCCTGATGAAGGGCTTTTTTTATCTCGGCATATTATTTGTACAAACTCCCCCCAAGTCTGAAAAAAAATAACCCATGAGAAACAACAAAAAAATTTTATTCGCCACAATCGCTCTGACTCTAATTAGTGGATTTTCGTATGTGGTAAGCCAGACCAAACCTACAACAGAACCTAAAATTATTCAAGACACTGTTAAAAATCTAAAACCAAATCTGGTTGCATTACCTTTAGACTCCGTATTTACAGACAAAGGTTTAAAACTAAAACCTTATAAAAAAAACGCTCACGCTTCTTACTACGCAGATCGTTTTAACGGGAAGAAAACCGCTAACGGCAGCAGATTCAACAACAACAGTTATACGGCAGCTCATAAAAAGCTTCCTTTTGGAACCAGAGTAAAAGTTACCAATGAAGCGAATGGCAAATTCGTTATCGTCAAAATTACCGATCGTGGACCTTTTGTAAAAACCCGTGAAATCGATTTGTCTAAGAGAGCTTTTATGGAAATCACCAGAAATAAAGGCGCCGGCGCAATGAAAGTGACTATTGAAAGAATAATGGAATAAAAAAAAATCCCGCTCTAAGCGGGATCTTTTTTTTATACAAACTTTCTAATACTCATAATGATTCCGAGGTGCATTCCTTCATGATAATTATTAAAATTTAATGCCTCTTCAATATTGCGAAGTGTAAATCCAACGCTGGTTGGATATTCCTGATACTGCACAAAAACATTGTTTTTAAAATCTTCTTCGATTTGTCTGCTTGTTGTTAAAAGCAACTCTCTAATTTCGTCAACTTCTTGTTGAGAAAGATCTCCTTCCGGCTTTGCTCCTTTTCTGTATTTCATTATAAATTCTTCCGGAAGTTGGGTTGGCAAACCCGAAAGTTTATAAACTAAAGCTTGCTGAGTAGCCGCACAATGCGCTATATTCCAGATTATGTTATTACTAAACTTTTCAGGAATTTTATTTAATTGTTCTAAAGAATGAGAGTCCAATACTCTTAAAAGATTTTCTCTTATGTTTTTTTGTACTGCAAAAACTGAATCCATATTTGTAATTTTTTTTCTAAAATTAATCATTTTTCAATTTCAAATGGATTTTCTTTGTAATCTAATTCAATTCGACAATTATGGACAAAATATATTACCTGGCTTCTTGCGATACCTGTCGCAAAATCATTAAAAATCTTCCTGAAAATAATTTAGTTTTTCAGGATATCAGGCAAGATCCAATTACGGAAGAACAATTGGAAGAAATGCATAAACTGGCCGGAAGTTACGAAGCTTTATTCAGTAAAAAAGCGCAATTGTATAAGTCTATGGACTTAAAAAACAAATCTTTGACCGAGGCTGATTTTAAAAAGTACATCCTGGAACATTATACTTTTCTAAGTCGTCCGGTTTTTATTATTGATAATCATGTTTACGTTGGAAACAGTCAGCAGAATATTCTTCAGGTTACGAAAGCGTTGCAAAAATAATATTTTCGAAAGAAGTACTTCTGAATTGGAGTGCCTGCGTTAGGGATAGTAGTGGAAATCCTTTTTTTGTCCCGTTTTTTTACGGGGCAAAAAAAGATTGAAACGGATAGCCTCCCGATAGCTATCGGGAAAGGGAACGCCCAAAACAAAATACAAATTTAGCTGCTTAAAAACTAGAAACCTCAGCTGTTAAGTTTTTTAGTATCTTTGCGCCTTTATACTCAATTATATGATACAATCTATGACAGGGTTTGGCAAAGCTTCTTTGCAATTGCCTACAAAAAAGATTACAGTCGAAGTAAAGTCCTTAAACAGTAAAGGTTTAGATTTAAATGTAAGAATGCCGTCGCTTTACCGCGAAATGGAACTTGGCTTACGAACTCAGATTTCGACTAAACTGGAAAGGGGAAAGATTGATTTTGCAATTTACATCGAAAGTACTGCAGAACAGACTTCGACCAAAGTAAATGTTCCTGTTGTAAAAAATTATATTGCACAACTTAAAGAAGTTTACCCTGATGCTGATGAAACTGAATTGATGAAAATGGCCGTTCGTATGCCGGATACATTAAAAACAGAACGTGAGGAAATTGACGAAAATGACTGGGAACAGATTCAGGTTATTATTGAAGAAGCGCTGCAAAACATACTAAGTTTTAGAAAAGACGAAGGTGAATCTCTTGAAAAAGAATTCAATCTACGAATTGGAAATATTCGTCAGTATATGAACGATGCTCTGGCATTGGATCCGGAACGCGTTCAGGCGATAAAAGACCGTTTACAAACTGCGATTTCTGAATTGCAGGTTAATGTGGATGAAAACCGTTTTGAACAGGAATTAATCTATTATTTAGAGAAATTAGACATTACGGAAGAGAAAGTTCGCCTGACCAATCATCTGGATTACTTTTTAGAAACCATAAAAGGTACTGAAGCCAATGGGAGAAAATTGGGTTTCATTACTCAGGAAATGGGCCGTGAAATTAATACTATGGGATCTAAATCGAATCACGCGCAAATGCAGAAGTTGGTGGTGATGATGAAAGATGAATTGGAGAAAATTAAAGAACAGGTTTTGAATGTGTTGTAAAGCTATAAGCATTAAGCTGTAGGCACTCCAACTTTACGCATGAAATAAACATACAAAAAAAGCTTAAAGCATATCGCTTAAAGCTTAAAGCAAAAAATAAAAAGCTTAAAGCACATTGCTTTCAGCCTAAAGCATACACAATGAACAAAGGAAAATTAATTGTTTTTTCGGCGCCATCTGGATCAGGAAAGACAACGATTGTAAAACACTTATTAGGACAAGAAGATTTAAATCTTGAATTTTCGATATCAGCCGCTTCTCGTGATCCACGTGGTGAGGAAGTTCACGGAAAAGATTATTATTTTATTTCTTTAGAAGAATTTAAAAAACATATTAAAGCCGAAGATTTCCTGGAATGGGAAGAGGTATATCGTGATAATTTTTATGGTACTTTAAAATCTGAAATTGAAAGAATCTGGGCTTTAGGGAAAAACGTGATTTTTGATATTGATGTTGCAGGCGGATTACGTATTAAACATAAATTTCCGGAACAAACTCTAGCGGTATTCGTAAAACCACCAAGTGTAGATGAACTTAAACGAAGATTAAAAGAGCGTTCAACAGAAAGTGACGACAAAATTAATATGCGTATTGCAAAAGCTTCTGTAGAGTTGGCGACTGCTCCTCAATTTGATGTGATTATTAAAAATTATGACTTACCAGTTGCTTTAGAGGAAGCACATCAATTGGTTAAGGACTTCGTAAATAAGTAGTTTTTATTCCGCAGCGATTCACAAAGAAAAAAACGCAGAGATTCGCAGAGTTGCAATTAAACTTTGCAAATTTTTGTGAACTAAACAAAATGAATTACACAGAGATTCACAAAGAAAAAACACTGAGATTCGCCAAGTTCAAATAAAACTTTGCGAATCTTTGTGTTATCTTAGCGATTTCCTGTGAAACTAAAAAAAATGAAAATAGGTCTATATTTCGGCACTTATAACCCAATTCATGTTGGGCATATGATTATTGCCAATCACATGGCAGAATTTGCCGGTTTAGATCAGATTTGGATGGTGGTTACACCTCATAATCCGTTGAAGAAAAAAGCGACGCTTTTAGACGATCATCAGCGATTAGAAATGGTTTTTCTGGCAACAGAAGATTACCCGAAAATAAAACCGTCGGATATTGAGTTTAAATTACCTCAGCCGAATTATACTGTTATCACGCTCGCACATTTACAGGAAAAATATCCAACTCATGTGTTTTCTCTGATAATGGGTGAAGACAATCTCAAAACACTTCATAAATGGCGAAATTACGAGGTGATTCTGGACCATCATGATATTTATGTCTACCCAAGAATTTCTGATGAACCTGAAAACATTGAATTAAAATCGCATCCTAAAATTCATGTAATCGATGCACCAATTGTGGAGATTTCATCGACTTTTATTCGAAATAATATCAAAGAAGGCAAAAACATTCAGCCTTTACTTCCTGCAAAAGTTTGGGAATATATTGATCATAATAATTTTTATAAAAAATAAAGAAGATTTCACGCAATATTGTCATTTCGACGAAGGAGAAATCTCCGCAAGTAACACCTCAACGAAATTCCAATCCTTGTCGAGCTTCTGGTGTGATTTCTCCTTCGTCGAAATGACAAACAGAACGAAAAAAACAAAAACGCATAAAAAAGCCTGAATATAAATTCAGGCTTTTCATTTATAACTAAGCTTCGATACTCACATCACTTTTTACTCTTGTCCTAATCTCACTCAAAGATTGATCAACCAAAAGTTTTCCATCTCTGAAAACCTCTTTCAATTCACCTTGTTTTTCTTCTTCCCAGGAAACATTGTCGGTTAAATGGTACTTGCCGTCGATCAAATCAATTTTCATTAATCCTTTGGCAGATTTTTTAGTTCCGTCATCTGTAATCGGATCTTTGAAGATCGCTCTTCCTTCTCCGTTTACTTCTCCATAAGTGGCTTTCATTGCAAATCCAAAAGTATCTCTGGTATTGTATTGGTAAGTGAAAGATCCGATTCCTAAAACCACGTTTGTAGAAGCAAAACCTTTCGATTTTAATCTCTCGCAGATTTCAGTTGCTCTTGCCACGGTAATACTGTCTCCGTAAATTGCTCCAATTTGAGGAACCAATTCTTTGAAACCTTTATCATTCGTTGTACCGCCGAAAACATCCCAAAGCAATTCGATTACTCCTTTTTTCTCCTGATCTGTTTTTCCGTCCGGATTTCCGCAGATAATTAGAATCGGGTCACCGCTGTCAGGACGAATTACGACTTTTCCTTCTCTGGAAACGATTGCATCTTTTAATCTCGGAAGATAATCTGTCAACACTTTCCATAAATCCCAGGTGTCAGAAACGATAGAAACTATTCCTTTTGGATACACTTCTGTGATTAATCTTTTGAATGTTTCGTACTCGCCTTCTGTCGTACCCATACACATTACAGAATGTTCTGTTGCCGCCACTGAACCTGCAACCAATTCCTGATCTGAATTGGCGTTGTAATATTCTTCTAAGAAATCGATCGCCGGAATAGTATCAGAACCTGTAAAACTCAACAAATGTCCCGCTGCAGAAGTTAGTGCTGCTTCGATTCCGCCCATTCCTCTCATAGAGAAATCGTGTGCCTGCCAATCTACAAATTCCGGTACAGAGGAAGTTTCCGCTGCAAATTTGTCTAATACTTTTCTGTATTCTTTTGCAATCGTGGCTGAATTACATGGTAACCAGACTACTGCAGAAAGTAACGTTTCGAAATAATTTGTCAGCCAGAAAAACTCCGGAATTGTATTATACATCGTAAACATTGGTACTCGCAACGGAACGCTCGCTCCTTCCGGCAAAGCTTTAAAAACCATCGGAATATATCCTAAATCGTATAAATCTTCAATATGTTTGGTTCCGACCAGGTTTTCACCCAAATAATTATTAATTCTGCGAGAATATTTTTTTACAACTTCTTCCTTTGGCTTTTTGAAAAAAGACTCTTCAAAGTCATGAATAATATATTTTTTGATGAAATACTGCAATCCGAAAAAGATTACTTCATCCACTTCTTCGATACGGGATTTTCTTGGTGTCCAGTTAGAATATACTAATGTGGTTCCGTCTGGGTATTGTCTTCTGTGGTCAACTTTGTAACCGTCGGTTAATAATAGTGGGTTCATATAATTATAATTTGGCATTAAAAATACTATTTAAATTCGATTATGCATTACTACAAAAGAATCCGTTATCCAGATATTTCGTTTAAGATAAATTAAGGTTTAAATCCGCTATGTAAACCATCCCGCTTTCATCGTGCTTAAATATCTAACTAGTAACTTTTGAGTTAAAACCATAAAGCGAACTCTATAGTTTGTAGTTTTTATATTTTTTAAATTCAGAAACAACCTTTAATTCTTTCTTCCGCTATAGCGTTATTTTTGTAATTCATCTCTAACTTCCATCAAAGCAAAACCCAACAAATTCAATCCTTTCCATTTCTGGGGAATCAAAACATCTTTGTGATCTCCTGCCATTCCAATTCCCCAAATTGGATCTACCGGACTTGCTTCGACAATAACTCGTTCATTTGTATTTATTAGAAATTCGCTTAAATCTTTGTTTTGACTGAATTTATGATAGTTTCCTTCTTTTACAATTTCAAATCGGTTTTCTAACCAAACGTTATCATCGTAATTTCTAACTTTTCTGCCTAGTTTTTTAGCTTCGGCTGGAAACTTGCATTCTATGATTTTAGCTAAAATTTCCTGATCGTTAAACAATTCTGCTTTTTTTGCCATCATCCAATGTTCGGCTGTTTTGTATGTGATGTTATCTACTTCAAAAGAACTCAACCACCATTGACTGAAACAGGTTTTTGTAATCGTTCCATCTTTCGTGGGCTGATGTCCCCAGAAAAATAAAAACTTACTTTCCGGAGCTATATTTTCTATATTGTATTTCATTTTTTCTATTTACTGATACAAAGAAGTAATGTTTTTAAAGTCTTTCGAATCGGGCGAAAACGATCCGTAGATTTCTTTAAATTCTGTTTTGAGGCTTTCAAACTCATAATCCTGCTCCAGCTGATCCATACAGGTTACAACCAAATTTCTTTTGGCAATTGGACTGTAAGCTGCATCAAGTTGTAAAGCATAGTTTAGAAGTTGATAATCTAGTTTTCCAAAACGTAAATGTTTTTGATATTCGTTGAAAAGACAGGTTTCTTCTTCGTTGTTTTTTAATTTAATTTCTCTTTCATTTGGCATCCATCCGTGTCCGTGTCGGGTGGTGTAACTTCTTGTTGCATAATAAATCTCAACATCTTCAATCTTTAATTTATTACAAATTTCAATAGCATTTTTTGAAGTTGTATTCGCATACGTCACATTCGGAAAAACGCCGTGATCCATATCTAATAAAATGCCCTGACTTCCTTCAAAAATTAAATTTTCATATTTTAAAAGGAAATTATAATCGGCTATATTCCATTTGAGTTTATCGATCGCTTCCATATATTGTTTTACTTCTTCATCAACATCATCTTCATTTGAAAAACCATAGTAATACGCAATTTGGTGTAGTTTCTCCAGAAGCATTTCGCGTGGCGCAATCAAATCGATAGCAAATAACTTATACGGACCTTCATTTCTCTTCATGGTGGATCCGATACCTTTTCCGCAGGTTCCGTTTTCAATATTTCGTACATTTCCTCTGTTGTGCCAGACATCAAAAGGAGTTGTAACTTTTGCTAAAGGATGAATGTACAAATCCAGATTAGCTTTTTTTTCTTTTAATTCTTCTCTTTCATTATAAAGAAAAAGCGGATGAATCGTACAATGCTCGCTATAATAAGATGGAAGACCTCGAAGTGCTCCGCTCGCAAAACTAGAATGCACGTGTTTTCTATCGCCGATCATAACGGTATGCGCCGCTTGTTGCCCTCCCGAAAAGCGAATAACTACAGATTCAGGTTTTTGTTTTGCCAGAAAATCTGTTGTTATACCTTTTCCTTCATCACCAAATCCTAAACCTATAACTATTTGCGCTGTTTTCATTTTGTTATTTTTTTAATGCCGCAAAGACGCGAAGACACAAAGTATTTTAAGCATATACCTTAACAGTAACTTCTAAGTCAACAAATCTTATTTTCAATACTTTTTTAAACTTAGTCTTTTAAAAAAACTTAGCGTCTTCGCGACTTTGCGAGCAAATTTTCTTCGGCTAGAAAACTTCATGTTTTTAATCTCGTGAAGACGGAAAGTTTTTAAAGCATTTCTATATTATCTAAACCTGAATCATTTTTATCAGAAACTGGTATCGTTCCTAATCCAGAACTTTTATGTTTATCGCAGATGATTTTTTTAATTACGTTAGGAATTTCTCTGTGATCTTCAATCGACAAGCAATTCTGACCTAACAATTCCTTCCACTCTACATCTGCATCGATTGCCTGACCAGAGTGTAAAACACTAATATGATATACATCATAACGTTTTTGCGCTTCTGCTAATAATTCTAAATGTGTATAAGTCTGCTGTCCCTGGCCCATAATTTCTTTAATGGCAGAAGCCGGAAGTTTTTTCAAACCTGGTTCATCACCAACGGTAAACAACAAACCTTTTTGTCCTCTTTTTTCGAATGCATCGGTTTTGGTATGAAATGCTGCGAAATACCATGCTAAGAGATAACTTTCTCCAGCATTTCCTCCGCCTCCGCCTTCGATATAAGTTCTGGTTAACCACATATCCAGTTCTTCGTCACCAGACTCAAACTGTCCAACCTGAAGTGGATATCTGTCGCATTCGTGATCTCCGATTCCTAAGAATAAAAGTGCAGGATCTGGAACACCGCCCTGAATAATGCCGCCCATTAATTTCGGAAGTCCTTCTTTAATAAGTTCGTGCGGAATATGTCCCATACTTCCTGTAACGTCCAATCCTAAAATAATCGGAACCGTGTTGGGATGCACTTCAGAATCTCTGGCTTCTCTAAAAATCACGCCATTCGGATTCATAGATTCATGAGCTCTGTGTAACGCATTCTGTGTAAAAATTTCGCTGGCAGATTTTTTTCCGTAACCTGCTGCTTCTGCTCTGCTCAAACGAGCGCCTATATCATATCTTGTACCTCCCATGACTAAAATGTTTTTCCAAATAAATATTCAAATCTCTTTTTTGTAACCTCAAACTGGATGTTTAAATTTCTGATTGTCAGCGAAAGTTCCATGTCTTTCTGTACAAAAGCTTCCGGCTGAAAATCGGCAAATGTCAAACTGTTTTTATCCAGCGGACTAATATCAATCAGTCCTTCTTGTTCTCTTTCGAGTCTTTTGATTTTCAATTCGATATCTTCGACTCTTCGTCTGTAAATTAATTCAGAATCTTCGCCAATTGTTTTGGCTCTGTCTTCTCTAATCTGATCATTGTTTCTTTTTAAAGACTCAATAAATCTTGGTTTTAAATCGTCGCTCATAATTTTTTGGTTTTTTAAATTTGTTTCAGGTTTTTCTTGTTTCAGGTTTCAGGTTGTGAACTGAAGTTGAAATTTGAAGCGTTAACCTAAAACTGTTAATAGATTTTTTTTTAAGGTTTGCAAAAGAGGCTTGAAACCTGGAACTTTAAACTAATTTGTCTAATCCAATCACCTGAACAGCACTTTCTCCTTCAAAATCCTTAAAAGAATTTGTTGTAAAAATGCCGTCAAAGCAGTTTAAAACTTCAAATCCTTTATTAAAAATTCCGTGGCTTACGGCTAAGTATAATTTTCCGGCGTTTTTCTTTTTTAATTCTTCTGCCAAGCCAACAAAAGTTCCTCCTCCGTCGCAGATATCATCGACTATTAAACAATCCATCCCTTCTAAATCATCATTGTAAACTTTAAATCCAGATAATTTTCCGGTTTTTACATCACGGCTTTTGCTGCATTCCACCACATCAACACCGCCTAAAAACTCAGAAACTTTATAGATTTTCTTTAAAGCGCCTCCATCAGGAGAAATCAGTTTTACGTTTTGGCCAATTCGGTTTAAAACTTCTTTTATAAAAGTGTAATTCGGAATTACAGTGCTATTGTTCAATAAAGCAGGCGTAACTTCTGAGTGTGCATCAAAAACAAAAACCTTATTCAACTGCATTGCATTAATAATATCAGCATATACTTTAACAGACAACGGTTCTCCCGGAATCATAACCCGGTCTTGCCTTGCTGCCGGAAAATACGGAATGAACAATTCGATAATTTTAACATCCATTCTGCGTAAAGCATCAACAGTAACACACAATAATCCTAAATCGTTGAAAGAATTTAGTCGGTGTGTAATCGTTATTTTTCTGTTTGTATCAAAATCGGGTGCAATTTTAATATGTGGTTCCCCTCCTGAGAAAGTAAAACTTTGAAATTTGATTTCTTCCTGATTTTGAAAAGGAGCGAATTTTGGGTCGAGATTTAGTATCATAGTTTTTTAGTTTGCGTTAATTATACGCAAATGTAGAATTAAATTTTAAATAAACAATATATTTTGTGTAAAAATTACGCAAACTTTATTTCGAAGTGAATACCTTCTTTAGATAATTCATTATATTTCAGTTTATTAAATCGAAATAATTTTGCCGGACGTCCCGTTTTTACTGGAGAATAATGTTCCGTTTCTTCGACAATTCCAAAACTTAGAATCTTTTTTCGGAAGTTTCTTCTTTCGATTTCTTTTTCTAAAATAGTGCAATACAAATTTTCGAGTTCTGAAAAAAGGAACTCTTTTGGAAGTAAATCGAAGCCAATTGGCTCGTAACTTAATTTGGCTTTAAGTCTTTCAATAGCTTTTTTAAGAATTAAATTATGATCAAAAGCCAGTTTCGGAATTTCATTTATTTGAAACCATTGCGCTTTATCTGCATCTGAACTGGCCACAATTTCTAGTTTTGAAGGATCGACCAAAGCAAAATAAGCAACAGAAATAACGCGGTTTCGCGGATCTCTGTTTACATCATCGCCAAATGTAAATAATTGTTCAAAATAGTTTACTTCGACATTGGTTTCTTCTTTTAGTTCACGTTTTACAGCATCTTTCAGCGATTCATCATTTTTTACCAATCCGCCCGGAAGAGCCCAATAAGATTCTGCCGAACCAAATTTCTGCTGAATCAAAAGCACATACAACTGCCCATTTTGATACCCAAAAACAATGGCATCAACTGCAACTCTAATATTTTGTAGATTTTCCATAATCATACTATTTATAGTTTGCCACTAATTGCAACAATTTTCCGTTAATATATTTAAAATTAAGTCGTGAAAATTAGTGGAATTCGCGGCTTAAAAAATTTATAATCTATTTCCAAAAAACAATTTCAGTTCTTTCTCTATCACCTCAAAAATTGATTTGACATTATTATTTTTAGGCGCTAACAAATACACAAATTCTTCGGGAACATGAAAGCTGTTCCAAACCAACTGTAATTTATTTTCTTTAATATAATTCCTGGCATTGCAATTCCACGTTACTGCGACACCTTCATTTTTTGACAAAAGTCTAAGCATATCCGATTCCGAAGGAATTATATAATTAGGAACCATTGACGGTCGCTTTTTATTAAAAGCATGCAGCCAGAATAATTTAATATGGGGAATTCGTGCATCATGACTGTACCACTTTTGTGTATTGAGCCATTGTTCCAGTTCCGTATAATTATCTGCTTTTAATTTCTGGCGAAAATCGGTTATATCCAAACTTGTGGGCGCCACCATAATTAGTTTTATTTTTCCAACAATTTCGTAGGTAGTATCAAAAGTGTCAAATCTTTTTGTGGTAATGGCAAAATCCAGTTTTTTAGCATCAACTAATGCAAAAAGTTCATCGTCTTCTGCAAAAGTAAAATCGATTAAATCAAATTTGGAAATTAGAAGTTCACCCACACAATTAAAAAGATGCCTTGAAATTCCAACAGAAATTAACCGGTTAGCATCTTCTGCTTTAGCGCGAAAACCGGCTTCAACACTTTCAAGCCTGTCCAACGCGTCTATTATCAAATTATTCAGTAACTTAGCGTATTCGGTTGGTTCTACTCCTTTCGACTTCCGGTTAAATAATTTATTCCCCACGTGTGCTTCCAGCATTGAAATTTGCTGACTAACCGCAGGCTGACTCATAAATAATTCCTTCGCAGCCACCGAAAAATTTCCATTTTTATAAACTGCCTTAAAAGTTCTGTACCATTCAAGATTTACCATGATATAAATTTTGTAATAACAAACATAGTTTATTTTATTTTTACTAATACCACTTAAGCTGTAAATTTGTTCAAAATTTAATACAAATGAAGAAAATAGCATTATTAACAATAGTTGCATTTACTGCTGTAAGCATTTCTGCTGAAGCTCAAAAATCAAATAAAAAAAGTATGAAAAAAGTACTATTTGTTGTTACCAGCAATGATAAACTGGGCAATACAGGAGAAAAAACAGGATTTTGGTCAGAAGAACTGGCTGCACCCTATTACGAATTATTAGATCAGGGAGTTGAGATTACAATTGCAACACCAAAAGGAGGGCAACCGCCGATAGATCCAAAAAGTGCAGATCCGGCTTCTGCAACAGAAGACACAAAACGTTTTGACGCTGATAAAGTATTACAGGAAAAATTAAAAAATACGCACAAACTTTCCACTATTGATCAAAAAGATTATGATGCGGTTTTTTATCCGGGAGGTCACGGTCCGCTTTGGGATTTAGTCGAAGATAAAAACTCTATTGCATTAATAGAATCTTTTTATAACCATAAAAAACCTGTAGCATTTGTGTGTCATGCTCCAGCGGTTTTAAAAAATGTAAAAGTAAATGGCGAATTTTTAGTTAAAGGAAAAAAAGTAACCGGATTTACAAATGAGGAAGAAGAAGCCGTAGGTTTAACCAAAGTTGTTCCGTTTTTACTGGAAGACGCTTTGACACAAAACGGAGCTGCTTTCTCCAAAGGTCCAAACTGGGCACCATACGCTGTAGAAGATGGACTTTTAATAACGGGTCAAAATCCTGCTTCGTCTAAATTGGTAGCTGGAAAATTGCTGCAAAAATTGAATTAAAAACAAAGCTGCAAAGGTTCTTAGCGACAAAGATTAAAACTTTGAACCTTTGCCACTTAGAACCTTAGTACCTAAATAAAAAAAATGCTCAACTTTGAATTATATAATCCGACGAACTTAATCTTCGGTAAAGGACAAATCTCTAAACTTGCTTCTTTAGTTCCAAAAAATGCTAAAATATTATTGGCTTATGGAGGCGGAAGTATTTTTAAAAACGGAATTTACGATCAGGTAATCGCAAATTTAAAAGGTTTTGAAATTGTAGAATTTGGCGGAATTGAGCCGAATCCGAGATTTGAAACTTTAATGAAAGCCGTTGAAGTGATTAAAAATGAAAAAATTGATTTTATTCTGGCTGTCGGCGGAGGTTCTGTAATCGATGGCGTAAAATTTATTTCGGCAGCAGTACACTTTGAGGGAAATCCGATGGATATTCTCCAAAAAAGAATTCTGATTAAAGAAAATGCATTGCATTTCGGAACAGTTTTAACTTTACCTGCAACGGGAAGCGAAATGAATTCCGGATACGTAGTTACGATTGAGGCAACTCAGGAAAAATTATCTTCAGGTGGAAGTGCCTTGTTTCCACAATTTTCTATTTGCGATCCAACTGTAATTGCTTCTTTACCAAAAAGACAATTGCAAAATGGTGTTGTAGATGCTTACACTCATGTAATGGAGCAATATTTAACCTATCCTCATGAAGGATTTCTTCAGGATAGAATTGCCGAAGGTATTTTACAGACTTTGATCGAAGTTGGTCCGGGAGTGGTAGAAAATCCGACCGATTATACTTTGGCTTCCAATTTTATGTGGAGCTGTACAATGGCACTAAACGGATTGATTCAGAAAGGTGTTCCGAGCGACTGGGCAACGCACATGATCGGTCACGAATTAACGGCATTGTATGAAATTGATCACGCAAGAACTTTAGCCATTATTGGCCCAAGTTTATATACGGTAATGTTCGAAACTAAAAAAGGAAAACTGGCGCAATACGGAAGAAGAATCTTTAATTTAACGGGTCCTGACGAAGAAGTCGCTAAAGAAGCCATCAATAAAACCGTTGAGTTTTTCCACACAATGGGAATGGATACGAAACTTTCTCAATACACAAATAACTACTCTAAAACTGCAGACTTCATCGTCAATCGTTTTGACGAAAGAGGCTGGAAAGGCTTAGGTGAAAACCAACTCATTACTTTAGATAAAGTAAAGTCTATTGTTGAAATGAGCTATTAATTAGTATTTAGTGGCGAATACTTAGTTTTTAAAGCTAAATATTATACAATAAAAAAGGCGTTCTTAAATTTTTTAGGAACGCCTTTTTAAAATACTAAAACAAAACTAACTAACTCAATGCTTTCTAAATTCATTAAAATTCTAATTTATAAAGTGTTATAACGTAGTTCTGGACATTTTATTGTGTTCAGATTAAAAAAAATATTTTCGGCATAAACTTCCTGAAAGTCATCATAATTTATACGTTTCTTCAAAATTTCTTAAATCAGATTTTGCTTTATTGACACATTATTAAGTACTTTTGTTTTAAATTATTAAAATAATGAGCGAAAATTTAAAATTTGCAGTGATTGGTGGTGGAAGCTGGGCAACGGCAATTGCGAAAATGTTATGTGTAAATCTTTCTGAAATTTCGTGGTATATGCGTAATGATGCTGCAATAGAGCACATTCAGAAGTACAAGCACAATCCAAATTATTTAAGTTCTGTCGAATTTGACACTAACAAACTTAAATTGACCAACAATATAAATGAGGCGATCGAATATGCAGATTATGTAATTTTTGCAATTCCTTCTGCGTTTTTGGATGCCGAATTAAAGAATATGACGGTTTCTTTATCAGATAAAATTATTTTTTCTGCTATTAAAGGAATTGTTCCGGAGACCAGTTTAATTGTGGGCGAACACTTTCACATTCAATACGACATTCCATATTACAATATTGGTGTGATCACCGGTCCTTGCCACGCTGAAGAAGTGGCACTTGAAAGGCTTTCTTATTTAACAATTGCCTGCGGAGATCCTGACAAAGCGTGTACTGTTGCCAAATCTCTTTCCGGAAATTATATAAAGGCAAAAATTTCAGATGATATTATCGGAACGGAATATGCAGCCATGCTTAAAAATATTTATGCCATTGCAGCCGGAATTGCACATGGTTTAGGCTATGGTGATAACTTTCAGTCTGTTATGATGAGTAACGGAATCCGTGAGATGAAAAAATTCATTAGAAAAGTGCATAAAATGAAACGTAACATAAACGACTCTGCTTATCTGGGCGATTTATTGGTTACAGGATATTCGGTTTTCTCGAGAAACAGAATGTTCGGAAATATGATTGGAAAAGGGTATACGGTAAAAAGCGCAATGATGGAAATGAGTATGGTTGCCGAAGGTTATTACGCTACCAAAAGTGCCTATAAACTAAATCAGGGCTACGGTGCAAAAACACCTATTATTGATGCTGTTTACGCAGTTTTATATGAAGGTAAAGATGCTAAATCGGTGTTTAAGAAATTAACGGAGTCTTTGGATTAAGGTTTTAGTGAAAAGAGGAAAGAAGCAAGAGGAAAGACTTTATCTTAGTGCTGAAATAAAAAAAGAGCCAAACTGAATTTCCAGTCTTGGCTCTTTCTCTTTTATTCTATTGCAAAAAAGTCGTTCGTCTTTCTTCTTCTAAACTAAATTTCAAAATCTTTCCTCTCGCTTCTTTCCTCCTACAAAGTCCAATTATAAAAGTCTTTCCTCTTGCTTCTTTCCTCCTACAAAGTCCAATTATAAAAGTCTTTCCTCTTGCTTCTTTCATCTTCTAAGTCTCAATTATAAAGTCTTTCCTCTTGCTTCTTTCCTCTTTTAAAAAAACTACTTCACCATAATCCCCTCCACAAACAAAATAGGCACTTCTTCCGTATCATTTTCGTTAATGAGGTTTGATTTGAAAATGAATTTTTTGTCGTACAAAGTATTTCCAATGAAGAACGTTACCATAAACTCGTTATTCATTACCAGAAGACTTTTCTCAATCATTTCGATTTTTACTACAGAAACTGCAGGAACTTCCACAAAGGCGTGGCGTAGAATCGACGTTTTTTTCATTTCGCCGTCTATGGTTCCAAATGCTTTTGAAACGACCATTACGCTGTCTAAATTAAAGTCGCTGTCGTTAACTAAGTACGCGTACCAAACTTTCTCCATAAAATCGTCGCTCCATTCCTGAACGGCAGCTAAGAATACGTTTTCTACTTCTGGAATTACTATATCTTTTTTCATTTTTCTTTGTGAAATGTAAAATGTAAAAAGTGATTAGGAAGCAGAACTTCTAACTAATCACTTTTTACTTAAAACTTTTTTTAAATATTAGATTTAAACTGCTCTAAGAAACGTACATCATTTTCGTAAAACATCCTGATATCTCCAATTTGGTATAAAAGCATTGCAATACGCTCCACTCCCATTCCGAATGCAAAACCGTTGTATTCGTCCGGGTTAATGTCGCAGTTTTTCAGAACATTAGGATCTACCATTCCGCAGCCTCCAATTTCCAGCCAGCCTGTTCCTTTTGTAATACGGTAATCGGTTTCTGTTTTCAAACCCCAGTAAATATCAATTTCGGCACTTGGTTCTGTAAATGGGAAATAGGACGGACGTAAACGAATTTTAGATTTTCCGAACATTTCTTTCGTAAAATAAAGCAATGTTTGTTTTAAATCTGCGAAAGAAACATCCTTATCAATATACAATCCTTCTACCTGATGGAAAATACAATGTGAACGGGATGAAATCGCTTCGTTACGGAAAACTCTTCCCGGAGAAATGGTACGAATTGGCGGTTTATGATTTTCCATATAACGAACCTGAACAGATGATGTATGCGTACGCAATAAAACATCTGGATTGGTCTGAATGAAAAATGTATCCTGCATATCACGCGCCGGATGGTATTCCGGTAAGTTTAATGCCGTAAAGTTGTGCCAGTCGTCTTCGATTTCCGGACCTTCAGAAACATTGAAACCGATATTCGCAAAAATATCAATAATCTGATTCTTAACGATTGAAATCGGGTGGCGAGAACCAATAATTACCGGTTCTGCAGCACGCGTTAAATCTCCAAAAATTCCTTTTGTTTCTTCTTTGCTTTCCAGTTCTTCCTGAATCGATTTTACTTTCTCTTCAGCAACGGCTTTTAATGTATTTATTACTTGTCCAAAATCTTTTTTCTGGTCGTTCGGAATATTTTTAAATTCATTAAAAAGTTCTTTAAGTAAACCTTTACTACCTAAATATTTAATACGGAATTGTTCTAACGATTCTTTATTTTTTTCATTAAAGGCTTTTGCTTCCTCTATATGCTGTTTTATCTTGTCTATCATTTTCCTTCAATACTTGAGAATACAAATTTAAATAAAAAAGTGAGATGTTAAAGGTAAGAAGCGAGAAGTATTTTCTTAAACCGAATATTTATTTTCAGTCCAAAATCTTAATTTACACTTCCATCTTTACACTAATCTATCAATTTTCTCTCCAAAAAATAATTGACAATCGCTTCTTTCATCAAAACCGATTGCTCTCCGGCTTTTAACGGAGGTAATTCTTCTTTTACTTTATAATGCGGCCACCCTTCTTCGTCAAAAAATTCGAATTCATAAAATCCGTATGGCTCTAACAATCTGCAGATCGCGATATGCATTAGATTCAGTTTTTCGTCTTTTTTGTATTCGCGGTGTACTTTTCCGTATTCCTGAACTCCGATGAGGTAAATTATAGCATCCAAATCTAAGTCTTCGCCCTGCGAAAATTGATTGGAAAGTATATCAACGAGCTTTTCCCAACGCTCTTTTAATTGTGTATCTCTGGACATTAATTTATGATTTTAAATTTTAGATTTAATATTGCGAAGTGATTTAAATATTCTTGAATATAGAAACAGCAATCTCAATTCTAAATATGAAGTGGCAAAGATACATACTCTTTGCATAAAATGCATATAGAAGCTTTATACTTGTTATCACGTACATAAAAACCTTTGAACCTCTGCATTTTTTGAACTTTGCCACGCAAAAAAAAGAATATCTTTGCGCCTCATTTAAAAACCTAAACATGAGTTTTTTTGATATTATTGTGGCAGCTCTTTTAGCTTTCAGTTTGTACAAAGGAATTAAAAATGGACTTTTTATAGAAGTGGCTTCTTTTATTTCTTTGCTTTTGGGAATTTATCTTGCCATTAAATTTTCTTCTTTAATGACAGGGATAATTTCCAAACACGTGTCGTGGAACCCGACCAATATTCAATTAACCGCTTTTATTCTGACTTTTATTCTGGTTGTGATTGGTGTTTATTTCCTGGCCAAAATCTTAACCGGAATTGCAGATTTTGCCATGTTGGGCTGGCTGAATAAATTAGGCGGAGGATTTTTCAGGATTTTAAAAACCATTTTGATCCTGAGTATTTTTATTGCTTTGTTTGAAAAAATCAATTTCAATAATACATTTGCCAAAAAGGAAACTCTGGATTCTTATATTTTTTATAATCCGGTGAAAAAAGTGGCTGCTTTTGTTTATCCTTCGATAGAAAGATGGTACGAAACTTTTAAAAAAGAACATTCTCAAAAACCAGAAGAAAAAGATAATCTAGAAGAATAACCCCGGCGGGGTTAAATGTTTATAGAAAAAATCCGAACCGAATTATTCGACCCCTTCGGGGTCGCACTTCCTGACGATTTTTGCTTCTATAAATATTTGACCTTTTCAAGGTCCGACGAAAGCTCTGGAAAAGCTTAAAAAACAATTTCTTTCGTCTCTTCTTTTTTCAAAACAATTTCCTGTTTTTTATCTCCAAAAATCAAAGTTGTTTTTCCGCCTTTTTTAGAAGAAACAAATACTTTCTGGAGTTTTTTATTACTCCAGCTCATTTCAATTTCAAATCCGCCTCGGGCGCAAAGACCTTTTACAGCACCTTCTTCCCAGGCGTCTGGTAAAGCCGGAAGTAATCGAATTTCGTTTTCGTCAGACTGAACCAGCATTTCAGCAACGGCTGCAGTTCCTCCAAAATTTCCATCGATTTGAAATGGCGGATGCGCATAAAATAAATTAGGATACGTTCCTCCTCCTCCTCTTGGTTTTTCTGTTTTTTTCCCGTCCGGGTCTACGTAACGAAGTAATTCGCGAAACATTTTATAAGCACGGTTTCCGTCCCAAAGTCTTGCCCAGAGATTAATTCTCCAGCCTTTTGACCAGCCTGTGGTTTCGTCGCCTTTTATTTCTAAAGTTTTTCTTGAAGCTTCCGCTAAATCCGGAGTTTTAACGGGCGAAATGTGGTTTCCGGGAAAAAGACCAAATAATTGCGATTGATGACGGTGTTTTGGATCATTATCATCCCAGTCGAAATACCATTCCTGCAGATTTCCTTTTTTGCCAATTTGATACGGATGTAATTTTTTAAGTGCGGTTTCTAATTTTGCTCTGAAAGCTGCATCGGTATCTAATACTTGGGAAGCTTTTATCGTTTTATCAAAACATTCGCGAATCATGGCTAAATCTGCTGTTCCTCCATAAAACGTTGCACCCACAAAACCATCAGATAATTTATATTGATTTTCCGGTGATGTTGACGGCGATGTAATTAAATTTCCGTTTTTATCTGCAATCATCCAGTTTAGGCAAAATTGAGCTGCACCTTTCATCAAAGGATAACCTTCTTTTTTTAGATAATCTTTGTCTTGTGTAAAAATATAATGTTCCCAAATATGAGTGCTCAGCCACGCTCCAGCCATGGGCCAGCATGCCCACATGGGATCTTCTTTTCCAAATTGTCCAACAGGATTTGTCATTGCCCAGATATCTGAATTGTGTGCTGCAGCCCACCCTTCATTTATACCATAAAATGTTTTGGCCGTTACTTTTCCCGTTACCGAAAGATTCCTGATAAAACTCAATAATGGCAGATGCATTTCTGAAAGATTGGTGTTTTCTGCCAGCCAGTAATTTTCTTCCAGATTAATATTCATCGTATAATTACTGCTCCACGGCGGACTTAAATGCGGATTCCATAATCCCTGCAAATTGGCCGGAACTCCCAAAGTTCTTGACGAACTTATTAATAAATACCGGCCGTAATTAAAATAAAGAATTTCGAGATTTTTATCTTCTTTTCCATCCGCGTAGCGTAGTAAACGCTCGTCTGTTGGCAAGTCCGGGGCAGTTGTTTTTCCCAGATCTAATGTAACACGATTGTAGAATTTCTGATAATCGGCAACGTGATTTTCTCTTAATTTAGTAAATGGTTTTATAGTAGCATTATTCAAATTTCGTAACGCAATCGCGACATCATCAAGTCCTTCGGTAGACGGGTTTTTGTCGAAACCATTAAAACTTGTGGCGACAGAAATGTAAATAATTACTTCTGACGCATCTTTCACAGTTAAGGTCGAACTCGTATTGCTAACTTTTCCTTCAGTGTTTTTAACCTGAAGCAAAGTGGTAAATCGTGTTCCTCTTTCTTTAGCGTCCAAATATTTTGGCTGCACATTATAACCTGCATTTTCATGAATGGGCGCAGTACCGTTCATCATCATGGTATTTCCTCTTATTTCAACATTTGATTTTAAGAGACTTCTGAGATTTACATCAAAATTTAAAGTTCCTTTCTGACTCGCAGTAAATTTTACAACCATAATCTGATCTGGTGCCGAAACAAAATATTCTCTGGTAAATTTCACCCCGTCCAGTTCGTAGCTTATTTTTGTTGTCGCTGTAGAAAGATCAAGTTCTCGATGGTAATTTGTTGCTTTCCCTTTTTCGGCATTGCTAATTTCTAATGTTGCTAAAGGCGCATACGATTCTGAATTTTTCCCCTGAAGTTTTTTGTTTAATTCTTCAGCCAGTTTATAATTTTCATTTTTTAATGCTTCCCGAATTGCCGGAATATTTTTGTACGCTTCGGGATTCATATTCGCATTGACCGGTTCGCCCGACCAAAGCGTGATATCATTCAGATAGATTTTATCTGCATTTACTCCGCCAAAAACCGTTGCGCCCATTTTTCCGTTTCCTAAAACCAAGCTTTCTTCAAAAAATTCTGCGGGTTGTTTGTACCACAATTTTTGAGAGGATTGCGCTATTATTTTTCCACTTAAAGTGAAAAGTAAAATGAAAAATGTTTTTATGATTTTGGAATTCATAGGTTCTTCGTTTGTGGTTATGTTTTGTCATTCTAAGGAACGACGAATGACAAAAAAAGTTGATTTAAACTGTGCGCGTGAGGGATAGGAGCTGGCTACCGAAGTAGCGTGGATAGCCCGACCGTCTCGTTGCAAAAGGGCGTATAACCATAACGTATATTTGCCCTTTTGCAACGAGATGGTCACGCCCAACTATTATTTACTTATGCTATATTTCTCATTTGCTGTTAGCATTTCCCAATTGTCGGTTCTGAAAGGCGATGCCGGGAATTTTTCTTTATTGTATAAATTGATATTCGTGTCATCGTCTGCCCAGCCATAGCGTACGGCAACGGGAGTTTTTACCTTTTCGCTCGAAACGATAATTTTATTGTCTTTTATTATCGCTTTCGCGGAATGAAAAACTTTGTCTACACCGGCAATTTCGAAACCTTTTAATTCATCGTTATTTGGCGTTGATAGTCCGCTTCCTGTATGGTCAAAATTCAGTATGATCTGGTTTCCTTTTATTTGCTGAGATTTGTAAGTTGGTCCGCTGTGAACTTGTTTTTTACCGTAAATATTGTTCATTGCGATGGCAGCCAACCGCAAACCAATGTCTTGTTTATTGGTTGGATGAATGTCTTTTGCGTTTCCAATATCGGTTGTAACAGCCATACCGGTGTTTGGCAATTTTAAAGTTTCAGATTGTGCTTCCCGAAGTTCGGCCCAGCGGCTTCCTTTTTGACTGTTGCCGCCAAATTCGTCGAAAGTGGATAATTGTACGAAATAAAATGGAAAATTACCTTGTTTGAATTTTGTTCTCCAGTCGTTGATCATTAACGGAAATGCTTTATTGTATTCTTTTGCCCTCCACACATTGGCTTCGCCCTGATACCATAAAACGCCCTGAAATGCGTAAGGAACCAGCGGATTTACCATGGCATTGTACAATAATGACGGATAGCTGTTTGGAGAAACAGAAATTTTGACTTGTACGACATTAAATTTCCACAGCCCGTCAAGCGGAAAACTGGAGTCTTTAAAAGCAATTTTTAAATCAGCTGGATCGCCATAGATTCCGCCGCCGCCGCTGTAATCTACAATTCTGACTGCGATTACATTGGTTCCTTCTTTAAGTACGTTTGCCGGAATCTTGTAAACTCTTAATTTGTCCCAAAGATTATTGGTTCCTACTTCTACCCCGTTTACGTATGTTTTATCTTCGTCATCAACTTTCGCCAAATGTAAAACGGCTTCTTTTTTGGCTTGTTCTGCGGTTAAAACAATGGTTTTTCGCATCCAGACAATTCCGTCCATGTTGCCCAGTTGTTGGTTTTCCCACAGTGAAGGGACTTTTATTTCCGGCCAGTTTTTATCATCAAAACTGGCATTTTTAAACTGGTTTTCGTTTTCGATAGAAACATCAAAACCCTGTACTTTTTTAAGGTTTTCTAAAACCGATTTTTTATAGATTTCTAAAACTTCGTCCATATTGACAGCCGGAACATCGGCAATCATTTTTTTGAAATCTTCGCTATTTTGAAATGCTTCGCGGCTTGTCCAGGTTTCTACGTTGGTTCCACCCCAGGAAGTGTTGATAATTCCAATTGGAATTTTTAATTCTGAATATAATTTTTTAGCGAAATAAAAGCCGACTGCTGTAAAGTTTCCAACAGTTTCTTTATTTGAAACCTCCCATTTGCCCTGTTTTAAATCGTCTTTTGGCGTTCCGCTTAAATCTTGTGCAACTCCAAAATGCCGAATCATCGGATAATTAGAATCTGCAATTTCCTTTTCGACATTCATGGTTTTATAAACCTGAAATTCCATGTTTGATTGTCCACTGCAAATCCATACTTCTCCAACCAAAACATTTTTGATTGTAACTGTATTTTTGCCTGTGATTATCAATTCAAATGGTCCGCCGGCTTTCTCCGCATTCAAATTTAAGGTCCACTTTCCGTTTTTATCTGCCTGCGTTTTTTTAATTTGTTTGTTGAAGTGTATTTCTATACTTTCATTAGCGTCGGCAAAACCCCAAATCGGAATTTGTTTGTTGCGTTGCAATACCATTCCGTCAGAAAATATTAAAGGCATTCTCACATTAGCGCTTGATATCACACTAAATATCAACACAATAAAAACAATTATCTTTTTCATTTTTCTCCTTATTAAATTATTTAAACCATATAAGTGATAAAAGTTTTTTTAATTTAATTCTTTATCTCTTTCTTAAATTACTTATATCACTTATATGGTTTAATGCAGTTTTTTATTGCAATCCTTCTTTTAAAGCGGTTAAAGCTTGTGTATCGAAGACTGTATTATCACTTCTTTTGAAAATTCCGAAACCATTATTTCCTGTGCTTCCTTCATCCCAATAAAAAGGTAAAAGTCCGTTTGCTTTGGCTGTTTTAACCACTGTTTTTAAATAATAAGCTCTTGAATTTAAATGTAAAGTTAATGCATCACCTGTTAAAGTCGTCCTGCGAATGGCACCGAACTCTCCCAATAAAACCGGAATTCCTTTGTCAACAAATTGCGTTTTCATCAGTTTAAAATTCTTTTCTAAATCAGTTTCTTCTCCCCATGTTGCATTTCGTTCTGTATCGGTTGTAGAGTGAAATCCCGTTCCCCAATAGTAGAACATTTTTCCCCAGGTTTCGTCTTTGGTCAATCCGGCGAAATTCCAAGGAGAATAATAATGTACCTCCACCATCATTCTATCCGCAACTTTATCTGTAGGCAATATAGTCATTAATTTGTTTGTTTTTTCGATATCAGTTGTTGGTCCCTGAACTACCAAAACACGGGTTGCATTTTTTCCTCCGGTGGAACGAACCGCATCGATAAAAGTTTGATGGTACGAGGTTAAAACCGCCATTTGTGCTGCATCTTCTACTGCCGGTTCATTGGCACTTGCAAAAAGTAAGTGTTCGTCGAATCCGCGTAAATGCGTTGCAATTTGTTCCCAAAATGCTTTTTGTTTGGCATTGTTTTCTGCTTTTTTGGCTTCTGTAATATTGTTTTCCAGCCAGCCGCCGTCCCAGTGAATATTAACCAAAACATACATATCATTGTCTACGCAATATTGCACTACTTCTTTAACACGGTTTAACCATTCCGTTTTGATTTTGGCTGTTGAAGCATTTTCGAGGTTTTGGTTCCAAGAACAAGGAATTCTAATGGCATTGAAACCATTCGCCTTTACAGCATCAATTAAGGCTTTTGTTACTTTTGGATTTCCCCAGGCGGTTTCTCCTCCGGTTGCCTCTAAAGTATTTCCGATGTTCCAGCCCAGTTTTATTTTCGATGCCAATTCTACTGCAGAACTTGCCATTCCTGAAGCGTCTGCTGCAATTGGATTCGTGTTATAACCCGGATATAAACTTGCTGCCGATTGAGAAACTGTAATTGTTACTGACGGAACTTTACTTCCGGTTAATGTTATCACAGCATTTCTTAAGGATGTATCTGTATTTTCTAAAGCGGTAATTTTAACAACCGTGCTTCCGGAAGTTCCAACGGTCTGACTTACTTTTATCCAGCTCACAGAACTATTCAAAGTCCACGCAATTCCATTGGAATTAACGGTTACTTCAGTGGTATTTTCTTTACTTTCAAACTCAATTTTATTTGTACTGGCTCCTAACATTTTTATGCTTATCGGCGTAGTCTCTTCTTTATCAGAACTACAAGCCAGAACTCCTAAAAAAGCAAAACATAAAACGATACTTAAAATATAATCTTGCGCTGTTTTTTTCATTTTAAAACAATTTATCATTAAAAAATTAAACCATATAAGTAATCAAAGTCAATGTAAGTCGTAACTTCATTTCCTCTTCATACTTATATGGTTTTGAAAGATTATTTTACTGTAATCGAAATTTCTTTTTTGATATCTCTTGAAGAAGTTCCAACTCTTAAAGTATATTTTCCTGGTTCTACTGTCCATTTTTTGGAAGCGACATCATAATACGCCAGTTCCTTAACCGGAACCTTGATCGTAACATTGTCGGAACCGCCCGATTTTACTGAAACTTTTTTGAAACCTTTCAGTTCTTTTGCAGCGCGAGTTACTTTAGAATCCGCTTTAGAAGTATAAACCTGAACCACTTCTTTTCCATCTGTTTTTCCTGTATTTTTAACATCTACAGAAACTTCGATAACATCGTTTTGTGTGTAATTCGTTTTGTTTGCTTTTGCATTTTCAAGTGCAAAAGTGGTGTAAGACAATCCATAACCAAAAGGATATAATGGCGTTACATTTTTAGTATCAAACCAACGGTAACCAATTAAAAGTCCTTCTGCATAATTTACAGTTTTATCACCAGGAAAACTGTTTGTTGCATGAGCTGGTGAATCTTTAATCTGTTTTGGCATTGTCCAAGGTAATTTTCCTGACGGATTTACTTTTCCTAAGATAACATCTGCTAAAGCATTTCCTCCTTCAGAACCGTTAAACCAGCTCCAGATTAAAGCTGAAGATTTTTGGCTAACTTCATTCACATCAAAAGGTGCTCCGGCAATCATTACTACAATTGTTTTTGGATTTACTGCCAGTACTTTTCTAATTAATTCTTCCTGTCCGAAAGGTAAATGTAAATCTCTTCTGTCTGAAGCTTCTGTCTCGTAATCACGGTTGGATCCGGCAAAAATGATTGCTACATCTGAGTTTTTAGCAGCTTCAACAGCTTCATTAACTTTTGCATCGTCTAATTTATCAATTGTAACCGGTCCTGTAGAAGTAATATTTCCTAAGTTTCCTTTATTTTTTTCGTCGTAACGCTCCAAATATCCTTCAGCATAATTGATTTTTACTGATGAAGGCAGTCTGTTTTTAAGTCCTTCAAGAGGCGTAACTTCTCTTTTTGTTTTAACTCCTGCACCAAATCCGCCAAGGGCATTTTTCTTTGTGGCATTGTTTCCGATTACCGCAATAGATTTTACTCCGTCTAACTTTAGCGGAAGCGCATTATTATCGTTTTTCAACAATACAATTGCTTCTGCCGCAATTTTGTAAGCATCCTGATAATGTGCTTCGGTAGCAATACTTCCTTTTGCACGCGTTCCGCCGCCCATTGCTTTTACCTGAAACAAGGTTCTTAAAATACGTTTTACATGCAAATCAATTTCTTTTTCTGAAACTTCCCCTGATTTTACCGCAGCAATTAATTTATCTGCTAAGAAAAATTCGTTGAATGGTTTTGGAGTTCCCATCTCGATATCCAAACCACTTTTTAAAGCTTTTGCTGTAGAATGCACCGCAGCCCAATCTGAAACTACAATACCTTTGAATCCCCATTCGTCACGAAGAATTTTATTAAGCATGTAATCGTTTTCACAAAGATATTCTCCTCTGAATTTATTGTAAGCGCCCATTATACTGTATGCTTTTGCTTCTTTTACCGAAGCTTCAAAGGCAGGAAGATAAATTTCGCGAAGTGTACGCTCATCAATCTGTACATCTACAAAATCACGGTTGGTTTCCTGATTGTTTGCTGCATAATGTTTTACACACGCCATTACATCTTTTTCCTGTAAACCAACAATCAATGGCACTGCGATTTTCTTATTCAAAAACGGATCTTCAGACATATATTCATACGTTCTTCCTCCAAGCGGTGTTCTTACCATATTGATTGCCGGAGAAAGCAACATGTCTTTATCTCTTGCACGCAATTCTTCTCCTAAACTCGTTCCAAACGTATGCGCCATTTCTGTATTAAAAGTCGCTGCTAAAGCTCCACCTGCAGGATAGTAAGTTGCAAAATCGTTTGTAAGTCCGGCCGGTGCCCAGTTATCTCGGGAGATTTCTTCACGAACTCCCAACGGTCCGTCTGCCATTTTAAGTTCCGGAATACCAAGACGTTTTACACCTGCGTTGGCAAACATACTGTTTCCGTGAAGCATGCCAATTTTTTCTTCTAATGTCATTTGCGAAATCAGTTTGTCGATTTCTGCATCATGTTCTGTTCCTATTTCTTTTCCTGCGTATTCTTCGGTTTCACCAGAATTTGTCGCCACAGTCTGTGCATCATTTTTACAAGACGTAAATAACGCAAAAACCAAAGCTGCCGATAAAAATGTCATTTTGTTTTTCATAGATAGTTAGATTTTAGATTTAAAGATTCAGATTCCTCACGCGTGATCTGTAAATCCAGTTAATATTATATTGTTTGTGGTTTTTTATTGTTTAATCAAATTTAGAAAAACAACATCATTTTCATTGATTTTGAATTCTTTGCTGAAAGTTCCTTTTCCATCAATGGTAATTTTTTCTGTTGCAATTGGATCACCATTATTTTTCGCTTTCATCGCACTCACTTGTTCACGTGTTAACTGACTTGGTTTATTCAAAGCTAAGTAATCCGCGTAAGCGTCGTTTATTTTATAACCAACTTTATAGATTTCCAAAAGATATTTTCCTTTTTGCAATCCGTCTACTTCGATTTTTACAGTTCCTTTTTCTTTTGATGGAAGATCCTGAACATAATACGTCTGGTTCCAAACTTTAACTCCCGGATGCGTATTGGTAAAATCCCAAAATAAAAGCTGTACGTCGCCTTTTGCATTTTTGGAAATCCAGGAAGCTTTATCGCTGTTTTGAAGTTCTGTTTCTCCTAATTTATTCAAAAACTGATAGGAGAAGTAAGCCGGTTTTTTAATTCCCTGCGTATTCAACAATCCGAAACCTCCGTGAAAAGGCGTGAATCTCGGCCCTGGTTCTTCAAAAATATCGGTAAAAACCCAATACGACATTGAGTTTGCAGCGTTACCGACTTGTTTTAATTTCTGCAAAATATAAGCTGCAGAATGATAACTGTCGTGGATAGGATCTGCGGGCGTATACGAAGAACTCCATTCTGTATAATGCAATTCTAAATTTGGTTTAGACGAGCTGCTAATTTGCTTCCGCGAATTAATAACGTCTCCGCTAATACTGTTTTCATCCGGACTCAAAACGGTTCCGGAAGTTCCGAATTCATCCAGATATCCCTGATTTACTCCATACGTATGCGTTGTAACAAAATCCATAGGGACATTATTTTTTTCGCAGAAAGCAATAGTTTCAGGAACCCATCCAGCGCCTGCTGTTGCAGGTCCGCCTACTTTGTAATCTTTGTTTACGGCTTTAATACCTCGCGCGGCATAATCGTATAGCTTGAAATATTCCGCTTGTGTTCCTGTCCAAAAGCCGGGAGTTAAATTGGGTTCGTTCCACACTTCAAAATACCATGTTTTTACTTCTTCCGCTCCGTATCTTTCGGTAAAATGCTGGGTTAAATTTTTAATTAAATCTTCCCATTTTTTATAATCTTTCGGAGGCGTAACATTTCCTTTCCACCAAAAAATGGTTTCTTTTCCACTTGCCAAAGCATTCGGCATAAAACCTAATTCTACAAAAGGTTTCATTTTTATGCTCAGGATATAATCGAATAAAACGTCGATATATTGATAATTGTATTCCGGATTTCCTTTCGCGTCTTCACGATAAACCGCCATATCATCAGACAATAAACCATGAAACCGAATGTATTTAAAATCGCATTCTTTTTTTGCCTGCGCCAATTGCTGCTGCCAGTCGGCACGAAGTCCTTCGTTTGCTCTTCCGGCACCGATACATTCTTTAAACATGGTATTTAATTTTCCAGCCGATTTGTTGTAATCAACTTTTATGGTTCGGTTTTGTGCCATCAAATGGACTGAAGTAATTAAAACTATTGCTATCAAAAGTTTTTTCATCTGAAAATGTTTTTTGTTATCCTAGCAGGTTTTCAAAACCTGTTAGGTATCTTTTTTTCAATTCTAATATTTCAAACTTTATCCTAAATTAAATACCTAACAGGTTTTGGAAACCTGTTAGGATAATCTAAGTTGATTACAACTTTTTAAAACGAACAGCACCACCGCCGGCACCGCCTAAATTCAGTTGTAATTTGTCTGAAGCTTTTACCTTTTTCTTAGAAATGGCAACCGCTTCCGGGTTATTTTTTTGATTTGTCCCTTCGGCATCTACATAAATCTGAGCTTCGTAAGTCGCTTTCGGATCTAAAAATGATAATGAAACTTCTACTTTTCTTGGATTTTCATTGGTCAAAGTTCCTAAATACCAGTCAGCGCTGTTTCTGTCTTTTCTGGCTGTGGTGATGTATTCACCAATTTTTCCTTCTACAATTTTAGTATCTTCCCAATCTGTCGGAACGTCTTTTAAGAATTGTAAAGCTGGTTTTCCCTCATAGTTTTCCGGAAGATCGGCCAACATTTGAATCGGAGAATAAAGTACTACATACAATGCCAATTGCTGCCCCACTGTTCCCTGAATTCTTTTTCCCGGATAACCCTGTTTCACCTCGACATCAAAAATTCCCGGAGTGAAATCCATTGGTCCTGAAAGTAATCTGGTAAACGGAATAATACTTAAATGGTTTGGCGGATTTCCTTCGCTCCAGGCGTTATATTCTTGTCCACGCGCTGCTTCTCTGGAAACCATGTTTGGGTAAGTTCTTCTTTCTCCTGTATCTTTTATTGATTCGTGGTATAAAACGGCTAAATCATATTGTGCTGCTTTTTCTAAAATGTATCTGAAATAATTTACTCCAAATTGTCCGAAGTGCATTTGTTTCATATTTAATTTAGAACCCACATGACCAATTTTTACGGTATGGATTCCTAATTTTTTGTATAAAGCAAATCCTTCATCAACTTCTTTCAAATAGTTGATTAAGTTAGAACCGGTTTCGTGGTATCCGATCAATTCAACGTTTTTACTTTTTCCGTAGGCAACTACTTTTTCTAAATCAAAATTATCGGCACTTTTGGTAAAACTAAACATGTGCATACGGTTTTCGTACCATCCCGGTGTCCAGCCTTTGTTCCATCCTTCTATCAACAAATGATTAAAGCCTTCTTTTGCTGTAAAATCAATATACGTTTCTGCATTTTTAGTGGTAGCACCTTGTTTGTCGCTTTCCCAGAAAGTATATTTTCCAATGTGCATTCCCCACCAAATTCCTAAATACTTATAAGGCTTGAAGTAACTTGCCGTGTTTTTTAGTTTGTTGGGTTCATTCAGATTTAAAACCAAATAAGAAGTAATCAATTCTCCCGGATTTTCTCCAATTTGAATGGTTCTCCACGAAGAAGTAAATGTATCTTTTACACGCACTTTGATTCCGTCAGGCCATGGCACTAAATCTGATTTTAGTTCTGTTCCTTTTGTGTTAACCAGAGTCATACTGGCAAAATCGTATAAATTTGCTTCATGAAAACTCAAGGCTAATCCGCTTTTGCTTTCAATTGTTAATGGAGTCAAAACCGTATCCAGAGTGCTTACAGGAGCATCTTTAAAAAGATATTCGTCACGGTTTTCACGGTTTGCCGGAATCCACCATGCTTTTCCATTTTCTTTTAAGTTAAAAGTCGTTTTTTCATCGGTAATAAAAATACTGTCTTTTACATTTTGTTTTGGATATACATATCTAAAAGCTACACCGTCATCGAAAGCACGAAACTGAATTTGAAGTTTTCTTTTGTTTCCTGTTTTTTGCTGTAAATCGACTACCAACTGGTTGTAGTGATTTCTAATGTTTTTCTTTTCTCCCCAGGCTTGTTCCCAGGATTCATCGAAAGTGGAGGTTTTAGCTCCTTTGATCTCGAAGTTGGTACTTAAATCTTCATTTCCTTTTAGCAAAAATCCCATTTCTGATGGCGAAATCACTTCGGTTTTTCCGTGTGAAACACCATATTTTGGAGCATTTTTTACCAATTCGAATTTGATTTTATTCTTTCCGTTTGGCGATGCCAGTTCGTAAGCATTTTTTGTTTTCTGACTGTATCCAATTGCTATGGAAAACAGTACGGTCGGGAGAATTAGATAATTTTTCATGTTTTTTGGAATTATTTTTTTTAGCCACGAATTCACGAATTTTATTAATTAAATCTTTGGCTAGATTATTTTAAACACATAGAATCATAGTTTATTGGAATCTTAAAAAAGGCATTTCATTTTGCTTTAATAAACATAGCTTTTCTATGTGTTAGAAACTGGTTTCTTTCCACTTTCTTTTATTCACAACAAAAAAAATCTATGTTTCTATGTGTTTATTTTTTTTACCACAAATTGCACAAATTATCACAAATTTTAATGGGCGGAAATTTGGGTAATTTGTGGTTATATTTTTTTTCGCCACGAATTCACGAATTATAAAAAATTAAATTCGTGAATTGCTTCGCCTGTTCGCTGTCGCTCGGGTCGTGGCTATAACTTTTTTACTTAACCCACTCCGTTTTAAAAGTGGTTTTTCCGTTTAACGGATTGGTGTTTACATCGAAATTGCTTCCGTTTTTGGTTACTTTTATTTCTTGTAACTTGTCTCCGTTTGGCAGATACACTTTCGCGGAAGCGGTATTTGTTTTATCACTTGCAAAAACTTTTAAAGTTAGTTTACTCCAGTCCATATCTTTTGTGGATTGCGCTAAACCGATGTGTGGAATTGCCGTTCCGTCTTTTACCAAAACAATAATCGGAATTTCACCTGCTTTGATTTTGTGCCAGCCAGATTGATATACTTTTTTAGTCTGGTAATCAATCCACGTTCCTTCAGGAAGGTAAACATCTCTTTCTTCTACTTCTTCAAAAAGTGGTGCAACCAGCATACTTGAACCAAATAAATACTGATTATCAACTAACCATGCTCCCGGATCATTTGGATATTCTACGAATAAAGCACGCATCATTGGTAAACCTTTTTCTGAACTTTCTTTCGCCTGAGCGTAGATATATGGCATTAATTCGTAACGCATATTATCTGCTTTTCTAAATCCTTCTAAGAAATCTTTGCTGTATAACCAAGGTTCGCGAGGCGGTTCCCCATGGCTTCTTACGTGCGAAGTCAACATTCCGAAAGGTGTCCATCTTCTGTAAATATTCTCAGGAGATTTTGTAGCGAAACCTCCAACGTCGTGACTCCAGAAACTAAAACCTGAAAGACCTAACGAAAGTCCGCCGCGTAATTCTGCCGACATCGCTCCGTTTGTTGTTTCAGAATCTCCTCCCCAATGTAACGGATAACGCTGAGATCCTGCCCAGGTGCTTCTTGCCCAGATTAAAGTATATCCTTTTTCTTTCTGTGTAATTTCGGCAACGGCTTTGTTGTAACGTAAAGGATATAAATTGTGCTCATAGAAACCAGTTCTTCCCGAATGGTAAATTCCGTCCGGCGGAGCTGCTTCTCCAAAATCTACTTTGAAAACGGCTACACCTTCATCAAATAATTTTTTCAGTTTTCCCTGATACCAGGTAACCGTTTCCGGATTTGAGAAATCTAAAACCGCATCTTCATACGGGAGATTTCCTTTTCTGTCTCTTACCGCTAAATTCTTGTCCATAATTTCCGGAAACAAAGTATTCTTTGGCGTGAAATACGGCAATTGCCATAAACAAACCTGAAAACCGTCTTCCTTTAAATCGGACATCATTTTTGTTGCGTCAGGGAAACGGGATTTTGCGAACTCGTAATTGTTTCTCCAATCTACATCAAACCAACCGGTATCAAAGTGAATGACATCGGTTGGAATTTTATATTTACGCAGATCTCTTGCAACTTCGCGTCCTTCTTTTTCTGAGAAATAAGTAATACGGCTCATCCAAAAACCAAATGACCAAAGTGGCGGCATGGCAGCTTTTCCGGTTAAGTTTGTGTATTGATCTAAAACGTCTTTTGGTTCTCCGATAAAGAAAAACAAATCGGCTTCGTCATCGCCAATGTACATTTCGTTGGCACTTGAAAAATATTTCCCAAAATCAACGGTAATTGGAGTTGAATGATGCATAAAAACGCCATAACCACGGCTGCTCATGTAAAACGGAATTGGTTTGTACATCGTTTCATTCTGGATTCCGTTTGCATCATCTGCCCATAAAACTACTTTTTGGCCGCGTTTGTTTAATTGTGTGAAAGATTCTCCACAACCAAATATTTTTTCATCCGGTTCTAAGCTGAAAGCAGCGCCCATACTTCTGGAATAATCACTGTTTCTGCGAACATATGAAAACGGAAGCGTTGGTGTATATGTATTTTTAAAATCTGTATCGTGTAGTGTACTGGTCAATAATTTTCCTTTTTCATCGAAAATTTTGACGTGCCATGGTTTTGTCAGGATTTCTACAGAACCATGTGCGCTTGCATATTTATGACCTCCTTCGATTTTAGAATATTTCCATAATTCGGGATGATTAGGCGCAACACCATCAACCAACATTAAGGATTCTTTTTGTGGATGAAATTGTGGACCCGAAGTCGTTTTGATTCGTACCGTTCTATCTGAAACAAACTGGATTTCAAAAGGCAAAACCGGCGAAACTTCATATTCTGTTGTTGGGAATTCGTTGGCTTTTTCCACATCCGGCTTCATCATCATATTGTTGAAAGCCTGACGTGTTTTGTAATTGTATCGTAAATATTTTATTGTTCCTTTTCCGGTTGCGGGATCAAAAGAAGCCAATTCATCAGCAAAATAGAAAGTATTCAGATAGTTCTGAAAATCTTTACTGATATCGATCGGAGCGTTTAATACATCTGCATTTTGGATTTGTGCTGATGCATTTGGAACTGTCAAAAGTCCAAAAGCGCAAATCGAAAATAAGGTTTTTAAATGTGATTTTTTCATTGGTTGTTTTTTTATTTTCCATCCTGCAAGGTTTCCAAAACCTTGTAGGTTTAATTTTTTTAACCACAAATTGCGCAGATTATCACAAATTAAATTAGCGGGAATTTGTGCAATTTTTGGTTATATTTTTTTTAAAATCTATTCTTCTATATCTATTATACCTACAAGTTTTTGGAAACCTTGCAGGAACGCGAATTAGAAAAGTTATTCTGCAGTAATTACAATTGCAGCCTCTTTTAATCCATTTGCTTTCGCGGTTAATTCTAGTCTTCCTGTTTTTTTCGAAGATTGAATAATCACCAAACATTTTCCGGCCAAAGCGGTGTGTTTTGTTCCTTTATAAGGTTCGTGACTTACCGGATCGCCGCTGCAAACACCAACGATTTTCCCATTTCCTTTTAAAGAGAAATTAATTTCGTTATTCGCATTTGGCGCTAATGTTCCTTTATCATCTAAAATATCTACGGTAACAAAAGATAAATCATTTGCGTCTGCTTTTATTGACGCTCTGTCGGCTGTTAATTTTAATTGTGACGGATTTCCGGCTGTTTTGATTTCTTTTTCTAAAACTACTTTTCCGCCTTTTCTGGAAACTGCTTTTAATGTTCCGGCTTCAAAAGGAATTCTCCACATTACATGTAAATCATCGCCTTTTTTGCTTCTTTTTCCAACCGATTTTCCGTTTACGAAAAGTTCGACCTCATCTGCATTATTGTAGTATGCCCAAACATCAACAGTTTGTCCGGCTTTCCAGTTCCAATGTGGAAAAATGTGTAGCACGGTTTTATTTGTCCATTCACTTTGGTACATATAATAGACATCTTTCGGGAAACCGGCTAAATCTACAATTCCGAAATAAGAGCTAATCGATGGCCACTCGTAGGGAGTTGGTTCTCCGATGTAATCGAAACCTGTCCAAACATACATACCGGAAAGAAAATCGTGTTTTTTAATGATTTTCCAGGTCGCTTCGTGCGTAGATCCCCAAGGCGTTTGTACCTGATCGTAAGCCGAAACGGTATTTCCTGCGTTTCCTTCTGTAAATTTAAGATCCCATCTTACCGGCCATTTTTTTATGGTGTCTGAAACAGCATCATAATAACCCCGTGTTTGTAAACCCGAAGTAGTTTCTGTTGCGATGAAAGGGGTATTTGGAAAGTTTTTTTGATGATGTTCGTACGTTTGATGCGCGTAATTGTAACCAATCAAATCTAAAATTCCAGACTTAGCAATAGCATTAAACTGAACATTTTTCTTTTCAAATTGCAAAGTTACCTCATCGATATTCATATTTACCGGCGGATTCATCGCTGCCGTTAAAGGTCTTGTTTTATCATATTGACGCGTAATTGCGGCTAATTCTTTGGCAATTGTAACCCCTGCGTCACTCCATTGTTCCGGAATTTCATTTCCGATACTCCAAACAAAAATACTTGGATGATTTCGGTCGCGTAATAATTGATCAATCAGATCTTTTTTGTGCCATTTGTCCCAATCGTTTGCGTAATCGTATTTGGTTTTGTTTTGTTTCCACATGTCAAAAGCTTCATCCATCACAATAAAACCCATTTTGTCGCAAAGATCCAAAAGTTCTGGTGCTGGCGGATTGTGTGAAGTTCTAATTCCGTTTACGCCCATTTCTTTTAGGATTTCTAACTGACGTTCGATCGCGCGCGTGTTGATTGCAGATCCTAACGGACCTAAATCGTGATGCATACAAACTCCTTTTATTTTGACTTGTTTTCCATTCAAAATAAAACCTTTGTTGAGATCGAATTTAAAATCCCTGATTCCGAAATTGGTTTTGTACTGATCAATGATTTTTCCGTCAAGCGAAATTTCTGTAACTGCTGTATATTGTTCGGGTTTTTCTACCGACCATAATATAGGTGCCGTTACAGTTGCCTGCTGACTGATAGTCTGATTAGTATTTGCATTAATCGTTATATCTTGAGTAACCGATGTTACCTGGGTATCGTCTTTAAAAATAGTAGTGGTTACCGTTGCTTTTTTACTTTCAGCATATTGGTTCTGAATGGTTGTTTCGAATGCAACCGAAGCATTTTCAGCCGTAACTTTGGGCGTTGTAATATAGGTTCCCCAATGTCCCACATGAAGTTTGTCTGTGGTTTCTATCCAGACGTTTCTAAAAATTCCTGAACCCGAATACCAGCGTGAATTGGGTTGTTTTGAATTGTCAACCTTAACAATAATTTCGTTGTTTTTGTCTCCGTAATTTAAATAAGGTGATATATTGTATTGAAAACCAATATATCCGTTTGGACGTTTTCCTAAATAATGGCCGTTTATCCAGACTTCGCTGTTTTTGTAAACGCCGTCAAAAGTGATCGAAGTAATTTTTGTGCTGTCTTCTGCAGCTACTTTAAATGTTTTTTTGTACCAGCCTAAACCTCCGTTTAATGCTCCGCCACCATAACCTGCAGGACTTTTTTCATCAAAATTTCCTTCGATGCTCCAATCGTGAGGTACATTTAAGGTTCTCCACATTGTTGAAGTCCCAATAGTATCTTTATCTGTGATACTGTCATTTAAGTGGAAACTCCAATCTGCATTAAAAGAAACTTTTCTATTTACGAAAACATCTTCTTTTTTCCCACAGGAATTGAGCAAAATAATACCAAAAGATAATGTCAGGAAACTGAATTTTTTTATGTTTTTTCTAATTTGCATAGGTACATTTTATGTTTTTGGAAATTGAAGATAGAAATAAAAAATGATTCCGTTAATCTCCGGACAAAATAATTTAAGTCTCAGTCTTAAAGCATGTTAGAACATGTTTAAAACTGAGACTTCAAAACTAACTAACTTACGGTTTTGGCTTGTAGTGGAATACAATTAAACAAACTCCTTCACCGGTTCTGCTCTGGTCACGTACCACTGCTAATCTTAGAGATGTTGCGGTAAGTTCAACCAATTTTACACTAGACCAGTTACTGCAGTCTCCATAATAGTCTCCACCGTAAAGCATTTCTGCTCCACCATTAAAAACTAATTTATTATTGGCAATATCAAATGTGTAGGTTCCTTTTTTTGTTGTTTGACTGTTGTTTGCAATCGCTGTTTGTGTAACAGAAGTATTGTAATTCCCATTCAAATCAAAATACATTTCTCCCCAGTTTTTGTTTGGCATTACCCATGAATTACTGGCATAATCGGGAAACCAATTCCAATAATCTTTTCCTGTGGGATTGTAAGGAAAATCTAAACCAGCCCAACCCACTGGGTCAACAAAATCTAAAACCCATGTTTTTCCGTCAACGCCGTTTGAAAGCATTTGCCATTTTGGATCTCTGAAATACGTGTCATCGTTTTGTGCAATATCCAAGACAACCGGAGCAGCTTCTACAGATCCTCCTCTGGTAAGAGCGGTAAAATATATAGTATATTTTCCGGCAAAAGGCAATGTAATCTGATCTGTACTTTTGTTCGAATGCCCTAATTCGTTTCCGGCAGCATCAACATATTTCCAGTAAGGAACTACTGACGGATCATCATTTTTAAGAATTACAACATTTTTATTGGTTGCATCTTGTGTTACCGAATACTTAAGTGTTTCCGGAGTCAAAGTTACAGCAGGAAGACTTTCACGATCTTCAATGGCTTCACATGAAAATAATAGCGATCCAATTGAAAATACTGCTATTAAAATATATAATATACGTTTCATAATCATTTTATTTTATATTAATTCCAACCCGGATTTTGACTAACTGAACCATTCGAAAGAATGATTTGCGACTGTGGCAGCGGGAACCATCCCTGAGTTTCTGTTCTAAATGTTACATTAAACTGAGAATCTCCTGTGTTGCTGTCTATTGCCGATTTCATTACCGTCATTCCCTGTCTAATTAAGTCGAAATAACGTTGTCCCTCAAGCGCCAATTCCAGTTGACGTTCTTTCATGATATTGTCTTTAGATACAGTAACACGATTTGTGGTATTTTTGAAGGCACGGTCACGAACCCGGTCTAAATCGGTTTGTGCCAGACCAGCATTTCCGTCCAGATTCAATTCGGCAGCCATTAGTAAAACATCGGCAAAACGAATAATTGCATAATCTTGATAGTTATCAATCTGGAAGTTGCCTCCGTTAGCTTCTACCACAGCTGTTCCTGCTGCATTGGTAATAGGACAATATTTCTTCCATGAATATCCGGTGTATTGACGTTGTTCTCTTGCCTGCGCGTCAAAGTTTAATCCTTCTCCAACAAAATCAATAAATGAAGCTGCTTTTCTTGTATCTCCGGTTTTGTATTCTGCAACTAATTTCGGATTTACCGTTGCTCCGCCCCATCCAGTTGCGTATCTTCCAACTGCTCCTCCACGCGGCGCAATGTTTACCTGAAAACGGTTACCTTCGTGAAGATCCCAGTTTCCTTTTCCTGATCCATTAAAACGGACAGCCCAGACCATTTCTGTATTGTCTTCTCCAACAAAGTTTTCAAGAGAAGCCGCCAGCCAAAGATTAGCAAAATCAGGAACCAATGCATGGCCACTATTGCTTACAACATCATTAATATAAGTGGTTGCCTGCGCTTTTGTAATAACACCCGCTAAATCTGTTTTGTTATATGTGCCGGTATAGAATAGGAAAGTTCTTGCGATATAAGCTTCTGCAGCCCATTTGGTAATACGCCCGAAATTTGCATTTCCGCTCTGCGAATAATTTTCTGTCCCCAGATTATCAGCTGCAAATTTTAAATCATTGGCAATTAAAGCATACGTTACTTCCGGAGCTTGTCTTGGCAACTCAAATTCGCTTGTAGTTACCGTATGATCTAACGGAATAATATCTCCAAACATTTTCGCCGCAGTAAAATGAAAGTGTGCTCTCAGGAAACGTGCTTCTGCTTCGTAACGCGTTTTTAAAGCTGTGTCTGCACCCCAGTTTACTTTGTCCAGGTTCTCTAATAAAATATTAGCTCTGTAAATTCCTAAATAAGCATTTGCCCAAATATCTTTGTTCATGTCTTTATCCGAAACGTACAAAAAGCGATCCCATTCCACATCTGCCTGACCGTCGGCAATACCATATCCTCCAAAACAGTTATCAGAAGCCTGCTCGCTAACCAGTAAAGGTCCGGCGTAAGCTTCACGCTGTAAAACATCGTAAACGGCAACTAAACCTTCAAAAGCATCAGAAGGTGTTTTGTAAAAATTCTCGGTTACCTTATCTGTATAAGGTTCGTTTTCTAAAAAATCTTCCGAACATGCGCCTAAAACAAGTAAACTTGAAAGCGCGAATAATTTTATATATGTTTTCATGGTTTTCAAAATTTAAAAGTTAACATTTAGACCCATCATGTAAGTTCTTGGCTGCGGATAATATCCAACATCAATTCCTTTTGCCCAGGACTGGTTCACGTTTCCAAAACCAATTTCCGGATCCATTCCTTTGTATTTTGTGAATGTGTAAATGTTGTTTCCTGCTACGTACAATCTGAATTTTGTAAAGAAGTTTAATTTTGTGGTCAGCTTCGTTAAATCACATCCGATTGTAGCATTTTTGATTCTGAAGAAATCGGAATCCTGAACATACAAATCTGAGAATTTAGTGTAGTTTCCGTTTGCATCTGTTCCGTATGTTACTCTTGGGATTCTGTTTGAAGTTCCTTCTGTTGTCCATCTGTTCAACACTTCTGTTGTATTATTGGTGTAAGCACGAGTGTAATCGTGAACTCCAAATACGTTTTGTCCGCCTGCGATACCGTAAGTATTAACAGAGATATCAAATGCTTTGTAAGATAATTCTAAATTTACCCCATAATTAATATCCGGATTTGGGTTACCAACCTGCGTTTTATCATTAGCATCGATTTGTCCGTCGCCGTTCAAATCAACAAAACGAACATCTCCAGGCTGTGCATTTGGCTGAACTCCTGCTGCAACTTCTGCTGCATTCTGAAAAATTCCGTTTGTTTTTAATCCGTAGAAATAACCCATTGGTTTTCCAACCTCCACACGGTTCATCTCATCTAATCCCTGGAATAAAACGTTCGTTTCTCCATGAATAATTCCTTCATTGTTAGCAATTCTAAGTACTTCGTTTTGATTGCGCGAAAGATTGGCATTAATTCCGAAATTCCAGTCTTTTCCAAAACGGGTTCTGTATGCCAGACCAATTTCAAAACCTTTATTGCTTACATCTCCACCATTAATATAGGGTGCAGTTGCTCCTGCATAAGTTGGGATAGAGGCCAAAACCAGCCAGTCTTTTGTCTTTTTATCATAATAATCAAAAGTCAAAGTAAAGTTGGTAAACAAAGTAGCATCAAAACCTAAATCTAACTGCTCCGAAGTTTCCCATTTTAAGTTACGGTTGGCCAGCTGATCCGGGCTTGAACCTACTAAAAGAGTTTCATCTCCAGTCCCAAAGTGATATGTTTTATCTGCCGAATTTACAGTGGACAAATACGCAAATCTTCTTCCAAACTGGTCATTTCCATTTTGTCCCCAGCTCGCTCTTAATTTAAAACTGTTTAAAACTTTATTTTCTTTGAAGAAAGCTTCTTTATCTATATTCCAACCTGCAGAGAAGGAAGGGAAAATTGCATATTTATTGTCCGGACCAAATTCTGAAGAGCCATCACGACGAACTGTTGCAGAGAATAAATATTTGTTGTTGTAATCGTATAATAAACGTCCGAAGTAAGACTGAATCGCATAATCTCTACGATTTCCTTTGACCACATTTGATGTCGGATCTTTTGCATTGTCCAGATAAGCGTGGGCAAAATCGTCAAAGATTAAATTTCTTCCCTGACCTTCCATATAATCAGAAGTATTCTTTTTTGCAGAAGTACCCGCTAAAACATCAAAATTATGAGCCGATGCAATATTGAATTTATATTGAAGTGTATTTTCAAAAATCCATCCCATCGATTTCGTAGCACTTTGTGTAACACTTGAAACCGTATTATTATCATTTGAAGACAGGGAATAAACTGGTCTGAAAGCTCTGTAGTTGCTATCTGTCATGTCTACACCAAAACTTGTTCTGAAAGTCAGGTCTTTGATAATTTTTAATTCAGCAAAAATATTCCCTACGTAACGGTTTGTTTTTGTCTGATTGAAGTTGTTATAATATAAAGATCCAACCGGATTGCTGATATCTGCTGAAATAACAGAACGGGCAAAATCTCCATTAGCGTCATAAGCAGCATCAATCGGAGCTGCGTTTAAGAAACTTCTGATTGCGTTACTGTAAATCCCGTCATCTGCAACACCACTTGACTTCACATTTGAAAGCGTGAAATTTTCACCAATTTTCAAATGATCTTTAATTACCTCAGAAGTAGAATTCACTGTAAAAGTAACACGATCGTATTGTGATTGATTGGTCGAACCTCCAATCATACCTTCTTGCCCGTAATAAGACAAACCAGTTGCAATTGTCGATTTTTGATCTCCGCCTGTAATTAATAAAGAGTGGTTTTGTTTCATCGCACCTTCATTAAATAAATCATTTTGCCAGTCGTGATTTGGAAAAGCTGCAATTTGAGCTTTTGTATATAAGGGAGAAAATCCAGAATTTACACGTGCTTCGTTTGCAATTGTTGTATATTCCTGCGTATTCAACAAATCCAGTTTTTTAGCGATTTGCTGAAAACCGGTGTAAGAGTTGAAAGACACATTCATTTTTCCGTCTTTTCCTTTTTTAGTTGTTACTAAAATAACTCCGTTTGCCGCTCTCGCTCCGTAGATTGAAGCTGCAGAAGCATCTTTAAGAACGTCAACTCTTTCAATAACCGACGGATCAAGATACCCGATTCCGTTATCTACTACAACACCATCCACCACATACAGCGGATCACTGTTTCCTGCTGTTCCTGCACCACGAATATTTACCACCATATTCGCGCCCGGCTGACCAGAAGAAGAAGTTACAGAAACCCCTGAAGCCTGACCCTGTAAAGCATTTACAACATCAAGACTCGCTACCTGCTGAATATCTTTTCCAGATACCAGTGAAGTTGCAGCAGTATTAACTTTCTTTTTTTGAGTACCGTAACCGATCACTACAATTTCTTTAAGTTCTGCAGTTTCCGGTTGTAAAACTACATTTACCAGTTTCTGTGTGCCCACAGTAATATTTTGTGTTTTGAAACCTACAAAAGTAATGACCAGAACATCACCTGTTTTGGCTTCTACTTTATATTTTCCATCAAAATCGGTAACTGTACTCGATTTTGTGCCCTGTACCTGTACAGTTGCGCCCGGAACTCCAAATCCGTCTTCAGACGAAGTTATGGTTCCGCTAACAGTTTTGGATTCTTGAGCAAATCCAAACTGCATCATAAATACGCTAAGCAGCAGCCCCATAAAATATGGAAGCTTTGTTGTTTTAATACAATTTTTGCTTTTCATAATAAGAATTGATTAAGTTTAAGTTATAGTTAGTAATCTTTACCCTAAGAAAAATTTGGAAACTTCCCAAGCAGGTCATGCCAAAAATGAGGGCCTGAATCTCATTTCCAACATGTAGTACTTGCAACGACTATAAACCGATATTCTGAAAACAAGATCTTCATCCTATCAAAGCAGTTTGAAATTAATTTGATGGTATTTCTCCAGATCAAATCTATCCGAACCAACTTTTAAAAAAACAATTGTGGTAAGTTTAAGTTAAGTTTTATCTTTGCCTTTTCAACTTATAGTCAATTTGAATTTATCTTATGGTAAATTTGACTACAAGTGTAAAACAAATTTTCTATATTAACAAAATATTAGGGTTAATTTTTTTCTATTCTGATAAATTGTTCTCCATTTTTATCAATGCCATAAAAAAGGAATTAGAATCAAATTAAAAATTAAAGAAAAAACAGTGTTTTAGGAAATTGACAATCAGAGTTTTAAGATTTAACTGATTTAAAAGGGATTTTCTGTCAATTTTTAAATCACTGAAAATCACTTTTTTGTTACGTTAAAAAAAATATAAAGCTTTTAAGAAGCTCACTAATGATTTAATTTAGTTAATTTGTCAAAATTTATCTCCAATATGATTGAAAATGTAGAGGACAAAACTGCCGGAAAAAACGAACACAGTGCCATGAATGCTATCACTATTGACTGTGTTATTTTTGGTTTTGATAAAGGCAGTCTTGAAGTACTTTTGGTACAGCATGGCGAAGGAATCAGTAAGGGAAAATGGGGTCTTCCGGGAGGATGGATCTATAAAAAAGAAAGTACAGATGCCGCGGCGCACCGTTTGTTAAATGAATTGACCGGCCTTGATAATATTTATCTGGAACAGCTTAAAGCTTTTGGCGACCCGGATCGTTTTCCGCTCCGACGTGTAATTACAATAGGATATTACGCCTTGGTAAAAAGGGAAGATTATAATATTAAAGCCGGTTTTACCGCTTCTGATGCTAAATGGTATAAAATTGAAAACATTCCGGATTTGATTTACGATCATAATGAGATTTTGGATTACAGCTTAAATCATCTTAGAAATAAAGTGCGCCAAACACCAATCGGGTTTAATTTATTACCAGAAAAATTTACGCTTTTGCAATTAATGCGTTTGTACGAAGAAATTCTTGGAGTAGAAATGGACAAGCCAAATTTCAGACGAAAAATTCTGCACATGAAATTACTCGCCGCATTAAATGAAAAGCAACAGGATGTTTCACACAGAGCGGCTCAGCTTTATAAATTTGATCCTGAGATTTATAAAAAATTAACGGAAAAGGGATTTAATTTTGAATTCTGATTTCATTCAAAAAATAAAAAAGGACATTTTACTTTTTAGAAATACGAGAATAAATTGACAGAAAAAACTACTCATCAGCCGGCTTTAGAAGGAATCACAATAGACTGTGTTTTCTTCGGATTTAATAAAGAAAGTCTTGAAGTACTTTTGGTACAGCACGCTCAGGGCGAAAGCATGGGTAAATGGGGACTTCTTGGCGGATGGCTTCAGCGGGAAGAAAGTGCCGATGATGCCGCGCAGCGAATTCTCCGGGAACTTACGGGACTTAAAAATATTTATCTGGAACAGCTTAAAGCATTTACAAACCCAAATCGTGTTCCTGAAAGACGCGTTGTTACCATTGGTTATTATACTTTGGTGAATAGGGAGGATTACAATATCAAAGCCAGTTTGCGTGTTATCGAAGCAAAGTGGTACAAAATAAATGAAATTCCAGATTTAATTTTCGATCATAACGAAATCCTGAATTTCAGTTTGTTGCAGTTGCGAAACAGAGTGCGTCAGGCACCAATTGGATTTAATCTGCTGCCGGAGAAATTTACCTTACTTCAGTTAATGCATTTATATGAAGAAATTTTAGGAATCGAATTGGATAAATCCAATTTCAGAAGAAAAATTCTTCATATGAAACTGTTGACGGAACTGGACGAAAAGCAAAAAGACGTTTCGCACAGGGCTGCAAAACTTTATAAATTTGATGACGAGATGTACAAAAAATTAACCGAAAAAGGATTTAATTTCGAATATTAAAGTACAATTTGCTTCAGATCTTTCAACTATCGAAAAATCAACATTCCAGAATCCAAAACTTTGCGCTATCTTTGCGCATTATAACACGCATTAAGGTAATTATTATAATGCGAATTATTCCCAAAAAATACATAAAAACTCGTTAGAGAACTGATATATCAAAATGAAGAAGATACGTAATTTTTGCATTATTGCACACATTGACCACGGTAAAAGTACATTGGCAGACAGGCTTCTGGGTGCTACACAAACCGTTACAGCCCGTGAAGAAAAAGCGCAATTGCTTGACAACATGGACCTGGAGCGCGAACGTGGAATTACCATTAAAAGTCATGCCATCCAGATGGAGTATACTTATAAAGGAGAAGAATATATCTTAAACTTAATTGATACTCCGGGACACGTAGATTTTTCGTATGAAGTTTCAAGATCTATCGCGGCCTGCGAAGGTGCACTTTTAATTGTTGATGCTGCACAAAGTATTCAGGCCCAAACGATTTCAAATTTATATTTAGCTTTAGAAAATGACCTGGAAATTATTCCGGTTTTAAATAAAGTAGATTTACCAAGTGCAAATCCGGAAGAAGTAAGCGATGATATTATCGATTTATTAGGATGTAAACTGGAAGATATTATTCATGCCTCTGGTAAAACAGGTTTTGGTGTGGAGAATATTCTGGCTGCCATTATCGAAAAAATTCCAGCTCCAAAAGGAAATCCGGAAGAGCCTTTACAAGCTTTGATTTTTGACTCGGTTTACAATCCGTTTCGTGGAATCGAGGTTATCTTCAGAGTTGTAAATGGTGAGATTAAAAAAGGTCAGAAAATTAAATTCATGGCTACCGGCAATGAATATTTTGCTGATGAAATTGGAACTTTGAAACTAAATCAGGTTCCTAAAAATGTGATTTCTTCTGGTGATGTTGGTTATTTAATTTCAGGAATTAAAGAAGCCAAAGAAGTAAAAGTTGGAGATACTCTGACGGATGCTAAAACGCCTACAACCAATATGATTACAGGTTTTGAGGATGTAAAACCAATGGTTTTCGCCGGGATTTATCCTGTAGATACGGAAGATTATGAAGATTTGCGTTCTTCTATGGAAAAACTGCAGTTAAATGATGCTTCGTTAGTTTTTACCCCTGAAAGTTCTGCAGCTTTAGGATTTGGTTTCCGTTGTGGTTTCTTAGGAATGCTGCACATGGAAATTATCCAGGAACGTTTGGAGCGCGAATTCGACATGACTGTAATTACTACAGTTCCTAACGTTTCGTATCTGGCTTACACTAAAAAAGATCCTGAAACTGCCTTTATAGTAAACAACCCTTCTGATTTACCGGAACCATCCCGTTTAGACCGGGTTGAAGAACCGTTTATTAAAGCTACGATTATTACAAAAGCTGACTTTGTTGGAAACGTTATGAGTCTGTGTATCGAAAAACGTGGTCAGATTACCAATCAGACTTACTTAACAACAGAACGTGTTGAGTTAAACTTTGACATGCCTTTGGCTGAAATTGTATTCGACTTTTACGATCGTTTAAAAACAGTTTCTAAGGGCTATGCTTCTTTTGATTATTCCCCAATCGGAATGCGTACTTCTAAATTGGTTAAATTGGACGTTCTATTGAATGCTCAAACTGTTGATGCACTTTCTGCTTTGATCCACGAAGACAACGCGTACAACATCGGTAAAAAAATGACCGAGAAATTACGTGAGTTAATTCCAAGACAGCAATTTGATATTCCGATTCAGGCGGCAATCGGAGCAAAAATTATCGCTCGAGAAACTATTAAGGCACTTCGTAAAGACGTTACCGCAAAATGTTACGGTGGAGATATTTCGCGTAAGCGTAAACTTTTGGAGAAACAGAAAAAAGGTAAAAAACGTATGCGACAAGTAGGAAACGTTGAGATTCCGCAAGAAGCTTTTATGGCTGTTTTGAAATTGAATGACTAGTTCTTTTTTTAGAAAATAGAGGAAAGAATATATAATATTGATTAAACCCAATAACGAAAGTTGTTGGGTTTTTTATTTGAATTTTATCAAAAATTAAAAAGACTAAACCTACAAAATTATCCAAATTTTAACTTGAAAAATTCATTTTTAACGCGTTTGACTAAAGTCGAAGCCTTTTAAAAATAGGTGCTGTATTTTTAATCTTACAAACAATTAAATATTTAAGATTATGAAAACCAAATTATCAGTTATTTTAGCACTTTTTACTTTTTGTTTCGCAAATGCACAAGAAGAACAAGCGGAAACTGAAATGAATTCTGCAAAAGGTGTAACTTTTTCGCAAGGAGATATGTTTCTTGAAGGATCTATCAAGATTAGTACTGGAGGAGAAAATGACTACTACGGATTTAGCCCTAAATTTGGCTATTTATTGAATGATAAATTTGCGGTAGGTGCCCAATTTAATTATGGAAGTAACGAAGTAGAAGCGACCGGAGTAAAAACAAATGTATTAGGAGCAGGAGCTTTTGCTCGTTATTATTTTTTAGAACTAGATAAAAAACGTTTTAAAACGTATGCTGAAGCTGGTCTTGGATTTGGAAGAAACAAAATTGATACGCCAAATTTTGGTAGCGATACCGACAACAGTTTAACGGCTAATATTACAGTAGGTTTAAATTATTTTGTTACCAAAAACATTGCAGTAACTTTTGTACTGGCAAATATGCTTTCTTACAATAGCGTATCTCCAGAGGATGGACCATCTTCTGATACTTTCCAGTTAAACATCAACTTGTTTGAAAATATTTTCGATCAGCCTCAATTCGGATTGTTGTATAGATTCTAAATCTTTTTCTACAATTAAAACTATAAAGCTGTCTCAATTTGGGACAGCTTTTTTTATTTTAATAAAAATTCAACTTTGTATCTTTGAGACCTCTTTACTTAGAACCTTAAACAGAAAAAATGGACGAAACCCCAAAACGATTTGACCGAATTGTTGCCATTCTGATTCAATTACAATCGAAGAAAATTGTAAAAGCACAAGAATTGGCCGATCGTTTTGAGTGTAGTTTGCGAACTATTTACCGGGACATTCGAACTCTCGAGGCTTCTGGTGTTCCTATTTATAGTGAAGCCGGAGTAGGTTATGCTTTAATGGAAGGTTATCGTCTTCCGCCGGTGATGTTTACCCGTGAAGAAGTGAGCAGTTTTATTGCCGCCGAAAAACTAATGCAGAAATTTACCGATCCGGTTTTGGGAAATCATTATGCTTCTGCTATGTACAAACTAAAATCTGTGCTTCGAAATACGGATAAAGACTGGCTTTCTAACATGGAATCAAGAGTAGTAATGCAAACTGCAGAACCTATGTTTCATAACAATTCTCCCAATACATTAGCGGTTTTATTCGAAAGTATTGCCGAGAAGAAACAAATTCTGCTAATCTACAAAACCTTCGGAAAGGAAGAATTAACAGAAAGAAATTTAGAACCTGTCGGCGTTTTTCATGATAATAATAATTGGTATTTTTTAGGATATTGTCATCTTCGAAAAGATTACAGACAATTTCGAACCGACCGGATTCAAAATCTCAAGAAAACAGATTTAGATTTTACGCTGGAACACGATTCACTTGAAACCTATCTTAATAAATCGGAAACTATTCCAACAACTAAAGTCCGTATTCTGATTGAAAAGAAAATAGCACATTATGTGGCTTTTGATAGAAAATACCATGGCTTTGTCTCTGAAAAAGAAATTGGAGATGAGATCGAAATGACGTTTATGTGCCGTGATTTGGAAAATGGTTTTCCGCGATGGTTTATAATGTTTGGTGATTATGCCAGAATTCTCGAACCTGAAACACTCAAAACCAGAACACTGGAATTACTGGAATTAAATAAAAAACGATTACTGGAATAAAAAAAACTCCTCAAAGTCTTAAGCTTGAGGAGTTTTTTTATATCTCTATCTGAATTATGGTCTTTCCCAGAAAAATGGAGGTTCGATTCCAAGAGCTCTCAGGTACACATAACCCTGACCGCGGTGGTGCACTTCATTATCAATAAAATACAAAATATTGTGAATTATAGGAAATTCATACTGCCCAAATAAATTAAACGTTTCATTAAAATCTTCAACATTTAATTTTTCCCAGTCCTGGTTAATTTCTTCTGTCGCTTGATCCCATTTTTCAAGATATTGCGCTTTAAAAATTAATTTCTCCGCATTTTCTCCAAATGGTTTAATCTCACGGTTTACGATTCCTTTTAAAGCCGGAGAGGCAATTGCTAAAAGTTCGTCTGTCAGTTGTGCAAAAGTTCGCATTCCTCCTATTGAAAATTCAAAAAAATCTTTTTCAGGAAAAAGTTCAATTACACGACGCGTTAAAGCGCGGTGACCTTGCCAGTGTTTTAGTAAATCTTCTTTTGTAATAACTTGTGCTTCTAACGTTTTCATGGTTTTAAAGTTTAAATGTTTTTAATACTTCAAAAGTAAAATGGCCCGGTGACAACAGTTTGTCAGCAGGAAAAATAATTTTTGTAAATAAGTAAAATTTTTAAATTTTAACAAAATTTCAACTACAATTGCCGTTTTGGTAAAAAAGCGATTGCAAATCATAAAATACTGAAAGCTAGAAAATTAAAATAAATAATTTTGTAACTTTAAGTAAGCCAATAAAATGAAACCGGAATTATGAGAGCTGCTCTGCTATTACTTTTAGTATTATTTTCGAACGTATCTTCATCACAAGGAATTGCGGTTGATACTACAACTTTGAGTATACCCGAACTGGTACGGACAGAATTGATGCAAAATGGCTGTTCTAACGAAAGTAATTTCAAATTTTCATCGCCCCGGGGTATTGGTAAATTCACAAACACAAATCCAAACTTTCCGATATCGAGCGGAATCATAATACGAAACGGAGTAGCGAAATACACCGAGGGTTCGTACACCGGCGCTAACGAAAGCAGTAAACTGAATAATGCAACCGACAGCGACCTGCAGAATATTAGTGACAGCAACGGACAAATTGTACCCGTCACCGATGTAAGTTTTCTTCAATTTGATTTTACTCCTTTATCAAGTAATTTTAGTTTCGATTTTCTTTTTGCTTCAAATGAATATGGCGAATTTCAATGTGGCTTCAGTGACGTTTTTGCCTTTATTTTAACCGATTTAACCACGGGAACTTCTACAAATCTCGCTGTAGTTCCCGGAACCAGTACCCCCGTTTCTGTAAAGAATATCAGGGATCAGCAATACAATTCCTCTTGTCTGTCTGCCAATGCTAATTTGTTTGATCGTTATAATGTTATCAATCCTGCTCAGTCGCCCATTAATATGAGAGGCGAAACTAAAGTTTTAACCGCGGCTTCAACGGTTATTCCGAACAGAACTTACCGCATAAAACTGGCGATTGGTGATTATAACGATAGTAATTATGACTCCGCTGTATTTATAAAAGGTGGCAGTTTTATGACTACTATGAATTTAGGCCCGGACAGAACCATCTGCGAAGGAGAAAAAATTACCCTTATGTCTGATATTGTGGGGAACTTCAATTACACGTGGACATTAAACGGAGCAGTAATTCCAAATGAAACCAGCAATTCGCTGACCCTCGACAGACCAGGAACTTATGCAGTTACAGCAACTCTTTCGGGCTGTGTTATTACAGACGAAGTTGTAGTTGATCAGCTTCTGATCAAATCTCCACAAAATATAACTGCCTGTTACAGTGCAAACGGAAATTATCAGTATGATCTAACGCTTAATAATTCAACTTTATTAGGAATTGATCCGGCTAAATATGCTATTTATTATTTTGATTCTTTAGCTGCAGCTAATTCAAACGGACCAACGATACCCGAAAATCAATTAAAATCGTATGTAAGCCCGGGTAATCAAACGATATACATAAAGGCTGTACCGGTTTATGACAAAGCTTTCTTTTGCAACAATTTAGTTTCATTTACATTATTAATAACGGAACCCATTAATGTTGTAAAACCGCCAAATATCAATGTTTGCGACAACATTTCTAAAAATGTACCTGTTGATTTAACTGTTCAGGAACCTGTCATTTTAAACGGCTTAAATCCTGCCCAATATAAAATCAGGTATTACAACAGCGAACCAGATGCTAATAGTGCCAGAAACAACATTTCGGATCCGAAAGCATTTATGGCATCATCTTCTCAGTCAACAAGGATAATTTGGGTTCGTATTGAAAATATTTCAAACTCTGTTTGTTATGCTACGGTTAATTTTAATATAATCATAAATTCCCTTCCGTCGGTAGATCGACTTCCGAATGTAATTGCGTGCGATAGCTATACGTTACCGCCAATTCAAGATGGCGAATACAATACATCAGTTAACGGAACAGGAACTAAACTTAACGCCGGATATATTGTCACTAAAGGAGGTACTTACTATATTCATAAAGGCCCAAATGAAAACAACTGCACCAATGAAAGCAGCTTTAATGTAACACTTATTTACGAGATTGGTTTTCAAAAAGAAGCCTGTGGTCAATATATAGTGCCTCGTGTACCTGCAGGCGGTTTTTTTACCCAGCCAGGCGGACAGGGAGACGCTATTGCCGAAGGAACAGTGTTTACAACCAGTCAGACTATTTATTATTATGCCGTAATTAATGGCGCAGTCTGTCGTGACACCGCTGTACCCTTTACCGTTCATCCTTTACCACTGATAGATAAACCTACAAACGTAGTCACTTGCGATTCGTATACACTGCCTGCTTTAACAAACGGACGGTACTTCACCTCTTCCGGAGGTTCAGGACGAGCGTTAAATGCCGGTGACCGAATAACTTCGAGCCAGACTGTTTATATTTTTGCAAATGACGGAAGATGTACCAATGAATATTCTTTTAAAATCGACATTGTAAATTCTCCAATTTTTGTTCCGATTTCAAGATGTGGAAGTTTTACTTTGCCTGCGGTTGCTATTGGCGGTTATTATGAAAGTCCTGGTGGTCAGGGCAGAAATATCCCGGCCGGAACTGTTATTACCAATTCACAAACTGTCTATTATTATGCTGCTACCACCACTTCGCCCAATTGTACCGAAAATCTTAATTATGTTATTACTATCGATCCCCTACCATTAGTCGATACGCCAGCCAACAGACTGGAATGCAGCCGTTATATATTACCGCCGTTGACAAATGGTAATTATTTTACCAAAACCAATGGCGGAGGGCAATCTCTAAAAGCTGGTGACGTTATTACCTCAACGCAAATTATTTATGTTTATTCTGTAGGTCCAAAATGTACCAATGAACATAGTTTTACTGTCGAAATCAGACCTCTGCCTCCGGTGGACAGCTTTACAGATGTGGTAACCTGTACTGATTTTAAACTACCCAAATTGAAAAATGGAAAATATTATACCGCTACAGGAGGTCCAAAAGGTCTAGGTAATCAGCTGGCTGAAGGAACAGCCATTAACACCACTCAGACCATTTATATTTATAATGAGTGGGCGGATTTTAATTCGTGCTCCAATGAAACTTTTTTCAAAGTTAATTACAACGGAATTGATGTTGGCAATTTCAGCAATGTTACGGTTTGTGACAGTTATACTTTACCAGCGTTACAACTAGGCAATTATTATGGACAGCCCGGAGGAAAAGGACCCGTTATTCCGGCCGGAACGGTTATTACCAATTCACAGGCCGTTTATGTTTATGCTGTATCGGGTACACGACTAACCTGTGTTAGCGAAAAGAGTTTTTCAGTAAATATATCTCAAACCCCGGTACTCAACAGCACTCCCGATGTCGCTATTTGCGGAAGTTATACTTTACCCTCTTTAGCAGTAGGAAATTATTACAGCGCACCCAATGCAACAGGGACCCGATACGAAGCAGGGCAAAAAATAAATGCCAGCCAAAAAATGTATATCTATGCAGCTGCAGAGACAAATTCTAGTTGTTTTGCCCAGGATGATTTTGATATTACTATTTATCCGCTTAAAAACTTATCGATACAAAACGGAATCATTTGTGTGGATTATCAAACGGGAACTTTACAGCATTCAACACTTTTAAATTCAGGAGTAACCTCACCTGATTATACAGTCGAATGGTATCTGCAGGGAAATAAAATTAGTACAGGTCCTACTTACACGGCAACACAAACAGGTATCTACACCGTTGTTCCGGTTAAAAACGTACCCGATGTGGGTAATGACTGCGGCTATAATCCGACCACTGTAACGGTCGACAAATCCAGTCAGGCGGTGGCAACGGTTAGCGTATCTGATGATTTTACAGAAAATATTGATATCATTGTGAATCTTATATATGGTTTTGGAACCTATGAATACCAACTCGACGATGGTGATTTTCAAACAGACAATGTCTTTCATAATGTTGATTCCGGAGAACATGCGATTACAATAAAAGATACCAAAGCGAGTTGCGACAATCTTATCTTATTTGCGAAAGTGCTCAAATATCCAAAATTTTTCACTCCAAACGGCGATGGTTACAACGACACCTGGAACATTCCGGATCTCGCTTACGAGCCAGATGCCTTTATTAGTATTTTCGACAGGTATGGCAAACTCTTAAAAAGGATCAAGCCTTCCGGAATGGGCTGGGATGGTAATTTCAATGGTGAAGAACTTCCTTCTACAGACTACTGGTTTAGCGCTACCTATACCAAAGATGGCGTAATTCAGGAATTTAAAGCTCACTTTAGTATGAAGCGATAATATTTGGGCGTGCCACCATCCCGATAAGAGAGCAAATTAAGATGGTGGTTATTCGCTCTCTTATCAGGATGCTGTCAGGCTGTCCGCGTTACTTCGGTAACTTGCTTCCATCCTTCACGCGGTCTTACAAGATTTTTTGCGAATCTGAGATTATAAATGACCACCTGTTTTGAAAACTGCGTTCAAACGCAACAGTGCATCTTTACAAATACACATAACGTTTATAAAAACTTAGCAGCTTTAAGGAAAAAACCTTTGTACCTTTGCAACCTAAAAACCTTTGCACCTTAAATAAAATGATTGAAGATAAAAATCAACAAAGAACAAGTATTGCTCAATTAGGCGAATTTGGTTTAATTGAACATTTGACTAAAAATTTTGATGTTACTCAGGAATCTACTTTAAAAAGTATTGGAGATGACGCTGCTGTTCTCGATTTTAAAAACAAAAAAGTAGTCGTTTCTACCGATTTATTAATCGAAGGGGTTCACTTTGATTTGGCTTACATGCCGTTAAAACATTTAGGCTACAAATCTGTTGTTGTTAATGTTTCAGACATTTGCGCCATGAATGCCAAACCAACACAAATAACTGTTTCGGTGGCAGTTTCCAACCGTTTTCCACTGGAAGCTTTAGAAGAATTATTTGCGGGAATTACACATGCCGCTAAAGAATATAAAGTTGACGTAATTGGCGGAGATACAACCTCATCTCAAAAAGGTTTAATTATCAGCATTACCGCAATTGGAGAAGCAGACGAAGAGGAATTGGTTTACCGTAATGGCGCCAAACAAACCGATTTATTAGTTGTAACCGGTGATCTTGGTGCCGCTTACATGGGATTGCAGGTTTTGGAGCGTGAGAAACAGGTTTTTCAGGTCAATCCTAATAATCAGCCCGATCTAGATCCGTATACTTATTTGGTAGAACGTCAATTGAAACCTGAAGCCAGAAAAGATGTTCGTACTTTGCTTCATGCATTAGACATTAAACCAACCTCAATGATTGATATTTCAGACGGTTTATCATCTGAAATTATGCACATCTGCAAACAATCAAAAGTAGGCTGTAATTTATATGAAGATAAATTGCCGCTTGATCCTCAATTTATGTCGACTTGCGAAGAATTTAATATTGACAGCACAACGGTTGCCATTAATGGAGGCGAGGATTATGAGCTTTTGTTTACTATCGACATCAATGATTTTGACAAAATAAAAGGGAATCCGAATTTCTCTGTTATCGGACATATGGCTGAAGAAAACGAAGGAATTCACCTTGTAACCCGTGCAAATACAAAAATCGCTTTAAAAGCACGTGGATGGGACGCCTTAACAGAATAGCGTTCTAAACTCTAAATAAAAAAAATCCAAATTCCGACAGCTAGTAATCGGAATTTGGATTTTTTTATTTGAATTCATTTAAAAAAGTCCTTTGCTTCGTGCTTCCTTAATCAGATCCTCGTCTGAATTGTTTCTAATTTTGAGTAAATCTTTTAGATGTTTTTTGCGTTTTTCAATTGCATTTAGGGAAATCGGTATTTGCTGCAGCATTTCGTCAATCGAAGTTCTTTTTTCCAGATGAATTAATATTTGTTTATCATACTGATCAATTTCAATTGCATTATGAGTCGATTGATTCAGCATTTTAACTACAGACTGACTGTAATATTTTTCACTTTTCAGTACTTTATCAAAAGCCAGAAGCAATTCATCAAAAGTCAGGTCATTTTTAATGATTAATCCATTAGGCTGAATGGTTCTGATGATTGTTTTAATTTTGAGCAATTCTGTATACATCGTCAGGAGAACAATTTTACAGGAAGGCATCTTTTTCAAAAGCAGTCTTGCCAGATCTTCACCCGAAAAAATCTCCTTTTCTTCATACGGCGGCATACTAATATCTAAAAAAGCAATATCAAATTGGGGCGAATTTGAATCCTCAATAATTTCATAACCCGATTTACAATCATGTGCCTGATAAATGGCAAACTCATATTGTTTCGGATTATAACGGGTAATTGCATTCTTATATCCCTCAATAATAAACGGATGATCATCTACTATAAGAATGTTTTTTTTAATTAATTGAGAAACTGGGGCTCGTAAATCAAATGTCATTATGTTGTAGGTTATTATTTTGAATCTAATGGAATTTCTACATGAAGAATCGTACCTTCTCCTTTGGCAGATTGTATAGTAACGGTACCCTTACACTCGGCCGCTCTGTATTCTATATTATGCAGGCCTATTCCATTTTTGGTTCTGTTGGTATTAAATCCTATTCCGTCATCTTCAATAGTTAAAACCAAATTATTATTTTCATTTGCAAACGCCACTTTTATTATATCTGCATTTGCGTATTTATTACAGTTCTGAAGCCCTTCCTGAATAATTCTGTACAGATTAATTTTGATATTATTACTTATAGAATCCCATTTAATCTCTGGATCGAAGTTTGTAATTAACTTTGAGCTATAAGTATTAATCTGATCCTCAAATAATTTATGAAGGATAACAACAAAATTATTAATTAATTCAGATTTTTCCCTGTTTAAATCGTGAGAAATTTCGCGAATGTCCTGCTCAATATTTTTCAATTCGGCCAGATACTTTTTTCTCTTTAAGGAAGCTTCTGCTTCATCGACTTTATCCAGACTGTCCATACTAATTCTAATACCGAACATTCTGCCTAAAACACCATCATGTAAATCCTGAGCAACTTTTTTCTTTTCTTTTATTCTGGTGAGTTCAATTTCATTTTGTTGCGACAGCATTAAATTGTAAATGTCTTCGTTTGCAATCTGTTGTTGCTGCTTAAAGAGCAGCTCGCGATTTTTTGCCTGCTGGGTTTTGTAAACATAAAAAAATAATCCTAATAAAGTACAAATACTAAAAACATATACTAAAGTTTTATTTTTCTCCTGAAGATTGGAGTTTTGATCTTTTATTTCGTTGGTTTCGTATTCAATGCGGGAAAACTTCTCTCCCATGTTTCGCTCTGTTTTTAGCATTTGATCATTCAGTCTGATGTATTCTTTAGAATAAACAGAGGCATTCTTAGGATCAATAATTGCAATTTGTTTCAAGGCTGTTAATGTATTACTCACCTTATCTGATGAACGGGAAATAAATAAAGCCTGCTTTGAAAATTGTATGGCTCTAAAGGTATCTTTTTTAGACGCAAAATATTCAGATAAGTGAATTTGATTGGATATCATCGCAGTTTTCAGTCCAAGACTATCTCTAATTTTTAATGATCTGAAAAACTGATCGGGAAGTCCGTCCATTTTACCAGATTTAAATTTAGAATAAGCCAGATTATCCAGCAATATTGCATATAATATGGGCTTATCTTTAAATAAATTTTCCTCTTGCAGACCTTTTTGAAAATAGTACATCGCATTTTTATAATTGTTCATGCGCATGTAAACAAATCCGATATTGTTTAATGAAGTGGCTTTTAACTGAAGATCAGCAGGTATCGAGCTATCGCTTAAAGTGCTAATTGCCTTATTCTGATATTCCAACGCTTTATTATATTCTTCTCTTTCGTTATAAAGAACGCCAAGAAGATTATAACATTCATAAAGCTTATCATTTACATTTTTTTGATCCTTTAATATTGCCAAAGCTTTAAAAACAGATATTTCACTTTCAAAAAAATCAGACTCATTGTATTGAAGACTTCCCTTACTTAAAAGTGTCTTCGCTAAATTAAGCTTATCATCAATCTGGAGATAAATTTTTTGGGCTTTATAGTAGTTTCTGTAAGCACTATCCGAAATTGTTTTAAGACTGTAATAATCGCCCAAGTAAATATAGGCTTTAGCAATGCTGACAAAATCATTTGCGCTAATAGATTTATTCAGCACAAGTTCTGAAACCTTACGATAAGATTTTAAGTCATTCATGTTGTAATAACGATTGGCAATCTTAAACAAATTAACTCTGCTTATCGAATCGTTATTTTGATTTGATACTATACTGAATGCTTTTTGAGCGTAGTTCTGCCTAAATTCATAGTTTAAATTATCATCGTTCGCTAATGAGAGATAAACAGGGAGACTATCTTTTGAGGAATTTAGATCATTAACATGCCCGTTCTTCTTAGTACAATTAAGAAAAATAAAAAATAAAAATAATAGTATTGGGCAATATTTTCTCAATAGTTTTTTGATTTTTACCAAAAATACTAAAAGTATATACACAAAAAAAAAGCTGTCAAAATTTGACAGCTTTTTTTTATATTTTTCAGAATTAATCTATTTTTTTGGTTGCTCCAATAGATTGATTAATGTTTGAGAAATTTGAGTGGTTAGCTGTATTTAATACTTCGTTTTTAACTAATTGGAAATCGTGTTTCTTTCCTCCAATAGTAGTTGCACCAGTTCCGTTTGCTCCATTAGTGTCTTTAGTTGGATCTACAGATATTTTTGATACTGAGATCATTTTGCTGTTGTCTGCTGAAGCGAAAGAAGTTGATACTGCGATTAAAGAAAATAATGCGATTGACAAAACTGTTTTTTTCATGACCTGAGATTTTTATGTTTGATTTAATTTTTGGAGAATGACCGCTGTTTGCTGCGAATCATGGTGTAAAATTAATATCAGGACACAGAAAAATTTATACGAAAAAATGACTTTGTGGTAGAACATACCCAATTGATAGTCAATGCATAGCAAATCTATGTAAACATCTAGTTTTTAGATCTCTAAGTAATTTCCTGCGGAAAAATCGGCTATAATTTTCTCTACATTTGAGCGGTAAGTTTTGGAAAAAGGAATCTTTTTTGCGGAGTTTTTAATGTAACATATTGAGTTTCCGCTGTGAATTCTTGAAATATAATTTCGATTAATAACATAACTATTATGAATGCGTATAAACGGATAAGTCAAAACACTTTCAAAATGTTTTAACGTTTTAAATGCAGTTATCATTTCACCCGTATTCAAATAAATATCGGTCGAATTATTATCGGCCTGAAAGTAGCAGATATCGTCTGCACTAAGGTACCGATAATCGCCATACGATTTTATACAAATTATCAAAGGCTTTTCGATATGTTGCGGTATGGTAACATTATTGACATTGTCAATTACAATAGAAGTTGGCTCTTCTTTTACTGGCAGAGTTTTAGGCTCTAAATGTACTTTTTTAAGCTTCAAAACCGTTTTTAAGAGATCAACATGCGTGACAGGCTTTAAGAGATAATCAAAAACCCCGTATTGAATGGCATCAAAAGCTTTGTCTTTGTGTCCGGTGGTAATAATAATTTTAGGAATGTCCTGAAAAAAACGGTGCAGTTCGCTTATAAAAGTTAAAGACAACTGACTGGAAGTATCTTTAGGATCGATTTCCAGAAATATTAAAGCGGGTTTATGTTCTAAAACCAGATGCAAACCATCTTGAAAATTTGATGCAGATGCCGTAAAAGATAATTCTGAAAAACCTGAAGCAGTTGTTTTGGTCTTCAAAATACTTTCAGCATCATCATCAATTATAATATACGAATACTTTTTCAAATTTTGGTTTTGTTACTTTCTTCACTTCACAATTAAAACATTTAATTTTATCTTCTGTGAATAAGTTTTATGTTTGGAATTTTCTGCATCCAAAATTACGGATTTTTGATTTTTAGTCCTTTCATTGTTAACATAATACAACAAAATGTTGATACAAAAAGATAAAATGCAAAATACATCGGTAAAATACGTGATTTTATAAATCAAAAATCCCAAACTCCATACGGAATTTGGGATCATTATAATAAACGGGAAAGATTACATTTTCATTAACCAGTTTTTCATCGAAACTTCGTTTTCGATAATAGCTCTTAATTCTGTAATTTTTACACGATCTTGTTTCATTGTATCTCTATGACGAATAGTTACTGTTTCGTCTTCAAGCGTCTGATGATCTACTGTAATACAGAAAGGCGTTCCTAAGGCATCTGCTCTTCTGTAACGACGTCCCACAGCATCCTTTTCATCATAAGCCACATTGAAGTCCCATTTCAAATCTTCGATGATTTTCTTTGCAACATCGGGTAATCCGTCTTTTTTTACCAATGGCAAAATTGCAGCTTTTGTTGGTGCTAAAACCGCAGGCAATTTCAGAACTGTTCTTGTAGAACCATCTTCTAAAGTTTCTTCTTTTAATGAAGTGGCAAAAACAGCCAGAAACATACGATCTAAACCAACAGAGGTTTCAACTACATAAGGAACATAGTTTTCATTTAGTTCCGGATCAAAATATTGTAATTTTCTTCCTGAATATTGTTCGTGCGCTTTTAAGTCAAAATCAGTACGGGAGTGAATTCCTTCTAATTCTTTAAATCCGAATGGAAAATTAAACTCGATATCTGCAGCAGCATTGGCGTAGTGCGCTAACTTTTCGTGATCATGAAAACGGTAATTTTCTTTTCCTAATCCTAAAGATAAATGCCAGTTTAAACGAGTTGCTTTCCAGTGCTCGTACCATTGCATTTCTTCTCCCGGACGTACAAAAAACTGCATTTCCATCTGTTCAAATTCACGCATACGGAAAATAAACTGTCTCGCAACAATTTCATTTCTAAATGCTTTACCAGTCTGAGCTATTCCGAAAGGAACTTTCATACGGCCTGATTTCTGAACATTCAGGAAATTAACAAATATACCCTGAGCCGTTTCCGGACGAAGGTACAAATCCATTGCAGATTCTGCAGAAGCTCCAAGTTTGGTTCCGAACATTAGGTTGAATTGCTTCACGTCTGTCCAGTTTTTAGAACCGGTTTCAGGATCGGCAATTTCAAGTTCTTCGATCAAAGCTTTTACATCTTCCAGATCTCCGTTTCCTAAAGAACGTCCTAAACGCTCTCTGATTTCTCTTTCTTTAGCTAAATATTCAACTACCCTACCGTTTGTAGTTACAAATTCCTGTTCGTTGAATGCATCGCCAAAACGCGCTTTTGCTTTTTCGATTTCTTTTTGAGCTTTCTGGTGAATTTTTTCAGCAAAATCTTCCACCAAAACGTCTGCTCTATATCTTTTTTTAGAATCTTTATTATCAATTAACGGATCATTAAATGCATCAACGTGTCCGGAAGCTTTCCAGGTTGTCGGGTGCATCAATATTGCAGCATCAAGGCCGACAATATTCTCGTTCATCTGAACCATTGATTTCCACCAATATTCACGGATATTCTTTTTTAATTCGACTCCATTTTGTGCATAATCATAAACAGCACTCAATCCGTCGTAAACTTCGCTTGACGGAAAAATAAATCCGTACTCTTTTGCGTGCGAAACCACATTCTTAAATAAATCTTCTTGTTTTGCCATAGTGATGCAAAAATATAAAAAGTACCTTTAAAAAAAAGAAAAATTATAAAGATTGAGCGATTGATTTTGTTACTTTTGTAAATAAAAACTTTCTTTTTGTGATTAATTACATAATAAATCTTTTTTTTCCGAAAGTCTGCGATGGTTGCCGTTCTCTTTTACTTCAGAATGAAAATGTATTCTGTACCATTTGCAGACACGAAATGCCTCTGACTCAATACCATTTAGATCCCAAAAATGAAGCAATAAAGAAGTTTTACGGCAAAATTGATATTCAGTTTGCAGCTGCATTTTTGTATTTCAATAAAAAGGGAATGGTTCAGGAACTTATTCATAACCTTAAATACAAAGGTCATCAGGAAATTGGTACTGTTTTAGGGAGCTGGTATGCTGAGGATTTAAAGGAACTTCAACTGCCAATTCCTTTTGATGTCGTAATTCCGGTTCCGCTTCACAAAAAAAAGTTTAAAGAACGCGGTTATAATCAGGTTACAACTTTTGGAAATGCAATTGCAGCCGGTTTCAATATACCTTTTAATGACAATGTTTTGATTCGAAAGGTATATACCAAAACACAATCAAAGAAAAACCTCTTGGGAAGATCTGAAAATATTGAAAGTATTTTTGATGTCGAATTTTCTGAATCCAATCACAACAAACATTTTTTAATTGTAGATGATGTTTTTACAACAGGAGCTACAATAGAAGCCTGTTCCAGAGCTTTGCTAAAAATTCCCGGAGCAAAGATTAGCATGATCTGTATGGCAATGGCACACTAACATTAAGTTTTAAACCTGAGATTTAAAGATTAGTTTATAATTATTTTTTTTATTGTCCTTTTCTCTCCGTCTGTAACCGTTACAAAATAAACGCCCGACGGCACATTTGGTAACTGAATATCCTGAATAAAATATCCCGAGCCCTGAAAAGTTTTGTTGTAAATGTATTTTCCTAAAATATCATGAACATATACTTTTACCTCTCTTGTGGAGTCTCTTGCAAACTGAATTGTAAAAAATCCTTTGTTCGGATTAGGATACAAGGCAAAATCAACATTATCAAAATCTGAGTCTCCAAGTGTAAAAGTTCTGTTGCAAATATTTACAGAAGCAGCATTTATTGTTCCTAACATTCCAACTACATTATCACGGACTCTGAAAATCCAGTTTCCCTGAGGATTCTCCCCATTAAAAGCACTCAAAGCACTGGCCGGAATTACAATCTGACTTGTTGTGGTATTGCAATTTAAAGCAGATCCGCTGTCATCAAATTGTAATGCCAGAGTAGAATTTGTACTTGCGCAACTTTTATTAAAGAGAGAAACAACTGTACCCGCCGGGCTCTCAATTTGCATTTCAAGATCTGAAAATCTTCCATGCGTCACATTGACTGCAACATTCACGTCTGATATAGTTCCCGTTGAAGCTGGTACAGATACACTTTTAGTAATAAAAGCAGATTCAAAACCGGTAGAATATCCGCCTTCAAAATTATAGGTCGCGCAATTGGTAGAAACCGTATAACCTAATGCAAATGGAGTGCTGTTTACTGCGTAATAAATATTCGCTACTGGCTGAATTAAAAGCCTGCAATTGGTAGAAACATCAATTCCGGACGGAATCAAAACGGTTTCTGAGCCATCATTCGGCGTATTAGAAGCCAGGATAGTTGGAAATGTCAAACCTCCGTCAAGAGATAACTTTATGTTTACCGCAGAGGATCCCGGAAGGGTATTCGTATTATTTACACTCCAGGTAATGGTTTGAGTCGATCCTTTTGCCCAGCCAATATTTTCAGCATTCTGGGAAGTTACGGCAAACGGACCTGCTGCTGCGCTAACCGTCACAACCATTGCGTCTGTATTGGTTTGCGCCGTTCCGGCTGGAGCATTATCTCTTCCTGTTAACGTAAAATTCATTGTTTTTGCAATAGACGAAAGAGATTCCCAGGTTGTAGTCAGTTGATTGTTTAGTACGGAACTTAATGCCGGAAAATAACGCACCGGTGATGTTGTCGGCGGAAAAGATCTAAACATGGGTCCGTCTGGTTTTGTTGCGTACGCAATACTATTTGATCCAAAAGTGGTTATTGCGCTGTCAAATTGCTCCCAGGTGTATGTTATAAGATTACCTTCTGCATCTGAACCCGTTCCTGTTAAAACAAATGGTGTACTGATTGGAATTGTATAATCTTCTCCGGCAACAATAACAGGAGGATTATTGGTAATTACTGTTGTAACCGGACAGGTCTTGCCGGCTAAATTATTTTGTATCTGAATGATGCTTCCGTACGAGAAATAATCGTCAGAATTATTCTGAACATCATAATTTCGGGTAACACCTGCATATCCCATAATGGTAGAACCACTTCCCGGCTCATATTGCGTTCCCGATCCTTCGCCCGCATGAGAAAAGGTATGAGAACCACCAAGCTGATGTCCCATTTCGTGTGCGACAAAATCAATATCAAATGTATCGCCCTGTGGCTTACCATCTGAGGGCGAGGTATAAGCGCTTCCTTTTCCTAAAGGAGTATCCGAAGTTGGATTCACACATACACAACCAATACAATTGGCATTTCCGCCACCCCCGGAACCTCCAAATAAATGTCCGATATCGTAATTTGCGTTACCAATTACGTTGGTCAAAGTAGTCTGAACTTCCTGCCCCCAGGTCCCTCCCGGATCTGCAGCCCCAACTGATGGCACGGAATAAGGATCTGTGGCCGCATCCAGATATACCACTGCATCATTGTTGGCTATTAAAACCAATTTTACAGAAAGATCTTTGTCAAAAACGCCATTTACGCGGGTTAAAGTAGCATTCATTCCTGCCAGAGCACCTGTTTTTGTACCGCCAAAAAAAGTAGCGTATTCGCCTGTGCAGGATAATGCCAGTCGAAATGTTTTAAGGGCTTTCGCATTAGAAGCTGTTTTTGAAGTTGTCGATTTACTTTCTGTAATTACGTCAGCGGTCTGACAATCTAAATTCATTTTTGATGCTGCATTATCTGCAGATTTAAATAAAACATATTCAGATTTGTCATCAGGATTCTGCTCTATATATTCTGTTGGTTTTGCCGGACGAAAAACCATGGTCTGCATTCCGATTGGCGCCACGCTAAAGTAAATTTTAGCCGTTTTATCGTCTATTCCCTGCCCTTGGTAAGCTCTTATTTCGGGATATTTTACCTGCAATTCAGGATCAAAATTAGAAGATTCCCAAACTAAGAAACGTTCCAGTTTTCCCTCACTGTTAGGAATAGTAATTTCCGATCCTGTGTTTTTTGCCGTCTTACTTATGACAGAAGTCAGTTTAGAACTAAGAAGATCTTCATTTAATTTATAATATAATTTACCCGATTCTCCGGTTCCCTTTCGCGTAAGCGAAGACGATGAAGTTATTTTCTGCCACAACTCATTCTTCTGAGCACTGGCACTGAGGCAGCAAAAAATAAAAAGCAGATAAAGTAATAATTTTTTCATACGGTAAAAATATAATATCAAAATTAGTCCATTTAATTTTAAATTGTACAATATGTACGACAATTAATGCTGTTTGACAGACGAGTGGGCTAATTTGACGAAAAAGAATGAGAATCGGCATTAAATTCGATTTGGCTTAGTATTAAATTTAAAAGAGAATAGTATAAATTTGCAGCATCTTAAATAATTTGTTTTGAAGCTTTTTCATTCTATAAACGATTTTCAGTCAACCAAGAAGACGATTTTAACTCTTGGAACCTTTGACGGCGTACATATTGGTCATAAAAAAATTCTTGAACGAATTACACAAAATACTGAAAATGGAAAGTACGAGAGTTTAGTTCTTACTTTTTTCCCGCATCCGCGAATGGTACTTCAGGAAAAATCTGAAATTAAATTACTCAATACTATTACAGAAAAAACACAACTTCTGGAAGCATCCGGTATTGAAAATTTAATTGTTCACCCTTTTGACGAAAGTTTTTCCAGATTAAAAGCAGAAGAATTTGTTAGTTCTATTTTGGTGGACAAATTTCAAATTCAAAAAATTATTATTGGCCATGATCATCGTTTCGGGCGAAACCGTACTGCAAACATTGATGATTTAATTGCTTTTGGAACCGAATACGGATTTGAAGTGGAACAAATTTCAGCTGAAGAAATTCAGGATGTTTCCGTCAGTTCAACCAAAATCAGAAAAGCATTGAATGAAGGCAATATGGATTTGGCAAATGAATATCTAGGATATCATTATTTCCTGAACGGAACTGTTGTAAAAGGGAAACAACTGGGAAGAACAATTGGTTTTCCTACTGCTAACATTCACATCGCAGAAGAATATAAACTGATTCCGAAAATTGGTGTTTATGTAGTTAAAGCTGTCGTAAATCAGGAAACTGTTTATGGAATGATGAATATTGGGTTTAACCCAACAGTTAATGGGGAAAAACAAACTATTGAAGTACATCTTTTTAATTTTGACAAAGACATATACGATCAAAATATCGAAGTTTCTTTATTGCATTATATTCGCGAAGAACAAAAATTTGAATCGCTGGAAGCTTTAAAATCCCGTTTGAATCAGGATCAGACAGAAGCTCTGGCATTTATAAATTCGTCTCTTAAAAATCAATCCGTGTAGATATTACCTCTTTTTAAATCATCGTAGTTATTTTTTTAGTAAATTTGATAGAACACTGTTTATCAATTATTTACTACTAACTTCTTAAAAAATAACCACTATGAAACTACCTAAAGAAATTACCAATGGTTTTTTGATTTTTCTCGGAATCGGCATTTATTTTTTATTAATGAATGTATTGGGTTTAGCAGATTTATTTTATTTAAGAACTCTCAACGTTTTCTTTATATTTTATGGTGTTAACAGGACCATGCAGATGAATCTTCATGAAGGAGAAACCAACTTTGTATCCAATGCTGTTTCTGCCATGACCACTTCTGTGGTTGGTGTATGCATGAGCATTTTCGGGTTATTAGTTTATAGTTACGCCCGTGGCGGAGATGCTTATGTAAGAACACTTTCTGAAGCATTTATGTTTGGAGGAAATCCATCAGTACCAACGTATTGCATTTGTTTATTGTTTGAAGGAGTGGCTTCTTCTGTCATTGTCACTTTGATGATGATGCTGTATTGGAATAACAAATACGCAGCCGATTAATCTTTATTAAAATACAATATACAGCGCTCTAAAATTCATTGAAATTAAAAATTTATTGATTTTAGAGCGCTTCTTTTTTTAAATATCCGAATAATCTTCATTTATAAAAACCGTTCTGATTCGTTGTACTATTTTATTTACTTTTAATGTTCCAAAAAACAATATGAATAACTATGACGAAACACAACTGGACTAAAGAAGAAATAATTTCCATTTACAATAAACCTTTAATGGATTTGCTTTACGAGGCAGCAACAATTCACAGACAACAGCATGATCCCAATGTGGTGCAGGTTTCTACACTTTTATCTATTAAAACAGGCGGTTGCCCGGAAGATTGTGGCTATTGTCCGCAGGCAGCTCGTTACAATACAGGCGTTACGGGAAACGACTTAATGACTGTAAGTCAGGTAAAAGCGCAGGCTTTGAGGGCTAAAGCTAACGGATCGTCACGTGTATGTATGGGAGCGGCCTGGCGAAATGTAAAAGACGGAGCAGAATTTGATGCCGTTTTAGAAATGGTTCGCACTATAAATAAACTTGAAATGGAAGTTTGCTGCACACTTGGAATGCTAACCGAAAATCAGGCACAACGATTGGCAGAAGCGGGTTTATATGCCTACAATCACAATTTAGATACTTCTGAGGAATATTATAAAGATGTAATTTCGACCCGTGGATTTGAAGATCGTCTGGAAACTATCGAAAATGTCCGCAAAACCAATGTTACGGTTTGCAGCGGCGGAATAATTGGTATGGGCGAAAGTATTGAGGACAGAGCCGGAATGCTTGTTGCACTGTCAACGTTAAATCCGCAACCGGAATCTGTACCAATAAATGCGTTAGTGGCTGTTGAAGGAACTCCGATGGAAAATGAAAAACCGGTTGAAATCTGGGAAATGATCCGAATGGTTGCTACAACGAGAATTGTAATGCCTGAAACTCAGGTAAGATTGTCTGCAGGAAGAACAAATATGAGCCGCGAAGGACAGGCAATGTGCTTTTTTGCCGGTGCTAATTCTATTTTTGCCGGTGACAAACTGCTTACTACTCCAAATCCTGATGTTAATGATGACATGAAAATGTTTGAGATGTTGGGTCTGATTGCACAAAAACCATTCACAAAAATTTCACAGCCAAAAACTGTAGAAGCCACCGATTCTCAATTTACTTCTTTAGGAGAAAAACCCAAATGGACACGTCCCGGACATTCAATTGAAAGAAATATCGAAGCATCAATCAAGTCAAAAATTTAGTTAAAAGAGTTCATTTTTCCCGATCAAAATTTTTAAATTGCTTATAGCTCCATGCTATAAGCAATTTTTTTATTAAAAAACATGAATTTAAAACAGATAGAAAGGGTAAAAAAAATCTCAAAACAGGATTTTGTTACCCAATATGTAAAAAAACAGATTCCAGTCGTTATTGAACAACTGACGGAGGATTGGCCAGCCTACACGAAATGGAAATTATCGTATATGAAAGATATTGCAGGTGATGAAATTGTACCCTTGTATGATGACAGACCTGTAAATCATGAAGATGGTTTTAACGAGGCCCATACCACTATGAAGATGAGTGATTATATCGACTTACTTGAAGAAAGACCTACCAACTATCGCATTTTTCTCTATAATTTAATGAAGAGTGTTCCTTCCCTAAAAAATGATTTTTTATGGCCGGATATCGGTTTACGATTAGTTAAACAATTACCGATGCTGTTTTTTGGCGGGGAAAACTCGAGAGTCTTTATGCATTATGATATTGACTATTCTAATATTCTGCATTTTCATTTTCATGGAGAAAAACAATGTATGATTTTTGCTCCCAGTCAGTCCAAATTTATGTATAAAGTTCCGCATGCGCTTATTTCGAGAGAAGATATTGATTTTGACAATCCGGATTATGAAAAATTTCCAGCCCTAAAAAATGTAGAAGGATATATTACTAATTTAAAACACGGCGAAATGTTATATATGCCCGAAGGATATTGGCATTATATGAAATACCTGACGCCGGGATTTTCGATGAGTTTGCGTTCTTTTCCTAAAAACATTAGCAATTTATCAAAGGCAGCTTACAATGTGTTGGTTATGCGACACTTTGATATTATGATGCGAAAAATAAAAGGACAAAAATGGATTGATTATAAAAATGAAAAAGCCATAACTAATACGCATCAAAATTTACAGCGTACCTTTTAACCCAAATAAAAGCGGTTGAGTCTACAGTCTCAACCGCTTTTTTAGTTATTTGAAGATGATTTTCTTTGTGACTGTTTGTCCGTTATCCAAAGTTATTTTTATCAGAAGGACCTGAGGCCCGCATTGAAAGTTTGAAATATTCCATACGGGCTCATCAATTTGATTCTTTCGATATAATAAACTTCCTCCAGCATCATAAATCGCTGTTTCCCTGATATTTTCCTGATCTTTAAAAGATTGGATTTTTATATTTTTATCTTTTACAGAAACTACAACATTCTGATCTATACTATTAAATTCGTCAGTACCCAAAACAGCTCCGGAATTCGTGTAACGTAATACAAACCGGTCCGGAAAAGCTCCTATCGTGGTTGAAAAGGTGTACCCGCCTGATTTAAGATTATGAATAGTATTGGACACTTTATCCTGCAGATAAATATTTTGTGTGGTCAGATTTCCATCGGTCTTATCTATAGCAATTGTAAAATTTCCTTCCAATGTAGACTTGTATCCCAATGGAATACTATCAGAAACAACAAAAGGAATGGCGCGTCCCTGAATAACAAGTTTCTTACCATCATTAATACTGTAAAAATCGATGTACGGATTTGCACTCATCGTTACTGCATCATAATTATTGTCCCATGAATTTGTTGCCCCGGTAATATAACCAATCAGCAATTGTTTAAATGCTCCTTCTGTATTAGTCAGATTAAGCCAAACACGATGTTTTTCTATTTCTGCAGTTGCAGATGAAGTTTTAAAAAACTGAGCATTTCGATTGGCAACCCTCATGGAGTTTGTAAAAACCACACTTTGATTGGTTCTTGCTTTAGCAAAAAATCCCTGACCCGCCGCAATATAGCCTTCGGGCGCAGTCTGATATCCCGGACTTGTTGCCCCCGTTCCTGTTAAAGTTCCAACATTTACAGCGCCAGATAGATTATAATAGGCGTAGTCATTAGAATTATAGGTATAAGTATTAGTTCCTGGTGTAACTATAGCAGGAAGTGTGTTACTGGTCCAGAAATATAAAGTCCCGTACAGATTATCCCGGTTATCATAAATAAATTGATCTGCATAAATTGCTGAAGGATATGGGTTTCCCAGTAAATTGAAATTTTCCGGACTAGCGGGCGGTCCCTGAATGTTTCCATTATTAGGAACTCCAATAAATTCTCCGTAATAAATCTGCCCAAAATCATTGTTATGACTCTGAGGTCCGCGAATATTATAACCATTTCCCTTTACCATTTCTTCCATTCCGCTTACAATTGTGATCCAACCACTTATACGATCATATTTAAAATATTTATCATATAATGTCTCGGGAGACAAATCATGTAAAGTATAGGCCGGAACCCGGGTTATGGGAGAAGACCAATAAGTTATATCGAAACGTTTTATTGGTTTTGTATTTCTTTTATAAATAATATTTCCGGAATTAACAGCATTTGAAACCTGAACTAAGCTGGAATTATTTTCAAACTTTAAAATTCCGCTGCCTAGGACATTAACTTCATTGGTAACTGTTAATGTATTAGAACTCTCAACAATCAATGAGCCAGCACTTTCTATAGTTAATCTATTGACAAAGAAACTTCCGTCAGTACCGGAAATAACCGGATCATTGGATCTGTCCGGAATATTTACACAATCGCTTTGAAGGGGCATTCCTGCGGGTGTCCAATTGGCGGCATTTGCCCAATTCACATCCGCATTACCATTCCATGTTTTAGTAATTAACGGATTTATGGTAACCGGTGTAGCAGGTGATTCGCAACCTGATGCCGTATTTTTTACCTTTATATTATAACTTCCGGCTGACAAACTTGTAAATATCCCCGAAGTATTACTATAATCTACACCATTAATACTATAAGTAAAGCCCGTTCCTGAGGCTGGTGAAGTAATTGTAATTGTGCCTGTATTATTTTCACAGCTTGGCTGCTGTGTTGCAGAAGCTGTTGGAGCTGCTGGAACCGAATTAATTACAACATTAAAAGGATAAGAAACTGAAGCACATCCAACAGCATTTTGAACTGTCAGATTACCGGTATATGTTCCTGCTGAAGTCCCTGCAGGAATTATTATAGAAATAGGGCTCGCATTTAGTGCAGCATTGGCAACTGTTGCAAAACTATTTGCCGGAGTTGCATTCCATGTAATGCCATACGTTGTAGGCGAATTAGTTGCCGAACTATAAGCTAAATTAATTGCTTGTGCCGAACTGCTAAAACAAACCGGAGTTGCAGTTCCTAATGTAATTGTGGGCTGGGGATTTACTGTAATTGTAAAATTACTTCCTGTCGAAACACATCCGTTAGCATTTCTGACAGTTATTGTTCCTGTATATATTCCTGCCACAGTTCCCGCCGGAATTGCTAAAGAAATTGGGCTCGCATTTAGTGTTGCATTGCTAACGGCTAAAAAACTATTTGCAGGACTTGTGCTCCACGTAATGCTATATGTCGTTGGCGAATTACTCGCAGCACTATAAGTTAAATTGGTTGTTTGTGCTGAATTACTAAAACAAACCGAAGGTGCAGTTCCTACTGTTATAGCAGGAGGTGGATTTACTGTAACAGTAAAATTATTTCCCGTTGAAACACATCCGTTGGCATTTCTCACAGTTAATGTTCCAGTATATGTTCCAGCTGCAGTTCCAGCCGGTATTGCTATAGAAATCGGACTTGCATTTAATAGGGCATTGTTCACTGTCAAAAAGTTATTTGTAGGACCAGGATTCCACGCAATGCTATATGTTGTGGGTAAATTAGTGGTCGCGCTGTACGTTAAATTGGTTACCTGAGCTGAACTGCTAAGACAAACTCCAGTTGCCGTTCCTAATGTAATTGTCGGTCGGGGATTAACTGTTATAGTAAAATTGTTTACTACAGATGTGCAAACTGCATTACTTACCGTTAAAGACCCTGTGTATGTTCCCGGCTGTGTATTTGCGGGAATAGCAATATTTATAGCTCTAGGAGTTAGAGCAGCATTGTTTATGGCTGCAAAGGTATTTGTTGGAGATGCATTCCAGGTAATACTATAAGTAGATGGCGAATTAGTCGTTGCGCTGTATGGTAGTGATGTACTCTGAGCCACACCACTAGAACAGACCGCTGGCGCAGTTCCTAATGTGATGGTTGGCTGCGCACTAACTGTAATAGTAAACTGATTATTGGTACTGATTGCAGAAACACAATCTACAGATGTCAGTGAATTGACAGTGATAGTACTACTGCCAACAACATTTAATCCTGTGGCTGTAAAGCTACCGGTACCCGCAGTCGAAACAGTCATTGATGCAGTTAAACCTGAAGCAGACGGACTTGTTGTACTATACGTCACTGTATAATTCCCCATTGGCAAACTTGCCGTAGTTCCTGTCAACTGAACTAATGAAGTAGTTCCTGTAGCAGTACAAACATTTGTTGCTGCTATTGCTGTTAAGCTATAGGTTTTGCAGGTATACGTAATGTTAACATGGCCACGTGCACCACTACCTCCATTTTGTAAACCCGAAGCACTTATAGCACCACTTCCACCTCCACCATATAAATTACCTGGATTTCCTACTGCCGTTGCTATTAATAGGGAACTTCTTGATTCCCCTCCAGTACCACCCAATCCAACGCCCGGATTTCCAGCTGTACCACCAGCTCCAGATAGGAGCAGCAGACCCGCAGCACTTGCTCCACCATTGCCACCGGCCACGCCATTTGATACGGTTTCGCTTGCAGTCGCTATGCCACCTAGTCCCCCAGTTGGATTATTTCCATCTGCTATATAAGCATTTCCACCCGCACCTCCTCCTGCATTAAACGAGGAAGTATATCCTGTTACAAAAGAAGAACCTCCGGCAGCTCCATTACCAGTTCCCCCTGAATTAATCGCACCAACGACAATTCCTAATGTTTGAGGAGTTGATGTCGTAATCTTACCTTTTGCATATGCGCCGCCACCGCCACCGCCACCGCTTCTTCCTGTTAAAAATCCTGATGATGCCGCTCCTCCAGCTCCTCCAGCTCCCCATGCTTCTACAGTTACCTGATCTATTCCTGCAGGAAGAATTAACGATCCACTTGCAGGAAAAGAACGAGTTATGGTTTGAGCTTCGGAAATTGTATAAAAAAAGGAGAATATTAGAATCAGAGAAAACTTCAATTGATTCTGAGAATATTTTTTTTTGTTGGAAAAGCCGAAAAGACGTAACGTGGTAAGTAAATCATTTTTCATCTTGTGGTATTTAGTAATTGAAATAGACTCAAACAACATTAACTGCAATAGAAAAGTAATACCCATGAAGGAGCTGACCAAGTAGTCAGACAATAATCAATTTAATAGTAATAGGACTTTCTCAACATTACAATTAACAATGGCAGATAAAACAGTTTAAAACAGAGATTTTAAGGAAATCAAAAGGCGCGTAAAAATGTATTTAATCGAAGAATATTGTATTTAGTCGATTAATTACAATACAAGGTACGATTTTATTTACATCCAAAGCTTAAATGTAGTATTAAACACATAAATTTAACAACTAAAATTAAGTTTTATCAAAAAATAAGAAAAAACTGTTAATGTTATTTTTCTAACACACAAACACCTGATTACTTGAAATTTAAAAACAAAAAGCCTTTTGTAAAATTTTACAAAGGGCTTTTTTAAAGAGAATTTTTGTCTAATAAATCACCTTTATCGAAGTTGAACTTCCATCGTCCAGCACAACTTGGACGAGAAGTACCTGATGGGATGAAAACAGATCCTGAATGGAGAATGATTTGGATTCAAGCTTATCTTTTTTATAGAGTTGATTTCCGGAAATATCAAATAATGCAATTTCTTTTAAATTGTTTTTTAAGGATTGAATGCTGATAATATGCTGATCCACGGAAATTAAAAGTCTTTTTGAATCCATCTGAAATTCGTTATTTCCTAAAGTTTTATTAGTGTATAAAATTGAAAACCGATTATTAAAAGTTCCGGCTTCAGAATTGAATTGATACGGGCTTTCACTAAGATTATGAATTTTATCCCACTTTTTATCCATTAAAAATATTTCTATATTCTTAAATAATCCATCCTGATGGTCTAATTCGAGATTAAAAACACCATCAGAAGTAGTTTTATATCCTAAAGCAACTACATCATTTTGATCAAATGGCATTGCCCGACCCTGGATAACTAATTTCTTGTTTTCGACAATACTATAAAAACCAATTTCCGGATTTGAACTCATTACTTCAGCATCAAAAAGCGGATCCAAACCATTGGAAGCTTCTTCTGTATAGCCCAAAAGGATTTGCTTGAAACCATTTTCATTATAAAAATTAATCCAAAAACGATGTTTGTCATCTGGTATTTCTGTTGCACTTTTTGCAGGTTTATAAAACGTGGCATTACCCGCAGGAACCCGCATATTGTTATTAAATTCGATAAGACCGGCATTATTGCTTTTGACAAAAAATCCCTGTGCTGCAGCAATTATTCCATCTGGTGTACTATTACTTACACCTGGATTTAAAGCAGCGGTAGTCGCAACTCCGCCTAAGAGATTATAAACGGCATAATCGTCTCCGGAATATTTATTGTTTGCAGGTGGTGTATTATGGGTCCAGAAATAAAGTCCGCCCTGTAAATGAGATGAATTCTTCCTGATGAAAATGTCTGCATTGATTGGAGAAGGATAAGGGTTTCCTATTAAATAAAAAGCATTCGCAACATTAAAATCAATTTCTATTTTACCATTGTTTGGAATTCCCTTAAATACCCCTTCAAATACAGTTCTTTCTGTGATTGCAAAATTTTGTGGCGCTCTGATACTATATCCCTGAGCAGGATTCATAATCATTGTTCCGTTATAATTAATATTCCAATACGAAACAGGATCAAACCAAAAATATTTATCTCCAAGTGTTTCCGGCGAAAAATCACTAATTTTTTGATTATCTACTGGAGAAGACCAATAAGTGAGGTCATAGCGTATAACCGGGTTCGTTTTTCTTTTTATGTGAACGATTCCGGTATTTACCATGTCATCATCTGACTGGTACAAATTTGCTTTATCATTCAGTACCAAAGTGCCAAGGCCCGTATATGCGAACTCTATTCCTAGCGTATTTTTTTCTAGTAAAGTAACTGTCTTTCCTAAATCAATATTACAACCGCAGATGTTCATGGTGGTTAAGTTTGGGAAATCTTCTTTGAAATAGACATCTTTTCCTGCAGAAGGATAACCATTTGACCAGGAAGTTCCGTTCCAAATGGTGTTATTAACACAAAGTTTTAAACGGGTTATTCTGTGCTTTGAAATTCCGTTAACAGAATTAAAATTACCGCCAATCAGTAATCTGTATTCATCAGTAAATTTCATTACATATAGTGTATTATTCAATGGCGCTGAAAAAGAATCATCATAATTTCCGGATTTTTGTAATCTGATAAGTCGTGAGCATTGTATATTTTTATAAGTGCCATAAAAAGCTCCTCCGATCAGGATCCTGTCATCCGGCTGGACTAAAATAGCGCGGACATCCAATTTACTAAATCCTGTTCCGGAATCAAATGTAGTATCCAGACTTGCATCGCTGTTTAAACGCAAAATTCTTTTCTGAGAAACACCATTAAAAACAAGAAAATTACCTCCAACAATAATCTTTTGATCTGATTGTAATGCAATTGCGTAGACGTATTTATCAAAACCAACTCCGACATTAAAACTTCGGTCAATGCTTCCGTCAGAATTTAAACGTACTAAACCTGCAAAAGGCATATCATTAAAGTTTTTAAAATGACCTCCGACCAAAATTTTCCCATCAGGTTGTATAACCAATGCTTCAATGATACCATCTGCACCGGAACCGACATTGAAATCAGGATCTTTTGATCCGTCCGGAAGGAGTCTGCCAATCCGGCCCGCATTACTCGTTGATCCATTAAATTTTGTAAATGCACCAGCCACAATTATTTTCTGATCGTTTTGTATTGTTACAGCGTAAATTTGCGCATTAAATCCATCACCGGCTGCAAAGGAATTATCTATTTCTCCATTCGAAAAAATCCGGCAAATCCTATTAGCATTTATATCATTATATTTCGTAAAGTTTCCTCCTAAAATAATTTTCCCATCCGTCTGTAGAGCGGTTGACCTGACTAAATTATTTGCGCCAGAATTTCCTGTATTAAACGTTGTATCAAAAGATCCGTCTTCTAAAAGGCAGGTTATTTTAGAAGTTTGTGTGGTATTAAATTTTTTAAAATTCCCTCCAACAATTATTCTCTTATCAGGAAGCGGCAAAAGGCTCAAAACAGAATTATCGAATCCTACACCTGAAGAAAGATAAGAAATGTCATGCTCTCCTTCAGCGTTAATTTTAGCCAGTCTTCCTTGGTTTTGCCCATTAAAAACAGAAAATGTGCCACCAACAAACCAGGATCCCTCATAATCGTACTCCAGACTTACAACAGAAGCCGATGCTGGTCCCGCACCAATGTCAAAATTTGATTTTAAAGTTCCGTCTGGATTTAAAAAAACCAACCTGTTTACTTCGCCATTATTATATAAACCTGTAAAGGAACCTCCCACCATTATATCCCCATGAGCATTAATTTTAATTGCCTGAACTCCTTCTTTGCTAAAACCGGTACCGGTTAAAAAACTCTGATCGCGAGTTCCGTCAGCATTTAAACGAATAATACGATTAGCAGAAATCTCATTACAATTTGTAAAGTTACCTCCTAAAACAATTTTTCCATCTGCCTGTATAGCAATGGCATTAACATCATCATTGAATCCGCTGCCAATATTAAAATCCGAATCTAAACTTCCATCGTTGTTCAAACGAATAATTCTGTTTGCCGAAGTTCCGTTAAATAAAATAAAATTTCCGGTTAGAATTATTTTATTATCTGATGTTACCTTCGCATGGGTGATATTTAATGTCGAACCAGAACCAGTCTTAAAGGATAAATCTAGTGTTGCGTCTGGAAATAATCTTGCCACGCGATTTACTGTATTATTGGTATATTTAGTAAAACTTCCAACTATAATAATTTTTCCGTCAGACTGCATGGTAATATCATATACAATTCCTGTTGTAGCACCAATTGTGGTATTAAAAGTAGCGTCATAAGATCCATCCTGATTTAAACGAATTATTCTTCCGGCATTAACTCCGTTAAAGGTTGTAAAACTTCCTCCCAGGATAATTTTACCATCTGGCTGCAAACAAGAAGCATAGATTTTTCCATTAAAACCAGAGCCTGTATTAAAACTTTCATCTATAGATCCGTCGGGATTTAAACGGGTTAGATAAGACACAGAAACTCCATTAAGGCTAAGATATTCGCCTCCTACAATCAAATTACCGTCTTCCTGCAAAACAAGAGTTCTGACAGCACCATTGAATCCGTCACCACTTTGTCCATCGTCCCGGGTGTTAAAAGTTTGATCTACTTTTCCTTGTTGTGCAAAAGTAGTATTGGCATTAGCCAGAAGTAATATTAATACGTATAGTAACTTTTTAATCAAAACAATATAATTAAGTTAAAAATCTGTAAGAAATAAACTAAATTAATGAGTATGAGTAAACTGGACAATACCTAGATTTAGGGATATTTAGATATAAAAAAAGTCCATTCTTTAAGGGAATGGACTTTAAAAAATATATTTAAACTATTATTTTAAGCTGGAAAAAATAACTTTTTTAGTAATCGAATAGCCATTTTCTAAGGTAACTTTCACCAAGATGACCTGATCACCAGAGTGCAAATCTGTAATCTGTAATTCTGATGCATTCAAATTATTTTTAGTATATAACAATTGGCCTCCGACATTGTAGATATTCACTTCTTTAATTATTTCTTTAGAGGAAGTAATTTTGACAATCTGATCTTTAAAAGATACTAAAACGCTATTTTCCAGTGTTTCCGGATTATCAATACCTAATGTTTTATTCGTATAACGAAGAACAAAACGAGTAGTTGATGTTCCAACAGCGGTTTTGAAAGTGTAATTTTCTTTACGTAAATCTGTTATAATACCCGTAAATTTATCTTCTAAGTACACCTCCTGAGTATCGAAGAATCCGTCTGTATGGTCAATCGCGATTGTAAATTCTCCTGCTATTGTCGATTTGTATCCTAACGGAACCAAATCAGTATTGTTAAACGGAAGCGCACGCGCCTGAATGGCTAATTTTTTAGATTCGCTGATACTGTAAAAATCAATGTATGTATTGGCAGACATCGTGACAGCATCAAAACTTAAATCAATACTATTTGTAGCTCCCTGAGCATAACCCAGTAATGTTTGTTTAAAGGCGCCTTCTGCATTAGTTAAATTCAACCAGATGCGGTTCTTCTCTATACCGTTGGTTTTAGCTGTTTTATAAAACTGAGTATTGTCTGAAGATCCTCGGCGAAGACCGTTATTAAAATTAATTACCGAGGCTGTTGGCTTAGCAAAAAATGCTTGTCCGGCCGCAATATTTCCATTAAACGCGTCAGCGGTCATAGATGTTGAACCCATTCCCAATCTGGTTGAACCCAATCCGCTAAACACGATATAATCGGAACTTACATAGCGGTAGGTATTGGTTCCAGGCAGCATAACAGGAGGCGAAGCATGCGTCCAGAAATATAACGCCCCTAATACATCTTTATTGGTAATCAAAATTAACTCTTCTGCGTCTACAGCGGAAGGGTAAGGATTCCCCATAAGGTTCCATTTATCTGCTTCTACCGGTACTGAAATGTTTCCATTATTAGGTACTCCGGTAAATATCCCCGTAAATAAGGAAGGCGTAGTTATACTATATGTCTGCGGGCCACGTATGCTGTACCCGTTACCTATCTGCATAGGCAGTGATGCTCCATTAGGGTCTACCAGCCATCTTGAACCTACAGCATCCCAATGAAAATATTTGTCATAAAGTGTATTTGGTGACAAAGAGCTCATAGTAAAACCAGCCTTTGTAACTGGCATTGACCAGTATGTCAGATCATAGCGGGATATATTTGTTTCTCTTTCGTAAACAATTTCTCCGGTATTAACCGCATTTGTGGTTTGTATTAAGCTCGAATTGTTTTTGAAAATTAATTTTCCATTACTGGTAACAGAGTTTGTCACTGTAAAAGTAAATCCCGAAGGAATGATAACATCTGCCGCCGAAGTAATTATAAGTGTACAAGCAGCAATATTTATCGGCGTACCTGTAAATGGCTGATTTGGACTTACAGAAGAAATAATTACTGTTTTATTGGCATCTGGCAAACCATTTGACCAGCCAGAACCATTCCAAGTAGTTGATGAAGTATTGCCAACTATTGTTATAGGGCCTACTACACCTGAGATACATCCATTTGAATTTTCAACTGTAAAATAATAATTTCCGGCTACTAATCCTGTTATTGCTCTTGACACATCTGTATCTGTAATATCTTGTGTCGCTTGTCCAGTCTGATGAATTTTATATGTTCCTGATGGCAAATTGGTCAACGTTACACGTCCTAAAGTTCCACAATTAATATCATTATTTTTTGTAACCGTTGGAGTTGAGGGAAGGGGGTTTACGGATAAAATTAAATTTCTCGTAAAAGACTGATTACAGCTTGGCGTACCATTTGTTGTAATTCCAGTGATCTGCAAGGTCTGTCCATTATTTGCCGAGGTCAATACTGGCGTGGCAAAACTTGCTGTACCTCCGACAGTTGCAACAACAGAGGTAACTGGTGTTTGAGCAGTTCCATTTATGGTATAAGTAACAGTCGATGTACTGTTTGCCAATAATCCCGATAAATTTATAATTGCAGAAGAGCCTACGCAAACTGATGCAGATTGTGATGCTCCTGTTAAAGTTGGTAACGGATTTACTATAATTACTGCATTTCCACTCATATTTAAAGCACAATTTGTAGAAACATTTGTAGCCACTACCGTATAAGTACCTGCTACTGTTTTAAGCCCGAAATTAAGCGGCGATCCAGTTCCTGCTATGATACCTCCGTTATTAAGCCCACTTAATTGCAATTGATAGTTAACTCCAATCGCCGAACTCGCCAATCCAACAGCTAATCCGTTACCGCCCGAACAGTATGTGCCTCCTCCGGTAACAGTATAAACGGCTGGAGCCGCTTTAACATTAACATATGTAGTGGAAGGAGTTCCGGCGCAACCGCCAGCATTCGTTACAATAACTGTTGCGTTCTGATTTCCTGTTCCTGTAAAGGTTATAGTAGGGTTCTTAATTGTAGTAGAAGAAAATACAGCTCCCGGAGATGTGCTTGACCAGGCATAGCTAACACCGACAGCAGCAACATTATCAACATCTAATTGAACTGGTACACCGGCACAAACAGTTAACGTTTTAAAAGTGCCTTGAGGAGACGTTGTTGCCATCGGGGAAACCTGTGAAGTAGGGATTAAAACTATATTATCTATAATAGAACCAAGAGTTGTTGTGCCTTGTGAATTATAAAATTCAACTCCTACAGAAGAACCTGTTGGTGTAAATGTTAATGTCCCAATAAAAGGTGCGCTATTATTATCACTAGTGGTATAGTTTACCGACGCAGACGAACCTCCTGTCAACTTGACATCAACTGCAACAGAGGAAGGAGATCCAGGTCTCCTAGCATATAGAAAACTTAAGGTATAAGAAACATTTGGAACCACATTCACATCCTGTTTCAATGATGCTTCTAAATCTAATTCTGCTGTATTATCGTTATTTCCATTATTAAAATACACTCCCTCAGTTAGGACTTCAACATAATTTCCTTTTGTTGTAGCTTTTATCCAATTGTTTTGTCCATTACTAAAATCGCCATTAATAATTAAATTGTTGACACAATTCGCTACAACCGTAACTTGATCCACTGATGTACCACAACCGTTACTTATTGTCCAGTTCAATATATATGTTCCCATACCAAAAGGAGTAAATTTCGAAGTTGCACTTGAAGTATTACTAAACTGGCTTAATGAAGTACTTGGACCACTTGCAATTGTCCATGAACCCGTGCCTACTACTGGAGTGTTGGCCGCTAATGTAAATGACGAATTCCCGTTTTGATCTGGACCCGCGTTTGATGTTGTAGGTATTGGATTTATAGTTACTGTAGCAGTTCCCGTCATTGTTACCGAATTTCCACAAGATGATGCTAACACGTTAAAAGTCGTATTCGCAGTTAAATTTCCCGTTGGCAAACCTATAGTTCCTCCTGTACCTGCAATAGGAGTTCCAATATTGATATTTGAAGCATTTCTTAATTGATAATTAACCCCAGGTTCAGATGCTGCAACATTTATATTTGTAGCTGTGCCTGAGCAAATTGCAGAGGATGCAGCTGTTACAGTCTTATTAGCTGGAGCTGCAAGTATTGTTTGTATTGCAGAAGATAACACAGTATTCCCTGGACCAGCACCATTTAAATTGGAGGCAAACCAAAACTGGCCTTCATAAACAACATCAAAAGTAAGCTTATTGGTAGTACCTCCGGCAAAAGGACTTAAGTAACCAGCTCCATTATTACTCGACGCTGTTATTGGAAGAGTGTAAATTCGAGTAGCTCCAGGAACTAAGTTACCAGCGTCAACTCTCGAATGATAATCCGTCCAACTTGCTCCATTAGTATCCCACTTTACTCCAATATTAATATCTGGAATTCCAGAGCCACCATCTGTCCAAGTTGCAGTGCCTATATTTTGTATTTCTACATTGACATTTCGTGTTTCACCAGGACACCAAGTCGCAGTTCCTGAGTTAATAGATATTATTTTGGATTTAAACGTATATGGCTTTAATACTACTAAAACGCCTCCATTTCTCTGCCCACCTCCCGTAACTGTTGCACTACCAACACCTGTGGATCCGACATTCGTTTTAATTGCCCATGCTGCCCCTACTGAAACCATAGCTCCAGTAGATTTGCGATCTTCATAAAGCTCATTCAATGCCCCAGGAGAAGTAGCAGTTTGCCAGTTGCTCCAAGTGGTAGCTGCATTTGAAACCTGTCCAAGCATTATAACTGCTGAATTGTTTGTAACAGTATTAAGTGTAGAGGCATTTACAGTATTGCTAGTATTTGTAGACGGAGTAGCGAAAGAAGAACTATCAAAAGGACTTCCCGTTGAGACATCTACGCCTGAAAATGCAATAATAGAACCAATTGCTCCAGTAACGCTCGAACTTAATGTAAATGTATATGATGCCGGCTCGGAACTAGTTGCTATCTTATATAAAACTCCCCCCCATCTTCCGGTAGTAGAAAGATCTGATCCTGAAATAAGATTCCAACCCGCTAAAGTAGGGCTTGATAAAGCATTACTGCCAACTTGTGCGATATTGACTAACATTACATCCCCAGAAACTACTCCGGTTGGTTTATTAATAACTAAAGAAGTAGTTGATGATTGTCCCGTTGTCGAAGAACCACGTTGTGTAATATATGCACTCTGTGAAAAACAAAAACTAAACATAAAAAACATTCCCAGACAAAGCATATTTAAGCCCGGACTGCAAATCTTTTTGAAAGTGAAATTAAAAACATGTAGAAAAGCAGTAATTAACAAAAGTAATTTTCTCATCATATAAAGGAGGTATTTGTTTTAAATTTGTTTTTGGTGTTTAAAAAGAAAAGACATAAATTCTTTATGGAGAAATATGGCTTTTAATTTCGAACTTGAATCTAAATGTTAAATTCCTGACTTATAATGAATTGAAAAAAACTGTTAAATTCTCGTGCAAAAATATCTAAATTAGGCTAATACGCAAGGTTATAATTTATTTCTTTTTGTCAAATATTAACAATTTTTAGAAATAAATTATAACCAAATAATTAATATTGTACTTTACTGTTAAAAAGAATGAAAAAACCGACGAAGGATATTTTTACTATCAAAGAAGCTTTACAAAAATTAGAGCATTTTTGCGCTTATCAGGAACGTTGTCACAACGAGGTTGTCTCTAAATTATATACCTTAAAAATGGCTCCCGATGAGATTGATACTATTGTGGTTCAGTTGATTGAAGGAAACTTTCTTAATGAAACACGTTTTGCCTGTAGCTTCGCGCGAGGCAAACACCGCATAAAAAGCTGGGGAAAAATCAGGATTACCAACGAATTGAAAGCCCGAAATATATCTTCTACGAATATTAATTTAGCTTTGAAAGAAATCTCTGCGGAAGAGTATTTTGAAACTTTTGAAAATCTGGCTCAAAGATGCTGGAATGGTTTGTCGGAAAATAATAATTTGAAAAAACGTAAAAAGTTTTGTGACTATATGCTTAGAAGAGGATATGAAAGTAATATCGTTTATGAAAAAGCAAAAGAGTTAGAACAAAAAAAAAATTAAAATAGAGTACAATTCAAATCTAGCAATCAAAATTACGGCGATTGTTAACATAAATTACTTACAGATTCCAAAATAACTATTGGTTATAAAACATTCCTTTTTTTTCGATTTTATATCATATTAGACGTTTTTAGTTCTAAATTTTAAAAATAACACCTCAAAAAACCCCATTTCCTGCGATAATTCTTATAATAAAATTTAACATTTTATAAGAATTCCCGCCGAATGTATTTTTTTTTGATGTAGTTTATCGACTATTTTAACAATTCATCGATTATATATAGGTTATCAAAACCGTCCTTATTTACAGCCCGTAGATGTATCTATCTTTGCCACGCATAAAAAAAGTCCTATGCCAGCATAACAAACTGATAGAAAACATTTAACATGAAAAAAACTTTACTTTTATTTTTATTGTTGCCTTTTTTAGGATTTGCACAAACTCCATTGAGTGGTGATTATATTATTAGCAATACCAATACAGATTCGAACTTCAAAACTCTTGCAGCGGCGGTAAACCGATTAAATGCTGTAGGTGTCAATGCACCTGTAAGATTTTTGTTGGATGAAAATCAAACACTAACCTCGCTACTTTCAATTAATTCATTTTCAAACACAACGTCTTCCACTGTGACGATTAAGCCTAATACAGGAAGAACTATTACTATTAATGCAAATATGCCAGACACATCAAATGGTGTACCGGCAGTTATCACAATTAACGGTTCCAGTAACATTATCATCGATGGAAGTAATTCAGCTTTAAACACAAAAAATTTAACTTTAATAAACAATGACAATATAAATTACACCGCCAGAGCTATAATATGGATCGCGAGTAATGGATCAACAGGTTCATCAAACATTACAGTTAAAAATTCTAACTTCAGATTTTCAACTCGTAATCAGCAATTGACTCTATTAACTGGAGTTTATTCCGGAAACAATAAAATTGAAGACAACAATTCGATAAGCGTTCAGGAAAACACAGCTGCTAATTCGAATGTGTCAATTATCAATAATGAGATGTTTAATGTTAAAGATGGAGTAAATATTAATGGTAGTGCTACAACGTCTATTTCTCCAACAGGATGGAAAATTCAAGGAAATAAAATTGGCACTACAGTTACTGCTGAAAAACCGGTTAGAGGAATTTATTTGTCAAATGCTTTAAACTATGAAATTTCCGGGAACACATTATCTGGAATTAGAAATACGGAAAATCAAGGCAATGACTGCGCTGCAATTGTACTTCTTGGAAATAGTAACGGAACAATTTCGGCAAATATTATTAATGACGTTGTAAATACTCAACATAACAATGGGAAAGCTTCGGCAGGTATTCTTGTAAAAACAACTGCAACGACAAACATTTCGAACAATATTATCAGCAATGTTTATAACACCACTGCAGATTCCAACAATTATAATTTCTACAACAAAGCAAACGGCATTTTTGTTGCTTCAGGCAGTACTGTAAATATTTATTACAACACAATTATAGCAAGTGGAGCTCCAAATGGCACATCGAGAGCTTCTTGTCTATATACAGAGGGAGGTTCTGGAATTAATGTTAAAAATAATATTTTCATTAATACACAATCAAACGAGCAATATGCTGTGTTTAATAATGGCGGAACTTTTGGACAAATTAGCAACAATGATTATTATGTAACAAATAGTGCTAATAATTTTTTAAACAGAATAGGATCAACATTATATGCGGGAACTACAGCAGGAACTGTTCCTGCTTCATGGAATTCTGCTTCTTCTGACTCGAATTCCAGAAATATTCTGCCAACTTTTACATCGGCTACAAACTATCATTTACAGGATGTAACTGCAAATAATAACTTAACTGCCGTTGCAATAACAGGAATTACTACCGATGTTGATGGCGACACAAGAGTAAAGCCTTACATGGGTGCTGATGAAGTGTTAAAATGTATGCCAGCCGGAGACCAGACCTCTTTTGGAAATAATACATGGACAGGTTATGTTTACAGAATGGCAAGCAATGCCGCACTTCCTCCAAATGTTGCTTATCCGGCATTGCCTGCGAGCACTATCGCCACTTATATTGGAACAGTAACTGAAAATAAGGAGTTTGACAGAAATGTAGGAACAGGAGCTATTACAGGTACAACAACAAATTTTGCCTGTGACGCCGCACCTTCTGATCGATTTTTTGTTAGATATAAAATGCGTACCACAATTACAGAAGCTGGTTTGTACAGTTTTGACCTTGGAAGTGATGACGGAATCAGACTTTTAGTTGATGGGGTGCAAGTATTTACAAGATGGAATCAACACGGTTATACAGCAGATTATTTTACACAAAATTTATCTGTGGGAGATCATGAATTTGTACTCGAGTATTATGAAGACGGAGGCGAAGCAAGAGTTGCATTTACATCTCGTTTACCTAAAGGAGATCCTACTGTTTTTGGCGATAAGGTATGGAATGTTTACGGTTATGTAAACAATGATTTAACCTTAGCGAATACAAGATATGCGGGATATTACGTTGATCCAAATTTAAATATCGAATCTACAACATACTGGCCAAGAGCTAAGTCACCTTCTGTTGCGGTTAACTGGCAGGGTGCATTAATTCCAGATAATAATTTTACAACTGTTTTTAAACGTAAAGGTTTTCCGTGTGGACAATACCAGATACAACGTGCCAATTATGATGATGCTATAGAAATTTATATTGATGGAAATTTAGTTTTTTCAAGATCCGGATGGGATAATAATCCTGCATTAATTAATAATGGAGCATTATATAAATTAAACAGTAATTCGAGAGTAGAAATTCGCTTGAGAGAAGATGGTGGTGATGCCAATCTGGGAATTAATTTTATAAAAAAAGATCTGGTTTATAATGGAACAGGTACGCTTGAAAGCGGAAGTTCTGTTGTGATCAATGCAAATACAACCTTAACATCAGATCTTACAGTTTGTTCTTGTACAATCAATCCGAACTATACTTTAACGGTACCAAAAAATATAACCCTGACAGTTGATGAAGATATAAATGTTGGTACAGGCGGAAAATTACTAATTCAAAGTGGTGGAGCTTTACTGCAGACTACAACCAGTAAAACTATGTTTACGGGAAACACAACTGCTTTCGAATTACAAAGAACTAATAATATAAGTCGTTATGATCTTACGTACTGGTCAACTCCGGTAACGAATAGCACATTCACCATGCACGATTTATCTCCAGAAACTTTATATGACAAATATTTTCACTGGGATGCTGCAGGCTCAAGATGGCTGGTAGACCCTAATGGAACTTCAGTAGTAATGCAGGTTGGAAAAGGATATAGTATCAGAGGTCCACAGAGTTATGAGATTTCAACGGCAAAGGATTTTACTGCCAAATTTAATGGAACTCCAAACAACGGAACAATAGCTGTAACTGTAGAAAAAGATAAATATAATTTGAGAGGAAATCCATATCCTTCAGCAGTAGATGCTCGATTACTATTGGATGTTAGTCGTAATCCTGATATAGGTGCGTTATATTTTTGGACGCACAACTCGCCTCCTACTATTATTCCAGGAACTAATACATATCGTTACAGCAGTTCAGATTATGTTGTCTATACCTTAACCGGATCTACCAGAATAGATAATTCACCAATTGCTAAAGGTTTTGATGGTAAAATTGCTGCCGGACAAGGTTTTTTTGTTAAACCAAAATCAGCAGTAATCAACTTTACAAATGACACTCGTAAAGGTGCCGCAGATAATAACCAATTTTACAAAACTGCTAAAGCAACCGATCTTGAGGCAAATCATCTTTGGTTGAATTTAACGAATGCCGAAGGAGCTTTTAAACAACTTTTAGTGGGTTACATCGAAGGAGCAACAAACGGGATAGATCAAAATTATGACGGAATCTCAATGTCTTCTAATACTTATATTGATTTTTACAGTTTTAATGAATCTAAAAAATTAACCGTTCAGGGTCGTGCACTTCCTTTTGAAAATACTGATATTGTTCAGTTGGGTTATAAAAGTACAATTGAAGGTGAATTTACCATAGCAATTGATCATGCTGACGGAATCTTCGACACACAGGAAGTATATTTAGAAGATAAATTTACCGGTATAATAACAGATTTACGCAAAGAAAATTACACATTTAAAACTGCCATCGGAACATCAACAACTCGTTTTGTGCTTCGATACACAAATAAAACATTAGGAACAGATGATTTTGAAAATACAACCAATAATGTTTTAGTTTCTGTTAAATCCAAAGTAATAAAAGTAAATACAGGAACCGAAAACATTAAGGAAGTCAATATCTACAATATCGGAGGTCAGTTGATTTACAACAAAAATAAGGTTGACTCCAATGAACTGACGATATCAAATTTACCTTCCGGCAATCAGGTTTTATTAGTAAAAGTAACTCTGGATAATGATCACGAAGTCACAAAAAAAATAATTTTCAATTAATTATAAAGCTTACGCAGAATCCGACACTTAATCAATGTCGGATTTTTGCATGTTATAACAAAACGATAAACATTTAAAAGCATACCGTAAAAACCCTATTACAAACCAATCCTAACCGCCTAACTATGAGAAAACAAAAGCCATCGAATTATAGTTTTTTATTTTTAAGAACTGTCATCATTTTCCTTTTTTTAATATCATTAAAAATTACAGGCCAAAGCAATACTATTACCAGAATACATACAGACTGGAACAGAACCGGAACTAATTACTGGACATCCAATTCTGCAACGGGAGTGGGAAACCGCCCTGATAATGTCAATAATTTATTAGCATTTGAATGGAGGGGCACGACTTTTTCAACTGGTGTAAACGATGCAAGACTAACAACAAATGCTGTTTCTTACAGTGCACAAAATTTCAGAGCTTTAAAAATTCAGAATTTAGGAGCTAACAGTGGAACTTATTTTTTACAAGGCGCCATGATAGACGGGTCTTTAACTTCTACTGTTTTGACACCACCGTTGGCAGGAGCCACTTCCACATCAAGTGAAAGGGCATCGAGGTTAACAGATGGAAGTAACGGGTTAAGTCTGGGAACCGGAATTGCAAATATTCCAAATGGTACCGCAGAATTTAAAATCGGAACAAATAATTTGAATCTGAATGGAATAAACGACAATATTCCGGACTTAATTGTGACTCAGGTGGCAGAACCTGGCGGCGCCTCATCCTCAGACATATTTAAATTTGTTGATGCATCCGGTAATACTGTGGGAAATGAAATATCCGTAAACTTTAATTCGGTATCAGTGGTAGGAACATACAGTTTAGATTTGTTCAGAGCAACAGATGGTGTAATGGCTTTTACACCGGCAGCTACCAGGGATATAAGACTTTTGGGAATTGAAACTAATGACTTCGGAATTACATCTGCAAATTCCGCTCAGGTAGATCGTTTTGTGGTTGTTTTTTCGGGAACTTCAGATTGTGCCTTTATTGCTTTCAACACAAGATCTCTGAAAATCGCAGATTTAAGTATGATCAAAAAAGCAACATTGTCATCCTGTGGAAAAGCGGGCGATCAAATCACTTATAATTTTGATATAAAAAATACAGGGCAGGTTCCTATTACGAATATCAGTGTTTCAGATCCAAAACCCGGAATGGTATTTTCAGGCAATTTAATTCCCTCTCTGGCCGTAGACCAGGTGGCAACAATTACCGCAACTTATACGGTTACCGCTGCAGATGTGGCAGCCGGAAGAATTGTAAACTCTGCCACTGTAACAGGAACTGATCCTTCTTTGAACACCGTTACAGATATTTCCGGAGATGATTACAACAACAATAATGCAACCATAACCATTTTACTTGCCCCTCCTACCATTATAGCCGCTCATAATGTTAACTGCGCGAGCTTAGGAAGTATAGATCTTGGCAATCTTCCGGCTACAGGAACTTGGCAGATTACCCAGACCGGTACAGCCAATCGCACATACAACGGCACTGGTTCTACATTTACCGTTCCAAATTTAACAACGGGATCATATGCGTTTAGAGTCAGTTTAGGCGGCTGTAATTCGCCCATTACCACAAGCACCACTATTGGCGAAGATTCTTCTACAACATGGAATGGAATTTCATGGTCTTCGGGTCCACCGACTTTAACCCGACGAGCAATAATTACTTCTGCCACTCCAAATCAGCCATTTACTACGAATACAGCAATATGTGCCTTAACGGTAAATCCGGGTGCAACAGTTGTAATTCCGAGTGGAGTGACTTTAACTGTTACTAACGAAGTAATAACAAACGGTCAGTTAATATTCAAAAATAATTCTAGTTTGGTACAAACCGCAAATGTTGCCAATACCGGCGAAATTGTTTACGAAAGAGAGACCAATATATCCCGCTATGATTTAACATACTGGTGTATGCCAGTTACAAAGGCTGGCTTTACTATGAGCTCTTTGTCACCAAACACACTTTATGACAAATATTTTCATTGGGATGCTATAGGTTCAAGATGGCTGGTAGATCCTAATGGAGCCTCAGTGCCTATGCAGCTAGGCAAAGGTTACAGCATACGTGGTCCGCAAACATATAGTATAACTACGCCCTCATTATTTACGGGGATATTTACCGGAGTACCCAACAACGGAAACATTGCAATACCCGTAGAAGCAAATAAATTCAATCTTATCGGAAATCCGTATCCTTCTGCCGTAGACGCTGAGGAGCTAATTATGAACACTAATGCTAATGGATTAGGGGCATTATATTTCTGGACGCATGCCTCTCCTCCAACAATTATTCCGGGAACAAACACCTATCGTTATGCAAGTTCTGATTATATTGTTTTTACCGGAACAGGTTCAATTAGAATTGATCAAAGCCCAGTTACCACCGGCGCCTTTAATGGAAAAATCGCTGCCGGACAGGCATTCTTTGCCAAACCAACGGCATCGGTAATAAATTTTAACAATGGTCTTCGAAGAGGGGCAGCTGACAATACTCAATTTTATAAAACAGCCAAAACAAAAAGTATAGAAAAGAACCGTATCTGGCTGAATCTTACCAACAATGAGGGTGCTTTCAAACAAACATTGTTAGGTTATGTTGATGGAGCAACCAACAGTGTAGACTTTGATTTTGATGCTGTCACGATGTCGGCAAACAGCTATGTTGATTTTTACAGTATCAGCGAATCTAAAAAATTAGCCATTCAGGCGCGTGCGCTTCCGTTTAACAATACTGATCTGGTTCAGCTGGGATACAAATCGACAATAGAAGGAGAATTTACCATTGCAATTGACCATACAGACGGATTCTTTGATACTCAGGAGGTTTACTTAGAAGATAAATTTACTGGTGTTATAACAGATTTACGTAAAGAAAATTACACTTTCAAAACCGCTGTTGGAACCTCAACTACTCGTTTTGTCCTTCGTTATACGAATAAAACATTGGGTAACGAGGATTTCGAAAATCTTTCTGACGGAATTGTAGTTTCTGTAAAAAACAAAGTAATCAGTATTTCTTCTTCAAAAGAATCTATTGATGAGGTATTAATTTTCAATGTTTTAGGTCAGGAGATTTTCAGTAAAAAGAAAATCAGTAATAACCAATTACAAATTCCAAATTTGCAGACCGGAAATCAGGTGTTATTAGTCAAAACAATTTTACAAAACGGCTATATTTTAACGAAGAAAGTTATATTTCATTAAAACATTCTTATTTCTTATAAACCATAAACCCCTCACATGTGATGGGTTTATGGTTTTTTTATTCTTCTTTTAATTCGTCTATTACTTTCTTTATTTCCTTAGCAAATTTTCCATAAAAATGATGTACCCACCATTCTAGGCTAATTCCCATAAAAAGCATGGAAAAAAACACTATTGAAAGAAACCCGATCAAATGATAATTAGTAAATTGATGCGTTTCAAATCCCGGAATTTTTGAAAATTCGAAATAAAAAAGTCCGACCAGATAAAGGATTAAAAATGGCGTTAAAGCAAAACCAAAAGTTTTGTAAAGCTCCATATTTAGCCTAATATCAAAATAAGTTTCATACAAGCTGTCTTTCGTAGTAAGCGTAATTGTATTCAACCGCTTGTAAAACAGGTACAATTTGACTAAATAATAAATACAAACTGCCATATATAAACTGTAAAGTAAATAAAATACCGTTGTCATTTTTGTTGGGAAGTCACATATTACAGGTACAATTCCAACAAAAAGAATAGATATAATTTGATAGATAAATTCCTTTTTTAGATTTTTCCTGATTTTATCTAATGGTGTATTAGCAGATTGAATCTTGTCTAAATTTTTGGGCAGCATAACATTTTCAGATTTTTCATTATCCCACGCATTTTGTATATCGTTAAAATCCATATCCCTGATTTTTTATAATTTCTTTTAATTTTTCTTTGGCCCTGTTTAATTTCACTCTCGCATTTCCTTCAGAAATCCCGAGATTTTCCCCAATTTCTTTATGAGAGAAGCCCTCGAGCTGATAGAAGATTATGGCTTTATCTATTTTTTCCAGCTTCTGCACCGCTTTATAAAAATGATCCAGCTGACTTTCTTTTATTTGAGAATCATTCTCTTCTTCTTTTACATTTTCAGAAGGAATCTGGTATTTATCTACTTTCCTTTTTTCTTTTTTAAGGAAAACTATGGCTGTATTTACGGCAACTCTGTACATCCAGGTAGAAAACTGACTTTCATTCCGAAAGGATTCATACGATTTCCAAAGCTGGCAGACAATCTCCTGAAACAGATCCTGCTGATCATCAGCATTATCCATATACATTTTAGAAACTTTATATAAAATTCCCTTATGATTTTCTATCCGATTCAAAAATTCTTGTTCTTTATCCTTCAACAGATTTAGTTCATTACAGGTTTCACAGTATACCCTTCTTTTCTCAGTAAATTTATCACACCAAATTCGCCTCCTAAATGTCCTGCGCCAACGGCAAAGAAAACAGGATTCTGCTTCATCAGTTCCGGCATTTGTTTTACCCAGTCTATGTTTCTATTGTCCAGAATTTGCTTTTTAGTTTTTTCGCTTGTAAATCTTTCGTCTGTTGTGGCAGCAAACAGAGCTGAAATATTTTCATTCTTATATTGTTTCAAAAGTTCAGTTGTTTCTTCGGGTGTTGATTCTTCCAAAAGTTTCAGCATCTCATCATTTGAATAAGCATTTTCCAGAATCTCAAATTGCGATTTAACTGTTTCAAATCCGGTAATTGTTATATTTCTCTTTTTGGCCATCTCAGAAAATTCCATTTCATAAAATTTAAGGTCGGTACAGCCAAAACTTTTCATCGAAATCAAACTCAAAACTGTAATTAAGCTAAAACTATCCACTTGCTGCACGGTCATTCCGGTATTTTTTCTAAGGATTAAATCTAATCTGGCCAATTGCTCCGGATTTAATTTTTTGCTCAACGGCTCTTTTCCCATTGCCAATTGCTGCATCTGACTCATTTCCTTCGGATCAGTAAAATTGATTTCCAAAAATAATTTATCCGATTTATCAAAAGCAGTTTTGGTTTTTTCAGATAAAAAATAATCTTTAGCACAAATCATATGAATTGTACCATACAAATAAGAGGGCTTTTGGATTCCTTTGCCGGAAATCTCCCAAAGAAGTGAATTTTCTGGTTTTAAATTTGAAGTCTGAGCCAAAACATAGTTTGTATAAAAACATACAAATGCAGTTAAAGCGAATAGGTTGAAAATTTTCTTTTTTATTGAAATTGAATTTGGTTTCATAACTATTGGTTTATTGGATTACATCATGTAAGTAATCGAATAAGCAAAACGTTACAAAAAATTATTTTTTTTGCTCACAGATTATACGGGTCAAACCGATTTTCACTGATTTCTACTAATAGTCTTTCTATTATTTGTGTAAATTAATCTTTTAAATTCTGGATTTTCTCCAAAGTTTAAAACTAAACCGACTTCAATAGTCGTACATCTTAAATAATTTAGCAATTGAGTTATGTGTGAGTTTATAAGACATTCGCAAGCCTTAAGTTCAACAATTATGTTGTCTTCAATTACCAAATCGGCAAAATATTCTCCAACAATTTGACTCTTATAATAAACTTTTATTTGTTTCTGTGCCTCCACTTTGTAGCCTTGAGCTTTTAATTCAAGATACATCGCATTTTGATACACTTTTTCTAAAAAGCCGTAACCGAGTTGATTATAAACTTCATAAAAGATTTTTAAGATAGGAGAAGAAACCTCTTTGTATAATAAATCAGCCATAATTCAGCGCTAACCGGTTTAATCAGTTTAATAAGCGTACTAAAATAAGTAATTTCTTAACAATATTAATGCCTGATCAATCTCATCATGAGAATTGTAACTGTGTATACAAAATCTAAGTCGTTCCTGTCCTTCCGGAACCATTGGAGGGAGAACAGACTGTACATCAAATCCTTTTTCCTGTAGCTGAACTTCCAGTTCTTTTACATTTTTATTTCCGGGAACTATAGCGGTATGTATTGCAGATTTACTGTAAATAAACATCGGTTTTAATCCCAGCAAATTTTTCTGCTGATTAAAAAATAAGATATTTTCACGAAGTTTTCCGATAGTCTCTTTCTCTGTTTCCAAATGCTGAAAGGCTGTAAAAATAGTAGCAACAGAATGAGGAGACAGTGCGGTGGTGTATATAAGAGTTTTTGCAAAATTTACCAGATATTCTTTCAGCGCTGCAGATCCTAAAACAACCCCACCCCGACATCCAAGTCCTTTTCCGAAACTGATTATTCTGGCGAAGATTCTGTCATGAAATTTCAGGAATTGAGAAAGGCCTTCACCCTTCTCTCCAAAGACGCCTAATGCATGAGATTCCTCAACAATTAAATAACAATTGTATTTTTCTGAAAGCAAAACGAATTCTTCCAGATTCGGACTATCTCCATCAACAGAAAAAACACTTTCTGTCACAATATAAATATTCGCATCCGGAAATTTAAGGATATGCTGTTCCAAATCTTCTATATCATTATGTCTGTAAGGATATGATTTTGCATTAGATATCGCAAGACCATCTTTTATCGAAGCGTGGCAGAATTCATCATACAAAACAACATCGTTTTTTTGCGGCACAGCGCTAAAAAAACCTAAATTGGCGTGGTAGCCTGAATTGAAAATTAAAGCGGCTTCAGCGTCATGAAATTCAGCAATAAAATTTTCTGTAATTGTATAAAGAGAATGATTTCCGGAAATCAATCTTGAACCGGTCGATCCATTTTGAAATATTTCGTTTTCGAGCAGGTAAGCGTGCGCATTGCGAAAAATAGATTCAGACTTAGAAAAACCAATATAATCATGAGAAGAAAAATCTACCGGATTATTAAAAACCGGAAGTTTTCTCAGCAAGTCATGTTGTTGCAGTTGTTCAATTTTGCTATTGAGAATGGCTGATAGTTCCATAAAACAATGTTAGATTACGATTAAAATAAATCTTATAATTAATTTCTATTGTTATGTTGTCTTAATTTCTAAAACAAACTGCTTCTCAATAATTAATTATCGTTTATCAATGATTTTTAAATATTTTTATTGAATTTAAAATAATTTTATGAAATTAACTAAAATTTTTGCTTCCTTCCTCTATTATTGTATGGCAGGATACACCATAATTTGCACGCTTTATTTAATATTTGGAATATCAGCTAAAATTTTTGGAACAGATGGACAATACATTATGAATCGACCGTGAAACTACTTTAAAAATCGGCAGTAAAAATTCTGAAGGATATCTCGTCCCAGTCCAGCTTACATTACAAATTCTAGATTTTATATCCAAAAATCAAAGTATTTTGGAGTTACTGCAGAAGATGTAGATATAAATTTATTTGGTGCAATCAAGATAGCTTAGATTGTCAGCCAAGCGATATTATGGAATACGTAAAATAATAAGGAACCTTATATTGCTTTTCAAAAAAAAAAGCCAGACAAAATTGTCTGGCTTTTTAGTTTATTCAAAATTGTTTTAGTCAACTAAAACAATAATCTTATTGTTTTTCATCTCGATAGTTCCTGAGTTAATTTCCAAAGTATAAGTCTGGTCATTTATTCTTGTGAATTTATCTGTTGCTTCTTTAGAAAAACTGAAGCTTGGAGCTGCAATTTTAATTGTGCCTTTTTCAAGAATAGAAACAATAGGCGCGTGATGATTCAAAATCTGAAAGCTTCCATCAACTCCAGGCAAAGTAACCGAAGTAACTTCTCCTGAAAATAATTTAGCTTCTGGTGATACTATTTCTAAAATCATATTTTTTAAGTTAGAAGTTATATGTTAAAAGTTAGAAGTAAAATACGAACATTTAACCTCTAACTTCTAACTTTTTAACTTTATTTTTTATGCTTCAGCTAACATTTTTTCTCCGGCCTCGATTGCATCCTGGATAGAACCTTTCAGGTTGAAAGCAGCTTCCGGAAGGTGATCTAACTCACCATCGATAATCATGTTGAATCCTTTGATAGTATCTTTAATATCAACCAATACACCCGGAATACCAGTAAATTGCTCTGCTACGTGGAATGGCTGAGACAAGAAACGTTGTACACGACGTGCTCTTGATACAGAAAGTTTATCTTCTTCAGATAGCTCTTCCATACCTAAGATCGCGATGATATCTTGTAATTGTTTGTATTTTTGAAGAATTTCTTTTACTCTTTGTGCACAGTTGTAGTGCTCATCTCCTAAGATATGCGGAGTTAAAATTCTTGAAGTAGAATCTAACGGGTCAACCGCTGGATATATACCTAGCTCAGCAATTTTACGAGACAATACAGTTGTTGCATCTAAGTGGGCGAAAGTTGTAGCCGGCGCCGGGTCAGTTAAGTCATCCGCAGGAACGTAAACCGCCTGTACAGATGTAATAGATCCTTTGTTTGTAGATGTAATACGCTCTTGCATCGCTCCCATCTCTGTTGCCAGAGTTGGTTGGTAACCTACTGCAGAAGGCATACGACCTAAAAGTGCCGATACTTCAGAACCTGCTTGTGTAAAACGGAAGATGTTATCAACGAAGAACAATACGTCCTTACCCTGATCTGTTCCGGCTCCATCACGGAAATACTCAGCGATAGATAATCCTGAAAGTGCTACACGTGCACGAGCTCCAGGTGGCTCATTCATTTGTCCGAAAACGAAAGTAGCTTTAGACTCTCTCATTCCTGGCATATCTACTTTAGATAAATCCCATCCTCCATTTTCCATAGAGTGCATAAAATCATCACCGTATTTAATAATTCCTGACTCCAACATCTCACGAAGTAAGTCATTCCCTTCACGTGTTCTTTCTCCTACTCCTGCGAATACAGAAAGTCCACCGTGACCTTTTGCGATATTGTTGATCAACTCCTGAATCAAAACTGTTTTACCAACACCTGCACCACCAAACAATCCAATTTTACCTCCTTTTGCGTAAGGCTCGATCAAATCGATTACTTTAATACCTGTGAATAAAACTTCAGATGAAGTTGATAAATCTTCAAATTTAGGAGCCTGTCTGTGAATTGGCAGACCGTTTTCTCCAGTTTTAGGTAAATCACCTAAACCGTCAATTGCATCTCCAACAACATTAAATAATCTTCCATATACGTCTGGACCGATCGGCATTTGGATTGGGTTTCCAGTTCCAACTACTTCATATCCTCTGCTTAAACCATCTGTTGAATCCATAGAAATGGTACGAACAGTGTTTTCTCCAATATGAGATTGTACTTCTAGAACTAAAATAGTTCCATCTTTTTTAGTGACTTCTAGTGAATCATAAATTTTTGGAAGTTCAACATCCTTACCGTTGAAAACTACGTCTACTACTGGTCCAATGATTTGAGCAACTTTTCCTATTACTTTTGACATTACTTATGTATTTATTAAATAGCTATTTAGGTTTATCGAAAATACCTCTTTTTTCAGAGCGCAAAGATAAATTTTTAAAATATAAAATCAATTTTTTTTTCATAAAAAATAGCATGATTTTGTTTGATTCATAAAACTTGTTTAAAAAATAGCAAAAACAGCATTTTTTTGGTTAAAAGAAAAAAGCCACTACATTTTAGAAATGTGTGGCCTTCCCAGTTAAAAAAACAGTTCCTTATAACGATGCAGGGTACAAAATTGGATAACTTCCAACATTAACACCTTTTAAATTTGAACCATATTTTGCATTAATAGCTTCAATAAATTTATTTGCTATAAATGCGTATCCTCTTGGAGAAGGATGAATTCCGTCAAGCGAAAATGTTCCACCGGTCACAAATGTAGATTTCATTGTATAATTGTCGGCAGAAATTCCTCCTTCGTCTATTTTTTTCATGATTGCGTTGGCATCAACAAATGCCAGTCCTTTAGAATCTGCAAGAGATTTGATAGTGGCATTGAACGCGTTTGTAGCTACTTCTAATTCTGCAATTTCTGTCGGAATCAAAACATATTTATCCTGGAGCGGATATGTGATTCCGAAATTATTTAACGGAGCAGGAGGTGCCACTCCCAAACCTGAATTTGCAGCGGTAGGAGTTGTACCAATAGCGGTTTGCGTAGTCAAAAGAATTAAATCTGACGCTTTTGCCTGACGTGCCTGTCCGAATACTTTGCCGTAAAATCCAGCTGTCTCAGCACCAAGAGATGGCGTAAATGCCGCTGTTAGCTGCAACGTTAAATCGGTAAGCGATTCATCTTTTATCAGTAATGGATTGGAAGCCGTGGCAGACAATAAATTTATTCTGTCACCGGCATTAAAAGCAGTTAACGCCTGTTTTAAAGGTCCGTATAACTGGGCATTCAATGCAGAAATAAGTGCCGCACCCTGAGTGGCATTTCCTTTTCCGATTGCAGAAGCCGTTAACGGATTATAAGGAACAGTCTTGAAAAACGGAATTGAAGTTACATAAGGAATATTTGCCACAACACCTTTAGCACCAGCAGAAGTCAAAGTTGTAACAAGCGCCCCGTATGTTCCGTCAAAACCAACACCTGCTGCACCAGAAGCAGGTGTGATAGGATTCGATCCGTCTCCGCCGCTTGTGGCATATCCTAAAACATCATTATTACCAATCCAAAGAGAGAAAAACGTTGGGATCTGACTCATGGCATATGCCAATACTGAAGTACTTCCGTTTGGAGCAAAACGCACATAATAAGGATTTGCCGTTCCGTTTGCTAAACCGGCAGCCGCCCCATAAGTAGGAGAAAGCAGGTGAAAACTCTTAGCCCCGGGAACTCCTGTATTATTGTACGGTCCTGCGGCAGCTACAGCCGCATTCATTACTTCTGTTGTTGATGCCCCGGCAACAGGAACAGGCGCAGATCCATTAAAAGTTAATCTTGGCCCGAAGGAAGGATTTACCTGACCTCCAAAAAGCAATCCACCAATATTATCATTCATAAGCGGAATCTTAAATTCTCCCCCACCCACAAGTTTAAATTGATCTGCCATAATGTTAGTATAAGCGCCCTGTTGTCCTTTTATAAAAAGCGCACCATCGCTAAATCCGGATGTTAAAGAGTTTCCTAACGCAACATATTTTGAAAAATCCGCACTCCCGGAAGTCAGTGGTTTACCATCAGATGAATTAACCACAGTAGCCACATCATCATCGCTGTTACAAGCCATAAAGGTTAACGAAACCAATAGCAGCCATTTGAAATTTTTTATCATAATTTATATTTTTAAATTATTCATTTCCAATTTATGCATTAGAAATACAAATAATATATTTGAGTTATAGTTAACAATTATGGGTTGATCGTCCAGGAAGCAAAATATTGCTGTCCGATTAATCCGGCCCCAATTACCTGATAGTATTCTTTACCTCCAACGTTTGCAGCTCCTAATTTTATAACCGATTTTAATTTCGGAATTCCATAATTAATTTGTGCATCAATCACAGTTGCAGATTTTATGATGCCATCTGCAAAACCAGCCTGCCACAGGTACTCGCTATTCCATCTTCCGCTTACATTAAATCCAAAATTTTTAAATAATTTATCGTTTCCTATCGATGCTTTAACTCTGTGTTTTGGTGTATTAAAACCCGCTTCAAAACTTGGATCTTTTTCCTGATCAAAATCAAACTGGGCATAATTGTAATTCAATCCCAGTTCAAAGTCAGCAATTATTTTTCTCGAAAGTCCAATTCCAAATCCCAGTGACTTTATCTCTACATCCGAATTAGTATACAATTGATACACTCTGTATTCTCCATTTTGAATTGCTCTGATAGACTGAACACCCGGATCGGCAGTTCCGGCAGCAATGTTAGGATTGTCCTGAGCTGTTCCGTAGTAAGGAGCAATTACATTTAAATTCCCGATGAAGTTGTTGTAGATATTATAATAACCGTTAATATCTATCGATGTCCCTTCGAATACAGAACGATATCCAAGTTCAAAAGCTTTTACCTCTTCAGGCTTTACATAATTAGCAGTTGATTTTTTCAACAACGCAGCCGCAGCAACCGGATCACTTCCTGCCATTGCAGAAAATGCATTTACAGAACTTGCCAAATAAGAGTTACCATAAGCATCATTTCCGTTCATAACTTTGGTCGGACTTCCATTACTGTACGATTGCCCCTCTGCACTGAGATTAAAAGTTTCGCTAAATCTGGTTAAGTTATCGGGAGCAGAACCAAGCAGAACTGCGCTTCCAACATTAAAACCTATATACTGATCCTGAGTTGACGGGTTTCTGAAACCGGTCTGAAAAGATCCTCTGAAATTGTGATTCCTTTTTTCTCCACCTGAGTAAACAAGAGATAAACGTGGTGAAAAATTACCATCAAAGTTTTTCGATTTATCATAACGAAGCGAACCGGTAAACTTCAATCTGTCATCCATAAATTTCTTCATTAACTGTGCATACGCCCCATATTCGTTATAATTAATAGGACCATTTGCATCTGTATAAATCCTTCCGTGAGAATTTAATTCATAAGATCTGTAAGACCCCCCGGCCTGAATCTCAGCAAACTTGATAAGGTCCCTAAAATTATAATTTACATCTGAATGATAAATTTTTGAATTATCAACCAATCTCGAACCAGAAAGAACATCTGCCTCATTTACAACCTGATTAAAAGCATTTTTAAACTCTTGGGTTCCAGGCAAAAAACGACCTGTATCTGCTGTCGCACGTCCTGCCGAATGAGCCTGTTCTGGTGTCATACCTGCAAGCGTACCCTGAATATAAGCTCCTGCATATTGGCCAAACCAGGTATTATCATCTTTCCATTTTCTATTTACATTGATTCCCGTAAAAACCATATCATAAGAATGTCCGCCATCTTCGGTAGTCATATATCCTCTTACAAAAAAGTTTTTTCCTTTAAATTCGAGTTTATGCTGCTGCATAAAAAAGTCATTTAAATAATACCTGTTTGCTCCCTGATATACTGCATTTCCTGTTCCAAATTTACTCTGCCAGATAATCTCCAGTCGCTCATCACCAAATGGTCTTCCATGAAAAGAGAAATCAACTTTTTTATTTGCCGCTTTATTATCGGTCAGATCAATTTCGTTATATCCGGTTCTGCTTACAACCGAATTAGGAAGAATATTAGATGCTCCGGCAGGAATCAATCCCATTGCCTCAAGCTTTAAACCAACGCCTTTAATATTAGTCGAAGCCTCATCACCATAAACATTTATACCATCGTAACTTGGATTAGAACGATCAATACCTCCTCTTGTTTTATCATTATAATTGGTCGCATACCAATCGGTTGCTTCCATGTAAGTAAAGTTAGCTTTAGCAGCAAAATATTTATTGAAGGCATGAGCGAATCGAATACCAAAATCATAATAACTATTGGTACCCGCTGCCTCCTGGGAGGTAGCTCCATATTTTAAATAGGTAGAAACTCCCTGACTCACAAACGGACTTTTACTGGTCATGAATAAAATTCCATTAAATGCGTTAGCACCATATAAGGCAGAAGATGCACCCGGAAGCAGTTCTACGCTTTGCACGTCAATTTCAGAAACCCCAATCATATTTCCCAAAACAAAGTTTAACAACGGTGAAGAGTTATCCATACCATCTACCAATTGCATAAAGCGTGTATTAGCAACAGTTGCAAACCCTCTCGTATTAATGGATTTGAAAGACATACTGCTGGTATTCATCTGCACTTCCTTCATGTTTTCCAAACCATCATAAAAAGAAGGAGAAGCCGTTTTCTTAATTTCCTGAATTCCCATTCTTTCAATGGTCACCGGAGATTCCAATACTCTTTCGGGGGTTCTCGACGCAGAAACTACAATTTCGTCCAGTTTGTTTTCTTCATCAGTTAAAATAACGTTTACTTTTTGGTTTGCCGAAGTAATATTAATTGTTTTAGACCCGAATCCAACTGCCGAAACCTTAATAGAGAAAGGAAGTTTCGTAGTAGTGGTTAATTTAAAGGATCCGTCAAAATCTGTAGATGTACCGCTATTTTCTCCGGCAACAACTACATTAGCACCAGGAATAGATTGTTTGTTACCATCTGTAACGGAACCTGTAATTGTATTCTGCGCAAAGGATACTCCGCTGAATAACAACATAATTAGCAAATAGACTCTCATTTGGGGTTAGTTTTCGTTAGTATATACAGCCAAAATAAACAAATATTTTGATATACATAAAAAAACGTTAAATAAAATCCATATTTGACATACTTTTGTGTAATATTTTAACTATTTAGCAATTGAATTTATTAAACTAAAATCAAAGAAAACCCGCAGAAAAATCATTTTACTATGCGTACATATAATTATTTATTAAAAAAATATAAATTTCATAAAAATACAGGTGAAGAAAAAAATTTTTGACAATAAAAAAAAGCGAGATGAAAATCTCGCTTTTTTAACATTATTATATTGTATCTATTTTGATTCAATTATTTCTAATCTTTTATTTAAGTCAAGAATTTGCTTGTTTTGTTCAATAATGTATAGAGTCATTTCTTCTATCTTCTGTAGCAACTTAGCATTCATTTCTCCTAAATTGATTCCATTTTCTAAAACCTCTTTTTCACTTGGAATATTTTTCAAATGACCATTTTCTTTTATTTGTTTTTCAACTTCCTTAAGTGTTGGTAAATTGTATTCTTTGGTAAATACAAAATCTGACCAGCCATTCATATCTACTTTCACTTCTTGAGAATGAATTGTTCCATTTACATCGAGTTTATTTTTTGGGTTTAAAATACCAATACCTAAATTTCCATCAATAAATTGATTTCCCATAAATTCATTTGATCCTCTAGTCGCTAATTCAAGCCAAGGGTTCCAAACACTTAAATCACCATTTCTAGTTCTGAAAGAAATTCGATTATTTACATAATCAGCATTTATCTGCGTATCATAGTTTCTTGAAAGTCCACCATAACTTATAAGTGCTCCGTTCCAAGGGGTTCCGGCAGATACATACGAGAACGTAAATCCAGTTTTAAAGTTATCAGCACTACCCGTGGCTGAAATGGTACCTGTATAACTTAAACTTTGTCCATTTACAGTTAAAGCGCATAACCCAAACATTACATTTAATAAAAATATTTTCATTTTTTTCCTTATTTAATTTATAATAATTTTCTTTCTTCCACGATTGATTTTCAAAACCCTAATCATGAATTAATCCATGTATTACCCTGTCTTGAATGGCATGCCGAACGTGTTCGCTGTTTACACCAACTCTATAATCTCCATAACAAATCTTTAAAGCTCCCAATCTATATTTTGTACCTTCTTCTGTAACATAACCATAAGTATATTTTCGACCAAAACCATCAACACTTCTATTTTCAGGTGATTGCCCTTTCGGAATATATTCTCTAGTTCTGTTACCAGTAAACAAATTAAAACCAGCAGTAAATTTCCCTACAGATAAATTCAATGCGGCAGTTCTGTAACTGTCACTCGCATCTCCAAGTCCTTTATTCAATATTGGATTTCCGTCATTTTCATACATTGCTCTAAAATCACCACTATGAATACCAAACATACCTGTTCGTTGCGCAAAATCTCCACTCCAAATATTACTTCCAAAAGAAACTCCGGCTTTACCATCATCATAAAAAGTTAAAATCTATTAATTAAACCTTTTGAGAAACCTATTATTTAAGTTCGGTACATTTTCGTCATTTTCAAACTTAAAAGTTAAATCTATTTTCTCTTGTTTTTTTCTCCTATAGTCTTTTAATTGAACTAAATGAAAAGTTTCATTATTAAGTATCACTCCTTTTAATTCGTATAGAAAGTAATCATTGAAAGAGTCTTTTTTTTCATTTTTCATTTCAGCTTTAAAATATTGTATTAGAATTGAATCATTTTTAACCATAAAAAGTCCTTTCCCATTGATATCACTATTTTTGATCTTACAAGAACTAAATTTAGTATTATTTAATACTTTGAGACGTGACTTGTACTGATTAACTGAATTTAAAAATGAAATTTCTTTACTAATATGTGGCGTACAATAATTTGTAGAATTTCCAAAATAAATTCCATCATTTATAATATAACCGTTTTTATATAATAGTAATGTCATAATTGCTTTTGAATCTGAATTATTGTTAAACTTTGACAATTCACAATAATAAAAACCATTCAATTTTAGGGGAACAATTTGATGTTCTACTATTTTAGCATTCATTAATTGTTTTTTATTATGAATAACTGAATTACATGAAATCATCATACACAATACTAATATTTTTAAAACTCTTACCATGTTGTAAATATATTAGAGGTTTTATATTAAGAGTATCCATTCCAATCACCATTTTGCATTTCAAACATTCTTTGATTTGCAATAAAACTCCCATGAATGGTGAAATTTTATTGTAAATTTTGACAATCCAGCTCTATATCATATAAATATTTATTGCATATAAAAAAATTAAGCAGAACAATAAAAAATATAAATATTATGATGATGCAAAAACATTATCACTCCGACTATACTAGATTTTATAAATTGCCTCCAAACTCTTTTTAATGTAAATATAATCTACGTCAAAAATTTTAAGTTTAATTGTATCACTATAAACTTTTCCATGGCTAATTTTCTTTACGTAATAATTTGTTTTTGCACCAGATGATGGGTAAAATTTTTCGATTGTAATTTTCTTGCCCTCTAATTTAAATCTTCCTCCATAATATATAGATTCTTTACTTTCTTTAGAATTAAAATATTTTATATTCTTCTTTTCGAATGTTCCATCATTATGAAATTTTAAAACTTGGATATTTTCGTTTATATATAATTCTTTTTTGACTTCAAAGTACAATGACAAAGTATCTATTACTTTGGCATCTTCATTTGACATTTTATTTTTAAAAGAATATAAATTTTCGTCAACTATTGTCTCTCCTTCTTTATTTTTTTTTATATGATAATAATTAATACAAGAAGTAAATAAATAAAATAATATTAGAAATATTATTCTTTTTAATAGCATTGTCTCTCGTTTTACCATGATGTAAATATATTTGATGTTTTGTATTGAGAATATCCTTTCCAGTCTCCGCTCTGCATTTCAAACATTCTTTGATTTGCAATGAAAGTCCCATGAATAGCGACATTTTGTATAGCGTGCCTAATCCATTCGCTATTTGTACCTATTCGATAAGATTTGTAACTAAAATAAGCTGCTCCCATTCTATAAGGTGTTCCTCTTTCATTAACAAGTCCATTTTTATAATACTCTCCATATTTTCCTGATTTAGATGGTCCAATTTCTCCTTTTATACCATCCCAATTTCCCGATTTTTCATTATAATAACTTTCTTTACCTCTTTGGCCAGTAAACAAATTAAATCCAGCAGAAAAAGCACCTACACTTAAAGATAATGCAGCCGTTCTGTATTGATCATTACCATCACCAGATATTACTGAAAAAGGTTTACCATCATTCTCGTAAAAAGCTCTAAAGTCACCAAAATGCAAGCCTAATGATCCTGTTTGTTGTTCGAATTCTTTCATTCCATTCGTTCCACTCCAAAAATTTGTTCCTAAAGAAACACCTGTTCTTCCATCATCATAAACCGCTAAAATAGATTTACGAACTTCTAAACCATTATAATTACTGTTACTCATGATTCCTAATTTAATACATGACCATCTCACATGACTCTAAATTAAAAAATGAATGTCAGGTTTAAAATCTATAACTTTAGTAACAAAATATTCTTTAAAAAAATATTTTACGTTTAAATTTTCTTTTCTTCCATTTCGATAATCATATTTAGAATATATAATAAATGAATGGTCATTAATAATTCTCCCTTCTTCTTCTATTAAATAATAATCCCCAAATCGATTATAATAGTATTGAATTTTTATAGAATTTCCTTTAATTTGAGTTCCTCCCCAACCCCAGACTGACGAATTTCTATTTAAAAAATTGGTTTTTATTTTAAAAAAGTAATCATAATTATCAATCATACACTCCAAATTTTTTAATGCGTTACTCTGTATTTCACTGCATTTTTTTTTAAAATATTGATTATCCAGATTTGGATTTATAATACCTAACTCTTTAAAGTATCCCTCTTTAAATAATATTCTAGCCATGATAGAATTTGTCCCATATTTACTTGTAGAATCTAATGTATAATAATATCCATTTGTCCTTAATTCATTGATGTTTGCATCTACTTTTACAATAAACTTATCTTTATTATGAATCATTGGCGCACAGGAATAAATCATAATTGATAGAACTGAAACTAATAATTTATTGATTTTTACCATAAAGTTGATTGTTTTAAAACTGGTGTTTGATATTGTGAATATGAATTCCAATTTGTACTCATCATATTAAATCTAGGTTGAGGCGATATCCATGTATGAGCTAAGTAATTTTGAAATCCCTGTCTAATCCATTCAGAGTTGGTACCAACTCTCCACCCTTTGTAATTTAAGCTTAAAACACCCAGTCTGTATAGATCTGCTTCAGGATTTGCCCAATAACCATATGGCCCCCTTGATCGATCAATATTATTAGATTGCCCTTCTACATCATTCCCAGATCTTCCTGTAAATAAATTAGTCTGCAAAGAATAAGCTCCAATACCTATACGAGCTGCTGCTGTTCTATAAACATCAGTATTATTACTTAATATTTTACCTCCATAACTAAATGGACTTCCATCATTTTCATATGCAAAACTAAAATCTCCATTATGAAATGAAAGAAATGATGTTCTTTGTTTAAACTCTTCCATTCCCTTAGTCCCGCTCCAAAAATTAGTACCAAGACTAAATCCCGTTTTACCATCATCATAAGCCACTAAAATAGATTTACGAATTTGCGTCGCTTTTCTAAACCATTTTTGCCAAAACCATTATAATTACTGTTACTCATAATACCAACTCCACCAGAGAAGCTAAAGTCACCCGCATTATAAGTTGTCGATATACTTGCACCAATTCCCATAGTGTTTCCAAATGCGATCGATGGGGAAATACTAAAACTCCAGTCACCTACACTAACTCCATAAGCTGGTGTCATAGCTGCAACAAAGCCTGTTGCTACAGCATTTCCAACTGAAGAGCCAATTAGACTTGCCGGATTTAAACCTCCAGTAACACCACCAATAACAGCGCCTCCTAATATTGACATTCCGAATTTACCCCAACTCCAATCACCAGTTTGTATTGCCTGTACTACGTAACTGGTACCACCAATTATTGCCCCTATAAGCGCTCCAACTGCAACAGCTGCCCATGCAAATTCACCGCTTGGATCTGTATATTTTAATGGATTATTTAAAACATACCCATAACGATTATAGTTCTGAGTATTAAATGGATCCTGTACAAAATTATCCGGTTGTAAAAAACGATGCAATTTTGGGTCATAAATACGGCCGTTCATATTTATAAGCGCTACACTTTGCAAATGTTCGTGTCCTGTATAACCCCGATCTAAAATAGTTAAACATGCAAGGATGTTTCCTGCTCCATCTTTTACACTTACAACAGCACCCCAGGCATCAAACAATCGTTTTTCGAGTATTGCTCCAGCGCCATCCGTTATGGATAGTATACTGCCCTGATAATCTCTTTGTAAATATAAATAATTCTGTGTTGTACCATCACTTTTAACTCCAATAGGAGCACTGTACCCATCACCTCCAATATAAGTTACAAATTCAAAAACACCTGTTGTAACATTCTGCTTAATTTCCATTGTACCATCGGCAGAATAATATTTACGTAATGGTCTTTGGAGTTTATCGTCTTCCAGACCGCCATAAAACATGGCAGTTCGACTGTTTTGATCATTGTAATTAAAACTTATTTTATCTATTCCAGTTTCTTCAATTTGCACAGGGCTTTTAAAAGCATTATAACTAATTATTTGTGTTGGTTTGGCGGTATAATAAGTTACAGCTTCGGCTGTTGCATTAATTGAGTTATTCTGATAAGGTTTATCTTTTAGGGTATAATTATACGTTCCTAAACTATTTTGGGTTATTCTTCCCTGATCATCATAAAATTGTTTTTCCTGAATTCCCTGTGCATTTGTAAATTCTGTTAAACGGTCTTGCGCATCATATTTAAAGCTTTCGTTCCTGCTGAACATAATATTTGTCCTGCTTATTAAATTGCCCAACTTAGCATCAAAAGCAAAATTCAATGTCAGGATATTTGTTGAGCCAGCTGTTTTATCATACTTAAACTGCGATACTAGGCCATAATTGTCATATGTGTTTGTAATTGTTATTGGTCCGTTTTGTGCAGTAAGCAATTGTCCTCTTGCATTTACCGTATTTACCTGCCATAAAACAGCACTAGTAGCATTGTCTAGTATTTGCCAGTGCGAACCATTTTTATATACATTTTTTATGGTTTTACCACTCGATTTGCCTCCAGAAGAAGCGGTCGAAGTTTCTGTTGTTACTCTTCCAAAAGCATCATAAGCTACTTCCTTGGTAAAAACAGCAAACGGAGTTGTTTCGTTTGTTTTCTTAAGTCGGTTATAGTTATCATAAGTATATTCCTTTATAATCGTATTGGTTCCATTGCTTAAATCTTCAAACTTGGTATTTAAAAGCAATTTTGATGAAGCATCATATACATAAGTAGTTTTAGAATTTGTATTTGTACCTGATGTCGTTTTTTGAGTCAGCCTGCCTGTTTCATCAAGAATATAAACAGTTGTTCCATTGGGACTGGTCTCTTTTGTAGTCTCTCCAAAACCATTGTATTCATAAGTATATGTTCCCGCAGATGGATCAACCAATTTTGTTTTTCTTCCCCAGCCATCTTGAGAGACAGTTGTTTTACTACCGTTATATTCTGATTCTTTTAAATTTCCATTTGCAAAATAAGTATATGTAATTGTTCCTCCCGGAGTATCTGTCATAGACACAATATTTCCTATGGCATTTTTGGTGCTAGATTTTGTTTTTGCACCATCGCTTACAGTTGTAGTAAGCCCCGAATAAGTTATATTGGTAGTTTTTCCTGTAAAAGATATATTTTCTTTGCTTCTGCCATATTCATCAAATTTTACCTCATTCCATTGTGTTGGTGATAACCCAAAATAAGGTTCGCTTACTTTATAATTTCTATCGTAGATATCATATAAATAAGACACAAACGAGAACGAACCATTAATATCTTTAACCCCTGATTTTATTTTTCTTCCCAAATCATCAAACGTTTCTTCGCTCGCGCTGCCATCATCTGCAGTTGTTGTGACAATGGTGCTTTCATTACTGCGTGTGTAAGTGTAATTTTGATTTTTCCCTAAATAATCTGTTATTTTTACTTTCTTAAACCATGTGTCATATTCGTAGGAAGTTGTTAACCCAAACGGATTTATCTCAGATTTCACCAAACCATTACTCAAATCATAATCATAATTCGTAGATAGTCCCTCAATATCTGTACTTTTAATCAGGAAACGCCCTGATGCATCATAATCATAACTAGTAACCCTTGGCACTAATCCCGATGCTGTAATCGTTTTTTTAACAACATTACCATAGGCATCGTATACATTATCTTCAACAATATAATCTGTATTCGTTCCTTTCTTTTTAACCTGCGTTAATAAACTGTTCGAAAATATATACACCTCTTCTGTTGTCATAACATCTCCCGAAACTGTAATGCTTTGATTTTTGCCAGCTGGTCTTCCCACTACATAAGGAGTTGATGAAGGAGCAACATAACTCAAATCTGAAACTGTAGTTTGTACTGTAGCTCCACCTTCTTTTAATAAGGTAACAGACTTTAAAGGATTATTATAATTATCGTACTCTATTGTGGTTTCGCTGCCTGTGTTTTCTAACCCATTAATTGTGTGTTTTTATTATTTTTAATTTTGAACACTTTATTAGACAGCAATTCACTTTCATACGACAAAAGTGATTTTGTTATAAAATTTGTTGGTGTATTTGCTGAATTTCCTGTATTGGCGTCCTCATTTATTTTTGCCGAAAATGTACTTCCTGGTTTAATCCAAGTATTTGGTTTTAAAACTATACTTTGGGTAGCCAATAAATTTTCAATTCCTGATACATTATAATCATTGTCTTTAACAATAGAACTTGGAATATTTACAGAGTTTCTATTATATGAAAGTGACATTTGCAAACCTAATACAGTGTAATTCTCTACATTAGCTCCTCTTAAATTAGTATCAAATTTGGAAATCGTTGATATTATTTGAGAATCGTTTTGATGCCAATTGGTTTTTGAAGTGGAGCGAAAGCCAAGAAAACCAAGTCCCTCATTATTTGAAACTGCACCTGAGTAAAAATAAAGCTGTTTTTTATCAACATCTTTACTCTGCTTCGCTAACATTGAAACGATTCTGAAGCCTGGTGCAGTTATAACATCTATATTTGGGAAAGTTTCTACTAATGAAGTTGGTGTATAAATAGGTTCATATGAATCTTGTTTCAATGGTTTATAAGTTATTGTTTCCTTTACCTCATTACCATTTGTAATTCTTTTTAACAAAACATCTTCTATATTGTCTTTTGGGCTTTTAAAAGATTTAATCATATTATCATAAATCACACTGTACTCCAAGTTCTGATTTACCTGATTATGATTGGTGAATATTGGAATAGAATTTCTTCCTATTCCAGTAATCTCTAACGAAGAAGTAAGCCATACAAACTTAACCTCTTCATTGTTAACACTATAATTTTCAAACAAAGATAATAATGTCTGCAAAGGTGTCCCTGCTTTCCCTAGTGCTCCATCAGTAGCCACTGTTAAATTTACTTGGCGTAAAATATCTGTTTTTCCATCTCCATTAAAATCATTAGCAATAAACGTTGATTCTGCTAAAGCATAAGGATATCGAGTAACACCATCTTCACCAATCACTTGATAATAACCATAATTTCCTAATTTTTTTAAATGCTGTTCCTGTCGCGAGATAAAAATTCCAGCTATCTTTATTTAACTCATTCGGTATTACAAAATCTATTTTTCCATCACCATTATAATCACCTAATAAAATTGGTCTATCCAAAACAATACCTACATCAGCTACTGCATTCTCATATAATAAAAGAAGTTTATTATCTTTATTAAAACCATAGACCCTTACAAAATTTTTTTCTAATACATAAATATCAGATTTACCATCGCCATTAAAATCAGCTATGTAAATTTTTGCACTAGCTACTTCATTAACTTTTATAGCTCCTACATTGTTTACGTTATTATTGGATCTCCTATCTAAATCAAAAAAATGTACCGTTCCTCCTTGATAAAGCGGTCTTTGGTATTCTGTTGTACGATTTCCAAAATTGCAAACTTTTATATCGTAGTAAAAACTTCTTTCTATTGCAATAACATCTGTGAGGCCATCGCCATTAAAATCGCCACTATAATAATCAACAGGAACGTTTTCTGTAATTACTCCTTTATAATCACTAGAGTTGCAATACGACCAGTTAGATTCTTTTGTTACAATTTTATAAAAATCGAATTCCTTTTCGTAATACTTAAAAGTAGGCGATGTCGATCCAACACCATATATAGAAAAAGTACATTTTGTATCGTTCTTTTTTACAATCACCCATCCTTGGGGTAGCATTTTATTATCTGAATTTAAAAAAGAAGCTGGAAAAATATTTTCAAAAGCACCAACAACGTCTTGTTTACCAGGATTAAGTCCTCCTGTAACTATATCTGAAAATAATGTATACTTATCTTTTAGTCCAGCGATTTTTGAATACAATAAGAAATCTGTCTTTCCGTCATCATTAAAATCACCTGATATATAATCACTATTCAAATTAGTTAATCCTGAACATCCTAATGTCACTGCAAAACTAGCTTTCAAAGGACTATTAGAAGCAGTGTTATCATAACTAAATGTTGTTGGATTATAACTCTTTGAATTATCACCACTTTTTTCAGTCACACTTTTTAATCTGTCATATCCAAGCGAAGTCTGATCGTGACCTAATATGTAATTCCTGAAACCAACACCATTACCAAAAACCTTAATTTGCTTTAAAATATTTTTGCGCATAAGGCTTAAATCTCCTACATAGCTTTGTTCTGTTCGATTTCTAGCCTCATAAACAAATTGTATCTCATTGATAGCAGATCCTATTGTCAGACCTCCATATTTTATACTGTTTAAATTTAATAAGCTATACAAAAGCGAATACGAATAACTAATACGAACACCTTGAGGATTTTCCCAATGATTAATTCCCCACTCTGTTGCAGAACAAGAGCCTGAAGAATTTCCATAATATGCTTTTGAGCCATCTGGATATTCAACCAAAAAATAAGCTGGTCCATATTTAGCTCCTAAGGAGTTAACCCCAAAAGAGGTAATTTTAATATTAGAGAAACTTTCTGTTTCATAAACAGTACCATCTGCCCCATAGGCTCCACTAGTTCCACTTTTTACTATTAATCGTTGTCCGTCTAATGCAAAACGATCTGTCCCATCTATATTAATGCCTCCGACTATATTATCATGAAATTTAGTCGCTGGAATTCTCGAAATAACTGACACTCCAGAAATGTTCCAACCATAACCTGCAACACCATTTCCGCTTTGACTATTATATGCTAAACTTATCTGCGGGACGACGCCATTTATCCCTGGAGGAACAGCTATCGGAATTTTATAATTAGCAGCTCCAGTAAGTGAGACCGACAATTCCCCTTCAGTAACACCAACTTCTGTTGACTGCCCAAAACCAAATACCCCAACAAACAAAAACAATAGGCTGATACAAAACTTCTTCATTACTGATTACTTTTTAATGATTTTAATAGATTTTTCTCCTCCGTCTTTATACGAAAGCAAGACTATATAAACACCCACTGTATATTGTTGAAAAGGAATGGCTAAACTGTTTGAACTATTGTTTAACTGATAGGTTCGTAATAATTGCCCAGTAATAGAATACAAATTAACTGAGGCTACAAAATTATCGTGAGTCAATTCCCATTGCAAATAAAGCTCCTCTCTAACTGGGTTTGGATAATAAGAAATAACATCTTCGGGAAAGAATTTTTCTAAATCATTTTGGGTTATGGCGTCAGGTTCTACAATGTCTTGTGCAGATTTAGACAAGCAGTTAATGCATAATATTCTGCTGATTTGATTTCCTGCACCATCATAGCCAAAATTGAGTTTGGTTTGACCATTTAAGAAAGCGCAGAACCCAAACAATAAAAGTGTAATTATTTTTTTCATGGTTTATTTTTCAAGTTTTTCTAAACGTTTGTTCTGGTTAGATACAATTGTTTTTAATTCTTCTGTTTTCTTATTCTGCTCGATGATGTAAAGAGTTAATTCTTCAATCTTCTGAAGCAGTTTAGCATTCATCTCTCCCAGATTAATTCCGTTCTTTAGAACCTCCTCTTCATTTGGGATATTTTCTAAATGTCCTTCTTGGGCTATATATTTTTCAACCTCTGCAAGTGTTGGCAAATCATACTCTTTTTTAAAAACAAAATCAGACCAGCCGCTCATATCTACTTTTACTTCTTGCGAATGTATTGTGCCATTGACATCTAATTTGTTGTTTGGTTTTGCAATACCGATTCCTACATTTCCGTTACCCGAGGATTCTTAACTTTTCCGTTTGAGGTTTTAATTATGATTCTTGAGTAAAAAATTGTAGTCCATACGTGTTATATCCAGCGCTTTGGGTTATAGTTCTAATTGAAGTTCCGTAAGTATCATATGTTGTTATGTTTATAGAATGTGCAATCATAATGGCTGATTCATTATCAACATTTGCATAATTCCTTACTAGTATATTTCCGCTATCCACTTGCAATTTCGCCATTGGGTTTACTGTACCAACGCCAACGTTCCCATTTATTGGAAAAGTATTCTGCGAAAAGCTTACTTGAAAAATAAAAGCCAACTGTATTAAAATGTATTTTTTCATCATTATCATTTGTTCCTGATTATTATGTTTGTTATCTATTTATTTGCACTAGAAAAAAGTGCTAATTCTTCATTTTGCCAATAATAAATACTCCTTGAAAGAAATAATTCTCTCAAGATTTTTTTATTAGTCTATTAAAAAAAGGATTGATCTTCTTGACAGTAGGAAAACTTGTCAATAGAAGATATTGTGTTTTGTTTTTAGGAATTCAAATAATTACAGTAACAAATTTATAGTAGTAAAAAACGTGTTAAATTAATCACCAATAAATGCATAATAAATTAGACTGCCAAACAATAATACAGATTTTACCCTTTTTCATTTTAGGGCATAAAAAAAAGCGAGACCTAAATCTCGCTTTTTTTAACATATTTATTATTTCGAAAAATAAAATCTATTCTACCGTAACTGATTTTGCCAAGTTACGAGGCTGATCCACATTACAACCTCTCATTACAGCGATGTAATATGAAAGTAACTGTAACGGTATTGTAGTCACCAATGGAGACAATGCATCCGAAGTTTCAGGAATCTCGATCACATAATCGGCCAATTCTCGAACCTGAGTATCACCCTTAGTTACAACGGCAATAATTTTACCGCTTCTTGATTTAATTTCCTGAATATTACTTACAATTTTATCGTAATGTCCTTGTTTAGGCGCAATAACAATAACAGGCATTAATTCGTCAATTAAAGCAATCGGCCCGTGTTTCATTTCTGCAGCAGGGTAACCCTCAGCATGAATATAAGAAATCTCTTTTAACTTCAAAGCTCCTTCTAAAGCAACAGGGAAATTGTACCCGCGACCTAAATAAAGACAGTTTGGTGAATCTTTAAAGGCAGCAGCGATTTCTTTTGCTTTATCATTAGTTTCTAATGCTTCGGCTACTTTTTCCGGGATAATTTCTAATTCCTGAAGATAGGTATGGAAATCTGTATTCGACAAGGTACCTTTTGCTTTTCCTAATCTTAAAGCGATCATTGTTAACACAGTAATCTGAGTAGTAAATGCTTTTGTAGAAGCAACCCCAATTTCCGGTCCTGCATGTGTGTAAGCACCTGCGTGACTTTCTCTTGAGATAGAAGAACCAACCACATTACAAACTCCAAATACAAATGCTCCGTTTTCTTTAGCCAGTTTAATAGCTGCCATTGTATCTGCAGTTTCTCCCGATTGAGAAATAGCAATTACAACATCATCTTTGTTGATGATCGGATTTCTGTATCTGAACTCTGAAGCATATTCAACTTCAACCGGAATTCTTGTAAATTCTTCAAAAATGTATTCTGCAACTAAACCTGCATGCCATGAAGTACCACACGCCACGATTAGAATTCTTTTTGCATTTAAGAATTTCTCTAAATTATCTTCTACACCAGCCATTTGAACGATTCCGTCATTTGCATGAAGTCTTCCTCTGTAGGTATCTTTGATAACACTTGGCTGTTCGTAAATTTCCTTAAGCATGAAATGGTCGTAACCTCCTTTTTCAATTTGCTCCAAATTCATTTGAAGTTCCTGAATGTACGGATCAACCAAAGAGTCATCTTTAATTTTTCTGATTTTGATTGGCTTGTGCAATCTGATATTTGCCATTTCGCCATCTTCCAAATACACTGCATTAGAAGTATATTCTATAAATGGTGATGCATCAGAAGCAATAAAATATTCACCTTCACCAACACCAATTGCCAACGGACTTCCTAATCTTGCCGCTACCAATTCGTTTGGATTTTTTTTATCAAAGACAGCAATAGCATACGCACCAACGACTTGATTTAAAGCGATCTGGACTGCTTTACCAAGTTTGATATTCTCTTTTTTCTGAACTTCTTCAATTAAGTTAACTAAAACCTCAGTATCTGTATCTGATTTAAAAGTATAACCTCTTTTTATAAGTTCTTCTTTCAGAGGTGCATAATTTTCAATAATTCCGTTATGGATAATTACTAAATCTCCTGAATTAGAAATATGAGGATGTGAATTGACATCGTTTGGAACACCATGCGTTGCCCAACGTGTATGTCCGATTCCTATATTTCCATTTACTGTAAAACCTTCATTTGCTTTCGCTTCAAGATCCGAAACTTTACCTTTTGTTTTACAAAGTTTGATGCCCGATTCGTTGTCATACAACATAACGCCGGCACTATCATATCCTCTATACTCCAGACGCTTTAACCCCTTTATTACAATAGGATAAGCCTCTCGATGACCGATATATCCAACAATTCCACACATATATATTTAATTAATTTGGTTTCGTGTAGTACACCTGAAGTTGCAATCTTTTAGCTGCCGGTACAGAAGCATTTCCACCATACAAGATTGTCCCTAAAGGACTCATTACAGACGCTCTCGGTACTTGTGAAATAGTTTCGTTTTTTAGCTTAAGCACATTAGAAGCACTTATTGTAATATTTTGCGAAACAACTAATCCTAAATCAACGTTTTTTGCCGTTGCATCTTTTACAAGATTTCGAATATGATCTGTAATCCTAATTTTATAGCTCGTACCTTTTTTATTAGAATCAAGAGTAATCAAGCCACCATAAACAGTTTTAGAAGCACCCGGATCTAGAGTGTTAGAGGTTCCGTCTGCATAATAATCTGCCAAAGGAACATTATTGGTCAAATCATATAAGTAAATCCTTCTGGGTTCTTTTGCTCCTGCCATTTTTTCAGCATCGATATGGAAAACCAAATTTGCTTCATTTATTTTCCAGTTGGTTTTTCTAATAGTTTCCAATTGTGATGCAAAACCGTTAAGGCGAATAACAGCCAGAGATCCCTGACCACCTTTTAAATAAAGTCTTTCATCACCTTCTGTTTTATTTACATTGGTTGTAATAGCACTTTCATACTCAGGTTTTCGCACATCCTGAAAAAAATTGGCTGTACTGGCAACCCCGGCACCGTTTTTTAAATTCAGAGCAATAGTTTTATCCTCTGTAGCATTGGTATCATCTGTGGTAGATGCTGTTTTTGCTTTGTATTTAATCGTAATTTTACCTTCTGCAAAATTAATTAAAGCCAAATTACTCGGGCTGCTTCCAGATTTTTCTACCATGAAATACAAACCTCTAAAATATTCCTGAAAAGCTTCCTCACTTGAAAGTTTAGAAGCGGCCGCATTTAATATTTTATCCTGAAAAAATGCTTTATTAAGAGTTAAGTGCATTTCAGGACCAGTTCTTGTCACAGTTTCTTTTTTATCCGCATCAACTGTAGTGGTCACAGTTTCCTTTGCATCAAAGAAAAATTCATCATTTTCAAGTACACCCGCATCATTTAGTCGGTTTCCTTTTTTAAAACCTGAGAAATCAGCATTTTGATCTGTGTAGTAAAACTGCGGTAATTGAGAACCATTACTAAAATAACTATTTCTCATTTGTACTCCTGATTCGAAAATACTTAATTTTATTTTTCCATTTTTATCACCATAAATCGAATCCAGTTCGTACACCTTGCTTCCGTCGGGATTTGTACTTTTTTCATGGCTATAATAAGGAACGCTAAGTGTTACACTTTCTACCACAGGCGACTCTCCAATTGTAGGAGAATAAGTTGTAAGCCCTAATTGCGTAACAAAATTAGCCGTTGTGGTTCCAAAAACAGGATTTTCATAAATTCCCAGGGCATTCGTAGACATGTTATTTGACTGCACCGGAGTTACTTCCTGGTTAAATGCTAAAACATCATAAGTTTCAGGCTCAAGCCCAAAATGATCATCTCCAATCAAACCATCACCAAGCGCATTAAAATCCTTGTCGCAAGAATATAAGAAAACAACAATTAAAGCTAAAAGAATTTTCTTAACAAAAGAAGTACTATACATGTTTTATAATAAAGTTAAAATTTAAAGACCAAACGTTCTGTAGAAATTTGTATACGCTTCTGCGAATGCATCTTTCGTGGCGAAAGATAAAAAAGGTTTTCCTGAAGATTCTATAAATTTTGTTAAACTTGGAGAAACGTTTTCTGATGCAATTATTACTCCATCTGAATGTAAGATACTAGCCTTTAAAACATTCTCATAATTTGGAACTTCTAAATCTGACACAGATTCCTGAGGAATACCATCAAATTTAACTTTATTTATCATTTCTAAATCTAAATTTTCATCAAACGACTGTCCGTAAACAGAAGTAATAATTTTAGTTTCAGAAAACAAGGCTTCGTGTTTATAATAATGTTTCATGTAGATAGGAAGCATAGCAGCCAGCCACCCATGAACATGTATGATATCAGGAACCCAGTTAAGTTTTTTTACAGTTTCAACTACGCCTTTTGCAAAAAAGATCGCTCTTTCGTCATTGTCAGGATATAAAACACCCTCTTCATCTGCAAAAGTTGCTTTACGCTTAAAATATTCATCATTATCAATAAAGTAAACCTGAATTCTTTCTTTCGGAATTGAAGCTACTTTAATAATCAACGGCATATCTAAGTCATTCACTACCAAATTCATCCCGGAAAGTCTAATCACTTCATGCAATTGATGTCTTCTCTCGTTGATATTCCCATATCTTGGCATGAAAATTCTTATCTGACCGCCTTGGTCATTAATCATTTTCGGAACGTCATAAGACATTAAAGAGACCTCATTTTCAGCCAAATAAGGCACGACTTCAGATGATACATATAATATCCTCTTATCTTTCATAATAGTATTTTACTTAATTTTGGTAATAAAAACGTCGCAAAATTACAAAAATTTATGCAGTTTATAACTAATATATTATGTTTGCACTAAATTTTAATAATACCTCAATGCATATTTTCTACAGTAAAGCAGCTTTGATAGCCTATCTTAAAACTATCAAAACCGCAAATTCAACCATCGGATTTGTACCTACAATGGGCGCTTTACACCAAGGCCATTTGGCTTTAATGCAACGTTCGATAAAAGAAAACGACGATACAGTTGTCAGCATTTTTGTCAATCCGACACAATTTAATAATCCGGAAGATTTAGAAAAATACCCAAGGACACTCGAAGAAGATGTTAAGAAAATGCGTACATTAAGTGATAAAATTATTTTATACGCACCAACGGTTGAAGATATTTACGAAGGAAATACCATTTCACAAAATTTTGATTTTGACGGACTTGAAAATCAAATGGAAGGAAAATTCAGACCAGGTCACTTTAATGGAGTCGGAACGATTGTAAAAAGATTATTTGAAATTGTAACTCCGACAAATGCCTATTTCGGAGAAAAAGATTTCCAACAGCTGCAGATTGTTAAAAAACTGGTCGAAAAAACTAATCTGCCGGTTAACGTTATTGGATGTCCTATCTTTAGAGAAGAAAATCAGCTTGCAATGAGTTCACGCAATGAGCGATTGACCTCAGAAGAACGTAAAGAGGCTGCTATCATTTATCAGGTTATTACCAAAGCAAAAGAGATTTTCCAGACGAATACGCCACAGGAAACAGTGGATTTTGTAGAAAATTCTTTCAGGGACAACAAAGAATTCGAACTTGAATATTTTGTTATCGCTGATGAATCGACACTTTTACCTATTGAACAAAAGGAGAAAGACAAAAAATACCGCGCATTTATAGCAGTATTTGTTAATTCTATTAGACTGATTGATACCATTTCATTAAATTAATCTAACTTTGCAACATGCAAATTCAAGTTATAAAATCTAAAATTCATCGCGTTAAAGTAACGGGTGCCGATTTAAATTATATTGGCAGCATTACTATTGATGAAACTCTATTGGAAGCTTCTAACATTATTGAAGGCGAAAAAGTATCTATCGTAAATATTAATAATGGTGAACGTTTTGAAACTTACGCTATTAAAGGAGAAAAAAATTCGGGCGAAATTACGCTGAATGGTCCTGCAGCGAGAAAGGTACAGAAAGACGATATTATCATTATTATATCTTATGCAACTTTGGAGTTTGAAGAAGCCAAAACCTTCAAACCGTGGATTATTTTCCCCAATGAAAATGATAATTCGCTAACATAATCTTCTTTTTATCTTGAAATTATTTCACTTTGTCAAAACAATTTTTGAACAAAGAATTCCGCATTGGTATAAATCAGAAAAGATTTACACACCTGTTATTTGTTTGCTATTTTCCCCATCAATAGAAACAAATAAAATAGTATATTGCCACACTATTTTCAATACTTTTTAATTCACTGAAATGCCACAAATCATGAAAAAAGTTTACCTACTGTTTATTTTAATTTCATTCTCGTCGTTTGCCCAAAAAACGTTCGACAACATTCAATCTGAAAAGCTCGGAGAAGAGCGAAGAATCACTATCGGACTTCCGGCTTCTTATGAAAGTAACAAGGACAAAAAATATCCGGTTCTTTATTTATTAGACGGAGATTATCTATTCGATCCATTTTCCGGAGCTGTAAGCTATGGAACTTATTGGGATGATATTCCCGAAATGATTATTATCGGAATCCATCAAAATAAAGACGGAGAACGTTTCGATGATACAACCATTGACCAAAATGAAGGTTTACCTTTTGAAAAAGGAGCGAAATTTTTTGAGTTTGTCGGAGCTGAATTAATTCCTTATATCGAAAAAAAATACCGCACCTCTCCTTTTAGAATTATCGCAGGACACGATGTAACAGCCAGTTTTGCTAATTTTTATTTGTATAAGGAAGAGCCGCTTTTTAACGCTTATATTTGTTTAAGTCCTGAATTGGCTCCTAAAATGGAAGTTCGTATTGCCGAAAAATTTGCGAAATTTAAAAAACCCGTTTTCTATTACCTTTCTGCCGGTGAAGGAGATATTAAAAAAATAAAAGAACCAATAGAAAAATTGAACAGCAATATTAAAATTGCAAATAATCCGTTAGTAAATTATAAATATGACGTATTTAAAGGCGCAACTCATTATACAGAAGTTTTACATTCTATACCTAGTGCTTTATACCAAATTTTTGAAGTGTACCGACCAATAAATTCTGCCGAATACAACGATAAAATTGCGGTCCTGCAAACAGGTTATGCAGAATATCTGGAAAAGAAATACAATACAATGTCTGAAGTTTTAGGCGTTCAGATTCCGGTAAGAGTGAGTGATTTTAAAATAGTGGAAAGCCTTATTTTAAAAAGAAACGCTTACGACGAATTGGGAAAAATGGCTGAAATTGGAAATGTAAATTATCCAAAAGCGATGTTGGGAGAATATGAATTAGGATTAATGTATGAAAAAATGGGCGACCCGAAACATGCATCAAAAAAATACCAAAATGCTTCTCAAATGGAGCCAATTGGCGATTTGAACAAGGATATGATGTATGAGAAAATCGATGAAATGAATACGCTTGCTAAAAAAAGTAAATAATGTCTAAAGTTAAAACTTCCTTTTTTTGTCAGAACTGCGGAACGCAGTATTCAAAATGGCAAGGCCAATGCAATGCCTGCAAAGAATGGAATACGATTGCCGAAGAAGTCATACAGAAACAGGATAAAGTGGCCTGGAAAAGCGAGCCAACTTCGACCAGTAAAGCTCCGAGACCTTTAAAAATTACTGAAATTGATTCAACGCAGGAAGTCCGAATGGATACAACCGACAGCGAATTAAATCGTGTTTTGGGAGGCGGACTCGTTCCCGGATCTTTAACGCTTTTGGGCGGAGAACCCGGTATCGGAAAAAGCACACTTTTACTTCAGATTTCATTAAAATTACCTTATAAAACATTATATGTTTCTGGTGAAGAAAGTCAGAAACAGATTAAAATGCGTGCGGAAAGAATTACACCTAACAGCGAAAACTGTTATATTTTAACGGAAACCAAAACGCAAAATATTTTCAAGCAGATTGAAGCGATGCAACCAGAAGTGGTTATTATCGACTCGATTCAGACTTTGCATACCGATTATATCGAATCTACTGCCGGAAGTATTTCGCAGATTAGAGAAACTACTGCAGAATTAATAAAATTCGCCAAAGAAAGCAACACTCCGGTGATTCTTATCGGTCATATCACAAAAGACGGAAACATTGCAGGCCCAAAAATTCTGGAGCATATGGTTGACACCGTTCTTCAGTTTGAAGGCGATAGAAACCACGTTTACAGAATTTTGCGTTCGCTAAAAAACCGTTTTGGTTCTACAGCAGAACTTGGAATCTATGAAATGCTTGGAAGCGGGTTAAGAGAAGTTTCTAATCCGTCAGAAATTTTAATATCTCACAAAGACGAAGAATTATCAGGAACTGCAATTGCCACAACTCTCGAAGGTATGCGTCCCTTAATGATTGAAATACAATCATTGGTAAGCACAGCAGTTTACGGCACGCCGCAAAGAAGTACAACGGGTTATAACGCAAAAAGATTAAACATGATTTTGGCTGTTTTAGAAAAAAGAGCTGGATTTCGTTTGGGCGCAAAAGACGTTTTCTTAAACGTCACCGGCGGAATTTCTGTTGATGATCCTGCAATTGATCTCGCCGTTGTAGCGGCTATTTTATCATCTAACGAAGATATTCCGGTTGGAAAAGGATTTTGTTTTGCCGGCGAAGTTGGACTTTCCGGAGAAATACGTCCGGTAAACCGGGTGGACCAGCGCATTCAGGAAGCTGAAAAATTAGGCTTTGACACGATATTTGTTTCTAAATACAACAAAATTGCATTAAAGAATACGGGTATAAAAATAGAACTTGTAGCAAAAATTGAAGATGTTGCGAGTATTCTTTTCGGTTAATATTTTTTATAGCCACGAATTCAAGAATTTATTTTTTTAATTAATAATTCGTGAATTGGTGGCTAACAAAACCCCTCCAAACATTAAAAATATATTGTAAATTCACTTTATGAATTTTCCAAAACAAAAAATATATAATGCATTAAAGATATTAGCAATAATATTGATCTTGCTTTGCATCGGACTGTACTATTTTCGTAATTCCCTTTTGAAACAGGCGATCGCGAAGGTAACGCACAAGATGGCCGTGCAGTACAACAGTAATTTTTCTGTAAAATCGGCGTCTTTTGATGGTTTATCAACTATAACGTTAACCGATGTGGTTTTGGCTCCTATAAATGCGGATACTCTTTGTAAAATAAAAAATGTAGAGACCAGCATTAGTCTGAGTAACTTATTAATAGGCGACGTTCAGGTTGGAACCCTAAAAATTGATAACGGATATATTCAGTTGGTAAAAAAAGGAAAGAAACGAAATTTTGATGCTTTTCTAAAAAGGGAAAAAGACGACACCGAGACCAACGAAAAACGAAAATACGGTGCAACTGCTTACAGAATAATTTCTACCCTGCTCAATCTGGTTCCTACCGATATGGATTTGAAAAACTTTCAATTCAAAATCGATGATAATGGAAAACTCACTAATATCGCTGTTGATAAATTGGTTTTAAACAACAAAAAATTAGAAACAAATCTTCACGTTCGTGCCAAGGATTTTGACCAGCGTTGGAACATTAAAGGTTTTGCAGATCCGAGAAATAAAAAAGCAGACATCCGTTTCTTTAATCTTGACACAGGCGCGATTCGCGTTCCGTATCTGGACGAACGTTATAATTTAAAAGCGAGTTTTGATTCTATTCGTTTAAATGTTCAAAATATTGACAAAAGCGGCAGCGAATTGCATATTGACGGTTACACATCGATTGCGAATCTAACCATCAATCATCCAAAAATTGCCAGTAAAGATGTTGTAATTAAAAATGCCCGTTTTGACTATCGTTTTTTACTGGGAGACAATTTTATTTCAATTGACAGCAGCTCAACAATGCAGCTGAACAAAATTAAAGTCCGCCCTTACGTTTCTTATGATACTGAAAAAGATACGATCTATACACTCAAAGTGGACATTCCTAAAATGAAAGCGCAGGATTTTATCGTTTCACTTCCAGATGGTTTGTTTACTCATTTTCAGGGAATGCAGGCAACAGGAAATTTCGATTATAAACTGGATTTCAAATTCAATAAAAACAAACCCAATACATTGGTTTTTGACAGTAAATTACACAAAGAAGATTTACGAATTACAAAATATGGCGAAGCGGATCTGAATAAATTAAATGGGGAATTTGTCTATCGGGCGATTATTCAGAATGTATTACAGCGTCCCATTTTGGTCGGAAATGCAAATCCGAATTATACGCCGTTGGATCAGATTTCACCTTACTTGAGAAAATGCGTTTTAACAACCGAAGACCCTTCCTTTTTCTCACATCGCGGCTTTATAAACGAAGCGTTTAAACAATCGATTTTAAAGAACATCCGAACTAAAAAATTCTCACGCGGGGCTAGCACAATTAGTATGCAATTGATCAAAAATGTATTTCTGACCCGTGAAAAAACGCTTTCGCGAAAGCTCGAAGAAATTCTTTTAGTTTATATTTTAGAGAATAACCGAATTGTAAGCAAGGAGAGAATGCTCGAAGTTTATTTCAATATTATTGAATGGGGACCAAATGTATACGGAATTGGGGAAGCAAGTCATTTTTATTTCCAGAAAAGTCCATCAGCGCTAAATGTAGATGAATGTTTATACCTGGCAACGATTATTCCGAAGCCGAGAAAATTCATGTATCAGTTTAATGATGAAGGTAATTTGAAGGATTATGCTTTGAAAAATCAAAAATTCCTTAAAAACTTAATGTTCAGAAGAGGTTTATTAATTCCCGAAGACACATTAGGACAACTACCAGTATATATTTCCGGAAACGCACGTTCTTTTATAAAAATAAAAGCTCCGGATTCTACAGCGGTAAAAGTAGATTCTCTCGCCACTGATGATGAATTTGATTTATAAGTTCAGGTTTGCCACGAAGGTACAAAGCCACAAAGTTTATAATAAAAACTTTGTGGCTTTGTTATTTTAAAAAACTTTGCGCCTCTGCGTCTTTGCGAGATTAAAACTTTAAGCGTTACTACTTAAAAGAGAAATTTGCACGCAAAGACGCGAAGTATGATTAAAAAGCTTTGTGGCTTCACTGCCAAAAAAAATTAAGGCGCCGGATCAGGAATTATTGCCTGAACTGCATCAATTTCAGCTAAGATTTGTTTAGAAAGTGTAACATCAATTGTATCAATATTTTCTTTTAATTGCTTCATAGTTGTAGCTCCAATAATCGAGCTTGTCAAAAACGGTTGCGCTAAAACAAATCCCATCGCCAATTGCGTAAGCGTTAAACCATGTTTTTTAGCTATTTCCTGATACAATCTTGTTGCTTGCGTACATTGTTCGCTTTTATAACGTGTATATTGGGGGAAAAGATTTACTCTCGCATTCGGATGACTTTCGCCTGTTAAAAATTTACCCGTTAAAACGCCAAATGCCAGAGGAGAATATCCTAAAAGACCCACATTTTCATATTTTGAAACTTCGGCAGAATTTACTTCAAACAAACGGTTCAGTAAAGAATACGGATTTTGAACGGTTTTGATTCTCGGAAGCTTGTTGTATTTACTTTCTTCCAAAAGACGCATCATTCCCCATGCGTTTTCATTTGAAACCCCGATATGTTTGATTTTACCTTCTTTGATTAATCCGTCAAAAGTTTCTAAAATTTCCCTGAAATTGTCTTCCCATACATCATCATGTCCGTGAAAAGCACGCTGTCCGAAATTATTAGTTTTACGTTCCGGCCAGTGCATCTGATACAAATCTATATAATCAGTCTGAAGTCTTTTTAAACTATTTTCAACCGCATATTTAATACTTGCCGGCGAGAAATCCAGTTTCTCCCTCATGTATCCAAAATTCGCATTTGGGCCCGCAATTTTAGACGCCAAAATCACTTTATCGCGATTTCCCGATTTCTTAAACCACGTTCCGATTATTTTTTCTGTACTTCCGTAAGTAGCTTCATTTGCCGGTACCGAATACATTTCTGCAGTATCAAAAAAGTTTACGCCTCTTTCAAGCGCATAATCCATTTGTTCGTGTCCTTCTGCTTCGGTATTCTGCTGCCCGAAAGTCATCGTTCCAAGACATATTTTGGAGACTTTTATATTGGTGTTGGGTAGTGTTGTGTAGATCATTTTCTAAGTTGCTGAGTTGCTAAGATTCTAAGGGGCTAAGTTTTTTTACTTTTATGTTATTAAAGTTTCAAAGATACAAAGGGAGTTTTCAATTGAAAATATTTCGAAAGTTAAAAAATACACAAGATTTTACGCTTTTCTTGCAAGGTTTTGAAAAACATTGCAGGTATATATATCAAACTAAACTATTTCAGACCTACAAGGTTTTTAAAACCTTGCAGGACTAAAACAAAAAAAGGGTTCAAGTAAAACTTGAACCCTTTTTTTAAACTTAGTAGCTTAGTATCTCAGAACCTTAGCAACTTTTTAATTAATACTATTCAACATCTCCGCAATCTCATCTAATCTTGGAGTCAGGATAATTTCGATTCTGCGGTTTTTTGCTTTTCCTTCCGGAGTTGCGTTGCTTGCAAGCGGAGAAAATTCACTTCTTCCTGCGGCAGTTAATTTTTGTTTATTGATTTTGGCATTTTCACTCAGGATATTCACAATCGCTGTGGCTCTTTTTGTAGATAAATCCCAGTTGTTTGCAATTGGCCCGGAACCGGCATACGGATCATCGTCTGTATGGCCTTCAATTAAAACCGAAAGATCCGGATTGTCTCCTAAAACCTTTCCAAGTTCTACAACTGCTTTTCTTCCTTCTGTACCAACAGCCCAGCTTCCCGAATTAAAAAGCAATTTGTTTTCCATAGAAACATACACTTTTCCGTTTTTCTGTTCTACTGTCAAACCTTTACCTTCAAAACCGTTTAAGGCTTTAGATAAAGTTTCTTTTAACTTACGCATTGACTCTTCTTTGGCAGCAATCATATCTTCCAGTTCTTTCAGACGGTTTGCAGTTTTATCTAAACGTGTTTGTTCGTCAGCAAGTTTTTTAGATTTTGCTTCAAGTTGCGCTAACAAATCGCGGTTTTTAGCCATGTTGCTTTCCAATGCATCGTTGCTGTTCTTTTCTAATGCATTATATGAATCCTGAAGCACTTTGTATTTCTTTTGTTCAGCAGCTAAATCAGCCTTTTGTTTTGCCAGATCATCTTTTGTACTGGCTAAATCTTTGGTCAGTTTATCGCGGTCGAGTTCTAATTGATTCTTATCTTTTTTTAGATTATCATTTTCATCAACTACAGAGCGATTTTCTTTCTTTAAATCAGAATACTTTGTTTCAAGATCATTATAAATTTTCTTAGAAACACACGATGTTGTGGACAAGGCTAATGCCAGCAATCCGATGGAGGCTTGTTTAATCATTTCTTTACTTGGTTTTATTTCTGGGGCATTTATAAAATATATTTCGTCTGCAAACAGTTAGAAATTATAATCCCACTTGTTTTTAAACTGACATTCTTTCAACAAGAACAATACCAAAGTTTAGTCAATTTCGACCAAAACCGGACAATGGTCAGAATGCACGGCATCCGGAAGTATAACAGCTCTTTTTAATCGGTGTTCCAGAGAATCGCTTACCAAATTATAATCGATACGCCATCCTTTATTGTTTCCTCGTGCACCAGCGCGGTAACTCCACCACGAATAATGATGCGGATCTTTATTGAAATGACGGAAACTGTCTATAAATCCGTTTTTCATAAAACTGTCCAGCCATGCGCGTTCTGCCGGCAGGAATCCCGAAACGGTTTTGTTGCGAACCGGATCATGAATGTCAATAGCTTCATGGCAAATATTGTAATCGCCACAAATAATCAGATTCGGAATCGTCAATTTTAACTCGTTGATATAAGTTTGAAAATCATCCATAAACATAAATTTATGATCCAGCCTTTCAATATTGGTTCCCGATGGAAGATAGAGGCTCATTACAGAGACATCATCAAAATCGGCACGAAGGTTTCTGCCTTCAAAATCCATGTGATGAATTCCGGTTCCGAAAACTATATTATTGGGTTTTATTTTAGAAAGAATTGCCACCCCGCTATACCCTTTTTTGGTCGCAGGATAGTAATACTGAAACGGATAGCCCGCAGCCGTTATGTCGTCTACCGGAATTTGCTCCTGCATCGCTTTAATTTCCTGAAGACAGATTACATCGGGATTTGCTTGTTGCAGCCACTCGATAAAACCTTTGTTTATAGCAGCGCGAATTCCGTTTACATTATAAGAAATAATTTTCATCAGTGATTTTTTTAGGATTCCAAATGTAATAAAAATGTGCAAAGTTTGTCTTGGAAACAACGAAAAGTAGAGTTTTTTGTTATCTTTGTTCGCTGTTCTAATAAATTAAAAGTAGTACATGGGTTTAGTTACCGCGAAAGAAGTTGCAAAAGCAATAAATGTTGAAAAGTACGGAGTTCTCGGTACCTTTTCCGGCTGGATACTTATGAAGGTTCTTAAGATCTCTACCCTTAACAAAATATACGACCGTAATAAACATTTGGAAGACCTGGCGTTTCTGAACGGGATTTTGGATGAGATGGAAATTAAATTCGAGATTCCGGAGGAAGATTTAAAACGTCTGCCTAAAGATGGTGCCTATATTACCATTTCGAATCACCCGCTTGGAGGAATCGACGGGATTTTGCTTTTGAAATTAATGCTGGAAAGAGAGCCAAATTTCAAAATCATTGCCAATTTCTTATTACATAGAATTGTTCCCATGAAAAAATACATTATGCCGGTTAATCCTTTTGAAAATCATAAGGATGCAAAATCGAGCGTAATCGGAATTAAGGAAACTTTACGCCATTTAAGTGATGGTAAACCGTTGGGTATTTTTCCTGCCGGAGAAGTATCTACTTATAAGGACGGCAAACTCGTAGTCGACAGACCATGGGAAGAAGGCGCTCTAAAATTAATCAGAAAAGCCAAAGTTCCTGTTGTACCGATTTATTTTCATGCCAAAAACAGTAAATTGTTCTATTGGCTTTCTAAAATTGATGATACCCTGAGAACGGCAAAATTACCTTCTGAGCTTTTAACGCAGAAAGACCGCGTAATTAAAGTTCGTATTGGTAAACCAATTTCGGTAAGTGAACAAAATGAAATTGAATCTTTTGAGGAATACTCAGAATTCCTGAGAAAGAAAACCTATATGCTGGCCAATCCGTTTGAAAAAGACACCAAACTGATTGACACTGCAAGTCTTAAAATTACAAAGGCCCCTAAAAAAATTGTAACACCCGCCAACGAATCAAAAATAATTGATGAAGTTCAGGCTTTACGAAATAGTGACGCCAGATTTTTGCAGAGTAAAAACTATGAAGTTTTCTTTGCGAGTGCGAAACAAATTCCGAACATTATCCACGAATTGGGGCGACTTCGAGAAATTACTTTCCGTGAAGTTGGTGAAGGAACCAACGAATCGATTGATTTGGACCAATACGATCAATATTACCACCATATGTTTTTATGGGATGATGAGACCAAAAAAATTGCAGGAGCTTACCGAATGGGATTAGGTTCTGAAATTTACCCAAAATACGGAATTGAAGGTTTTTATCTGACTGATCTTTTTAGATTTGAGCCCGAATTACACGATATGATGCACAAATCGATCGAAATGGGACGTGCTTTTATCATAAAAGAATACCAGCAAAAACCAATGCCTTTATTCTTATTGTGGAAAGGTATTATTCATACTACCTTGCGTCATCCTGAACACAAATATTTGGTTGGAGGTGTAAGTATTAGTAACCAGTTTTCAGATTTCTCTAAATCGCTTATGATTGAGTTTATGAAATCAAACTATTATGATCCTTATATTGCGCAGTACATTCATCCGAAAAAAGCGTATAAAGTAAAACTAAAAGACGCCGATAAAGATTTTATCTTCGACGAAGCTGAATCTGACCTAAACAAGTTTGACAAAATCATTGACGAATTGGAACCTGGAAATTTACGTTTACCTGTTTTAATTAAAAAATACATCAAACAAAATGCGAGAGTTGTTGCATTTAACGTTGATCCGCTATTTAATAATGCCATTGATGGTTTAATGTACATCAGAATTGCAGATATTCCGGAAAGCACTATGAAACCTGTTATTGAAGAGTTTCAGATTGAACTGGAGAAGAAATTATCTGAAAAAGAAGATTTAATATAATTTATAATATAGAATTTAAAAAATCCCATTTACGAACTAGACTGTAAATGGGATTTTTAGCTTCTGTCTTTTAAAAAGTTAATTCAACTCAACTGATTTTGACCAAATTTTCTATTAAAAAGATAATATAAGTTTCTCCTTCTTCATTACCTTAATTCAAATCTTTTCCCAATTCTCTTAAATATTCCTCTTCACCAATTGGATCCGACCCATACTGATTTTCTCCTTCATCGCCAATAACTGTACACAAATAAACATTATAAAACGGAATTAAGAAATACCATCCAGATTTATTGATGTCATGCATTCTTCTCACTCCAACTGCAATTCCCGAAAGCAAAATACATATCATGTAAATTTGCGAAAACAAAACTGTCGAAGGAAAAATTAAGTTGAATAAAGGAATTACACCCAAAATTATAATAGTATTAAAAAGGAAAAACAGCCAAAATTCCTTTCTTCGAGCTCGTCCTTTGAAGTTTAAATAATTTTCAAAAAGCACATTTGTGTAAATTTTCAACATAATAATTCTTTTAAATATTTTCTTTGAGCTATTTATCAAATACTTCTCAGACAAACTCCAATAGTAATTTATTTACATTAAGTACAGATGAAGAAAATTCAAAGACGTTCAGTAGCTTTAGACATAAAAAAATCCCATTTTTAAATGGGATTAATTATTAGAACCATGGTTTTTTTCCAACCTGATAAGTTTGATAAAACTCATCATCTGACTTTGTTAAATAAATAATCCCTTCAACAAAACCAACCATTCCGCCTAAACCACAAGTTAGAACGGAAACAATTAATTGAATAATTCCTTCTTTTTGGTAACCAAGATAAAACTTGTGAGCCCCGAAACAACCTAATACAATTCCTAATATCCCCGCCACAACTTTCTTGTTTTCTCCTTTGTTTTCCATTTTTAAAACATTAAATTAATTTGCTTTTTTCTGAGAGCGCTTCTTAAAAATGCAAGAATAGGCAGGATAAAATTTTTTATCCGCCCCTAAAAGTTGTAATTGTATCAAAAAAAGACATTTTAAAAATTACAGAGAGGCAATTTATTTGCAAAAAAAATCCCATTCATTTCTGAATGGGATTTAGCATCAATATATTTTTGAATTAGAACCAGCCTTTTTTACCAACCTGATACGTCTGATAAAATTCCTCATCAGATTTAGTTAAGTAGATAATTCCTTCGATGAATCCGATAATACTTCCGATTCCACAAGTAACTACACTAATTACTATTTGTATAATACCTTCCTGAGTGTAACCCAACACAAATTTATGTATACCCAGGGATCCAAAAAGTATACCCATAAGGCCTGCTAATACTTTCTTATTCTCTTCTCTTGGCTGTGAAGGCGTATTCCAGCTTTCTGGTTTTGTAGTTTCCATTTTCAATTATTTTAAGTTAATTAATTCGCATCATTAATCTAATTAAGAATCATTTTACCAAATGTTAAAACAATAATTATTTAGATTTATTTTTTAGAAATTCGGAAGCAATATTATTAAAAATTAACAAATAAAACTAATCTGACTACATATATTTAGAAGAAAAGACTCGTTATTAAAATGTAAAGTCTGTAAACCTATTTTATCGGGTAAAGCGATTTAATCTTATCGACAATAACCTGGGCTAAACGTTCATGACTTTCAAAAGTCCAACCTGCAATATGCGGCGTAAGTAACACATTTTTAGCTTCTAAAAGATATTGAAATGCTTCTGGTGTATTTTCTTCCTGAAAAAGTGTTTCAAAAGATAATTTTTCATATTCTAAAACATCCAGACCTGCGCCTAAGACTTTTTTCTCTTTCATAGCTGCAACCAAATCGGCAGTTACAATGTTTTTACCTCTCGACGTATTAATAATCCAAAATGGTTTCTTAAAGGCATTAATAAAGCTTTTATCGACCATCTTATCCGTTTCTGGCGTCCAGGGAAGATGAAGACTTAAAACATCGCTTTTTTCCTGTAATTCTGTTAATGAAACCTGTCTGGCATTTTCGTCTCCAACATTTTCAAGAATATCATAACACAAAACTTCTGTTTCAAAACCTTTTAATTTTTTGGCAAAAGCTTTTCCCATATTTCCATAACCAATAATTCCGACCGTTTTTAAATCGAGTTCATGACCGCGATTGCTTTCACGATTCCACTGTCCGGATTTTACTTCGGCGTCTGCCTGATTCAAATTATTAAACAAAGACAAAATTACGCCAAGCGAATGTTCTGCAACAGCATTCCGATTGCCTTCAGGCGCAGCGATTAAATGAATTCCTTTAGTTTCAGCATAATCACAATCTATACTTTCTAAACCTGCGCCAACTCTTGCTATAAATTGCAACTTTGTTGCTTTACCTAAAAAAGTCTTATCAATCTTAAACCGGCTGCGAATTACTATGCCATTATATTCATGAATTTTCGCTTCAATTTCCTCCTTTGAAGATTTGAAATCGGCATGATTTTCAAAACCGGCCTCTTCCAGTTGATTCCAAAGAACGGGATTATTGCTGTCTATGTGGAGAATTTTTACACTCATTTTTATTTAATTTTATAATAAAACAAAAATACGGTAATTCATCAAGATTCTATTTACAGCTTTTGCTTAAATGTAATTTAATGTAAAAATGCATTTAGGTTTAGATCAAAATTTTTTATTGGTCAGTTTTTTTTTAACTTTGAAAAACAGGGTTTTTTCAAATCCATTCATTAATACTTCAGAATAATTCTACATGAAATTAACAAAAACCTTTAAAGCTTTTTTTGAAAACGAAAAATCAGGCGGAATAATTCTGCTGTTTGTCACGATATTATCGCTTTACTGTGCTAATTCATCCTTTCATGAATCTTATGTAGCTTTTTGGGAAAAAGAGCTCGTCGGACATTCTGTAACACACTGGATTAATGATGGTTTAATGACAATCTTTTTTTTATTAATCGGTTTAGAACTGGAACGAGAAATTTATCACGGAGAATTATCGAATTTTAAAAATGCTTCTTTGCCAATTATGGCGGCATTTGGCGGAATGCTGGTTCCCGCTGCAATCTTTCTGGCCCTAAATTACGGAACAACTACTCAAAACGGAGCAGGAATTCCGATGGCGACAGATATTGCTTTTGCAATCGGGATTTTATCACTTTTGGGTAATAAAGTTCCTGCTTCACTAAAAGTCTTTTTAACGGCTTTGGCCGTAATCGACGATTTAGGTGCGATTATCGTTATCGCGATTTTTTATACCACTTCTATTTCCTTTTTAAACCTTGGAATTGCATTGGCAATTTGGGCGTTTCTGTTTGTTTTAAACCGCATGAAAATTCACAATTTAATTCCATACTTAGTGGGTGGAATTGCGATGTGGTATTTTATGCTTAATTCAGGCGTTCATGCTACAATAACGGGCGTGATTTTAGCATTTGTAATTCCGTTTGGCGATGGCGGAGAAAAAACTTCTTCCTATAGATTACAGCATTTTCTGCATAAGCCGGCTGCCTTTTTCATATTGCCCTTATTTGCCGTTGCCAACACGGCACTTCACATTTCTGAAAACTGGCACGAAGGACTTACCCACGCCAATACTTACGGAATTATCCTCGGACTCGTAGTAGGAAAACCGCTTGGTATTTTGCTTTTTTCTTCTGTTGGCGTCACTTCCGGTTTGTGCATTTTACCTAAAAATTTAAAGTGGTCACATATTCTGGGTGCAGGAATGCTCGGCGGAATCGGGTTTACAATGTCCATTTTTATCACTGTACTCGCTTTTAAAAATCCGGAAATCATTGTTTTTTCTAAAATAGCGATTCTTATTGCTTCGTTTCTGGCGGGACTTTTAGGTTTTGTTTATCTTAAATATATTCTAAATAAAAAACGAACTAATCAGTCTATGTAATTATGAAAATTAAATTTTTACTGCTTTTGGTTTCTTTTTTATCTGTAAATGCCTGTAATCAAAAAACAGAAAAAGTGACAGTTACGAAAAATAATGAAGCTGAAGCAGTTTCAGAAAATCGTTTAGAAGATGAAATTTCAGGAACATATACCGCTGAGGACTGCGATATTTCAATTGTTATTTCAAAAATTAAAAATGACTATCAGTATATTTTAAAAACAAATACCCGAAATTTAAAAGGAAAAGCGAATTATTCTAAAAACGATTCAGGAGAAAAATATATTACTTTGGAAGGAATTCCGTGGGACGAATACGAAGGAGATATCAGCAATGAAGAGGAAAACGATTCTGTTTCAGATTCCAAACCTGGAAAAAAAGAGCTAGAAATTCCAGTTGGAATTGGCGCCCTGTACGTAAAAGACACTTTGACGATTCAGAATTATGGGAATGCGATGAATTATTATACCAAAATTTCTGAATGTGGGTTGAAGTATATTCAGCTCATAAAAAAGTAGATTTGTAAATTGTTTTTGCTTCCGATTTGCGGAATAACAACCTACCTTTTACTATTTCAAAAAACAAAAAATTCCAAATCCCATGACATTGGAATTCGGAATTTGATTTGGAAAGTTCTTGAAAATATTGATTTCTTATTTCAACAACCCCTTAATTTGTTTCAATGAAGTTTTGATTCCTTTAATTAAGGAAGAGCTAAAACCATTGTGTTCCATTTCATTTAAACCGACAATTGTGCAGCCCTGAGGCGTTGTTACACGGTCAATTAGTTGTTCCGGATGCACCTTTTCTTCCAGAAGCATTTTTGCTGCCCCTTTTGCGGTTTGTGCAGCAATGGCTAATGCTGTATTAGAATCAAAACCAATTTCGATTCCTGCCTGCATAGAAGCGCGGATATATCTTAACGCATAAGCAGTCCCGCATGCGCCTAAGACTGTCGCAGCATCCATTAATTTTTCGTCGATTACGGGAGCGGTTCCCAAATCCTGAAATAAATCTACGATTGGTAAAGCATTTTCTTTATATTTTTCAGGGAAAGAAATACAAGTAGCTGATTCTCCAAATTGCGCCGCAATATTGGGCATAATACGAACGACAGGATAGGCATTATTTGTTTTTTCCTGAAGCATTTCTAACGATAACCCACTAACGGCAGAAGCGATTGTTTTGTTTTGAATAACCGGCAGAATTTCAGCAAGAACAGTATCTACCTGATACGGTTTAATGGTCAAAATCACAACGTCAGCTTCCTGAATAGTATGTTTGTTATCTGAAGAAACCGTAATTCCATATTCACTTAAATATTGAATAGCAGCAATATTTCTTCTGGTAACGGTTACCTGATTGTTTTTTGAAAATTTGGCAATTCCCACGGCAATAGAAACCCCAAGATTTCCACCTCCAATAATATGTACTTTCATTTTGGCTTGCTTAAATTAGTAAACTGTTTAACAGTATATTTTGGCCTGTAAATTACGCAGATTTTAGAGATCTAAAATCACGACAACTCATCAATTTGTGGCAAAAATCTAAAACCCAAGAATTAATTTGGCAACTGTAAAATACAGCATAATTCCAAATACATCATTTGTAGTGGTAATAAAGGGACCCGTTGCAATTGCCGGATCAATCTTGTTTTTATTAAGAAATAGCGGGACCAAAGTTCCTAATGTAGCGGCAAATAATATAACGACAATCATTGAAATTGAAATTGCAAATCCAACGAGATATTGCTGGTACATTACAGAATGATATGCCAGTAAAAGAAGTGAAATTATACTTCCGGAAATCATAGAAACGGTAAGCTCTTTGGTAAAATAGCCACGGCTAAATTCTTTCAGAGTTCCGTTTGCCAAACCCTGAACAACGATGGCAGAAGCCTGAACCCCAATATTTCCGGCAGTTGCAGAAAGCAGCGGAACAAAAATAATTAAAGTCGAATATTTCTGAAAGGTGGCTTCGTTTCCTTTTAAAACAAAAGAAGCTACAATTTCGATTACCATTCCGATTAAAAGCCACGGAAGGCGTGCTTTTGTTAACTCATAAACGCTGTCATTAGACTCAACGTCCTGGGTGATACCTGCTGCCAACTGATAATCTTTATCTGCCTCGTCTTTAATTACATCCAGGATATCGTCAATTGTGATTCGCCCAACCAGACGCCCTAATTCATCCACAACCGGAATTGCTTCTAAGTCGTACTTTTGCATAATACGGGCTACTTCAACATCTTCGGTATCTACATTTACAAAATTTAATTTTCTAATGTAAACCTCGCCAATTTGAGTTTTGGTAGAAGAAGTCAAAAGATCTTTTAAGGACAACCTTCCTTTTAGTCGGTTTTCATCATCCACAACATAGATAGAATGTACTCTGGATACATTTTCTGCCTGAATACGCATTTCCTTTACACAAGTCAGTACATTCCAGTTTTCATTAACTTTCACCAGCTCTTTTCCCATAAGACCTCCGGCGGTATTCTCGTCGTAACGCAAAAGATCTACAATGTCTTTGGCGTGTTCAACGTCAACCATTTCCGAGATTACTTCTGCTTTAATTTCCTGCGAAAGTTCTGCAATAATATCGGCAGCATCGTTGGTTTCAAGCTCGTCAAGTTCTTCTGCAATTTCCTTCGGCGAAAGCCTGCTTAAGATATTTTCACGTAAATCTTCTTCCAGTTCCAGAAGAATTTCTGCTGTTTTATCACTATCTAAAACCTTGAAAATGTAGGTTGCCTCATCAAAATCTAATTCATCTAAGATTTCGGCAATATCTGCGTGGTGCATGTCATTAAGCAAAACTTCAAGTTCATTGTCGTTTTTCTTAATAATTAGCTCCTCTAATTGATGTATAAATTCCTTGCTAACTTTGAACTCCATCGGCTTCTATTTTTTGAGTTAGTTCAATAAATTCTTCTACACTAAGCTGCTCCGGACGTTTATCAAAGATAGTGTCTTCTCGCAGTTTGTCAGATAAATTTAATGTTTTCAAACTGTTACGTAATGTTTTTCGTCTCTGCTGAAAAGAAGTTTTTACCACTGTAAAAAATAACTTTTCACCACAAGGAAGACTATAATCTTCCTTTCGGGTCATTTTCATCACACCCGACTTCACCTTGGGCGGAGGAATAAAAACGTTTTCATCAACCGTAAACAGATACTCAGTGTCATAGAAAGCCTGGGCTAAAACGGATAAGATTCCGTAAGCTTTTGAACCTTTTTTTTCGCAGATGCGTTCTGCAACTTCTTTTTGAAACATTCCCGAAAATTCAGGAATTTGATGTTTAAATTCTAAAGTCCTGAAAACAATCTGTGTCGAAATATTATATGGAAAATTTCCAATTATAGCGAATTGCTTGTTTTCGTAAACTTCATTTATATTGTATTTCAGGAAATCCTGAGAAATAATTTTGTCTTTTAATTTCGGATAATTCTCGCCCAAATATGCCACAGATTCTGTGTCAATCTCAATAACGTGCGTATTAATCGGCTTTTCAAGCAAATACTTAGTAAGCACACCCATTCCCGGACCTATTTCTAAAACCTCATCATATCCTTTCAGACTCAACGTATCTGCAATTGCTTTTGCGATACTTTCGTCTTTAAGAAAATGCTGTCCTAAATGTTTTTTGGCTTTTACTTTTTCCATGTTATTTCTTGTTTTGCCGCGAGGGCGCAAAAGTATTCTTTTTTATTGTAAAGGCTTGCAGACTTTTAGTTTTTTTGCCACAAAGGCTTAAAGACACAAAGTTTTTATTTATTTCGGTTTAATTACAATCAAAAATTCTCCTTATTCTTATCAACCCTGTTTTTTACCGGAAATCTGCTTATGCGTTCACTTAATCTGTTGCCTGTCGCTTTCTTCTTTGGTTTAAAATCGAATTTCCATAATTTCTTTTTTTAGCTGAAAACTTTGACTAAAATCTAAAATTAGTGTTCGGAAATAACTTCTAATTCTGTTCTAAACGAAAGCATTTTATCTGCAAACAATTCGAGAGCTTCTCTTTCAAATTGTGGCTGATTTTCTAAATAATACTTTTCTAAAGTTTCTTTGCTATCGGTTATATATTGAACAGAATAAGTAATTCCGCCCATTTCTTCTTCAACCAGCACTTTTACAATTCTCGCTGATGAAAATTTTTGGGTTGCCAGAATTTCCGGTATGTGTTTTTCCTGCATCCATTTTAACCATTGGTCGTGAACGCTTTCGTGTATATTTGTGGTAACGTTGTATATGATCATTTTTTTATTGTTTAATCGGTTAATCGTTGATTTGTTTAATCGATTAAACGGTTAAACAAATCAACGATTAAACCTAATTACAAATTCTTATCTCCTCTTAATTCTCTGTATTTCTTTCTGGCATCAACAAAGTAAATACTGTCCTGATGATTGAAAATTACTTTTTCGTATAATGCTTTTGCCTTTTCGGGATCTTTTAATTCGTCATTGTAAATTTCTGCAGAGAAAAATAAGGCTTCGTCTACATAAATTCCGTCGCTGTGATGGTCTATAATCTGCTGGTATTGGCTTAAAGCCGATGCAAAATCTTTTTGACTTTCGTAAACTTTTCCCAATCGTAAAAATGTAACGGCTTCTATTTCCTGACCTTTATAGGTTTTCAAAATATTCTGAAACTGCGCTATTGCATCTTGTTTTTTATTCTGATACATTAAAAAATCACCTTTTGCAAAAGCTTTCAGCGCCACCTGAGTCGAATCTGCCGCGGTATTATCGTTAATCAATAAAAAATATTCAAGAGCGTCATTGGCAATTAATTGTGTGTTTGCGGCTTTTAGTTCTTTAAACTGTTTGTTTGCCCATTCAAAATCACCTTTGTAATAACTTGTTTTTGCAGCTTTTAAACTGGCTTCGTGCGCCATTACGTCATTCTTTAAATCGAGTTGAATTTGCGAATAATAAATTAAGGCCTGATTGAATTTTTCTTCCAAAAGCAAAATATCCGCCAATTCCATTTTTGCATCGGCTTTCTGATATTCGTTTAGATTTAATTCTAAAGCTTTTTTCATAACAGCTTTTCCTTCTTCACTCTTTTTTAAATTGAAAGCCAGAAAATGAGCCTGAATAATTTGCAAAGATAAGGTAAAAGGACTGATTTCGTAAATCGTCAATAATTGCTGAAGCTCCTGACCGATTGCAGGATACTCTTTTTCCTGTGCATTTTTAATTTTAATTTCCATCAAATACGCGTTGGACTGAATGAGCAGATCCAGATCTTTCGTATTTTGAAGAATGAAATTCAAAATCTCAACAGCCGTTTCGTCATCATCTTCATTCATAGCAAACTGACTTAGATTGACAATACTCATCAACGACTCCGGTTCGCGTTTGTAAATGGCTTTTTCCTGAATGAAGGCTTTTCCGAATTCTTTTTGCTGAACGTAAAACCAGCTCAGATAATGGTTCCAGAAAACATCCTGATCTTTTTGGGTTTTCAGGATTAATGCTTTACGCATGGCATCTTTAAAAGCCGTATTATCGGTTTCGCCATTCATAAAACGGGACAATTGTGTCTGTATAAGACTTGTATTTTGCGGATTTGCGAAAGACTCTGTCAATAATAAATCAATCATAAGATCGGTTTTGCCCAACTGACCGTATAACATTCCGATTTGAAAATTGAAGTTAAAGTTCGGCTGAACCGACATTGCAGTCTGATATGCTTTTAATGCATACTCCAACAGCACTTTTTTCTCGAAAGAACCCGCAATTCCGTAAACATCATTCGGATTTGTTTTTATTTTTTCTATTGCCTGTTCGTAATAACTTTTTGCTTTCGAATCGTTTTTCTGCAATTGAAAATTATATCCCAGTTCAACCAAAAAAACACCTTGCTTGTATCGGTTAAAACGCTCCTGAATTGCTTTTTCAGCGTTTGCAAATTGCTGCAATTGCTGATATGAATCTATAGTTCTTAAAAAATATTGGGTGTTTGAGGGCGAACTTTTTAGAAGTTCTTCGTAACTGATTTTTGCTTTTTCAAAATCGCCTTTGTCATAATAATATTGCGCCAATTGCTCGTTTTGAGCAAACCCAAAACCAGTACATAACAAAACGAAACAGAGCAATAGATTTTTCATATTTCAGTTTTTTTGTTTTCAGTCGAAGTTTTCAGTTTTACGAAACTGGAAACGGGCACTGGAAAACGTGACTATTAGTTTTCAGTTTTATTCAACTGCAAACTGTCACTGTCAACCGTAGCTTTTTTAATCTTCCAAAAAATCAATCCTAGCCCAATTAAAATAAACGGAATACTTAAAATCTGTCCCATATTAATTAGCATATTATTCTCAAAACTTTCCTGATTTTCCTTGAAAAATTCGATAATAAAGCGGGCTGAGAATAATAAAGTTAAGAAAGTTCCGAAAATTAATCCTTTTGCATTTCTGTTTTTTTCAAATTTATACATATAAAACAGAATTCCGAAGATTGTTAAATAGGCAAATGCTTCATACAATTGTGTAGGATGACGCGGAATTAAATCGTCTCTCTGGAAAACCACGCCCCAATTTCCGTTGGTTGGTTTTCCGTAAATTTCAGAATTCATAAAATTTCCCATTCTGATAAACGCACCCGTTACAGGAACTGCAACTGACATTTTATCGAGAAGTCCCAGGAAATTTACTTTGTACCTGCGGCAATATAAAATCATGGCCGTAAGAACACCAATGGTTCCGCCGTGACTTGCCAAACCCTGATAACCAACAAATGCATAAGCACCTTTAACTTTCTGAATCGGTAATAGGATTTCTATTGGATGTTTTAAGAAATAATCGGCTTCATAAAAGAAACAATGTCCCAATCGTGCTCCAAGAACGGTTCCGACAATTACATAAATCAATAAACTGTCCAGATTGTCCAGCGAAAGATTTTCTTTTTTATAAATATTTCTAACAATATAAAACCCAAGAAGAAGTCCCGTCGCAAAAAGTGCCCCGTAATATTTCAGCGGAAAACTATCTGTGATCCAGATTATAACGGGATCGACGTTCCAGTTTAAGATACCGTTTTTCATTTAGTTTTATTTTTCAGTCTCAGTTTCAGTTTCCGGTCTCAATTAGCAGTAAAACTTTAAACTGAGACCGGGACTGTAAACTGAAAAAATTAATTTATAATATCAAATCCGCAGTAAGGGCGTAAAACTTCAGGAATTACAATTCCCTCCGGCGTTTGGTAATTTTCTATGATTCCGGCTAAAACACGTGGAAGAGCCAATGAACTTCCGTTTAGTGTATGAGCCAACTGATTTTTTCCGTCTTTGTCTTTAAAACGTAATTTTAAGCGGTTTGCCTGAAAAGTTTCAAAATTAGACACAGAACTAATTTCTAACCAGCGGTCCTGTGCTGTAGAAAACACTTCAAAATCATAAGTCAACGCAGACGTGAATCCCATATCGCCTCCGCAAAGACGTAAAACTCGGTACGGTAATTTCAACTCTTTCAAAATATCTTTTACGTGCTCTACCATTCCGTCCAGCGCTGCATAAGAATTATCAGGGTGTTCCACACGTACAATTTCTACTTTATCAAATTGGTGCAAACGGTTTAACCCGCGAACGTGCGCTCCGTAAGAACCTGCTTCGCGACGGAAACATGGCGTGTAGGCGGTATACAAAACCGGCAATTCGCTTTCGTTTAAAATAACATCGCGGAATAAATTGGTAACCGGAACCTCAGCGGTCGGAATCAAATATAAATCGTCGATTGTAGAATGGTACATTTGTCCCTCTTTATCCGGCAATTGTCCTGTTCCGTATCCAGAAGCTTCGTTTACCAAATGTGGTACCTGAACTTCATTATATCCTGCGGCCGTATTTTTGTCTAAGAAATAATTGATTAAAGCGCGTTGTAGCCTTGCTCCTTTTCCTTTGTAAACAGGAAATCCTGCTCCGGTGATTTTTACACCCAGTTCAAAATCGATGATATCGTATTTCTTTACCAGTTCCCAGTGTGGCTGCGCATCTGCGTGCAAAACCGGGATATCTCCTTCCTGAAAAACATTTAGATTATCATCCGGAGTTTTTCCTTCTGGCACAATATCTGCCGGAAGATTGGGTAAAGTATATAATTTATGGGTCAGTTCTACGGCCAAAGCTTCTGCTTTTTCGCCCAGTTCTTTGCTTTTTTCTTTTAGTGAAACTGTTTTTTCTTTTAAGATTGCTGCCTTAGCTTTCTCTCCGGCTTTCATCAATTCACCAATATCTTTGGACAATTTATTAGATTCTGATAAAGTATTGTCTAATTCTACCTGTGCAGCACGACGGTTTTCGTCTAATTGAACTACTTCTTCAACAACGCTTTTAGCATCGATATTTCGTTTTGCCAAAGCCTTGATTACTTTCTCCTGATTTTCTCTAATAAATGCGATTTGTAACATAGCTTGATTTTTATAACTATTGTATTTTTTTATAACGGAAGCAAATTTAAGCAAATGTTTGTTAACATAAGGACAAAGTTTTTCCCGAATACTGAAATCTCTTATAAACAGCAAAAGCACTAAAAAGTGCTTTTTAATAATTAATATATTTATAAAATTTATTCCAGAAAACGATGTCTGTCGTCTCTGTGAAAAACATATTGTTTTCCGTTAAACTTCAGTTTTTCCAATTCTTTTTTAGTTTTCAAATCGCTTTTTTCTTCAATTCCGTTTTCCGAATCGCCTTCGACAGCTTCTTCAAAAGAAAAGTTTTTAGAAATCATCAAATCAAAAAAGCCATTCGTTTTAGCATCAGAAAAACTCATTCCGGTTTCCAGAGTTTCGATCTGAAAAGTTCCGCTTCCGTTAGAATCACCATTTGTCTGACGAATAGGATAATCGTAAAGCACTTTTCTAATCTTCTTATCCGCCAAAGTCAGCAAGGTAAATTTTTGTTCCGAATACAAAACAATTCTACTGCTAGCAGTGGCTTCTGTATAAAATGCAACTGCGCGAGTTTTTTCATTCAGATCAACCAAATCTTTTAAAACATGCGATTTAGAAAACCGAATCGATTCGTTATTATAATAACTGAGATTATCATCAGATTCTTCAGCAATTATATCTCCGCTTTCTCTGTCTGCAAACACATATTTTCGTTCAAAATAATCTCCTAAATCTTCTTCATCAGATTTTTGAAGTTTTTTACTTTTTTCAACAATTGTCAGAACAAAAAAAACGGTTTTATCATCGTAACTTATCGAACTGGATTGATTAGTTTTAATTGCCGATGACTTAATTTGAAGATTTGATGCGACTTTTGAAAGTAACTGAAGATCTAATTCTTCTGAATCTTTAAAATCTTCCGAATTCTTAAAAATTAGTTTTTTAATCGGATTTTGTCTTAAATCGGTCTGAGAAAGCAATTCCTGATTCTGGATTTCAGCTTCGTCTTTTGTCTTTTCCTTTTTTTCGCAGGAAAATAAAAGCAGTAAGACACCACTTAATAGAATACTTTTTTTCATAGGCGTTTGTGAATAAAAATTTAGGGCGATCCAAATATATAATTTTCTTACAAAGCTTTTTGAAAAAAGTAGAATCTAAAGGCTATATTTCCAAAACATAAAATTCTACTCTTAATATTTTAAAGATTTTTTAATCTCTTTTGATTTCGTGACCCACAAATTCTTCCAGTTCTTTAAACATTTCTTCGACCGAAAGAACAACTGTATCTGGATGCGATTTTAAAAATTTGGCGTTTAATTCGACTAGATTTTCATCCAATTCAAAATAAGCATTATTATTTAAAATCTCTACCAATGGACTTTTAGTTCCGAAATTATCTTTTAAGAATTTTCCCAGTTTGATAGTGCTCTGCAAACGCAATTTTCGGCTTTGTTCTTTAAATAATTCTAAATGTTTTTCGGCTCCGATCAAGGCCAAACCTTCTTCAATTAATTCATTCAGTTCCTTATTCCAACCCGAATCATAGACGAATTTCGAAAAATTTCCCTCTGTATATTTTGAAGCATAATAATCCAGATAATAACTCATCAAGGCATCTTCGTGAATTAAATCGTCGTCTATTTTTTCTTCGCGCATTAGATTAATAACCGAAATATTCGAATTAACAACGTCCTGAGGATTTTCGCTGTTGGCAGCAGTTTCTGAGATTATGATTTTACCGAATTCCATCTGTCTTAAATATGAGTTTCATGCAAATTTCGGGTAAATAAAGGAGAAAAGAAATAATTTTATTAACTCAATAAAACCTGAACAGTTATTTAATGTTTTATTGGAAATAATTCAGGATGCGATTATTGCAATTGCTTCTTTTATTGAAAAAGCCGCATTGAATTACAATACGGCTCATATTTATATAAAAAGATTTTAGCTAGTCTTCATTGGCGGTAAATCGAAAGCAACAGAATCATGTTCGAAGTTGTTTCTGTGTCCTCCATCACAAAATGGTTTGTTTGCAGATAATCCGCAACGGCAAAGTCCTAATGCAGCTCTGCCTTGTAAACCGTAAAGTACTCCTTCCGGATCCATAATTTCAAAATCTCCTTCGATCTTGATTGATCCATTTTTATTGATGATTAGTTTTGTCTTGCTCATAAATTTGTTTTTTTCGGATGCAAAGGTTGCGAAATATATTGGTATTTATAAGCGGGAAACGTAGTTTAAACTGGTTCTATTTTATGTGGCTTTTTTTGCCACGTAGACGCTAAGGCGCTAAGATTTGTTTACACGCTTTCTGTATCAGACTCACTATCCTTTTTTTGCTGATTCATTTTTGTGATTATAGCTTTCAATTGTAGTGCTCTTTCTTTTTTCTCTTCCTGAATTTTAGCTTTTTTCCGATTCAGCAATTTGGTATGTAAAGCTTTGTTTTTTGAGTCTTTTTGAGGTCCCTTTGCCATGACATTTAATCTTAATAGATTATATTGCAAATATAAAGATTTACAAAGAATTAACCCACATTGTCAGGCTGAGCGAAGTCGAAGCCACGTTGCTGAATCACTATGCGGGGCTTCGACTTCGCTCAGCCTGACAATCCCGAACAAAAAACTTTGCGAATCTGTGCGCTTTTTCCCAGCGAATCTCCGCGGAATACCAAAATCTCAATTCTATTGCTTATTTTTGCACTCATAAAATTTATATAATGACACAGAATCCAAAGAGATATACGATCACAGCTGCTTTGCCTTACACCAACGGACCAATTCATATTGGACATTTGGCGGGGGTTTACGTACCTGCAGATATATATTCGAGATATTTAAGATTGCAGGGAAAGGATGTTGCATTTATCTGCGGAAGCGATGAGCACGGCGTTGCAATTTCGATGAAAGCTAAAAAAGAAGGAATTACTCCACAGGAAGTTATTGATAAATACGACGGAATTATTCGTAAATCGTTTGCAGATTTCGGAATTTCCTTCAACAATTACTCCCGAACTTCGGCGAAAATTCATCATGATACGGCTTCTGAATTCTTTAGAACATTATATGATAAAGGAGATTTTATCGAAGAAGTGACCGAACAATTATACGATGCAAAAGCCAATCAGTTTTTGGCAGACCGTTTTGTAGTTGGAACTTGTCCAAGATGTGGCAATGACGGCGCTTACGGAGATCAGTGCGAAAATTGCGGTTCTACTTTGAACGCAACCGATCTGATTAATCCGAAATCCACGATTACCGGCGAAACTCCGATTTTAAAAGAAACAAAACACTGGTTTTTACCTTTAGACCGATATTCTGATTTTTTAACCGAATGGATTTTAGTCGGACATAAAAATGACTGGAAAACGAATGTTTACGGACAGGTAAAATCCTGGATTGATGCCGGATTAGAACCCCGCGCCGTAACCCGTGACCTTGACTGGGGAATTGACGTTCCGGTTGAAGGTGCGGAAGGTAAAAAATTATACGTTTGGTTTGATGCACCGATTGGGTACATTTCTTCAACAAAAGAATGGGCAGCGCGCGAAGGAAAAGACTGGGAGCCGTATTGGAAAGATGAAGAAACGAAACTGGTTCACTTTATCGGAAAAGACAATATTGTTTTCCATTGTATTATTTTCCCGGCGATGTTAAAAGCAGAAGGAAGCTATATTTTACCAGACAACGTTCCTGCAAATGAGTTTTTGAACCTGGAAGGAAATAAACTTTCAACCTCTAAAAACTGGGCGGTTTGGTTGCATGAATATTTAGAAGAATTTCCGGATAAGCAGGACGTTTTGCGTTATGCTTTAACGTCTAACGCTCCGGAAACCAAGGATAATGATTTTACCTGGAAAGATTTCCAGGCGAGAAACAATAACGAATTGGTTGCTGTTTTCGGAAACTTTGTAAATCGTGTGGTGGTTTTAACCAATAAATATTATGAAGGCGTTATTCCGTCTCCGAACGAATTTTCAGAAGTTGACGAACAAACTCTGGCAGAATTAAAAGCGTATCCGGCTGTAATTGCAAGCTCGGTAGAACGTTACAGATTCCGTGAAGCTTTGGGCGAATTGATGAATGTAGCGCGTTTAGGAAACAAATATCTGGCAGACGAAGAGCCCTGGAAAGTAATGAAAGACAATCCGGAGCGTGTAAAAACGCAAATGTATGTGGCGCTTCAAATTGCTGCTGCTTTAAGTGTTTTAGCAGAACCATTTTTACCTTTTACTGCGGCTAAATTGTCTAAAATATTGAATTTAAGTGATCTTAAAGAACATTTTGCAGGATTCAGTAAATTCCTGAAAGAGAAAAATCGCGATGCAGAAGACATTTTTATTGAAAAAACTTTGGGTTGGAATGACGTTTCTGAAAATTCAGATTTGATTCCGGCCGGGCATAAAATTGGCGAAGCAGAATTGCTTTTCGTAAAAATTGAAGACGAAGAAATACAAAAACAAATAGACAAATTGGAAGCAACAAAAACAGCTAATCTTGCCGAAAACAAACAAGTTGAACCACAGAAAGATTTAATTCAGTTTGAAGATTTCGCTAAAATGGATATTCGTGTGGGAACTATTCTGGAAGCTGAAAAAATGCCAAAAGCAAACAAACTATTGGTTTTAAAAGTAGACACGGGAATCGACGTACGTACAATTGTTTCGGGAATTGCCGAGAGTTTTTCTCCGGAAGAAATCATTGGAAAACGTGTTTCTGTATTAGCAAACCTTGCTCCAAGAGCTTTAAGAGGTGTTGAAAGTCAGGGAATGATTTTGATGACAACCAATGCAGAAGGAAAATTAGTTTTCATAAATCCGGATGCTGATGCTCCGAATGGGGAAACTGTGAATTAAAAAATTTTAGCAAAACATTCGTTTGTCCTTTCGAGGAACGAGAAATCGCACGCGGGATTCAGACATTGTCGAGTTTCTTGTGCGATTTCTCGTTCCTCGAAAGGACAAAATTTACAGAAATAACAAAACAAATAAAATAAGATAATTCTTATTTATATGAAATATTTTTATACGTTTGTATTGACTAAATTCTGTGGACTTTTAATAAAGCTTATTTAAAGTTAACAATAAGCGAAACCCTTGTTATGGTGAAGGAGCAGGAAACTGCCCTAAAATCTATCTACGGATATTTAGTCACACCTAAAGCAAGGGTTTCGTGCGTTTTAAAATTTTCGATTATGACTAAGGAAAATCAAAAACCAACACACCGCGATGTAATACCATCGATGGCGAATTTCCTTTCCAATTTATGGTTTGAAGGAGATTTTAGAAAACAACCCGATTATTTGTCTGAAATTTTCAAACGAATTCTCGAAACAGACTTGGGAGACGATAAAGATCTCAGATCCAAAATGATGGAATGCATCAAAACTAGTGAAATGCTTACCAAAACACTGGAACCGTTTTCAGATAAGCAAATTGAAAAGGCTTGCAGTATGTTTCTAACAGCTTAAACATCAGAAAAAGCGTGAAATCTCTAATTTCGCGCTTTTCTCTTTCAAACTATTTACTTTCTAAGCTATCTTTGAAAAATAATAAAGAATAAAACACGCATGAAACTTACCAAACCAAGATTAGCTTTAATTGCCGGAATACTTTGTATTTCAATATTCCCGATCTTGGTAAAATTACGCTTGGCTCCGGGATTGATTTCGGCCTTTTACCGAATGGCTTTTGCATTCATTTTGCTTTTACCTTATGTAATTATTACAGGGAATTTTAAACTTCCTAAAACAAAATTTCTGCTTTTGGCGGCACTTTGTGGAGTTGTATTTTCTTCGGATGTTGCCGTTTGGAATATCGCCATTCAGGAATCAAGCGCAACTCAGGCTTCGCTTTTGACTAATTTGTCTCCGGTTTGGGTGGGAATCGGTTCTTTTTTCTTTTTAAAAGTCAGACCCGCTACCAATTTCTGGATTGGCACTGTGGTATCCCTTTTCGGAATGATTACTTTGGTCGGTTTTGAGTTTTTTGTTGATCTGAACTTTGATAAAGCCTTCCTTCTCGCAGTGTTGTCTGGTATATTTTATTCCATTTATCTCTTGATCAGTAAAAATGTATTATCAGAGGTGGATGTTTTATCTTTTATGACAATAAGTTTATTTGCCTCCGCAATTTATTTGGGAATTCTTTGTTATTCTCTAAATGAACCTTTCTCGGGATTTACAAATACCGGCTGGTTTGTTTTGGTTTTACAAGCCGTCATATGCCAATTATGCGCATGGCTTTCTATTAGTTATGCCACGCAGCACATGCGCGCCACAAGAGTTTCGTTAAGTTTATTGAGTCAGGCCATAATTACTGCAATTTTAGCTTGGTTGTTTTTAGAAGAAAAAATAACTTTACAAATGGTTTTCGGCGGAATAGTTTTGCTTTTTGGAATCCGAATTACATTTTACGATAAAACGATTTCTTTGAAACGATTGTTTTCTAAATAAAATAGCTCACAGATTCAACGGATTTGGCAGATTTACACAGATTTATAAATCATTAAAATCCTTTAAATCTGTGGCAAAACAAAACTTGAAACCTGAAACAAAAAAACACTTGAAACAAAAAAACCATGTTACATAAAACTAAAATACCGAACTTAAAAGTAATCGCATTTGATGCCGATGATACTTTGTTTGTAAATGAACCTTATTTTGAACAAACAGAACATAAATTCTGTGCTTTGATGGAAGATTATCTTTCGCATCAGGGTATTTCGCAGGAATTATTCAAAATAGAAATTGCCAATCTTCCGTTGTACGGCTACGGGATTAAAGGTTATATTCTATCCATGATTGAAGCGGCAATGAATATTTCAAACAACACCATTCCGGTTGAAGTGATTGGAAAAATCATTCAATATGGAAAAGAGCTACTCGAAAAACCAATCGAACTTCTGGACGGAATTGAAGAAACGCTTCAGGCTTTGCACGGAAAATACAAGTTGGTCGTTGCCACGAAAGGCGACTTAAAAGACCAGCACAGTAAATTGCACCGCTCTGGTTTGGGTCATTATTTTCATCATATAGAAGTAATGTCAGATAAACAGGAAATCGATTATGAAAAACTTTTAGGACGTCTCGACATTCAGGCACATGAGTTTCTAATGATCGGAAATTCACTAAAATCAGATATTCTTCCGGTTTTAGGAATTGGCGGATATGCCGTCCACATTCCGTTTCACACCACATGGGAACATGAAAAAATCAATCACAAAGTAGAACACGAGCATTTTAGTACCTTTGAGACTATCGCAGAAGTTGTTCCGAATTTATTATAATGAAAACACTTTTAGACTTAGATAACTGGAATAGAAAAGAGCATTTCAGGCATTTTAAACAAATGGACGAACCGTTCTTTGGTGTCACTGTCGAAATTGACTGCACCAAAGCGTATCAGACGACAAAAAGTTTAAATGCATCTTTTTTCATTTTTTATCTGCACAAAACGTTAACTGCTGTAAATGCAGTTGAAAATTTTAAATATCGAATTTCAGGAGAAGAAATTTACGTTAACGATCGCGTCGATGCGTCGGCAACGATAGGTCGCGAGGACGGAACTTTCGGGTTTTCTTTAATTGAATATGATCCCGACTTTAAAAAATTTGAAAAAACTGCATTAACCGAAATCGAACGCATTCAAAACACAACCGGACTTTTTACAAGATCTTTTGACAGCGACAATCTGATTCATTTTTCGGCAATTCCGTGGTTGAATTTTAGTTCAATTACGCATGCGCGAAGTTTTACATATCCCGATAGCTGTCCAAAAATCTCTTTTGGAAAAATGATGATTGCCGAAAATGGTAAAAGAACAATGTCGATGGCCGTTTATGTACATCACGGTTTAATGGACGGTATGCACGTGGGTCAATTTGTCGACCTGTTTCAGGATATTATGAATCAGTAAATAGCGGAATGATTTTTGAGTACATAAACACATGAAACAAATCTTTCTTTTTTGGTCTTTAATCTGGAGTAGTGTTTTGTTAAGTCAAACAGTACTAACTTCTTATAAGGTAGATTTTAAAATCAAAAAAGAACGGCCGGAGATTGTAAATGCACAAAATACAATTACAAAAGATGTATTTGTTTTTATTGCTTCAGACAGTCTCACTATATTAAAATACAACAGCGCATTATTCTTAAAAGATAAATTTGTAACATCACGACAATTCGTCGAAAACAGATCTTTACTTGGTTATAGTTTCAGCGAAGACGGGAATCCTACATTATACTGGTTTTCAGGAGAGGAAAAAAGTATTATTCTAACTAAATATTATATCGAAAATAAAACATCCAGAGCCCTGAAATTCCAAATTCCCCTGGATGAAAAATCTATTCTTACCTATTATCAAAAAGACAATAATTTCTATTTGATAATGAGAGAAAAAATGAAGGAAGCACTGACCGCTTTTATCTTCAAAAACGGAATGGCAGAAGAAAGATTCCTCGATTTCAGTTCTTTCCAATTTCGTGATCGCAAAACCCAGCAAAAAACATTCAATCAGATTTTGAATGAGAATCCAATTGAAAAAATGGATTCAGGAGAATACAATCCATTGTATAAAGTCACCGCAAAAAGTAAACTGTATACACTACCCAACCGTTTGATCCTTACTTTGGACCAAAGTTTCAGAAAGACTCAGTTATTTGACATTAATCTGGATAATCTGGAGATTAAAGAGAAGACTTTTGTAAAACCAATTGGTGCAAAAAACCCTAAAACATCCAATTCTTTTTATCATGAAAACAAATTGTATCAGTTAAATGTAAATTCTGACGAATTGCTTTTCGACATTAAGGATTATGAATCTGGAGAATCTGTAAAATCATTTGCTGTTACCAAAAAGGATACAATTCGTTTTGCCAATTCACCGTTATTGATGCAGATTGAAAATCGTCCGCCGAAACAAATCAAAAATACCGCTAAATTTTTAAAAGAATTATCTTCTATTGATGTAGGGGTTTCGGTCTTTAAAAACAGACAAAATCTCTTTCTGACTTTGGGAGGTAGTGGCAGCGATTCAAAAAATATAAGCGTTAATGGTTTCAATTTTGATGATTTTTTTGGAGATTTTCCTTCAAACAATTATTATAATATCGAAACTAACTATTCTGTCTTTTTTGAAAGCGTATGGACTAAAAAGTTAGACCTTACTGCCGGAAATCGCGAGCCCTTTGCCACAGATAAAATCTACAATTTTTTAGATTCACATAAAGAAGCTATGATTCCTAATAGTATAAAGCTGAATAATTATACTATTTTGAGTTATTATGATGTCGATGCCAAAGAAATTGTTTTACGAAAATTTGAGGACGGCTTCAACTGAATACACTTGTAACCAGTAACTTATAAAAATTTCTCTTATTTCTCCACAGTTCATCATAAAAGTCTGAACAGACCGCAAATCGTTAATTACCCTATTTTAATATCTTTTTGACTTTTAAGGGAAGTATTTACTTACAATTTATCGTTGTTTTGAACCAAATTTAAAATTCAAATAACAATGAAAAAAGTTGTAATGACTCTTGCATTTGCCCTTGCGTTGACAGGAGCACATGCTCAAACAGAAAACAACAGCGGATTTAATAAATGGTCTGTAGAATTAGCTGGTGGATTGACAAAACCTCAACGACCATTTTCAACAGGTTACTCAACAGACACTCCAAGTCCTTGGGTTGGTGATTTGGGAGTTCGTTACATGTTTAACAATAAATTCGGTTTAAAAGCAGATTTTGGGTACAATAGTTTTACAAACAAAAGTAATTCTCTTGAATTTGATTCTCAATACTATAGAATAGATTTGCAGGCTGTTGCAAACTTAGGGAGAATCATGAATTTTGAAACATGGACCAATACTTTTGGTTTATTAGGACATGCGGGTTTTGGTGTTGCTCAATTAAAATCGGATAATTTTACAGAAAGAGACAGAACGGGTAACTTTATCGCAGGTGTTACCGGACAAATTAGATTGTCAAACAGAATTGCTTTGACCGGTGATTTCTCTACAATACTAAATGCGTCTCAGGATCATACTTTTGATGGCGCTTATGTAGCTCAGAACAGAGGTTTTTCAGGATTGATCTTTAATGGTACAGTTGGATTAAATGTTTATTTAGGAAAAAACACAAAACATGCTGACTGGACTGTTACATCAAACGATAATAATTTTGATGCGTCTGCTTTAGAAAACAAAATTTCTGAGCTTGAGGCACAAATCAAAAAAATCCCTGCTACAAAAGAGGTCGTGGTTGAAAAACAAGTTAACAATCAGCAGCCAAGTGATAATGAACTGATCAAAAGAATGATCAATGATAAATATTACAGCGTTTACTTTGATTTCAATAAAACAACTCCAATCGAACACTCAACTGCAGCAATCGATGTTGTTTTAAATTACATGAGAAAAAATCCTTCTGCATCACTTGACCTTGTGGGTTACGCTGATCAGGTTGGAAAAGCAGAATACAACGAAAGACTTTCTAACACCAGAGCAACTAACGTAAAAACAATTTTTGAAAAAGCAGGAATCGCTTCTTCCCGTTTAAATGTTATTGCAAATGGTGCAGATACATCAATCCAAAAAGATTCTGATGAAGCAAGAAGATTAGCAAGAAGAGTAACTTTTATCGTAAAATAATCGCTCTTATATTTCAATTATCAGCCTCAAAGTAAATTACTTTGAGGCTTTTTTATTTGTGCAGACAGACTTTTTAGATTTTCAAACTGAAAAAAATATTATTCATTACTTTTGGAACTTATACGCTCAAATCCTAATGAAAAAACTACTACTCTTTTTATTTTTATTCTCACAATCTCTACTTATAGGTCAAACCATACTAAACTCTTCCGTTTTAAATTTGAACAAACCCATAGAGAATGGACAACTTCTAAGTGCTGAAAATGAGAGAACGCATGAAGTCTATGTCTTTGCTTCTGATAATAAAAGTATTACTATATTAAAATACAACAAATCACTATTTCTTGCGAACCAGTTTAAAGATACGATTCGGGTTGAGAAAAATAAAACTTTAATGGGTTATAGCCTGAACGAAAATGGCAACCCGACATTATACTGGGAGTCGTCAAATCGTAAAAATCTTCAGGTTGTACAATACAACGTGGAGACCAAAACGTCAAAAACCTCGAGTTTTGATTTTCCGGCAAACACAGGAACTGTACTAACTTCATTTCAAAAAAACAATAAATTTTACCTGCTTTCAAAAGAAAAAGATCAGGAACATTTTTTGTTATTTGAGTTTAGTGATGAAAAATGCGATGTAAAATTGTTTGATTTGTCACCTTTCACCTTTCAGAATGAAAAAGGCCAGCGGCTTTCTTTTAGTGCCCTTGTACAGTATCACTATCCTATAGAAAAAATGGATATCGGCAATTTTTCTCCGTTCGACAAGACAGAAAAGAAAAGCAAAATGTACGTATTAAACGATCGGATTGTACTGACATTTGACCACAATACCAAATACACGCAGGCTTTTAATCTAAATCTGAATACAAAGGAAGTTACCGAGAAAATTTTTGAAATGCCTGTTACGCAATTAACAGCTACAACCAATTCTTTTTTTCTGGAAAACAAACTGTTTCAGATTAGTTCTAACACCGAACAATTTCTATTTGGCATACAAGATTTTGATTCAGGTAAAAACATCAAAACTATCTCCGTATCAAAAAATGATTCTATAAGTTTTAAAAATTCTCCACTGTTTTTGCAGATCAATGGCGAAAAGCCACAGATCTTAAAGTCTACAAGCAAATTTCTAAAACAATTATCTACCGTTAACTCGGCCGTTTCTGCTTTCAATACTAACGGATTAACTTTTATTACCTTGGGCGGATTTGCTTCCTATCAGTCTGTGGGCATGAGCTTTAATTATGGTTCGAATGATAGTTTTAATACTATCCAAAGCAATAGTAAAATGGTGTTTTTTGATTCTTATCTTAATTCTGATTTGGAGTTTATAAAGAACAATCAGGCTGAGCCACTTGCTATTGATAATCTCCACTATTTTTTAAGTAAAACAAAAAATTTTACTCTTGAAAACATTCTTAAAGTCAAAGATTTTTACATTTTAGGATATTACGACCTTCCGACAAAAAGTTATATAATGCGTAAGTTTACAGATGGTTTTATGGATGAAGGAACTGGAAATTCTATTATAAACAGAGCAGAATTTTCTAAATCTATTCCTTTGAAATAATGTTAATCTTTATTGAGAATTAATCCAAATCGCTGATGTTTTCACGGTTTCCAAAAAATGGAATGAATATTTTTTCTTAATTTTACAAAAAAGACACATATTATGCTATCAAAAAATATTGAATCGGCTTTAAACAAGCAAATCCGCATAGAAGCAGAATCTTCGCAAACTTATCTTTCTATGGCTTGTTGGGCAGAAGTACACGGACTTGAGGGAATTGCTCAATTTATGTATACACAGTCAGATGAAGAGCGTGCTCACATGCTTAAATTGGTTAAGTATGTAAATGAACGCGGAGGTCACGCTCAGGTAACAGATTTAAAAGCACCAAAAACGACTTACTCTACATTTAAAGAAATGTTTGAGGAGCTTTATAATCATGAACTTTTTGTTTCTCAATCAATTAACGAATTAGTACATATTACATTTGAAGACAGAGATTATGCCACACATAATTTCTTACAATGGTACGTATCTGAACAAATTGAAGAAGAAGCTACAGCCAAATCTATTCTGGATAAAATAAACTTAATTGGAGATGACAAAGGCGGACTTTACTTGTTTGACCGTGATATTCAGCAATTAACAGTTACGAGTTCAATCGCTATCAATCCTAAATAAAAAAGTTAAAGTTTATTTAGAATATTTAAAAATAACTTTTTTCTTTTATATTTGCCTCTGTTTTTAATACAGAGGAAATTGAGCAAGAAAGAAAAAGACAAGGACAAGAAAAAGGATAAAAAGAAAAAGAAGAATAAAGATATCCTTGATAAAATCAAGAAGATTGAAAATTGTAAATCTTCGTGCTGCGAGAAATATAAAAAGAGCGAGAAAAAACGCTGCTCACGCTGTCCTATGTTTGATCTATTTAAAAAAACGGCTTAACGAATATATAAAAACCCATCAGATTTTCCTGGTGGGTTTTTTAGTTTTAAATTGCGGTCTATTTCAGATTTTAATTGAATTATGAAAAACAACATTACCATTCCAAAATCGAGTCTGGATTTTTTGGTTCAGCTCAAAGAAAATAATAACAAACCGTGGTTTGAAACGAATAAAGAAACTTATTTAACAGAATTAAATCATATAGAGAACTTTGCCGGCGCCTTACTTCAGGAGCTTTCTAAAACAGATGTTTTGGAAAATGTTTCGGGAAAAAAAAGCGTCTACAGAATTTATCGCGATATCCGTTTTTCTAAAGATAAAACGCCTTTTAAAACTTATTGGGGCGGAAGCTACACGCGCGCGACTGCAGCTAGACGAGGCGGTTATTATTTTCATCTCGAAAAAGGAAACAGCTTTTTTGCCGGTGGATTCTGGGGACCCAATGCCTCCGATTTAAAAAGAATCAGAACTGAATTTGGCCGGGATCCTGAAACTTTTCAAAAAATAGTAAAATCAAAATCTTTTGTGAGCAACTTTGGAACTCTACAGGGCGAACAGCTAAAGACAAAACCCAAAGGTTTTGAAATAGATCATCCAGCCATTGATTTACTTCGTTTTAAACAGTTTTTGGTCATCAAACGCTTTACAGACGAAGAGGTTTTAAGTTCTGATTTCCTTAATCAGGCGCTGGATGCTTTCCTGAACATGCGGCCCTTTTTTGATTATATGAGCGAAGTTCTTACAACAGATGTTAATGGAGCATCGATTTTATGACATTAAATTTAAAAATATAAACCCGACAATACTGATGTTCAATATTGTCGGGTTTTGAAAAGTAAGTTTGAATATTTATTTGCTCAGAAGCAGAATTTCATTAACCACTACTTCTGTTATATAGCGCTTTTCACCATTTTTGTCGTCGTACGATCTATGTGTTAACTTTCCATCTATAGCAACTTCTTTTCCTTTTACTACATATTTTTCTATTATTTCAGCTGTTTTTCCCCAGGCAGTAACGCGGTGCCATTCTGTTTGCTCTACCTTCTCACCTTTATCATTTTTATAATGATCATTTGTCGCGATGGTGATATGGGCCAGTTTCTTTCCGTTTTCTAACGTTTTAATTTCCGGATCATTCCCTACATTTCCAATTAGCTGCACTCTGTTTTTCATTGCGTTCATGGCGTATATTATTTTAAGTTATATAAAGCTGAATCTTTCTTTAAATTCAACAGTGCAAAGATGACACAACTCAGCAATAACAGTCGGTTGGTAACCAATTACTATCGACTGTAACTATTTGTAAGCGTTTGTAATTGGAAATTGTTTTTTGTATATTTGAGATAAACCTTACGATACATGCAGGCAAAAATCAATAAAGTCGAATTAAGAAATCTTGAAATTGAAGACTATAAACAATTAAAAAAATCAATGATCGAATCGTATCCCGAAATGGCCGATTCGTACTGGGGATCTGATGATATAGAGAGATTACTTTCTATTTTCCCAGAGGGGCAGCTGGTAATTTTGGTTGATGGTAAAGTGGTAGGTTCGGCATTATCTCTTATTGTTGATGAAAAATTGGTAGATAAAAAACACAATTACCAACAGATTAGCGGTGATTATAAATTCTCTACGCACAATCCGAATGCTGAAATTTTATACGGAATAGATGTTTTTATTCATCCGCATTATCGCGGCTTACGTTTAGGGCGCCGATTGTACGATGCCAGAAAAGAACTTTGTGAGCAGTTGAATTTAAAAGCCATTGTTTTTGCAGGAAGGATTCCGAGTTACAGGGAACATGCAAAAAAAATGACCCCTAAAACTTATATAGAAAAAGTCCGCACCAAAGAATTGTATGATCCTGTACTTTCTTTTCAGCTAAGCAATGATTTCCATGTTTTACGAATCATTAAAAATTATTTGGAAGGCGACGAAGAATCAAAAGAATTTGCGGTGCTACTGGAGTGGAATAATATTTACTATGATGATAGTCCTAAACTAATCAATTTAAAGAAAAATGTTATTCGATTGGGATTAATTCAGTGGCAGATGCGTCCGTTGAATAATGTTGAAGCCTTATTTGAGCAGGCAGAATTTTTTATTGATGTCGTTTCCGGTTACGGATCCGATTTCGCATTGTTTCCCGAATTATTTATTGCGCCTTTAATGGCCGATTACAACCATTTATCTGAGGCAGAAGCCATTCGCGAACTGGCACGTCATTCGGATCCTATTCGAACGCGTTTTCAGGAATTTGCAATTTCATATAACATCAATATCATTACCGGAAGTATGCCTTATTTAGAAAATGGCAATCTTTATAATGTTGGCTTTTTGTGCAAAAGAGACGGAACTTCTGAAATGTATACTAAAATACACATCACACCAAATGAAGTCATTCACTGGGGTATGAAAGGCGGATCTGAGTTTAAGACTTTTGACACCGATTGTGGTAAAATTGGAATTTTAATTTGTTATGATGTTGAATTTCCGGAACTTCCTAGACTGTTGGCAGATGAAGGAATGAATATTTTATTTGTACCATTTTTGACTGATACACAAAACGGATATACCCGTGTAAAACATTGCGCGCAGGCACGTGCCATAGAAAATGAGTGTTATGTAGCCATAGCAGGTTGCGTGGGAAATCTTCCGAAAGTAAACAATATGGACATTCAATATGCGCAATCTTCTGTTTTTACGCCTTCCGATTTTGCATTCCCAAGCAACGGAATTAAAGCTGAAGCCACTACAAATACAGAAATGACCTTAATTGTAGATTGTGATTTAAATCTATTAAAAGAACTGCACGAACATGGAAGTGTGAAAATTTTAAAAGACCGAAGATCTGATCTTTATGAAATAAAAAAACTGAACTCTAAGTAAAAAATATTCTGATTTATTATAAAATTGAACTTATGATGTATGAGATTAATCAGGTAATTCTTAAAAAAATCAACTAAAATTCTTACTTTTCGGCAAAATTAAAAATGATGGAATGAAAACATGCCTGGAATGTTCCGCTAAAATTGTAGGCCGTGAGGACAAGAAATTCTGTTCTGACAGTTGTCGTAATGCCTACAATAATAAAATAAATAAGGACAGTACGAATTTCATGCGAAATATAAACAACAAGTTACGCAAAAATTACCGTATTTTGGCTGAGTTAAATGTGGATGGAAAATCTAAAGCTTCGCGAGATAAATTATTAACAAAGGGCTTTGATTTTGAGTTCTTTACAAACATTTTGCAAACCAAAACAGGAAATACATATTATTTCCTTTACGATCAGGGATACCGTTCTCTGGACAATGATTATTTTATGCTTGTTAAAAAAGAAATATAGTTAGTATTTATACATCATGAGAAAAAACCAAACCTCAATTCTAGCCGTAATCTGTGTTTTAGCCTTACTTGCCATCGTATATATTACCATGATGCCACAAGGAATTTCTAAAGATGATGAAGCACTTGCCGAATTCTCGACAGAAAGAGCCTTAAATCAGGTCGAAATTATAGCGCAGAAACCACATTACGTTGGCTCGACCAATCACGAACTGGTTGCCAATTATCTTAAACTCGAACTCAACAGGATAGGATTAGAAACGAGTGTTCAGGAAGGTTTTACTTTAAATGATAAAGGACTTCTGGTAAAGTCTAAAAATATTTTAGCACGCATAAAAGGAACAAACAATACAAAAGCCCTTTTACTTCTTTCCCATTATGACAGCGCGCCGCATTCGTTCTCAAAAGGTGCAAGTGATGACGCATCCGGAGTGGCAACGATTTTAGAAGGTATTCGTGCCTTTCTTTATTCCAAAAATCCTCAGAAAAACGATATCATCATATTATTCTCAGATGCAGAGGAATTAGGATTAAACGGTGCCGCATTATTTGTAAACAAACATCCGTGGGCAAAAGATGTAGGGCTTGTTTTAAACTTTGAAGCGCGCGGAACTTCCGGACCAAGCTATATGCTTCTGGAAACCAACAAAGGAAATGAAACTCTGATAAAAGATTTTGCTAAAGCAAAACCATCTCATCCCGTTTCAAATTCATTGATGTACAGCATTTATAAAATGCTTCCAAATGATACCGACCTGACTGTTTTTAGAGAACAGGGAAATATTCAGGGTTTTAATTTTGCTTTTATCGATGGTCATTTTAATTACCATACACAACAAGATGATGTGCAGCATTTAAACAAAACAACATTAGCGCATCAGGGAACTTATATTATGCCTTTGTTGAGATATTTCAGCAACATTGACTTAAATAAGACAGAATCTTCAGAAGATAATGTATATTTCAATGCACCTTTTACCTTTATCAGCTATCCGTTTTCATGGGTAATGCCAATGACTTTAATTGCCTTCGGATTACTGGCGTTGTTTATTTTTGTTGGAAAAGTAAAAAGAATCATCACTTTTACAGAGATTTTTAAGGGTTTTGTCCCGCTTATAGGATCAATTCTTATTGCCGGACTCGTAACTTTCTTAGGATGGAAGCTTATTCTTGAAATATATCCGCAATATTCTGATCTTTTAAACGGATTTACCTACAATGGACATGCGTACATTGGCGCATTTGTAACCTTAAGCATTGCCATTTGTTTTGCTTTTTACCATCATTTTTCTGAAGCTAAAATTACAATGAACCATTTTGTGGCGCCATTGTTATTATGGATTATTATAAATGCCTTTTTAGCTAATAGTCTGACAGGTGCTGGTTTCTTAATCATTCCGGTTTATTTCGGAATCTTGTTATTCGGAATATTTATTTTCACACAGCATTACAGTTTAGGAATGAATTTAATCTTCAGCATTCCGGCTTTAGCAATTGTTGCCCCTTTCATCATGATGTTTCCAATTGGATTAGGTCTTAAAATTCTTTACGGAAGTGCGGTTCTAACCGTTTTATTGTTCGGATTGCTGCTCCCAATATTTGGGGCATTTGCCAGAAAAGGTGCGTGGATTGTTGTTTTCTTCCTTACTTCTATCTCATTTTTTATCTACGCCGGATATCACTCAGGTTACGAACACGGAAAAGCCAAATCGAACAGTTTATTGTATGTTTATAATGCTGACCGTAATTCTGCTTCCTGGACCACTTACGATACCAATTTAGATGAATGGACAAAATCTTATCTGGGTGAAACCAATCAAAAAGCGGTGGGTTTAAATACGCTTCCACTCGCAAGTAAATACAATACAACATTCACGTACAGTGCGATTGCCCCGGTTGTTGATATTGCTAAACCATCAATCGAATTTTTAAGAGACAGCGTCATCGGAAATAACAGATATCTGAAGATCAGGATAACTCCAAACCGAAAAGTAAACCGCTATGATATTTACGCTAATCCAAAAATGACGTTTTATAACTTTAAAGCAAATGGTGTTGCCACTTCGGGCGAAAAAGGAAACCGCCTGCAAAGGGAAGATAGTAAAATTCTGTGCTATTACGTAGTTGGAAATGAACCACTTGTAATGGATTTCTATATCAACAAATCGGCTATTTTTGATATGGATCTAATTGAAAGTTCTTTTGACTTAATGACAAATCCTTTATTGAAAATAAAACCAAGAGAGAACTGGATGATGCCGACGCCTTTTGTTTTAAACGATGCCGTTTTGATACAACAAAAAATCAAAAGATACACGCCGCCGGTAAAAGCTCTTGAACCAGTTGTAGTTACAGACAGTCTGGCCGTGCCTAAAGACAGTATAAAAACAATTGTAAATCCACAATAAAACAGACAGGTTTAATTCTTACTTCTAATAAAACTAAAAATGAAAAAATTTTACATGCTTTTTTTAACATTAGCAAGCTTTTCTAACACTGAAGCACAAACTGTTGAAGAGAAAATTGCAGTGAAAGCATGTGAATGCCTGGAAAAAAATTCTAAAATCACGCAGGACGTTTATAGAGATTGTCTGACAAAGCCAATGGGCGAATTGGTTTTAACTGACAAAGATCCTAAAGTAAGGGAAAGTATTAATACGGTAGATGGCATTCAGAATATGATCATCCGGGTTCAGGAGATTATTTCTAAAAAATGTCCCGATTTGGTACCGGGAATTACAGAAAGTAAAGAAGATATTTTTTACGGCAAATCAAAAAATAAAAATGCTCAGAACTATTATATAATCGGGCAGGATTTTATGAATCAGAATAACTATAAACAGGCTGTTGAAAGTTTTCAGTTGGCCGTAAATGCAGATCCGGCTTTTGTTCTGGCGCTAGATGACATGGGAGTTTCTTACAGACAGTTAAATGATTATGAAAATGCCATAAAATACTATAAGAAATCGCTGGAAGTTTATCCTGAAGGAAGTTTTGCCCTTATGAATATTGGAGTTGTTTATACCTTTAAATCCGATTATAACACCGCTATCAGCTATTATGAAAAACTAATCCAATATCATCCTGACAATGCGGAAGGATATTTTGGAGCAGGAAAAAACTACATGATGCTGAAAGATGATGAAAAAGCGCTGGACAATATTTTTAAAGCACATAGAATTTATACGACCGACAATTCTGAATATGCAAAAGATTCTGAGAAGCTGCTGGCTGCTATTTATCAGAAAATGAAGTCGGAAAATAAAGAAGATCTGTTTAAAAATATAGCGGAGAAAAACAACATTAAAATCGACTAAAACCAATCTGGGATATTTAATAAAAAGGCAGACTTAACCGTAAAGTCTGTCTTTTATATTTTAAATTTCCTATAATAATCTTTTAACTAAAAATTTTGCACTTAGCATCTAGCATTCTGAATTTAAAAAAAATGACAAAAATTAGCATATTGGGCTGTGGATGGCTCGGATTTCCTTTAGCAGAAAGTTTACTGGCGAAGGGAAGGTCTGTAAAGGGATCGACAACTTCTGAAAATAAACTACACATTTTTAAAAATGCCGGAATAGATCCGTTTTTAGTTACGCTTGAAAGCGAAAGTATATCGGAAAGCATCAACGATTTTTTAGCGGAAAGCGAAATCTTGATTATTGATATTCCGCCAAAGCTAAGAAATGGAAATTCCGATGCTGAGAGAAAGGTTTTTGTCGAAAAAATCAAAAATCTGATTCCGTTTATCGAAAAATCAACGGTTCAAAAAGTTCTTTTTGTTAGTTCTACCTCCGTTTATGGTGATGCAAACAATCTCATAACAGAAGAAACGATTCCAAATCCGGACACAGAAAGCGGAAAACAATTGCTTACTGCAGAAAAAATGCTACAGGAAAACCCCAATTTTGACACTACCATTTTACGTTTCGGCGGTTTAATTGGAGAAGACCGGCATCCGGTAAAGTTTCTCGCGGGAAAAGAAAATCTTGAAAATCCCGATGCACCTGTTAATCTGATTCATCAAAAGGACTGCATTGCTATTATTGAGGAAATCATCAACCAGTCAAAATGGAATGAGGTCTTTAATGCTGTTGCACCTTTTCATCCAACCAGAGAAGAATATTATACAAAAAAAGCAATTGAAATGAATTTGCCTGCTCCTAAATTTAATTCTGAAAAATCAGACATTAAAAAGATGATTTCAAGCGAAAAAATTAAAGATTTTTTAGATTATAAGTTTGACATTCACAACCTTTAAATTTGTCATATCTTGTCTAAGACAAATCTTCCTGTAGCAATCGCTAATTAAAAAACTTGTTATTTTTATAAAAACCTATAAAACAGGAATTATGTCGATGAGTCATAAAGCTTTTGTATTTGATACTTTCGGATTTCATAAAAAACTATCAAATATTATCCTTGATTGTGCAACGATGGACAATAATAACTTGTTGGAATTATTTATCGACGAAAATTTCAATTTCTTAACATCCCCATATTCCTATGACTTTCTAGATTCTGATTGGAGACAAGATTTAGAAACAGCAGATATCCAAGAGCTTTCAGATTTTGCGATGACATTTTTTTACGAAATTGAGGATGAGCAAGGTTGCGAATACACATGGAATGCAATTTTGGAAACTTTAAAAGGATTTGCATTATTATTAAAGCCCGAATATTACATTCTTGGAAACGCTTTAAAAACTAAAAACTTTACTCTGGATCCTGGCAAATTAGGATTAGGTTTTATTGATGCATTTGATATTTCAACCATGCATACTGAATTGATCTCTTTAAGAGATGAAATATGGAATTCTTATGATCAAAATGTTGATAAATCTAAACTATTATATGAGCCATCATATACAGAATTTATGGAAGGGTATGAAAGCTTAATTTCAATTTACGAGCAAGCTCAAAAAAGAGGTCATGGATTGCTAATGACTTTCTAATAAAATAATAAATCGCAAAATATTTGCGAACTTTGCAGTAAGCTTGCACTCACTGCGGTTAAAACTTATTTATGGAAACAGTCTACATCAACTCCCCTTTAGGAATCACCAAAATTGTTGGTGATGAAAATGGCATTGCTGTAATTTCGGTTTCAGATGTTGGTACAGATGAAATTTCCAAAGTAGTTCCGGAAGTTTTGCAAGATGCCGTTTCGCAGTTAAATGAATATTTCGAAGGAAAAAGAACCGATTTCAACTTAAAGTTAAATCCAAAAGGAACAGAATTTCAACAAAAAGTCTGGAAATCACTCTTAGAAATTCCGTTTGGAAAAACCGTAAGTTATATGGACCAAACCAAAAAGCTGGGAGATATAAAAGCAATTCGTGCCGTAGCTTCGGCAAATGGCAAAAACCCACTTTGGATCGTGGTTCCCTGTCATCGCGTTATTGGCACGAACGGTTCTTTAACTGGTTATGCCGGCGGATTGTCCCGTAAAAAATGGCTTCTGGAACATGAAAATCCAACTACACAACAAAGTTTATTTTAGTTTTTTATAAGAATTTTATGCATATTTGTATAACTTCAAAACTGAATCTAAAAGTCTAATTATCTATTATCTAAGAAGTCTAAAACATGATTGAAAAAATAAACCTCAATAATATTTTATTTCTCGATATAGAAACTGTTCCTGAAGAAGAGAATTTTCATTCGCTTGATGCGGAAATGCAGTCTCTTTGGGATTCTAAAACCCAGTACCAGCGAAAAGACGATTTTACTCCAGAAGAATTTTACAACCGTGCAGGAATCTGGGCAGAATTTGGAAAGATCATCTGCATTTCTGTTGGCTTTTTTACCATTAAGGGAGATATTCGAAACTTTAGGGTAACTTCGTTTTTTGGAGAAGAAAAAACTATCCTGAAAGACTTTTCCAATCTGATTAACAATCACTTTAACCAGCCCCAACACCTTATTTGCGGACATAATTCAAAAGAATTTGATATTCCGTTTATCGCAAGGCGAATGATTATCAATCAAATGCCAATTCCCGAAAAACTCAATTTATTTGGAAAGAAGCCATGGGAAATTCCGCATTTGGATACGCTGGAATTATGGAAGTTTGGCGATTATAAGCATTTTACTTCTTTAAAACTGCTGACCAAAATTCTCGGTGTACCTTCTCCAAAAGGTGATATCGATGGAAGTCAGGTTGCTCATGTTTATTATATCGAAAAAGACATTGACCGAATCATAACCTATTGCGAAAAAGATACTATAGCTGTTGCTCAGATTTTTCTGCGTCTACGCCGTGAAGATTTACTGATCGACGAAGAAATAATTCATGTATAGCTTTTTTGAGGTTTCAAGAGGCAAAGTTCCAAAGGTTCAAAGATTAAATCTTAACTAAATTCCAAGATGACTTATTCTGAAATTTCACATTATCGTCTGGTTTCGCAAAAGCTTTATAAAACAGAACGTTCTTCTCCGCAGGAGATTGTAAAGCATTTTGGCGCGATGCAGGCACAGGATTATGCCATGGCAAAGTGGGCAATTGGCTCACGTTGTGATGCTTCTGAAAAGGAAATCGAAGAAGCCATCAATTCAGGTAAGATTATTCGAACTCACATCCTGCGTCCGACCTGGCATTTTGTATCGGCTGAAGACATTTACTGGATGCTCGAACTTTCTGCACCACAAGTCAAACGTCTGTTTGCTTCATCGGCCAGACAACATGGTTTTGATGAAAAGAAATTGGATAAAGTTAATTCTACTATAGAAAAACTTCTAGCTGGAAACAATCATCTCACACGAGAGGAAATCATGAAGGAGCTTAACATTAACAAAAATGCTGGTGATCTGTCTCCGGTTATCGTGATGATGAATGCCGAACTAGACGGTTTGGTATGCAACGGGATCATGAAGGGCAAACAAATCACTTATGCCCTGCTGGAGGAACGGGTTCCAAAACCAAAAACTACCTTCACAAAAGAAGAAGCATTAGCCAAGCTTGCCCTTCGTTATTTTGAAAGTCATGGTCCGGCAACAATAGGCGATTTTTCATGGTGGTCCGGATTTCCTGTTACAATTTGCAAAAAAGCGATTAATGCAATAGAATTGCAATTAGACCATATTGCCATTGATAATCAGCAGTATTGGTTTAATAAAGAGTATCATGACGCAGTTAACTTTCGCGAAAGCGTTCATTTTCTTCCTGCTTTTGACGAAATTCTAATTTCATACAAAACACGTGACGCCTCTTTTCTGTCAGAACATCAGACCAAAGTATTTACAAATAACGGTATTTTTAAACCGATAATTTTAGAAAGCAGTAAAGTGATTGGAATATGGAAACGGACTGTCAAAAAAGAGCACGTTAAAGTAGAAACGGAATTTTTTAATGAACCGAACGAGCATAAGAAGCAACTTATTTTTGAAGGAATAAAGTCGTTCGAAAAGTATCTGGAAAGCAAAGTTACTATAGAATAATCTGGATTTGAATTTAATATCGGTGTTAACTGTATAAATTCGGGTTTCATTACTTCAATCTTTATGCTTATTATTGCTAAATAATTACATTTACAAAAAATTACAATTATGGTATTAAGCAGATTTTGGTTAGTGATCTTCATTTCTTCGATTGTTTTTATTGTAGTCAGTTTGTTTACTGCCAACACATATACCATTGATTCTGTTTTAAATGGAAAAAAAGATGATCCTGTTTTAGTTTCGGAAAAATATATCCAGGAACTTCCTGCTTTTTTAAAAGACAGTATTAAAAAAGCACCGGATCAAACCATGATTATCAATCGTGATACCCTAAATGCAGACACAACCTACGTTTATAAGAACAAAACCGTAAAAATCTACAGCGGACTTCAAAAATCGGATGGTTTACTGCCAACTTGCAAAAGTACTTTGGTTGATTTAATCCTGCCTCTTATTGCCTATTTAGCCTTTTTCTGCGGATTGATGGAGCTATTAATTATTTCCGGAGCTTCAGGAAAACTGGCCAAAGCATTGAGTCCGGTTTTTGTAAAAGTGTTTCCGAGTATTCCTAAAAATCATCCTTCGATTTCGTATATGACTTTAAATTTTGCGGCCAATTTTCTTGGGTTAGATTCTGCAGCCACACCTTTCGGCCTAAAAGCCATGGAAAGTTTACAGGAAATAAATCCCGAAAAAGATAAAGCCAGCGACGCACAAATTATGTTTATGTGTCTTCACGCCTCGGGTTTAACTTTAATTGCGACTTCGATTATTGGCTATCGCGCTGCTGCAAATGCAAGCAATCCTGCAGATGTGATGCTGCCTTGTATCATTACGTCGTTTATTGGCACTATTGCTGCTTTCCTGCTTGTGGGAATCAAACAAAAAATCAATTTCAAAAGTGCTTCACTGCTAATTGGGCTGATGGTTTTGATCGCAGCCATAGTTGGTTTACTGATGTACGTTAACCATTTGGATTTAATTGGTAAAAACTATTTCACATCCAATCTTTCGGGTTTAATTTTAATCGCAATTATCGCTTTCACACTTATTTTTTCATTCATGCATGAGAAAAAATTCAAAGAAGCAGACACTACTGTCTTTGATACTTTCGTTGTTGGAGCAAATAATGGCGTAAAAACCGGAGTAACTATTTTTCCTTATGTTTTAGGAATGCTGGTTGCTATTTCACTTTTCAGAAATAGTGGTTTATTCGAAATTATAAGCGACGCCATCGGATTTGTGTTTTCGAACTTAGGCGTAAGCAAAGAAATTACAAATGCACTTCCCGTTGCCATGCTGCGTCCATTTAGTTCTGCGGGTTCAAGAGGATTTCTTATTGATTCTATGAATACGTTTGGCGCAGATTCTTTAACGGCGAGATTAAGCAGTATTTTTCAATGTAGTGCTGAAAGTACATTTTATGTAATTGCAGTTTATTTTGGCTCTGTCAATATCAAAAACACGCGTTATGCGCTAGGAACAATGCTTTTGGTTGATTTAATTTGTGTAATTACCGCGATTTTTGTAGCAACTTGGTTTTTTTAAAATAGATTAATTGCATCTTGAAAAGCGGAAACCTGATCTTCCCCGGATTAATCCTGAAGCTTCGGGATTAATCCGTTGATTTTATAATTAGCGACATTTCAGAAGCTTTTTAGTCTCTCATACAGCCAATCACAAATTGATTCTGTTTACAAATCCATAAATAATCAAAAGGAGCATCATAAAAAAGAGAAAATTAGTCCTGAATACTTAAATTTTCTAAATAAATTTAACGTTCAATACGACGAAAAATTTATTTTTGAATATTTAAAATAATACCATGAAAATAGCCCCCCTATTCCTTGTACTGCTTTTAATCGGATGCCAGAAAACCAAATCTAAAGCGCCAGAGTCTATTACAGAGTTACCCGTAATTCAGGAAAACACAGTAATATCGCCAGACGAAAAAATCATTAAAACCGATACTATTGCACTGTATACGGATGGTAAAGAATCTGCCCAAGATTATATCCTGGCAAATCTAACAGAACAAAAGGCTGATCAGGATAGTATTGTAACGGTAAAATACAGATTGGACTTTTATCAGAATAAAGTAAAAACCACTTCGTCCAAAATTACAATTGAAGGCTTTCAAAAAGGTTCTGAATGGGTTGCTTCGTATGGATTAAATTCTGAAGGTTCTGCAAGATCTCCGTTTATACAAGTTTCGGTAGGATATCCTGCCTGTGGTTATACACATGATAATTATCTGTATTATTTTAAGAACAGCTCCTTACAACTGGTGCATCAATGGAGTACGATGACAGACAGCGGCTGGGGAAGCTGGGTTGAAATAGTGAGCCCCGAGAGAAGCTCCGATCCAAAATCTTTTTATTGCAAAACTGTTGCATTTGAGCCTTCAGATGATGAAAATCAAGATATGGGAATTGTAAAATACTCAGATTCAATCACATTTCAATTGAAAAACCACCAATGGAAAAAGCTGTTACTTTCTGCAAAAGACAAACCCTATTTTGAGAAGAAAATGTCTTTTGATGAATTTCATAACCAACAATAATCATTCAAACCAGACCTTATTCAAATTCTTTCTTTGCTAAATAATTTCTAAATTTGCAAAAAACAAAATAATGATTGATTTTATATACCAGGATCCTTATCCGATCCTGAAAGATGATACACAATATCGCAAGATCACCTCTGATTTTGTAAAAGTGGAACAATTTGGAGAACGTGAAGTTTTAACCGTAGATCCAAAAGGTTTAGAATTATTAGCTGAAGAAGCCTTGACAGATGTTTCGTTTATGTTGAGAACGAGCCATTTGCAAAAACTAAGAAAAATTCTTGATGATCCGGAAGCGACAGATAATGATCGTTTTGTAGCCTACAATTTACTACAAAATGCTTCTGTAGCGGCAGAAGGTCAGTTGCCGAGTTGTCAGGATACCGGAACTGCCATTGTTATGGCCAAAAAAGGAGAAAGCATCTTTACTGGTGTTGATGATGCAGAATGGTTAAGCCGTGGAATTTTCAATACCTATCAAAAAAGAAACCTGCGGTATTCTCAAATTGTTCCGATTTCGATGTTTGAAGAAAAAAATTCAGGATCAAATCTTCCGGCACAAATTGATATTTATGCTAAAAAAGGCACTTCATACGACTTTTTGTTTATGGCAAAAGGTGGTGGATCTGCCAACAAAACCTACTTATACCAACAAACCAAGTCTTTGCTGAATGAAAAATCCCTGGATGAATTTATTCGTACAAAAATCAAAGATTTAGGAACTTCTGCCTGTCCTCCTTATCATTTGGCTTTAGTTATCGGCGGAACTTCCGCGGAAGCGAACCTAAGTGCTGTAAAGAAAGCCTCTGCAGGATATTACGATCATCTTCCTACAACAGGAAACATGGCCGGTCAGGCTTTTCGTGACCATGCATGGGAAGAAAGAGTGCAGAAAATCTGTCAGGAAAGTGCAATTGGAGCACAGTTTGGGGGAAAATACTTTACACACGATGTACGTGTAATTCGTTTGCCGCGTCACGCAGCTTCTTGTCCGGTTGGATTAGGCGTTTCTTGCTCTGCGGACAGAAATATTAAAGGAAAAATTACGAAAGACGGAATTTTCGTTGAACAGTTGGAAGTGAATCCGAAACAATTTTTACCGGAAACTGCTCCGCATTTGGAAGCTCCTGTTGAAATTGATTTAAATCAGCCAATGGCAGATATGCTGGCCCAACTATCTCAATATCCGGTTAAAACACGTTTAAAACTAAACGGAACCGTAATTGTGGCCCGTGATATTGCGCATGCAAAAATCAAAGAAATGCTGGATGCAGGAAAACCTATGCCAGAATATTTTAAAAATCATCCGGTTTATTATGCCGGTCCTGCTAAAACTCCAGACGGAATGGCTTCAGGAAGTTTTGGACCAACAACTGCCGGCCGTATGGATGTTTATGTAGATGAATTCCAGAAAAATGGCGGAAGTATGATTATGCTGGCAAAAGGAAACCGAACCAAACAAGTTACAGATGCCTGCAACAAATACGGCGGATTTTATTTAGGCTCCATCGGAGGTCCGGCCGCTATTCTGGCTCAGGATAACATCCTTAAAGTAGAAGTTGTTGATTTTGAAGAATTAGGAATGGAAGCCGTTCGTAAAATTACAGTTAAAGATTTCCCTGCATTTATTATTACCGATGATAAGGGAAATGATTTTTTTGCTAATTTATAGTTTTTTTTAAAGGGGCAAAGGTTCAGAAGGGACAAAGGTTCAGAGGAAAACAGAACTTACATATAATAAAAAATAAACCGCCAAATGGCGGTTTATTTTTTTTATTAAAACTTTCAGTCTTATTACTTAAAGCATTCAACCTTTTCACATTTGCATCTTTGTATCTCTGAACCTTTGTACCCTTAAACCTTTGAATCGTAAGCTTACTTCACGCACTAATATCCTGTTTCTCAAAAGCTATAAAATGAGACATTTCTCCTTTTAGGTTAAAAACAGGAAAACCATTAATCCTGCATTTATAGGTTTGCCCATTTTTCCGGTAATTTTCAAGTGTTTTTTCAAACGGAACCTGCAGCTTAACAGCTTCACTAATCTCTTTTAGATCCTTTTTTGATGTTGCCGGGCCCTGGAACATTCTTGGGGTTTTTCCTAAAATCTCCTCTTCTTTGTAACCCGTCATTTTTTTTATTCCGCTTGAAGCGAAAACTATTTTAAGATCCAGATCGGTAATCACTACCACTTCATCTTTTATTCGCTCCTCAATATCAAGTTTCTTTTTATTCCAGGCAAACTCATTCGAAATCTCCCTTACTTTTTTCAAATCAGCAGTTAACGCTTTGAGTTCGTTTAAATATTCATAGTGAAAGTCCCATGCATGGATGGGCACTGTATGTCTTTGTAAAACATCTTCAGGACTTTTATTTTTCATATAAAATGTTTTAAATGAGCAATAAATCGTTTATTCAAAGATAGGCGAAAAATCCTATCTGTATCGGGAAAACCTTATTTTTAGCTTTTAAATCCGATCAAAATGTAAATTTTAACTGGACTACTACTGCTTTTTTTATTTCGGTATTCAAATTGCTCAACGAAATTCCCAGCAGCCGTACAGAATCTTTCATTTTTTCCTGATACAATAATTCCTCGACATTCTCGAGTATTAAACTTTTATCAGCAATAAAATATGGCAGGGTTTTACTTCGGGTCTGCTGCGAAAAATCGCTGTATTTAATTTTAAGCGTAATCGTTTTACCAGAAATGTTGTGTCTTTGCAAACGCTTTTCCAATGAAACTGCAATCTTTTCGAGCTGCTCCATCATAAAAACTTCGGAAGATAAATTAACATCAAAGGTATGTTCTGCTGCGACAGATTTAGCAATTCTGGACGATTTTACTTCACTGTTGTGAATACCCCGAACTACATGATAATAGAATGTTCCCGATTTTCCGAAATGTTTTTCCAGAAACTCCAAAGATTTACTTTTCAGATCTGTTCCTGTAAAAATACCGAGCTGATACATTTTTTCTGTGGTCACCTTTCCCACTCCGTAAAATTTACGAATAGGCAATTCTTCCAGAAAAGATTCCACTTCATCCGGATTAACCGTTTTTTGTCCGTTTGGCTTGTTGTAATCACTGGCAATTTTAGCGACAAATTTATTTACAGAAATTCCGGCCGATGCCGTTAAACCCACTTCATTAAAAATTCTTGACCGGATTTCCTGAGCCAGTAAACTTGCACTTGGATTTCCTTTTTTGTTTTTGGTGACATCTAAATATGCTTCGTCAAGCGAAAGTGGTTCGACCAAATCGGTATATTCATTAAAAATCTTATGAATTTTCGCCGAGATCTCCTTGTAACGGTCAAATCTCGGTCTGACGAAAATAATTTCCGGACAATATCTCTTAGCCAACGCTCCGCTAAGTGCACTTCTTACACCAAATTTTCTGGCCTCATAACTGGCTGCGGCAACTACTCCTCTATTCTCAGAGCCGCCAACCGCAAGTGGTTTTCCGCGCAATTCAGGATTGTCCATTTGCTCTACCGATGCGTAAAAGGCATCCATATCAATATGAATTATTTTGCGATATGTTGGTGTGTCAGACATGCTACAAATTTAAAGAGTAATGCCATAAAAAAAACGCTGCGGCTTGTTATAATTAATATCAATTTTTAAAGAATGCAGATTCGGTTGCTTCAAACCAATTATTCTTGTTATTTTTGTTCTTCTACACGAAAAATTAAATATGCGAACATTTGTTATAGGCGACATTCACGGCGGATTACTTGCACTGGAACAAGTTATGCAAAGAGCCGAAGTGACTACAGAAGATACTCTTATATTTCTTGGCGATTATGTCGACGGATGGAGCCAGTCTGTTGAAGTAATCGATTATCTGATTGCATTAAAAAGCAAACAAAACTGCATCTTCATACGAGGGAATCACGATCAGCTGGCATTGGACTGGCTCGAAGAGAGAAATGATGATTTTGATGAAGAAATGTGGTACAAGCATGGCGGAAAAGCGACAATGGAAGGATATTCCAAAATTTCTGAAGACAAGAAAAGGACCCATATCGAATTTCTGGAAAATCTTCAGGATTACTATCTTGATGATCAGAACCGTCTGTTTGTCCATGCCGGATTCACCAATTTAAATGGTGTAAAATGGGAATATTTTCCGAAACTATTTTATTGGGACCGAACGCTTTGGGAGTCTGCGCTTTCTTTGGACCCTAAATTAAAAGAGGATGATGTGCACTATCCGAAACGTTTTACCGTTTATAAAGAAGTTTATATCGGTCATACGCCTGTTACCAGAATTGGAAAAACAGTTCCTGTAAACAAAGCCTGCGTCTGGAATGTCGATACCGGTGCTGCATTTCGCGGTCCTCTTACGATTTTAGACGTAGACACTAAGGAATACTGGCAAAGCGAACCGTTAAATGAACTGTATTTTAACGAAAAGGGTAGGAATTAATTTATTTAAAAATTAAATTTGCCCTGCAAAATAATTAATATTTAAAATTTATGAAAAAGGTTATTACACTTTTATTTCTGGTATCATTCGGATTTGTAAATGCACAACAGGCTTTTACGGGAAAAGGTGACACAAGAGTAAACGTTGGTGCAAATTTACAAGATGGAGGTTCTGGAATTCAGGGTTCTGTAGATTTTGGTCTGGGAGAAAACTTTTCTTTCGGATTTGTTGCAAACTATTTATTAGGCGTTGACAACTTCAATGGTTTTTATCATGGAAATACTTCTGCTTACACTGATGCAAAGCCGGATTTCGGAGATCGTTTTGATGCAAAAGCAAGAATTAATGCTAATTTGTCCAGTGTAATTGGAGTGGAACAATTGGATGTATACCCTGGTTTAAGTCTAGGTTTACACAACTTTGGTGCTCATGTTGGCGGACGCTATTTCTTTACGGACGGATTTGGAGTTTTCACAGAAATCGGATTTCCAATAGCAAAATACGGAACAAACGACCAACCATTTTATCACTTAAATAATCAGGCTACTTTTAGTTTAGGAGCTTCTTTTAATTTGTAGTTTTTAGGGACTAAGACTCTAAGCTACTAAGGTTCTAAGCTAATAAACTGAAACCTTAAATAAAAAAAACCGCTTTAAGCGGTTTTTTTTATTTAATACAATCTTTGTCTTTCGTCATTTGCCCTTGGAATATTCTCAGAACTTAGCGCCTAAAAACCTTAGAAAGACATTTCAGGTATTTCGCCTTCAATAATCAAATCCGCTTCTGTTGATTCTACGATGTGCTCAACCGACACGCCTGGCGCGCGTTCTAAGAGCTTAAAACCTTTTTCGGTTACTTCGAGAACCGCAAGCTCTGTTACTACCTTTTTAACACATCCTACACCCGTTAATGGCAAAGTGCATTTTTTTAAGATTTTAGATTCGCCTGCTTTGTTGACGTGCATCATGGCAACGATAATATTTTCGGCGGAAGCCACCAAATCCATTGCGCCTCCCATTCCTTTTACCATTTTGCCCGGAATTTTCCAGTTGGCGATATCTCCATTTTCAGAAACTTCCATTGCGCCAAGGATTGTTAAATCTACTTTCTGACTTCGAATCATTCCGAAACTGAAAGCCGAATCAAAAAAACTTGCTCCTGGAAGTGTGGTTATCGTTTGTTTCCCTGCATTTATAATATCTGGATCTTCTTCACCTTCAAAAGGAAAAGGCCCCATACCAAGAACACCGTTTTCACTCTGAAACTCAACTGCAATATCTTCCCTGACATAATTCGCAACCAAAGTCGGAATTCCGATTCCCAGATTTACGAAATAGCGGTCTTTTACTTCTTTTGCAATTCGTTTTGCAATATCTTCTTTACTAAGTGCCATATTTTTATATTTTAATTAGTCATTTGATAATTAGATAATTTCACAGACTAGTAAAGAATTATCTAATCGACAAATCATCTCATTATCTAATTAACTACCTCTGACGCACGGTGCGTTGCTCAATTCTCTTTTCAAATTTCTCACCCTGAAAAATGCGCTGCACCATAATTCCGGGAATATGAATCTGATTTGGATCTAAAGTCCCAACGGGAACCAACTCTTCGACTTCAGCAATGGTAACTTTTCCAGCTCCGGCCATACATGCGTTGAAGTTTCTGGCAGTTCCTTTAAAAATAAGATTTCCTGCTTCATCACCTTTCCAGGCTTTAACAATAGCAAAATCGGCTTTAAAAGCTTCTTCCATAATGTGCATTTTTCCGTTGAATTCTCGTGCTTCCTTTCCTTCGGCAACTTCAGTTCCATAACCTGCAGGAGTAAAAAAAGCAGGAATTCCGGCCTGAGCTGCACGGCAACGTTCTGCTAATGTGCCCTGAGGCGTTAACTCTACTTCTAATTCTCCGGAAAGCATCTGGCGTTCAAATTCGGCATTTTCACCCACATACGATGAAATCATTTTTTTGATCTGCTTTTTCTGTAATAATAAACCCAATCCGAAATCATCGACTCCGGCATTGTTAGAAATACAGGTTAAATCTGAAATGGAAGTATTAACCAATGCTGCAATAGTATTTTCAGGAATACCACACAACCCGAATCCGCCAAACATGATTGTCATGCCGTTTGTGATTCCGGCAATTGCCTCCTGCACATTATCTACTTTTTTTGTTATCATAACAAACTCTGTTTATAGCTGTTTAATTTTGATAAAAATAAGATATTTTGATTAATTTATAACGATTTCGTAAAAAAATAAAAGCAAAGAAAAATCCCTTTATTGATCTTTCAGTAAGAATAATAAAGGGATTTTAATTAGAAATTATATATTGCAACAAGGTTACAATTCGAACTCATCTGTATTTTGTTCGGTTGCAGTGGTGTCTTTTACAACAGCTGGTCTTGAGTAGCAATCTACTTTAATAGAAAGATTAGCGGGACGCTCAAAATCAGATTTAGAAACCTGAAGATTTTTGTCGCCATAACACAGTTTCATAAAATAACCCCAAACAGGCAGTGCAGCTGTTGCTCCCTGACCGTAAGTCAAACTTTTAAAACGAGCTGAACGGTCTTCACATCCAACCCAGACACCCGTTACTAAGTTTGGAACCATTCCCATAAACCAACCATCTGACTGATTCTGAGTTGTTCCCGTTTTACCGGCAATTGCGTTGGTAAACATGTAAGGATATCCTGTCCAGCGATTGTCTCCGCTTCCACCGCCCTGCGTACGCAAACGTGCTCCTGAACCAGTTTCTGTAACACCCTGAAGTAATTTGATTACTGCAAAAGCAATATCTTTATTTAAAACGTCGTGCGATTCAGGAATTGGCTCATAAATCACCTCGCCGCTTTTATTCTCGATTCTGCTTAAAAATTGTGGTTTTACATAAACCCCCTGATTGGCAAACGTGCTGTAAGCTGCAACCATATCTTCAACAGTAATATCTACCGCTCCTAAGGCGATAGAGGGCTGAACCGGAATTTCTGTTTTTACTCCTAATTTTTTAGTTAATTCAACAACTGCTTCCGGACCTGTTCTGTCAATTAATTTAGCTGAAACCGTATTAATAGAATTCGCCAGACCTTGTTTTAAAGTAACCATTCCGCGGTATCTGTTGTCTGAGTTTCTTGGTTCCCAGTCTTCTGTAACGTGGTGACGACCTTTGTGAATCATAAAAGGACCATCCAGGATCGAATCGCAAGGAGACATATTCAACTCTTCTATCGCCGTAGCGTAAACAAACGGTTTAAAAGTAGAACCAACCTGTCTTGCTCCCTGTCCTACGTGATCGTATTGAAAATATTTGTAATTGATACCTCCAACCCAGGCTTTAATTGCTCCGGTTTGTGGTTCCATCGCCATAAGACCCGATTGTAAAAAGTGTTTGTAATAACGAATAGAATCAAGCGGTGTCATGATGGTGTCACGCTCCCCTTTCCAGGTAAAGATTCGCATCTTAGTTTTTACTTTGAAAGAAGCAATGATATCGTCTTCACTTTTGTCCATATCTTTCATTTGCGCCCAACGAACAGAGTTTTTCATGGCCTGCATCATAATCCTTTCCGTCTCAGCTTGTGTGATATTAACGAAAGGTGCATTTTTATTGGTTTTCATTTCAATAAAAAACTGTTGCTGCAGGTTTTTCATGTGTGCCGCTACCGCTTCTTCTGCATAAGTCTGCATTCTGGAATCGATTGTAGTGTAGATTTTTAAACCATCTTTATAAATATCATAATCAGAACCATCAGGCTTTTTATTTTCGGCTACCCATTTCTTCATATAATCACGAAGATATTCTCTAAAATAAGTGGCCATACCTTCACGATGACTTTCCAATTTAAATTTTAGGGCGATAGGCAACTTCTGAAGTCTTTCTTTTTCAGCCTCTGAAATCATTTTTGCTTTTTCCATCTGAGATAAAACCACATTACGGCGATTTTTTACCCCTTCCGGATTTCTCACGGGATTGTATAATCCGGAGTTTTTAAACATACCAACCAGAATAGCCGATTCGTCTACAGTTAGATCTTTTGGTTCTTTAGAAAAATAAGTCTGAGCTGCAGAACTTACTCCAACAGAATAATTTCCGAAGTCATATACGTTACAGTACATTGCCAAAATTTCATTTTTGGTATATTGTCTTTCCAGACGAATGGCAATAATCCATTCCTTAATTTTTTGTACAATTCTAAAAGGCAAAAACTTAGAACCTTCACCATGAAACAATTGTTTTGCTAACTGCTGTGTCAGAGTACTGGCACCTCCGTTTGTTCCTAAAGTAAAGACAGCACGTAAAGTTCCGCGTCCGTCAATACCCGAATGTTCGTAGAAACGTGCATCTTCAGTTGCCACCAATGCTTCAACCAAATTCTTTGGCAAATCTGAATATTTAAGCTGAGATCTGTTGGTTTTGAAATATTTACCAATTACAACGCCATCAGAAGAAATGATTTCGGTAGCCAGGTTGGAATCTGGATTTTCTAAGTCTTCAAATGAAGGCATCGATCCAAATATACCCCATGAAGCAAATAAAAAGAAAGCTAAAACGCCTAATAACGAGTAAGCAAAAACGCGCCAAAATTTCTTTTTGTAATAATTAATATCCTTAACGTTTTTGGATGGATTGTTTTTTTTAGCAGCCATAACTATTTATCTAATCTTTTTGTTCTATTCTAAAACCAACGTCTGTAATTCCTTCTAAAGCTTCAACACCCGGAATTTTACCCGATTGTCTTACCGCTTGTTTAATGTGAACTTTGTATTTTCCTTTAAATCTCACATCTTCTTTATAATAAAGCTTACTTTCTTTAATATCTGTAAACCCATTTCCCATTAAAGTACCATCAGGTTCTGCCATTTGATATTGTAAAGTATCTACTTTTGTAAAGCCGCTGGGCGTCTCGATAGCTACAATTAAAAACAAATTATTAAACGGGTAGTTGTTGTTGTCTCTAATGTTTACAAAAAGATTGTATTTTTTTGTAGAATCTAAAACCGGCAGATCAAAAGTTACAATACTGTCTTTGTGCCAGGCACTTCCAACAGATTTATATTCGTCAAATACTCTTTTTTTATCACAAGAAAAAAGAAGTACGGCTGACAAAAGAAGAATTCCGCTATTTTTTATTCTCATTTTTAATAATTATTGGTTTTCTGGGTTCAGCAGGTTTTGTTTCATTAGAATTTGAATTATTCGAATTGTTTGACTTGTTCGAATTATTCTTTTTCTTATGATTTTGCTTGTTTGGATTGTTTGGCTTATTCGCGTTACCATTATTCGGATTATTATTTCCTCCAGGCTTAGCGCTATTGTTATTTTTATCCTGTTGCGGTTTTTGCGGAGTAGCTACAATAGCCGCTTCAGCATTAGGTTTACGCTTGCGATTTGGTTTTTTCTTTCTCTTTGGCTGATCAAAACGCGTTAAACTTTCCTGCCCCATTGCATTATTGAAATCTTTTTCAGGTTCTGCAATTACTTCGACAGCGAAATCTTCCAGAGATGAAACTTTGTTTTTCTGTTTATTTTCAGCAATAATTTCTTTTACCTGATCAATTTTCAAAACATGCCAGTTTGCAAAATTATTGGTATAAGCAAACCACATTAAACCTTTGAAAATATCTTGTTTCTGGCAAATGGCATCTCCCTTTTCGGTTACTAATTTAGTATCGTAATCCGGAAAATCTTTAAGAGCGTCCATGTAAGTGTCTAACTCATAGTTAAGACAACATTTTAATTTTCCGCATTGTCCTGCTAATTTCTGAGGATTTAGGGACAATTGCTGGTAACGTGCCGCAGAAGTATTAACACTTCTGAAATCAGTCAGCCAGGTTGAGCAGCAAAGTTCACGTCCACACGAACCAACTCCACCTAAACGAGCCGCTTCCTGACGGAAACCAACCTGTTTCATCTCTACTCTTGTGCTGAATTCTTTTGCAAAATCCTTAATCAGCATTCTAAAATCGACTCTGTCATTTGCAGTGTAGTAGAATGTTGCTTTAGACCCGTCTCCCTGAAATTCGATATCAGAAATTTTCATTTCCAGCTTATGCTGAATGGCCAGTTCACGTGCACGAACTTTCATTGGTTCTTCACGATCACGCGCCACAGACCAGATATCGATATCTTTTTGTGATGCTTTTCTGTAAATTTTCGGAACTTCATTACTATCCGGATTTGCTCCTTTCTTCTTCATTTGAATTTTTACCAATTCTCCTGTAAGAGTCACAATTCCTATATCATGTCCCGGCGAAGCCACCGTTGCAACAATATCGCCAATACTTAAAGTTAATTTTTCTGAATTTCTAAAAAATTCCTTACGTCCGTTTTTAAATCGGACCTCCACACAATCGAAAACAGGCTCTCCATTTGACGGACTCATGTTCGAAAGCCAGTCAAAAACCGTCAGTTTATTGCAGCTATCGGTGCCGCAAGTCCCATTATTTTTACAACCTTTTGGTGCGCCACCATCTGAGGTTGAACAACTTGTACATGCCATAATTATATATGTAGTGTCACACAAGTGCGACTTAAGTTCATAAACGTTTGATCGGTAAAGATAGTATTTTTTTTATTTGGGTATTTAAGAATTAATAACCAGAGTGCCAGTGGCAGGAATTGAAGGTATTTATATTTTTTATTTTTCTTAATTATAAGCAAATTATGTCTTATTCTGATACTTAATTGTTTTTTAGGAGGCACTTTGAAAAATTTAGAATCTTCAATTTTGCAGGAATTTTTTGCTTTCTGTGGCCAAATTGAATATTAACTTATAAATTTTTCTGTCTTGAAAAAAAATACTATCTGTACAAAATTTAATTTTTTAAAGTATTTAAACTTTATTTTGGTTTTATTTTCAACTTTTACGAGCATCGCCCAAACTAAAGTTGGCAATTTAAATCAATCTTCAATTCAAAAAGAAGTTGGTTTAAAAAACAATGTTTTAATGTCGTCTGAATTGCCCTCAGGAATGACAGCCACGTGGTCAAATAATACTTTAATAATTACAGCTCCAAGCGAAATAGGCGAATTTGACTATCAAATTTCACTTGAAGGGAACTGTAATGTAACAACAGGAAAAATTTCATCAAACCCTAAACCTGATGATATTGTAACAAACCAAACGATCTGTTTGGGGGACACTTTTACATGGACTGCAAACAATACAGATTATACAACTGCGCAAAATGCCCTTAGAATTTCTAATGGAAACTGTACCGCTGACCAGGTCCTGAACCTGACG